>ENA-UOVV01001020-UOVV01001020.1-compost-metagenome-genome-assembly--contig:-NODE-1020-length-25249-cov-7.740454_pt1 | contig 25249 bp, 24 predicted proteins | sample MGYA00238155_ERZ761577 | MGnify/ENA primary metagenome ERZ761577 (study PRJEB28898, sample SAMN06268775) | compost metagenome | isolation source: Emeryville, CA | place: USA:Emeryville, CA | collected...
GCTGCAGGAGCGCATCACCTCGACCCGTGGTCACTCGATCACGTCGCTGCAGGCGATCTACGTTCCCGCTGACGACTACACCGACCCGGCACCGGCAACCACCTTCGCCCACCTCGACGCGACCACCGAACTCAGCCGTGAAATCGCCTCGAAGGGTCTGTACCCGGCAGTGGACCCGCTGACCTCCACCAGCCGCATCATGGACCCGCGCTACTTGGGTGAGGACCACTACCGCGTCGCCACCTCGGTGAAGCAGATTCTGCAGAAGAACAAGGAACTCCAGGAAATCATCGCCATCCTCGGTGTCGACGAACTCTCCGAAGAGGACAAGATCACCGTGTCGCGTGCACGCCGGATCCAGCAGTTCCTCTCGCAGAACACCTACATGGCCAAGAAGTTCACCGGTGTTGAGGGCTCGACCGTTCCGCTCAAGGACACCATCGAGTCGTTCGACGCCATCGTTCGCGGTGACTTCGACCACGTGGCCGAGCAGGCCTTCTTCAACGTCGGTGCTATCTCCGACGTCGAAGAGAAGTGGGCGAAGCTGCAGAAGGAGCTCGGCTAATCATGGCTGGCTCGCTGAGCGTCAACGTCGTCTCCGCGACCGAGTCGGTGTACACCGGCGAGGCCAAGACGGTGGTGGCCCGCACCACGGAGGGTGAGCTGGGTGTTCTGCCCGGTCACCAGCCGCTGCTGGCCACCCTCGGCTCGGGTGAGGTTCGCATCACCCTGCTGAACGGCGAGAAGATTGTGGCTGACGCTCGCGATGGCTTCATCTCGGTGGAGAACGACACCGTGACGATCGTCGCCGGCCACGCCACGCTGGTCGCGTAAGACAGCGCATACGGCAGCGGCGGCAGGGGTAACCCTGCCGCCGCTGCCGTATGTGCGGGCACGGCAAGAGTGCGCCGTGTCCGGGATTCCTGATGCCGCGGGCGATGTTGCCGCTAGCGGGCGGTGCCGGTGACCGCGGACTCGGCGGCGCGTGCCTTGCCGCCGATCCAGCGAGCGAAGCGGTGGCTGGGCCTCTCCACGAAGCGCCACATCGCCCAGCCCGCTGCGAGGCTGGTGACGAGGCCTGCCGCCACCGCCCACGGCCAGTTGGCGTCCCCGAGCAAGAACGCCCAGGTCGCCAGAATCGGGACGTGTACGAGGTACAGGCTGAACGAGACCTTGCCGAGCCACTGCGCGAGTCGAGACTCGAGGAGGCGTGCGGTACCGGGCCAGGTGATGGCCAGCACGATCACGCCCAGTGCGCCGAGCAGCGCCGCACCGAACAGGATCTGTTCGAGGATGTGGTTCCCATCGCTCGAACGCCAGGGGAGCAGGTCCTGGAACCACGGGGCACGATACCACCAGTGCGCGGCGAGCAGCACGATCGAGGCCACGGCGAGGACTGGGAGCAGCCACGGGCGGCGGGCGCGCACCGCCTCGCCCCATCGCTGCACGTCATCCAGGCGGACGGCGATGAGCGTACCGACGAGGAAGGCTGGCAGGTAGATCATCCAGGATTCGTCGATGACGCGGCCGAGGATGCTGAGGGCGACGGTCAGTAGCGTGGCCAGGACGATGTGGCGGCGTAGCAGCAGCGCGATGGCAACGAAGGCGGGCAGCAGCACCGAGAACAGCAGTTCCCAGCGCAGGGACCACAGCGGGTTCGACAGCGGGTAGGTGGCCCCACTCAGGGTCAACTGGTGCAGGAACGAGTCCCACTCGAATTCCGTGGCGCTGCGCTCGGTAAGCCACGAGTCGGAGACGACGCTGGTGTCACGGGGAAGCAGGACCACCAGCAGGGCAGCGAACACCAGAGTTGCCCAGACCGGGAGGTACAGCCGGGCGAGGCGCGAGGCGGCATAGCCCGTCCAGGAGAAGCCTGCGCGGAAGGCGGGCAGGGCAACGACCAGTCCGCTGAGCACAAAGAACACCAGCACCGCTTCCGTGCCGAGGAGGAGCAGTTTGGCGGGCCCGGTTTCCAGGGCGGTCCAGAGTTCTGGGTTGCTCGACTGTAGCGGGCCACGGGCGACGAGGCTGGCATGGTGGAGCAGCACGATGAATGCGGCGATGCCGCGAACGCCGTCGAGGGCAAGGATGCGGGAATTCGCCACGGCACCAGCGTAGCCACCAGCGATCACGCCAGGCTGGGACGATTCGGAGGATTTCGCGCGCTGCCATAGCCTTGATCGGTGCTGATTCTGCTGCCTCCGAGTGAAACCAAGACTGCTGGTGGCGCGGGTCCGGTGCTGGACTTGGCGCGGCTGTACGCTCCGGCACTCACCGAGGCGCGCGTGCGCGCACTGGCCGCGCTGGAGGAACTTGCCGCCACCCCTGATCGCGGCGTCGAGGCGCTCGGGCTCGGACCCAAAGCGGCAAGTGAGGCCCTGCACAATGCTGCGCTGCGCACCTCTGCCACCATGCCCGCGATCGAGCGCTACACGGGTGTGCTCTTCGATGCGCTCGACGCTGGCTCGCTCGCCTTGGATGCCCGGGCGGCAGCCGGCAGGCATGTGCGCGTGCACTCAGCCCTGTTTGGACTGGTCGGCGCGGACGACCCCATCCCGGCGTACCGGTGTTCGCATGACACGAAGCTGCCAGGGCTGTCGCTCGGCGCGCTGTGGCGCGCCCGGATCACGGCGGTGCTGCAGGAGTACGGCCCGGCGGTGCTGGACCTGCGGGCCAAGGCCTACGCCGCTCTCGGTCCGCTGCCGATCGAGCGCGGCTACTGGACGGTGAACGTGCTGGCGCCCGGGAAGGACGGCGTGGTTCGGGCACTGAACCACTTCAACAAGCGCGGCAAGGGGCTCTACACGCGGGCACTGCTGGAGGCCGTTGCCGCCGGGCACCCGCTGCCGGCCGACCTCAGTGATCCCAGCGCATTGATCTCCCTCAGTGCCCACCTCGGTTTCACCCTGCGCGAGGGCAAGCCGGGGGAGCTTGACCTGATCCTCACGGAGCAGCAGGCGAGTCCGGCTCGGCGGGGCTAGTCCCGAGCAGCCGAGCCATGAAGTCGCTGCCACCGTAGCTGGCGGGGTCGTACTCGTCCACGGTGGCGGCGCGCGCAGGCTTTGCCGCCAGCGCCGTCACGAACTCGCCAGCCGCCCGCGCGATGCGCGCCGACAGCGGCGCAACCTGGTCGCCACCGCTCCAATCCGTCGAGGCGGCGAACACGCCCGTCGGCACCGGCTCTGCCTGGTGGTAGGTCAGCAGCGGTCGCATGGCGTAGTCGATCACCAGCGAGTGACGCGCCGTCCCGGCAGTCGCGCCGAGCAGGATCGGCTTGCCCTGCAGGTGCTCGCGCTCCAGCACATCGACGAAGGCCTTGAACAGGGCGCTGTAGCTGGTGGTGTAGACCGGGGCGACCAGGATGAGCGCGTCCGCCGCGGCGACCTGCTGCAGCAGGGCCTCGACCGCCGGGGAGGCAAAGCCGGTCAGCAGATGGTCGATGAGTCCGTGTGCGTGATCCCGCAGTTCGACCGTGTCTGCAGTCAGCGATAGTCCCTGTTCCGGGGCCGCCGCCTGCACGCCGGCGAGCAACTGATCGGCCAGCAGGCGCGTCGAGGACGGGGTGGACGTGCCCGCACTCACCACCAGGATGCGTCGCTGGTTCATGACCACACCTCGTCATCGGCCTGCTGAGCGGCTGCCGCCGCATTCGCAGCGCCACCAGGGACCGGGTCGAGGCCTGCGCGGTGTCGCTCGACCAACCAGTCGTGGGTCGGTGCGGGCGGGACGTCGGCCGGTCGGTCTTTGGCCAGTTCCTGGCGCAGCACCGGCACCACCTGCTCGCCCAGGATGTCGAGCTGTTCCAGCACGGTCTTCAGTGGCAGGCCCGCGTGGTCGATCAAGAACAGCTGGCGCTGGAAGTCGCCGAAGTGATCGCGCATGGCTGCGTAGCGGTCGATGATCTGCTGCGGGCTGCCGACGGTCAGCGGCGTCATCTCAGTGAACTCTTCCAGGCTCGGACCGTGGCCGTACACCGGAGCATTGTCGAAATAGGGTCGGAATTCGCGCACTGCGTCTTGCGAGTTTGCGCGAATGAAGACCTGACCGCCAAGGCCGACGAAGGCCTGCTCGGCCTTGCCGTGGCCGTAGTGCTCGAACCGGGCGCGGTAGAGGCCGATCAGGCGCTGGTAGTGCTCCTTGGGCCAGAAGATGTTGTTGGCGAAGAAGCCGTCACCGTAGTACGCGGCCTGTTCAGCGATCTCGGGGGAGCGGATGGAGCCGTGCCAGACGAAGGGCGCGACGCCGTCGAGCGGTCGTGGCGTGGCAGTGAAGCCCTGGAGCGGGGTGCGGAACTGGCCCTGCCAGTTGACCACGTCCTCGCGCCAGAGTCGGTGCAGGAGCGCGTAGTTCTCGACGGCGAGTTCGATGCCGCGGCGGATGTCCTTGCCGAACCAGGGGTAGACCGGCCCGGTGTTGCCGCGGCCGAGGACCAGATCAACCCTCCCATCGGCGATGTGCTGCAGCGAGGCGTAGTCCTCGGCGATCCGCACCGGGTCAGTGGTGGTGATCAGCGTCGTTGCGGTCGAGAGCGTAATGCGGCTGGTGCGGGCAGCGACGTGCGCGAGCAACGTGGTCGGTGCGCTCGGCACGAAGGGCGGGTTGTGGTGCTGCCCGATCGCGAAGACATCCAGGCCGACTTCCTCGACCTTCTCGGCGATGCGAAGGATGGCCTTGATGCGCTCGTGCTCCGACGGCGTCGAGCCGTTGGTCGGGTCGGTCGTGACATCACCGACCGAGAACACGCCAAACTGGATCGGCGGTGGCGACGCGGCTGCTGACTCCATCATGGCTCCATTCTATACAGATGCATACAATACGACAATGATGCGGGACCGAGTATTCCCCGACCAGGGCTGCCGCGTCGGTGAGTCACTGACATAGACTCGAGGCATGCAGGACGTGGAGGCGCGCACCGCCTCGGCCGCGCAGGACTCGGGCAACGAGGTCCCGGCTGAGGCCGCCTACTCCTGCCCATATACGGCGATGTCTGCAGCGGAGAACCCGCCGATCGACGATGCGGTCGCTGCCGCCTGGCTGCGCCTCGTCGCCGTCACTGAGCTGCTGCCGCCGGTGTTGGACGCGCGCCTGCAACTGGCTGGGGGACTGACGCACTTCGAGTTCCTGGTGCTCACCCGCCTCGCTGAGGCACCCAGCCAGACCCTGCGCATGAGCGCACTGGCGGACGCAACCAACGCCACACTGCCGCGACTCTCACACGTCATTGCCCGCATGATCGACCGCAAGCTGGTGGATCGGATGGCATGCCCGGAGGACCGACGCGGAACCAACGTGGTGCTGACCGAGGCTGGCGAGGCGATGATTCGCCGTGCCCGCCCCGCCTATACCTACGCGGTGAACGAGCACTTCGCGCAGGCGCTCACCGCCGAGCAAGTCGCAGCCTTGGATTCCGCGACGCAATCGATCTTGGCAGTGCTCGACCCCACGAACCGGCTGCAGGTCCGGCAGGAAGGCCTCAGCGAGGTGCAGTGCCTGACGCGCCGCGGTGGCGATTCCGAAGCAGCCACCAACCGCTGAGCCCAGCCAGCATCGCGCCGATACCGGCCACGGCCCACGAGCGCTGCACCACGTCCCACTCGCGCTCCAACGCCCAGGTTTGGTACACCACGCTCGCCGCCGGATCGTGGACATTGACACGAATCTCCGCCTGCTGCGGCCAGTCGTTCCAGGCGGCGGGGTCGCGACCGTTCGGCAGCGAATCGCTGCAGCCACTGATGGCCCGTGCGCGGTGGCGCTGCTCCGCGTAACGGAATTCGTACACCGGGCAGTAGCGCGTCACAAAGCGTCCCCTGGACCCTCGTTCGAACACCCGCACGTGACTGTGCAGGGTCCCGACCACGGTCGGTGCGTCGCTCGGCACCGCAGTGAGCCGATCCATGCGCCCATGCGCGCCAGCAACCACGCCTGCGCCCATGAGGGCCGCGAGCGCGCCGAGCAACAGTGCCGTCAGTGCAAGTCGGCGCCGCCATGTCGGCGCGGCGGGTTCGGAGGAGGTCACCGAGCCAGTGTGTCGCAACCTGCCCCAAAATGCACATGTGGGGTGCCTGACGAATCAGACACCCCACATGTGGACGGGGGTGAGGCCCTACTTGACCGGTCCGCTCGCCTTCGACGGTGCGCTGTCCGCCTTGGTGTAGCCCTGCTTGTGGCCGGTCACGGTGACGAAGATGGTCTCGCCCTGTTCCAGCCAGGTGAGCTTCAGCGTCTTCGAGGCGCCAGACTGCACCAGCGCCCAGGTTGCGGGGTCCGCGGTCGGGTCGCCGAAGTGGTATTCGACGCCATCGAAGGTGATCGAGCGCACGGTTGCCTGACCGATTCTGCCGTTCGTGATGACGCCGAAACCGATTGCGTAGGCGTCCGGTCCGAGCGCGTCGATCAGGTCCTGCAGCGGGTACAACTGATCCTTGCGCTTGTTCGAGCCGACGATGTCGCGGCTGGTCTTCCACGTGTCGGTCAACGCGATGGTGTTCACGCCCTTGACGGGGTACTGCGGGCGCAGCGTCGTGAACTCCAAGACACCGTTGACGAGGTAGCGCACCGGCAATTGGAAGAAGGCGACGTTCTCGCTGTCTTCGGTCAGTTCCCAGCCCGACCGGCTCATTGCTCCGGCAATGTCACTGTGCGTGACGGGCGTTCGGACTACGTGCGCGTTCAGTGAAGCCAGTAGACTAGGCGGTAACGACTGTGAACCGGCCATCACCGGGGAGTCTTCGGAAGAACGGCATTCGTGCTCAGTAGAACCGAACGGGTTGGCCCGTGATCGCCAAATGAAGTGGTCGCAGAACTGGCAGCAGCCGGCTCCGCGGCAAGCAGGGTGGTACCGCGCGAGCGATCGCGTCCCTGTGGCCGAGTTCCATAACGCCCAGGAGCCACTGCATGTACCCGCGTCCCAACCCCGCCGATCAGAACCCCGCTGCCGTCACGCCGAGCCCGTCGTTCCCGGCGATCGAAGAGGCCGTGCTGGCGTTCTGGAACGCTGACGACACCTTCCGTGAGTCGATCCGCCAGCGCGAGGATGCGCCGGAGTGGGTCTTCTACGATGGCCCGCCCTTCGCCAACGGTCTGCCGCACTACGGTCACTTGCTCACTGGCTACGCCAAGGACGTGTTCCCGCGGTATCAGACCCAGCGTGGCAACAAGGTCGACCGCCGCTTCGGTTGGGACACCCACGGTCTGCCCGCTGAGCTCGAGGCGATGAAGCAGCTCGGCATCACCGAGAAGAGCGAGATCGAGGCGATGGGCGTCGCCGCGTTCAACAGCGAGGCCCGCGCGAGCGTGCTGCGCTACACCAAGGAATGGGAAGAGTACGTCACCCGCCAGGCGCGCTGGGTCGACTTCGAGAACGACTACAAGACCCTCGACATCGGCTTCATGGAGAGCGTGCTTTGGGCCTTCAAGCGGCTCTATGACAAGGGCCTTGCCTACGAGGGCTACCGCGTGCTGCCGTACTGCTGGCGGGACGAGACGCCGCTGTCGAACCACGAACTTCGCATGGACGACGATGTGTACCAGATGCGTCAGGACCAGTCGGTCACCGTCTCGTTCCCGTTGACTGGCGAGAAGGCCGAGTCTCTCGGACTGGCAGGTGTCGAAATTCTGGCCTGGACCACCACGCCGTGGACGCTGCCGACGAACCTCGCGCTCGCGGTGGGTCCGGCCATCGAGTACGTCGTGCTGCCAGGTGGCCCGGGCGGGGGTCAGAAGGGCACCGAGCATGACGGTCCGGCGCTTGCGGACCGCAACTTCCTGCTCGCCGCCGACCTGCTGGCCAACTACGCCAAGGACCTCGGCTACGCGGACGCGGCCGAGGCGAAGGGAGCGGTAACCCGCACCATCACCGGTGCCGAGCTCGCGGACGTGCGGTACCAGCGCCTATTCGACTACTACGCAGACGCCGAGACCTACGGCACGCAGGACGCCTGGCGCATCCTCGCCGACGACTACGTCAGCACCAGCGACGGCACCGGTATCGTGCACCTCGCCCCGGCCTACGGTGAGGACGACAAGCGCATCGCGGACGCCGCTGGCCTGCCGACCATCATCTCGGTCGACTCGGCCGCCAAGTTCCTCTCGGCCGTGACCGACGTTGCCGGCATCCAGGTCTTCGAGGCGAACAAGCCGCTGACGGCGCTGATCCGCAGCATGGGCCGCCTGTTGCAGGTTCGCTCCTACGAGCACTCATACCCGCACTGCTGGCGCTGCCGCACCCCACTGATCTACAAAGCCGTGTCCAGCTGGTTCATCCGTGTCACCGACATCAAGGACCGGATGATCGAGCTGAACCAGCAGATCAACTGGGTGCCGGACAACGTCAAGGACGGCCAGTTCGGTAAGTGGCTCGACAACGCCCGTGACTGGTCGATCTCGCGGAACCGCTACTGGGGCAGCCCGATCCCGGTGTGGGTGAGTGACAACCCCGAGTACCCGCGGGTTGACGTGTACGGTTCGCTCGCGGATCTCGAGGCCGACTTCGGCCGGCTGCCTCGTAACGAGGCCGGCGAAGTGGACCTGCACCGCCCCTACATCGACGACCTCACCCGGCCGAACCCCGACGACCCGACCGGCCAGAGCACCATGCGCCGTGTCGAGGACGTGCTGGACGTGTGGTTCGATTCGGGTTCGATGCCCTTCGCGCAGGTGCACTACCCGTTCGAGAACCAGGAATGGTTCGACAGCCACAACCCGGCCGACTTCATCGTGGAGTACATCGGCCAGACGCGCGGCTGGTTCTACACCTTGCACATTCTGGCTACTGCCCTGTTTGACCGACCGGCGTTCAAGAACGTCGTCAGCCACGGCATCGTGCTCGGCAACGACGGACAGAAGATGTCCAAGAGCCTGCGCAACTACCCGAACGTGAACGAGGTCTTCGATCGCGATGGCTCGGATGCAATGCGCTGGTTCCTGCTGTCCAGCCCGGTGCTGCGGGGCGGCAACCTGATCGTTACCGAGGAAGGTATTCGTGAGGGCGTGCGGCAGTTCCTGCTGCCGCTGTGGAACACTTGGTACTTCTTCTCGCTCTACGCCAACGCGGATGGCTACGAGGCGACCTGGCGCACCGATGCTGAGGACGTGCTCGACCGCTACCTGCTGTCGAAGACCGGCGACCTGATTCGCGAGGTGCAGGCCAAGCTCGACGCCCTCGACGCCTCAGCCGCTATGGCCGCGCTGCGCGACTTCGCCGAGGTGCTCACCAACTGGTACGTGCGCCGCAGCCGTGACCGTTTCTGGGAGGGCACGAAGACCAACCCGGCGCACGCTGCCGCCTTCGACACGCTGTACACCGTGCTCGAGACCGTGACGCGCGTCGCCGCGCCGCTCATCCCGCTGGTGTCCGAGCGCATCTGGCAGGGCCTGACCGGTGGCCGCTCAGTGCACCTCACCGACTGGCCGAATGCCGACGAATTCCCGCAGGACGCGGCCCTCACCGAGGCGATGGACAGTGTCCGCGATGTTGCCTCTACCGTGCTGGCCCTGCGCAAGCAGAATGGCCTGCGTGTGCGTCTGCCGCTGGCCGCCGTCACCGTTGTGGCTGCCGACCCGGCCGGGCTCGCGCCCTTCGAGGCGATCCTCGCGGATGAGTTGAATGTGAAGGCCGTCCGCCTCACTCAGCTCACCGAGGCGAGCGCCGCCGAGCACGGGATCAGCCGCCGCCTGGCGGTGAACGCCCGCGTGGCGGGCCCGCGCCTCGGCAAGGACGTGCAGCGCGTGATCCAGGCCGCCAAGGCAGGGGACTGGTCGGAGCAGGGTGGCGTGGTCGTCGCCGGAGGCACCGACCTGATCGCCGGCGAGTACGAGCTCACCCTCGAAACCAGTGGGGCCGGCGACGGCGTGGCCGTGGCCGTGCTGCCGAGCGGTGGCTTTGTGCTGCTGGACACCGTCACCACGCCAGAACTCGAAGCCGAGGGCCTAGCCCGCGACCTGGTGCGTGGCATCCAGGAGGCACGTCGGAGCGCGGGCCTGGAGGTGACGGACCGGATCGACCTGGTCGTTACCGCCGCCGAGGAGTCCGACCTGGCCGCCATCGAGGCGAACCAGTCGATGGTGGCCGAGGAGGTCCTCGCCGTGTCGGTGACCCTGCAGCAGGGTGCCGCCGCGAGCGACGACGCGTTTGCCACCACCACCCTTGCTGCTGGCAGCGGCATCGCATCTCGTGGTGATATCGTCGTGGCCTTGCGCCGCAACGGAGGACAGTAATGCCGGACATTGCCGATCGGATCCAAGCCGAACTGGCGTCCAGGCTCGGCGAGGCTCAGCCGCAGCCGCGACTCGGGGCCACCCGTCGCGCGGTGGAACTGCTCGGTGACGTCCACCGGATCGCGCCGGTGGTGCACATCACCGGCACGAACGGCAAGACCACGACCGCTCGCATCATTGAGGCGTTGCTGCGTGCCCACGGGCTGAACACCGGTTTGTTCACCAGCCCGCACCTGGTGTCGCTTGCGGAGCGCTTCGCCCTGAATGGTGCCCCGGTTCCCGAGGAGCGCCTCGGCGAGGTTTGGCAGGACATCGCCTACGTGCTGCATGTGGTCGATACGGAGCTGACCGAGGCGGGGGAGCCGCGGCTGACCTATTTCGAGGCCCTCGCCGTGCTCGGGTTTGCCATGTTCGCGGATGCGACGGTGGACGTGATCGTCCTCGAGGTGGGGATGGGCGGGGAATGGGACGCCACGAATGTCGCCGACGGCGACGTCGCCGTCTTTACCCCGATTGCACTCGACCACGTGGAGCGGCTCGGTCGCAGCATCGAAGAGATCGCGCGCACCAAGGCGGGCATCATCAAGCAGGGTGCTCGCGTTGTGACTGCGCAACAGCCCGAAGCGGCCCTGGCAGTGCTGCGCGCGGTTGCCGCCGATCACGAGGCCACCATCGCGGTCGAAGGCACCGACTTCTCGCTGCTGGACACCGTCGTCGGTGTCGGTGGCCAGGCGATCGAGGTGCAGGGACTCGCGGCCAAGTACGAGGGGCTGCTGCCGCTCTACGGCGACCACCAAGCCTCGAACGCGGCCCTGGCTATTGCCGCAGTGGAAGCGCTGCTCGGCGACGGCGCACAGCCGATCGACGAGGAAATCCTCGAGGAGGGACTGGCTGAAGTCACGTCGCCGGGACGCCTGCAGCGCATCAGTGGCACGCCGACCGTACTCGTGGATGGGGCGCATAACCCCGCGGGTGCGACGGTGCTGGCGCAGGCGATGCCCAAGTACTTCAGTTTCGAGGGCCTCGCCCTGGTGATCGGCATCGTGTCCGACAAGGACGTGGAAGGTATCCTGCGGCAGCTCGTGCCGCTGGCAGAGCGCGTGATTATCACCAGCGCGAAGTCTGAGCGCTCGATCCCGGCCGAGCAACTGGCCGTCCGGGCTCGCGACGTCCTCGGTAACGAGGCGGGCAAGGTCGAGGTCGTGGCCGAGGTGCCAGCCGCAATCGCGCACGCCCGGGCCTGGGCTGGCGAGGTGAGTGGTCGCGGCGTGCTGGTCACCGGCTCGCTGATCCTGGCGGGCGAGGCCCTGTCCACCGCCCTGTCGGAAGGATGGTTTGGTCGTGGCTAAGCGTCAGCGCAGCACCGTCGAGGCGGTTGGCCAGGTCGTGCTCGGCCTCGAAGCATTCGTGGCATTCTTTGCCACGCTGTTGAGCGCTTCACTCTGGCCGCAGCCGATCTACGCCTGGATTGGCGGGCCGGTGCTGATCGTGCTGCTGCTGTGGGTGGGATCGCAGCTGCGGCATCGTTGGGCCGTGGTCGCCGGCTGGATACTGCAAGTGCTCCTCGTGGCCTTGGGTGTGGTGGTGCCGACGATGTACGTGGTCGGCGCGCTGTGCCTGGCCCTCTGGGCGTACGCGGTGGTGCGTGCGACCCGTATTGACCGTGAGCGGGCTGCCCAGTTCGCCCAGAACAACACCGTGGAAGGAACCGTATGAGTGACATTGAGCAGAGCCTCGTCCTGATCAAGCCGGATGGGGTGGCCCGGTCCTTGGTCGGTGAGATCCTGCGTCGTATCGAGGCCAAGGGTTACGTGATTCGCGACCTGCGCATGCTGCGCGCGACCCCGGAGCAGCTCGCCGAGCACTACGCCGAGCACGAGGGTAAGCCCTTCTACCAGCCGCTGGTGGACTTCATGCTCTCCGGCCCGATCGTGGCGATCCGGCTCGAGGGCCAGCGCGTCATCGAAGGCTTCCGCTCGCTGGCTGGCACCACTGACCCGACCACGGCGGCCCCCGGCACCATCCGCGGTGACCTGGCCCGTGACTGGGGTCTGAAGGTGCAGCAGAATCTGGTGCATGGCTCCGACTCGCCCGAGTCGGCGGCGCGTGAACTGGCGATCTGGTTCCCGCAGGCCTGAGCAGACAGCAAGAAGGGCGGCTCCGCGGTGCGGGGCCGCCCGTTGCGTGTTGCGAAGCGTTAGAGGTAGGCCAGCGGGTCCAGGAAGATGTGGATCAGCAGCGCGAGGATCAGGTACAGCGCTACCAGAATCACCCAGGTCCAATTCGAGACCTCGTTCATGACCCGGCGATAGCGTTCGCTACCGCCAGTGTGATCGCGCAGGACGCGGATCAGCGTGACCACGAACAGTGGAATCATCGCGATCCACATGGTGGTGCACCACGGGCACAACTTGCCGATCTCGAAGAAGCTCTGGCTCATGAACCACAGCACCCAGACGAAGCCGAGGAAGGTGCCGCTGAGGAAGCCCCACCAGAACCAACGGGCGAAGCGGGCGCCGGCGAGCAATGCCAGGCCAAGCACGATCGGCACGGTGAAGGCCGCGAGGCCAACCAGCGAGTTCGGGAAGCCGAACACCGAACCCTGCCAGGAGTTCAGGTTGGCACTGCACTGCACCAGGATGTTGAAGTCGCAAGTGAGTTGCCCGTCCGGATCCTCGAGCAGATGGAACTTGTCCATCGTGAGTGCGAAGGACGACATCCAGCCGATGATGCCGGTGAGAATGAGCAGGGCTGCGTAGCCGCGGACGGGACGTTCGGTGAGTTCCTGGGTCACGCGGCTGATTATTCCATATCGAGATATTCGCCAGTTTTGATGGTGCGCGTGCGATACTGATAGCAGTGCGACGCGCTCAAGGAAGCGCAGTCGCCCCCAAGAAGAGCTTCCCGGGCATACCGGGCCACGAGAAATCCCCGCCGCGGCGGGTGTCGGCGAGAGCGCCGTGAGCGTGACGGATAGCCAGTTCCGTGCCGGAAGGGTCAGCGCCGACAGGCGGCCCGCCCGGCGACCAGAGGATTCGGGCGCAGCCAAGCTGCCCCCGCAGAGAGTACCCGGCGCGAGCGGCGCCGCACCGGGCGAGGAGTGCACCAGGAATGGTGGAAGAACATGAAGACGCAAGCACGCAGGATTCAGGGGTACGGGGTCTGGGGATCCTCCGCCTGACCCGAGGCCGCAAGGCTCCGAAGAGTGCCGAGACGTCCGTCGCGCTGACGGAAACCGATCCGACCGCCCTGGCCCCGGCCGAAGAGGCTCCTGTAGAGGCGGCAGCGGATGAGCCCGCTGCTGAAGACGCAGCCGAAGCAGTTTCGGCTGAGGTGGCTGCGGAGAGCACTGTGCCCGATGAGGCTGCCGACGAAGCGGACGCAGAGCCGGCCGACTCCGTCGATGTCGAGAGTGACGCCGCCGACGCGGACACCACTGACGCCACCGCCGAGGACGAGGCTGCTGCGACCGAGGCGGACGAGGACGAAGCTGCCGCGAACGAGACGGACGAGGACGAAGCTGCCGCGAACGAGACGGACGAGGCTGCTGCATCGACCGGCAGTGGATCGCGTCGTCGCCGCTCGCGTCGAGGTGGTGGCAATCGCGCCGAGAAGGCAGAGAAGGCTGCCAAGCCCGCACCGGAGCCGATTGACCTGAGCACGATCACCACCACCTCGCTGCTCTTCGTCGCCCCCGATCTGCCGCCGATGCCGGACCCGGTGCCGGCCGCAGAACCTGCCAAGGCTGAGGAGGCCAGCGGCAACCGTCGTACCCGCACGCGCAACCGCGGGGGCAACGGCAGTGCTGCCGAAGAGAAGCAGAGTAACGAGACCCCGCGCAAGCAGCGTCAGAAGTCGCAGCCGGAACTCATCACCGAGCCGCAGAAGGTTAAGGGCTCGACCCGCTTGGAGGCCAAGAAGCAGCGCCGTCGCGATGGCCGCGATGCTGGCCGCCGCCGCAGCGTGATCACCGAAAGCGAGTTCCTGGCTCGCCGTGAGTCAGTGGACCGTGTGATGGCGGTGCGTTCGCACGACGGCGTCACCGACATTGGTGTGCTGGAGGACGGCATCCTGGTGGAGTATTACCAGGCTCGCAGCCAGAACGTCTCGCTGATCGGCAATGTCTACCTCGGTCGTGTCCAGAACGTGCTGCCGAGTATGGAAGCCGCCTTCGTGGACATTGGGCGTGGCCGCAACGCAGTGCTGTACTCGGGCGAGGTCGACTGGTCGGCGGCCGAGACGAACAACCAGCCGCGCAAAATTGAGAACGCGCTGAAGGCCGGCGACAAGGTGTTGGTCCAGGTGACCAAGGACCCGGTGGGTCACAAGGGTGCCCGACTGACCAGCCAGATCTCGCTGCCGGGCCGCTACCTGGTCTACGTGCCGAATGGTTCGATGCACGGCATCAGCCGCAAGCTGCCGGACACCGAGCGCAGCCGCCTCAAGGCAATCCTCAAGTCGGTGCTGCCCGAACACGCTGGCGTGATCGTCCGTACCGCGGCCGAAGGGGCCAGCGAAGAGCAACTCACCCGCGATGTCACCCGGTTGCAGCGTCAGTGGGAGCAGATCAGCGCCAAGTCGGAGCATGGGAATGCGCCGCAGCTGCTGCACTCGGAACCGGATCTGCTCATCAAGATCATCCGCGACGTCTTCAATGAGGACTTCACCAAGATGGTGATCTCGGGCTCCGATGCCAAGCAGGTCATTACCGAGTACCTCGGCCAGGTCGCTCCCGACCTGCTGGAGCGCGTGGAGGAGTACCAGGGCGACGACCTGTTCAGCTTGTACCGCGTGAACGAGCAAATCCAGAAGGCCCTGGACCGGAAGGTGTGGCTGCCCTCGGGTGGTTCGCTGGTGATCGACCGCACCGAGGCGATGACCGTCGTCGACGTGAACACCGGGAAGTTCGTCGGCTCCGGCGGCAACCTCGAAGAAACCGTGACGCGCAACAACCTCGAGGCGGCCGAGGAGATCGTCCGTCAGCTGCGCCTGCGCGACATCGGCGGCATTATCGTGATCGACTTCATCGACATGGTGCTCGAGAACAACCGCGATTTGGTGCTGCGCCGACTGGTGGAGTGCCTGGCCCGTGACCGCACGAAGCATCAGGTGGCCGAGGTCACCTCACTGGGTCTGGTCCAGATGACGCGCAAGAAGATCGGCGTGGGCCTCAGTGAGACCATCACTCCGCCCGCCCCGGTGGCGGCCCAGAACGAGTCGCAGGGGTCGCGTCGCTCGGGTCGGAACCGCAACAAGCAGTCGCAGCAGCAACAGCCTGCTCCGGCCACGCCGAACCCGGCCACGCACGCCCTCACTGAGGATGTGAAGCACGCGGTGGCGCAGATCGTGGCCGGCACGCTGGCCGCCTCGCACACGACGCCCAAGTCGGTCGACGCTCCCACGCCGGAGGCGGCCGAGACGCAGACCCCGGCAGAGGATCTGCCGACCGAGGTGCTGGGCGTACCGCTGCCGCCGGCTCGGCGTGCGCCGCGGCGTGCGAAGGCAGCCGAGGTGGAGCAGTTGCTCGAATCGGTCATTGAGGCGCTGCCCGAGCCGAAGGAGCCGGCGCCGAAGTCGGGTCGTGGTTCGCGTCGCGTGTCGGTGGCAGCGATTCGTCCGGACGCTGAGTCGCAGTAAGGCCCTCACGCACCATCGTGCCCGAACATCACCACCACCTGGCCGCCCACGACCTCGCTGGTCGTCGGGCGGCTGAGGCGGTGGATCCGCGCAGGCCGCGCCGCTGGTTGTGGCTCCTCGCCGCGCTCCTGGTGGTCGCCGGCTTGGTCGCACTGAGGCTCGTCACGGCCGAGGCAGTGACCATGCCGGACCTGGCCGGCGACGTTGTCACGCTGAGCCTCAGCGTCGCGATCGAGGCCTTTCCTTTCGTCGTGCTCGGCGTGGTGCTCTCCACCTTGGTCCAGGTCTGGATCCCGCAGCACTGGCTTGAGCGCATCGTGCCCCAGCGCGGCATTCCGCGCCGAATTGTGCTGTCGCTGCTTGGCTTCTTCCTGCCGGTGTGTGAATGCGGCAATGTGCCGCTCTCGCGCGGACTCATGGTTCGTGGTCTCACGCCGGCGGACTCCATCACGTTCCTGCTGGCCGCGCCGATCTTGAACCCGGTGACGATCATTACCACCCAGCAGGCATTCGGCTTCGATGGGGGGATCCTGGCGGCTCGCTTGATCGGCGGCTTCGTCATCGCGAACGTGGTCGGTTGGTTGTTGTCCCGGCATCCGGATCAGGACTCGCTACTCACCGCACGCTTCCAGGACAGTTGCGCCCTGGATCGCCGCGAGGCGGAGGCTGATCGGGGCGCCGCCGCCAAGTTCCAGCGCAGCGCCACGCTCTCGGTACGCGAGCTCGGGGCCATGCTGCCGGCGTTGCTGCTCGGCGCGCTGCTGGCTGGCGCAATCCAGGTCCTCATTCCGCGCGAGTGGTTGACGGCGCTCGGTGCGAACCCGGTGCTTTCGGTGCTGGCGATGATGGCGCTGGGATTTGTGGTCTCGATTTGTGCGAATGTGGATGCGTTCTTTGCGCTGTCCTTCGCCAGCATTTTTCTCCCCGGCTCAATTGCTGCCTTCCTGGTGTTCGGGCCGATGATCGACATCAAGCTCTTGGCGCTGCTGCGGACCACCTTCCGGGTTCGCACGCTGGTGCTGATGACCGTCGTGGTGGCGGCGCTCAGTTTCTTGCTCGGGGTGGTGATGAACCTTGTCGGCACGTGATGCAGCAACCCATGACCAGCGCCGTACCTGGTGGCTAGGCCTCGGCCTGGGAGCGGTGTTCCTGGTAGCGATCGGATATCTGGCGATCACTGACCAGCTCACGTTGTACATGCACCCGCGATATGTGCTGTTCACCGTCGTGATGACCGTGCTCGGCGGCGTGTTGTTACTCGGCGCGGTACTGACGCCGGCTGCGCGCGCTGCGGTCGATTCCGGTCACGACCACGAGCACGAACATGACTACGACCACGACCACTCCGAGGTGCCAGCCTGGCGCCGCGCGCTGTCGGCGATGAGCGGGGGCGTCGTGGTGGCCATTGGCGTGGTGCTCTTGGTGGCCGCCCCGCCACAGGCGCTCTCGGCGGCGACCGCCGAGGTGCGCTCGGTGAATGCCGGTGTGGGCATCGGCAGCGCCGTCGACGCAGACGAGGTCACGGCAGACAGCCTGGCGAACCTCACCATTGCCGACTGGGCCTCGTTGCTCCAGCAAACCGATGATCTGGGCTTTTGGGCTGGGAAGCGCGCCGAGGTGGTGGGCTTCACCACGCCGGACGCGGATGATCCCGAGAACGTCGTATTTGTGTCGCGCTTCGTCGTCACCTGCTGCGCGGTCGACGCCCAGGCAGTGGGTGTGCCCGTCTACTGGCCCGGTTGGCAGACGGCCGCACCTGCGGGCACCTGGGTTTCGGCCAGTGGCGCGTTTGGCGTGAATCCCAGCGCCCGCAGTGGACAGACCATCGTGCTGGAAGCGACGGCCCTGACCCCGACCGAGGTGCCGGAGCAGCAGTATGTCTTCTGATCTCGGCCAGGCCCGCACGGATGCGCAGGCGCGGGGGCGATTTACGCGGTCGGTGGTGCTGGTACTCGTCCTCGTGCTGGCCGCCGCTGGCGCGGTCTCCGCGCTGTTGCTGCTGCAGGGACCGCGGCTGGTCTCGACCGAGGCGAATCCAGACCGCCTCGTGGCAGGAAGCGGCGGGCGGGTCGTGCTGACCACGAACGCGCTGCTCTCGGACGCGGAAGACCTGCAGGTTTCGCTGCAGCCGTCGGCAGCGGTGCAGGCCAGTGTTCGGGGTCGCAGCATCGTGCTGCAGTTCACCGAGCCGCTGCACTACGCCGAGGAATACACGGTCACGATTGACGGCGTCCGGGCGAGCTTCGGTGGACCCAGGACCGTGGTGACTACCGAGTTCCGCACCACAAGCCCGGACTTGCTCTACCTGCAACGGGGGAGCGGTGGTGATGGGCAGGACCAAATTCTGCGCACTGGGTTGCGGGATGCCAGCCGCCAGGTCATCTTCCAGGCACCCAACATTCAGTTCTTTGCCCCGCTGGACGGTCGCTTGCTCGTTGCCACCGTCGAGGGTGGCGCCAGCAGCCTGTGGATTGTCGACGAGGCAGACCGCACCGTCGATCCCGTACCGATGCCGGTGGACGGCGCTGTGCACCGCCTTGCCGCGGTTCGTCCGGATCTGACCGTGTTCAGCGTGCTGCGTGAGGAGGACCAACTCGATCTGAGTGCGCCCATCCTCGAGGATGACACCAGCGGTGGTTCCGCGCTGGCGCAAGAATCCGCCTTCGCGCTCTACCAGATCAATGTGGGGCTCGGGCGAGGTATCGAGCCGGTGCTGGGGCTGGATGGTTCGCCCTTGTTTGTGAACGCTTGGGACACGATCCCGGGCACCACTCGCCTGCTCGTGGAACTGCCCGATACCTCGCTGCAGGTTATTGAGCTGCTCGATCCCACCCAGGTGCGCCCCTTTAACCGGGTACAGGACAGTGGGCCGGTCAGCATTCGAGGCGACGTCGCGCTGGTGCAGGATCTGCAGGGCCGGTGGATCCTGGACCTGCAGTCCGGTGCGCAGCAGCCGCTCCCGGAGCCGCCAGCACACGAGGATGGTGCCGCCCGCGTGGGGGTGGACATTGCCTTGGCTGGCCCGACGCGGATGTACCAGCGCGTGCTCGATTTCTCCGGCGAGGCGAACACGGTCGTTTCCAGCATCTGGCGGTACGATGATGGTGATTGGACTGAGGTATATCGCCCCGGATCGGATCAGCAGGTCATCGAATCGGTGGCGCTGTCGCCGAATGGGCAGTACCTGGTGGTAGAACTCAGCGATCGGGCCACGGGCTCGTGGGACGGTGTCCCTGGAAACCCGAAGCCGGTCGGTGTGACCACCGTCCTGATCGACGTAAACACCGCTCTGGTGACGAAGACGTTGAGCGGCTTCGACATCCAGTGGTGAATAGGTTAGTATTGATCCTTGGTGTGCGTGCCCGTTCTGGCACGTGAGTACCAAAGACTTCCCGCAAAACAGTAAGGGTGACGAACGTGGTGTACGCAGTGGTCCGTGCCGGTGGCCGGCAGGAGAAGGTGGAGGTTGGCTCCATCATTACCGTCGACCGCATCGCAGCAGGTGCAGACGGCACGGTTGAGCTTGCTCCCGTGCTGCTCGTGGATGGCGCGACTGTGACCTCGGACGCGAAGGCGCTGGCAAAGGTCAAGGTGACTGCTGAGGTCCTCGGTGACCTGCGCGGCCCGAAGATCATCATCCAGAAGTTCAAGAACAAGACCGGCTACAAGAAGCGCCAGGGCCACCGTCAGGACCTGACCCGCCTCAAGGTCACCGGCATCAACTAAGCCAAAGCGGAGGCGAATCAATGGCACACAAAAAGGGAGCGAGCTCTACTCGCAACGGTCGCGACTCCAACCCGAAGCGCCTCGGTGTGAAGCGCTACGGCGGCCAGGTCGTCTCGGCAGGCGAGATCCTCGTCCGCCAGCGTGGCACCCACTTCCACCCCGGCGTGAACGTCGGTCGTGGTGGCGACGACACCCTGTTCGCTCTGGCTGCTGGCGCAGTCGAGTTCGGCACGAAGGGTGGCCGCAAGGTCGTCAACATCGTCGCTGCGCAGTAAGCGCACAATACGTTCAGCAGTGGGCGGGCTTCGGCTCGCCCTCTGTTGTTTTTTCAGAGAATGCAGCGCACCAGCGCCGCTGAGCGAGAGAGGATAGGAGCATGGTCAGTTTTGTTGACCGCGTCACGCTCCACTTGCGCGCAGGCGACGGTGGCGATGGCTGCGTTTCGGTACGTCGAGAGAAGTTCAAGCCGCTGGCGGGTCCGGATGGGGCGAACGGTGGTAACGGTGGTTCCATCATCCTGGAAGCCGACCCGCAGGTCACCACCCTGCTCGATTATCACCGCCGCCCGCATCGCCGGGCCGAGAACGGTGGCTTCGGTATGGGCGACATGCGAGCCGGGGCATCCGGCAAGGACGTGATCCTGCCAGTGCCGGTGGGTACCGTCGTTTCCACTCCGGACGGCGAAGTGATCGCCGACCTGACTGCGCCCGGCATGCGCGTGGTGGTGGCGCAGGGTGGCCAGGGCGGCCTCGGCAATGCGGCGCTGGCGAGCCCGCGCCGCAAGGCTCCGGGCTTCGCGCTGCTGGGCCTGCCTGGATTCGAGGGTGATGTCGTCCTTGAACTGAAGACGATGGCGGACGTGGCCCTGGTGGGCTACCCGTCTGCAGGGAAGTCAAGCCTGATCGCGGCGATGTCTGCGGCGCGTCCGAAGATCGCCGACTATCCGTTCACGACGCTGCAACCGAACCTGGGCGTGGTGGAGTACGGTGACGTCCGATTCACTATTGCTGACGTGCCGGGGTTGATCGAGGGCGCCAGCGAGGGTCGGGGCCTCGGTCTTGAGTTCTTGCGCCACGTTGAGCGCTGCAGCGCCTTGCTGCACGTCGTCGATGCCGCAGCTCCGGAGACGGACCGCGACCCACTGACTGACCTCGAGATCATTCGCCGCGAACTCGCTGCCTACGAGGTTCCTGAAGGTCAGATTCCGTTGCTGGAGCGTCCGCAACTGGTCGCTCTGAACAAGGTGGATCTCCCGGACGGTCGGGAGATGGCGGATCTGATGCAGGCTGAGATCGAAGCGCTCGGATTCCGGGTGTTCCGCATCTCCGCTGTGAGCCGCGAGGGCTTGCGTGAGCTGGGCTTTGCCCTGGCTGAGATCGTTGCCGAGGCGCGCATGCAGCAGGCACAGCAGGCTGCAAGTGTCGAACACGAGCGCATTGTGCTGCGTCCGAAGGCAGTCAACGAGCGCGAGTTCGTCATCGAGGTTGAGGAAGACGAGGACGGCCCGGTCTACCGCATCATCGGCGAGAAGCCAGAGCGTTGGGTCGCCCAGACCATGTTCGACAACGAGGAGGCGATTGGGTTCCTCGCTGACCGCCTCTCCAAGATCGGTATCGACGAGGAACTGTTCAAGGTCGGCGCCGTTGCGGGTGCGACCGTAGTCATCGGTCGCGGCGAGGCGATGGTGTTCGACTGGGAGCCGACGCTCACCTCGGCGGCAGAACTGATCGCATCCCCGCGCGGCACCGACCCGCGATTTGCGGATCGCGGCCGTCGTACCAACGTGGAGCGTCGTGAGGAGTACCATCAGCGGATGGACGCCAAGTCGGCCGCTCGGGCCGAGTTGGAGCAGGAACGGATTGCCGGGCTGTGGCGCGACGGTGCGTCGGGTGCGGACACTGACGAGGAGATTGAGGACGAATGACCCTGCAGGATCGCTCCCAGCTGGCCACGGCCCGTCGGGTCGTGGTCAAGGTCGGGTCCTCATCGATCACGGGGGAGCGGGCAGCACAGCTCGACGAGCTCGTGACGGCGATTGCCGAGGCGCGAGTTCGGGGCACCCAGGTCGTTCTGGTTTCGTCTGGTGCAATCGCCAGTGGCCTGCCGTTGCTGCAGCTCACGGCTCGTCCGAATGATCTGGCGACCCAGCAGGCGGCAGCAGCGGTCGGGCAGAACGCCCTGATGCACCGCTATCAGTCGATCCTAGATGAGCATGGCATTGTCGCCGGGCAGATCCTGCTGACGGCCAGCGACATGGAAGACCCCACCAGTCGCTCCAATGCGCGTCGGGCAATGGACCGGCTGCTGGACCTCGGCGTACTGCCGATTGTGAACGAAAACGACACGGTCGCGACGCAGGAAATCCGTTTTGGTGACAACGACCGCCTCGCTGCTCTGGTCGCGGTCTTGTTGCGTGCTGACGCGCTTGTGCTGCTCAGCGACATTGATTCGCTCTATACGAAGCCGCCGGGCACCCCGGGTGCCGAGCCGATCCGTACGGTTCCGATTGATGACCACCTCGACGGGGTCGAACTCGGTGGCGTCGGCTCCGGCGTCGGCTCGGGCGGTGCAAGCACCAAGGTGTCCGCGGCCAAGATGGCTGCCGAGGCGGGCACCGCGGTGTTGCTGACCTCGACCGCACAGGTCTCGGCGGCACTCGCGGGCCGCAGCGGAGGTACCTGGTTCGAGCCGGCGTTCCGCGAGGTGCTGCCGACCGGGCAGCTGCCGACCGTCTAGACCCGCGTCAATCTGGGCACGTGCGCGACGGTCACTACGACTGGATCGCTAGCATGGGGGTATGGCTGTTGTGACTCCTCGTCCGGAACTGGTTGCCAAACTCCAGGCTGCGCGCGAAGCATCGCTCGCGCTGGCGCAAGCCTCGACGGTGCAGAAGAATCGCGCCCTGGAGGCGATTGCTGCGGCGATCGAGTCGAGTGTGGCCCAGATCGTGCCCGCAAACGAACTCGATCTGGCACGCGGCAAGGAGAACGGGCTGACAACCGGGTTGCTCGACCGGCTGATGCTCAATGAAGCCCGCCTCGCGGGTCTCGCCGCGGCGGTGCGTGAGATCATCGCCCTTGACGATCCGATTGGCATCGTGGTCCGCGGTCGGACGTTACCGAACGGTCTCAAGCTGTCGCAGGTGCGCGTGCCGTTCGGCGTGGTTGGTGCGATCTATGAGGCTCGCCCGAACGTGACCGTCGACATCGCGGCCCTGGCACTCAAGAGCGGCAACGCGGCGGTGCTGCGCGGTGGCAGCGCGGCCGAAGAGACCAACAAGGTGCTCGTCGCCTTGATTCAGCAGGCACTGGAATCGGTCGGTCTGCCCGGCGAATCTGTGCAGACCATTGACGAGTTCGGTCGAGACGGCGCCACGGAACTCATGGCCGCCCGCGGATATGTGGATGTGTTGATCCCTCGCGGCAGCGCTGGCCTGATTGAGACCGTGGTGAGCCAGTCGAAGGTCCCGGTCATTGAGACCGGCGCAGGCGTCGTGCACGTGTACGTGGACGCCACGGCTCGCAAGGACTGGGCCATTGACATCGTCAAGAATGCCAAGGTGCAGCGCCCGAGCGTGTGCAATGCCGCCGAGACGCTGCTGGTGCACCAGGAGGCCGCCGATCGCTTCCTGCCGGAGTTGCTGCAGGCGCTCCGCGACGCAGACGTGACCCTGCACGCTGATGACCGATCGGCCGAGTATTTCCCTGACGTGGTCGAGGTCACCGAAGAGGACTGGGCGCTGGAGTACGGCTCTTTGGACCTGTCGGTCAAGGTCGTCCAGCACATGGACGAGGCGCTGGCGCATATCCGGCGCTATTCCACGAAGCACACCGAGTCGATCGTGACCGAAGACATCGCGAATGCCGAACGCTTCCTCAACGAGGTGGATGCCGCCGTGGTGATGGTGAACGCCTCGACCCGATTCACCGACGGTGGCGAATTTGGCTTTGGCGCGGAGGTGGGCATTTCGACCCAGAAACTGCATGCGCGTGGCCCGATGGGCCTGCCGGAACTGACCAGCACGAAGTGGTTGGTTCGCGGCGCGGGTCAAGTTCGGGGCTAGCCACCTGTCCAGGTAGACTGCTGCAGACCGCAGTGAGTCCGCGGAGCATTGCTGAGAGGAACCGTTCTGATGAGCCTGAACGCATTGTTGACTGTCGCCGAGGGTGAGGCCCACCACGTCGTCGTGGAGCTGCCGATTCCGCCGCTGGCGTTCGGTGCAATCGCGATGGCCGGTTTCATGGCCCTGCTGGTCGTGACCATGAGCTTCCGCAACGTCGCACACCGCCACGCGCACAAGCTCGGCGATGCTGCCGCTGAAGAGCACCACGGTCACTAAGCACTAGCGGCACGACAATGTCGTCAGCGCCGGCCCGTATCGGCATCATGGGTGGGACCTTCGATCCCATCCACCACGGTCACCTTGTTGCGGCCAGTGCCGTGGCACATGAGTTTGACCTGGATCAGGTGCTCTTCGTGCCCACCGGGCAGCCCTGGCAGAAGGGCGACGTGTCCCCGGCGGAGCGGCGCTACGAGATGACGGTGATCGCCACCGCCTCGAACCCGAGTTTTGCGGTGAGTCGCGTGGATGTCGACCGTCCCGGTCCGACCTACACGATCGACACGCTTCGGGACCTGCGGAAGGAGTATCCGGACGCGGAACTCTTTTTCATCTCGGGTGCGGATGCGATTGCGCAGATTCTGACATGGAAGGACGCGGACGAGCTGTGGTCGCTCGCGCACTTCGTAGGTGTTTCTCGGCCGGGGCACCAGTTGACTCGTGGCGATCTTCCAGGTGACCGCGTATCCTTGCTAGAGATCCCGGCACTGGCAATCTCATCCACTGACTGCCGCGACCGGGTCGCACGAGGTTTTCCCGTGTGGTATTTGGTTCCCGACGGAGTCGTGCAGTACATCGCCAAATACCGCCTTTATCGGAGTGGCGAATGAGTAATCCGGCTGACGAGCAGCCCACAAACCCGGCATGGCCGAGTTGGGCGCGCCCGGCAGGTGAGTCGGCTTTGCCGCAGCAGCCGGTGCCGCAGCAGCCGGTGCCGCAGCAGCCGGTGCCGCCGCAGGCGCCGACGGGCGCGCAGCCGGGTGCTCCGATGTATCAGCAGCCCGTGGTTCCGGGCTACCCGGAGCCGGGTGTGCCCGTGTCGTCGCAGCCGGTTCCCCCGACTTCGACCCAGAGTACGGCCAGCGTGCAGGCGCCCGGCCAGGCGCCGTGGGCGCAGCCCGCACCGGTGGCGCAGCCGCCTCAGCCGCAGGATCCGCTGATGACTGGTGTCGTCTTCCCGGCAGGCAGTCCCGGCGTATCGGTGCAGCAGCCGTCCTACGCTTCCAGCGAGCCGGTGGCCGGCTACCAGCAGCCGGTTCCGCCGCAGCAGGCCCAGCCCCCGGTGCCGCCGCAGTCTGCAGCGCAGGCACCATACCAGGCACCGCAGCAGGTACCGCAGCAGTCGTGGGCGACGGGGAGTGCCGTGGCCCAGCCAACTGCTGCCGCCTCGCCGGAGCAGACGTCGTTGGTCAGCGGCTATTCCGCGCTCGGTGTGCCGTCGTATCCGACTCCGGTCGCTTCAGCGCAGTCGGTTGCCTCAGCGCAGTCGGTCGCTTCAGCGCAGTCGGTTGCCTCAGCGCAGTCGGTTGCCTCAGCGCAGTCGGTTGCCTC
>ENA-UOVV01001022-UOVV01001022.1-compost-metagenome-genome-assembly--contig:-NODE-1022-length-25175-cov-5.343710_pt1 | contig 25175 bp, 19 predicted proteins | sample MGYA00238155_ERZ761577 | MGnify/ENA primary metagenome ERZ761577 (study PRJEB28898, sample SAMN06268775) | compost metagenome | isolation source: Emeryville, CA | place: USA:Emeryville, CA | collected...
GAAACTGCCTTTTTTAACGCCGTATTTACCCTGGTGATGAATGATCAGGGCGCATTGCTCAGCCTGTTCGGGAGAATGACCACAGATGTCGATCAGCGATTCAATCACATGATCAAATGTATTCACATCATCATTCCAGACGATCAGGTGGTGTATTTTATCTTCTGATATGGCAACATCGGCATCTTCCTGCTCTTCCGGCCGGAAGCCGGGGAAATCATACCGTTGAGTATTCATGATTATTTGCTTTTGTACAAAGATAGAAAATAAATAGGATCAGCCGGCTCAACCGACAGGCTCCATAAAGCCGGTATAATGCCCCACTATCTCGTCCATGATCTCCAGCAAGCGCGACAGATCGTTGATGGTAACTAATTGTGTCCGGAAATGCTTGATATCCGGCAGCCCTTTGAGGTAATTGCCGTAATGCCGGCGCATCTCAAGGATGCCGAGGGTTTCCCCTTTCCATTGCACCGAGCCGAGCAGGTGCTTGCGGCAGGCGGAAGAGGGGGCTTGCCGGAAGACCCAGAGATTCACGGGCTTTGGTGGTCAGACCGCGGCCAATAATCAGCGGAATACGTCCACCAGCCTGCACTTCGTCCAGCAGGACATCAGACTTAAGCGCAAACTCAGAAATCACTGCGCCGGTTTCGACGTTAAGAATCTTGCCCTCATAAGGACGAATCTCGATCACGTCGCCCATATTGAGGTTATCTACCGGTGCTTCAAAGACCAGCGCGCCGGCATCTTCCATGGTGTTGTAGAAAATTGGAGCTACTTTGCCGCCGATGCAGACGCCGCCGGTGCGCTTGTTGGGTACGCCGGGGATATCGTCGCCAATGAACCAGAGTACAGAGTTGGTAGCGGATTTACGGGATGAGCCCGTACCGACTACGTCACCCACAAACGCCAGTGGATAGCCTTTGGTCTTAAGCTGTTCGATCTGCTTGATCGGGCCGATAGAGCCTGGTTCGTCGGGGGTCAGGCCTTCGCGGGGCATCTTGAACATGGCCAGTGCGTGCAGTGGGATGTCGGGGCGTGACCAGGCATCCGGCGCAGGCGAGAGGTCATCGGTGTTGGTTTCACCGGTGACTTTGAAAACAGTGAGCTTGATGCTCTCGGGTACCTTGGGCTTGCTGGTGAACCATTCGCCATCGGCCCAGGATTGCATCAGTGCCTTGGCATGGGGGTTGCCCGCTTTGGCTTTTTCTTCCACATCGTGGAAGGCGTCGAACATCAGCAGAGTGTGTTTGAGCTGCTCAGCAGCCAGAGGAGCCAGTTGCTCGTTGTCGAGCAAATTGACCAGGGTCTCAATGTTGTAGCCGCCCAGCATCATGCCCAGCAGTTTGACTGCCAGGGGTTTGTCGATCAGGGGAGAGGTGGCTTCGTCTTTGAGAATAGCGCTAAGGAAGGCCGCTTTTACGTAGGCAGCTTCGTCAACACCTGGGGGAACGCGGTTGGTGATCAGGTCAAGCAGGGTTTCAGCTTCGCCAGCGGGCGGATTTTTCAACAACTCCACCAGGCCGGCAACTTGTTCAGCATTGAGGGGTTTGGGGGGTACACCTTCTGCGGCACGTTCCGCCACATGTTTGCGGTAGGCTTCAAGCACGGTTAAATCCTCTGGTTTTGTGAGATTACTCCCTCGGCAGGATCTCTGCGTCGGGAGACTATCCATGACCTTCATGGATACTGTCTGATGCCCGGAGGGCGGGTAGACCAGGCGCGGATTATACCCCAAGCCCCCCGTGCTGTTAATCAAAAAGCGGATAGAGAAACCTGTGACGGACAGGCGAGAGCAGGACGATTTATGATATCTTGCCCCGTCGTTTATGCACCCTGGCGCTGATTCGTCATCTCAGCGAATAACAACCCAATAAAAATCTAAGGAGTCAAGAATGCTTCCCCACCGGAAATTCCAATCGGCCGTGTCACTCAGTGTTGCTTCACTACTGGTGTTGAGTCTCAGCGCTTGCGACAAACCCATGACCAGCGCTCAAAGCGCTCCTGAAGCCCGGCCTGCGCCAGTGGCTGTCGAGGAGGTCCAGGCGGAAGCGGTTGCCGGGCTTAGTGCCCAACCTTTCAGCTGCCCTGCACAGCCGGGTACGGCGCCCAGTGGTGAACTGGTGGCAGAGCGTATTCCAGCTGCCAATACCACCCGTACCGAGCCAGGTCTCTACGAGGGTCCCGTGTGGATCAATGGCGCACTCTATTTTTCCGATTTCGTCTTCAGCAAGGGCTTCCCTTCCCGCATCCAGCGCCTCACTGATGAATCCGTGATGGACGTGGTGGTGGACAATTCCGGCACCAATGGTCTGGCTGTGGATGCGGACGGATTGTTGCTGGCCGCTACCCACAGCACCAAGTCGATCAATCGCATCGACCTGCGCAATGGCGAGGTTCAGGTTGTCTCCGGTATTTTCCAGGAAAATGCCTACAACTCGCCCAACGACCTGACGGAAGCCAAAGACGGCAGCATCTATTTCACCGACCCGGATTATCAGCGCAGCGCAGCTCCCGGCGGCCAGGACAAAACCCGCGTCTACCGCATCAGCCCCACGGGTGAGGTGAGTGTGGTGGACGACACTATCGCTAATCCCAATGGTATTTCCCTGTCTCCGGATCAGTCCGTACTTTATGTGGTCGGTGGTGGTGAACAGGGCTTCCTGCGTGCCTATCCGATTGAGAAGGGTCAACCGGGTGAAGGTCGGGATTTGGCTTCGGTCTCCGTACCTGATGGTATGGCCATCGATTGTCTGGGCAATATTTATGTCACCGAGCATGCGCTCCAGCGCGTGCGCGTGTTTACGCCGGAAGGCAAGCAGATTGCGCAGATCAAGGTGGATGCCAATATCACCAACGGCGCCTTTGGGGGCCCGGATAACAAGACCCTCTACCTGACAGGTGCGGGTGCCGTGTGGAAAATCCAGCTGGATGTGGTCGGATTCCCCTACTGATTGTCAACCTGAGATGTAAATGCCTTTCAAGCCTGTAAAAACGCCCTGTGTGGGCATCTGCTCAACCGGAATCGGTGACAGTGTCTGCCGGGGCTGCAAACGTTTTGCTCACGAAGTGATTGACTGGAATCTTTATTCCAACGAACAGAAGTGGCTGATTGCCCAACGCCTCAACAGCTTTTTGACGCAAGTGGTGGACAACTATCTGGAAGTGGTTGATCCACAGCGTTTGCTGTTGCAGATAAAACACCAGCAGATCCGCTTTCGCGAAGAGCAGAGCCCCCAGTGCTGGGCTTTTGAATTGTTGCGCGCCGGTGCCAGTCAAATTACCGATCTCGAAATCTATGGACTGCGTCTGCGGCCTGCCTGCATCGGCATGAGCCTGCGCGACATTCGCGAAGCTCTGGATCAGGACTATTATGCGCTCTCCTGTGCCCATTACGAGCGTTACATAGAGCCGGGTCTGGCGGCAGATCTGGCTCGCAAAACCAGCGCAGTGGCAGTTGCGAAAGCCGCTGGCTCTCGGGAATAATGCCCGCCCACCTGTAGCTGACCCCCGTGCCCATGACCGATATCGCTCACATTCAGGCTTTTCTTCGTTGTGAAACCCCCTCTGCCTGGGTTGCCAGTGCGCTGGACAATCAGGCGTTGCTGCTGCTTGATCACGCCAATTGTGAAAAAAAAGCTGCATCAACCGCGCTTACGCTCATGTACCGTTACGTGGGCGACTTTGACATGATGCATAAAATGTCGCGCCTGGCGCGGGAAGAGTTGCGTCATTACGAACAGGTGATGGCGCTTATGCAAAAACGCGGTATTTCCTACGACCAGATCACCCCCTGCCGCTACGCCTCGGAATTGCGTAAACCTGTGCGCACCCACGAACCTGGCCGCTATATAGATACACTGATTGTGGGCGCGATCATCGAGGCCCGCTCCTGCGAGCGCTTTGCCAAGCTGGCGCCCCATCTGGATGATGAGTTGCGGGATTTTTATCAATCACTGCTCAAATCCGAATCCCGTCACTATGAGGATTATCTCAAGCTCGCGAGAAAGGCCGCCGGCGGAAAAGATATCAGCGATCGTCTTGACGTATTTTTGAATCTGGAAAAAGAGTTGATTGAAAGTCCGGATACCGAATTTCGTTTTCACTCAGGTGTTCTTGCCTGAGGTTTTTATTCCACCGCCTGTCCCATTGGAATCTGATGATGAAAAAAATTTTCTGGATATGCCTGCTCAGTTTGTTCTCTGTATCTGCTTTGGCTCAGGATGCTGCCGTCAAGGAGTTGAACCTGAAAACACGCCATCTGTGGGATGCAAAAGTAGAGATGGGCGAGGTAACCGAACTGGGTGCCACCAAACACGGAACCAGACGCATGATTCCCATCACCGGCGGCAGCTTCAGTGGGCCGGGTATCAGTGGCAAGGTTCTTCCGGGGGGTGCCGATTTTCAGCTTACGCGCGCTGATGGTGACACTGAATTTGAAGCGCGTTACATGGTAAAGACCGACGATGGTGTGGCCATTCAGGTGCGCAATCGTGTGCTCTTTCATCCACCCAAGGATGCCGCCAAAGGCGATCAGCCTTATCTGCGTTCAGTGATTGAGCTGGAAGCGCCAACCGATAGCGCCTACGCCTATCTCAATCACGCCTTTTTTCTGGGAACACTGGAAGTACCGCAAGTTAAACCCGGTGAAAAGCCCTATGTCATTATCGGGGTTTATCAACTGCTTTAATCATCAGCGTGCGATGAAGTTGTCTGATGTCTGGTGTTTTCCCATTTCCGCAAACTCAGCAAGAGTGCTTGAATAGGGTAATTTGTACCTTCAACCTTGCTGAGTAATTCAAAACCTGCTCTTTGCAATAATTTTAATGAGCTAAAGTTGGGTTCATCACACACAGCCGCTAAAGCCGCCGCCTGTAATTCTGTAAACGCGTAGTCAACAAGAGCGTCCATGGCTTCGAGCGCAAAACCCTGGCGCCAGAAATCCGGATGTAGGGTGACTATAGGTTCCAGCAATCCAGCCAGACGATCTTCTTCATGTGGCGCCAGACGCACGGGGATCAAGCCAGCACACCCGATGATTTGTTGCTGGTGGTGTATCAACCACAATCCGAAACCGGCAGAGGCTCCCGCCAGACAGCTGTCGAGGGCGTCGCGGACCAGTCCGAGAGTGATTTTGTTGCCATCGAATAAATACTGGCTCACTTCAGACAGGCTCCAGAGTTGGTGGAGATAGTCCAGATCCTTGAGTGTCGCCGGGTGCAACTGTAGGCGAGCTGTTGCCAGAGGCGGTTGGATTTTTATTTTCATGGATGTCCTGTTTCGGGAAGCCTTAAAAATTGCCCGTGTTGTCAGACAAGATTAGTTGCTGCTGGACACTTCAGCAATCAATGCCAAGGCTTTATCCAGCGCTATTTCCGAAGGTACTTCTACGTCTGGTTTTACGCCTGTGCCTTCCCAGTTGGTTTTGGTAATTGGGTTAATGGATCTTTCGCAAGGCACAATAAGCGTGAATTGTGCGTTAATCTGCTCTTCGCATACAGGGTGGGCACCACCACCTGTTGTTTCTCCAATGATCTTCGCGCGCCCGAGGGCTTGCAGGTTATAAGCAAATTCCTCTGCGGCAGAAAATGTTCGCTTCGAGGTAAGTAGGTATATGGGTTGACTAATCAGTCGATCTCCAGGCACCTGAGCCAGTGTCCACCATTGCCTTGTGGTGTCTTCGGCACGGTTGTATATGTCATTTAAATGCGTTGGCTTCTCAAAAAAATAGCTGGTCACGTAGGCAACCATTGCGGGCATACCGCCTTGATTGGCGCGCATATCGATAATAAGTGCATTGACATCCTTAACCTGCTTGATAGTAGCTGAAGCAGTTGCACCGCAAATTTCGGGGTCAGCAAAGATGTCGAATTTGATCAAACCAATATTGTCCGGGAGGATTTCAGCTTGTTCAAAGCCACAGTTAATCTGTTCCATGTTTTGTCGATACTCTTTCCCTTTTAACTCATCTGTTAGGGGTGGCAGATTGGACAGGGGGCTAAAGACAAGACGAAGATGCAGGTCATTGCTAACTTCCCGCAAATGGGTTGTAACCAGCTCGGCAAAGGTGACGCCATTATATAAGGATTGGTATTCACCACGTTTTTGTTGTTTAACAAGCCTTTCGGTCATCGCCTTGGCGATTTCATTGAATACATAGTACTTGTGAAGAGTTTGGTTAATGTCAGCTATAACAGTCTCACGCATTGATTGGCTGATATCAAAGCCAAGAAAACTGGCGCCCGCCGGGATCACCACAAAATAGGCCTCGGTTACACGAAGTGGCTCACCTGAAAGGGCGAGTCGCCCTGCGGCACGACGTTCGCGGCCTGTTTCCTGCACTACAAATTCGATGCTGGTTGAGGAAGTTTTTTCGATGCTCAGCAGATCGAATCCACCAGTTACGTTTCTGAATGCTATCAGGTCGTCCAGTGAGTGAGGCCATCCATACCCCTCAACAAATTGTGCCAATTGGTCCCGCTCTCCACTTCGAAAGGCAACCAACCAGGCTTCCAGTGTTCTACGAGCATCTGGTGTGGATTGTTCCGTTTGTTTTGCAGCAATCGCTGGAGAAAAAATGAAAAAGAGCGAAAGCGCCAAGAGTAGGTTGCGCATAAGCATTCCGTGGTGAGTAATAGGAAAATCCCTGCCCCATGTTTGTTATGTACTTGTAATCACTGCTCAGTGACAACTGATCATATCTCGACCAGCTTTTCTCCCTCAAGCAGCGGAAAATAAAGCGCAGTGCGTATTTCAAGCTGGCTGATAGCTCCCAGTTGCTCGCGATAGCGCTGCAATTGCGAGCGGTAGCTGTCGACTTCCTTCGCGATAAACTCATCCAGACTTTGGTCGGGCAGGGGTTCACTGCTTTTGTAGTCCACAATCCAGTGCAATCCGTCTGCAACAAAACTTCGGTCAATGCTGAGTTCGCGCAGGCGTTCGCCGTCGCTGTGGCACAGGCGCAGTTCGCAGGAACTTTGATCGTGGCGATGATCCAGCAGCCAGCGTCCGTGAGAGTCCTGCAGCGTGAGCCTGAGTCCGCGTTCTATTTTTGCGATTGCAGTTTGTTGCTCCTGACTCTGCCAGCCCTGGCGGCGCAGTTGCAGCAACCAAAAGGCTTTTTGTCGCGCTATGTAGTCATTGATGGCAGTGTCGTTCAGTTGATCGACGAGTTGCTGTTCCACTATGACCTGCAAGGCACGGTGCAACAGAGTGCCCGTGTGCCGCGCCAGGCGATTGCTGCGGCTTTCCGCTTTCGGTCGGTTGTCATTTTCGTCCTGATATTCGTGGCCGCGATAATTTTTCAGCGGACTGGGATCGGCGAATACCGGTCTCTGCCACTGGGGGTGAAGACGCAGCAGCGGATTGGTGGTCGGCAGTAGTGCGGGTGCCTGCTGGCTGCTGGTATCGGCGAGGGGTGGCGGCAATAGCTGATCCTTGACTGAGGGCCAGATACTGGCCAGCAGAGAACCCTTGTTAGGATTCTGGATTTCGCCATCCTTGCTTCTCAAACAGGCCAGCAGATGGAGGCGTTTGATGGCGCGGGTGCAGCCTACGTACAGCAGTCGAGTGGCTTCGTAGCGCTCGCGTTTTTTGGCTTCGTATTCCAGATACTCATAGGTGGAACTCTTGTCTTCACCGGTTGCCGAGAGCGTGCCCAGCAGCAGCTGGCGCTCACCCTGCTGATTGAGTCTTTCGAGCCAGAGTAGCAGTTGTTTATCGTTGTTGCGTGTTGTGCGATCCAGACCGGGGATGATCACCGTATCGAACTCCAACCCCTTGGATTTGTGAATCGTCATCACCTGCAGGCGCGGATCTGCATTGGCGGCGGGCTTGGCGAAGAGTTTTTCAATCGCGCGATTGAAGCTGACCCAATCGCGGATGTTGCCACCCTGCTGATGGCTGTCCAGCAGCGCAAGGAAACTCTGCACGTTGTCTCTGTCGCTGGCATCCAGCAGACAGGCAGGTCCGCCCAGCGCCACCCACAGACCTTCAATCCACTGCCGCAGAGGTTTGCGCTGGCGATTGTCCAGCGCCGGTTGCAACACCTGACGCAACCGCTCCAGACACTGGTGACCAGCTTCGCTGATGCCATCGATTTGTTGATGATGACGAATCTGCAACCAGATAGGCGATGACAGCGGCTTGCTATTTTCCCGTCCCGGCAGTGGGCTGGTAACAAGTCGGTGAAGATCCTTGAGATCCAATCCGCACCAGGGCGCGCGCAACAGTGACAGCCAGGCGATGCGATCGTCCGGGGTGAGCAGCGCGCGGGTGAGTGAATGGAGATCCTTAATGGCCATACGGCTGGCGAGACTGTCGATTTCCGTGGCTTGCCACTTGAGTCCGGCGGCGCGCAGGCAATCGAGAACTTCGGTCAGGTGAGAGCGGTTGCGCACCAGTATGGCGATAACTCCGTCCGGGTCTTCAGCACGACTCTGTTCTATCAGTGCCAGTACCGCCTTGGCTTCTTCTCTTTGTGCTGCCTTTTTGTCTTCACTGATCTCCTCGTCGTCATCATTCTTGTGTTCTTCCTGGGTGACATAGGTGCACACATAGGTGTTGACGGCGGCGCCTTGCAGCGGCTGATGGAAAGCGATGGAGGGCGAGTAGCGCACCGCACCTCTGCCGATATCATCCTGGCCGGGGAAGGCGTGATAAAAAGTGCGATTCACCCAATCCACTATGCCTGTCTGGGAGCGGAAGTTGACTTCCAGATCCAGCGCCTCCATGGACGCATGACCTATGCCCTGACGGCGCGCATCGAGAAAAATGCCCACGTTGGCGTCACGAAAACCGTAGCAGGATTGCATGCCGTCGCCCACGATAAACAGGGTGCGACCATCGCCCGGCTGCCAGCCGGCGGTGAGCTTTTGCAGCAATTGCAGTTGCGGTGTGGCTGTGTCCTGAAATTCGTCCACCAGAATGTGGCGAATGCGATAGTCCAGTTGCAACGCCAGATCACTGGGCTCGTCTTCTTCGCCCAGTGCGGTGAGTGATGCCTGGGTGATGGCGGTGTAGTCGGTAGCGCCCAGCTGCTGGAAAACCAGATTGAGTTGCGCTGTCAGTCGCGGCAGCAGATGGGTGAGACTTTCCAGCAGTTGCCACTGATCATTGTTGTAATGAGGGGCAGGCAGAAGGCGCACCTCCGCAAGCAGTTCTTTCACCTCCGGCACATTGGCCTGGAGATCCGCCAGCAGTTGGGTCATGGCCTGCTTGTGAGCCTTGTGTTCTTCCTTGTTGCCGCTGGGAAAGCCTTCGCTTTTGGTGAGCCGCGAACGCCATTCGTTGCTATTGGTCAGCAGCAGATCCGCCAGCGCTTTCCACTGTTCAAGTTCCTCGTAGGAAGCCTTGGGCAGAGCTTCAATACCGAGCAGTTTGCCTATGCGGTGTTTTTGTTCCGGTTCTTCCTGCAGATAGTGCGCAGCGCGGTCAGCCAATTCACAGATTTCCCCTGTGTAGCTGGCCAGCACTTTTCGCAGCTCTTGCAAGTGATCATCAATGACTGATTGCAGATTCTGTTCCAGCCACTGGCGTGCAGATTCGTGGCGACTCAAGATCAGATAACTCAGCCATTGCTCGCGTTTTGCCAGCATGGCGATCAGCAACTCTTCGACCTTGGCGATATTGTTGTCCAGATGGAGCAGCAGTCGTGCCAGATCCTGTTGCAGCGGTGAATCCTCTTCCAGCAGCTGCAGAAAATCCCGCACCGCCTGGCGATAGGCGGGCTCTGTATCTTCCAGTGTGCCCGGTTGGGCACCCAGTCCGCTGCCGAGGGGCATCTGCCGGGTCAGGGCGCGGCAGAGACTGTCGATGGTCTGCACCCTCAGCCGCTGGGGGCTGAGCAGCAGCTGCCAGTTCAGGATCTTGTTTCTTTCCAGCACCGCGCGAGCCAATTCCCAGGTAAAGCGGGCGTGGGGATTTGTCGGCGCCGGCTGATGTTCCGCCCGCCACAGCGCCTGCATGACGCGGTCCTGCATTTCTCCCGCCGCCTTGCGGGTAAAAGTAATGGCGAGAATTTCTTCGGGGGCGTCACACAGAGCCAGCAGTCTGAGCAGCCGCTGGGTTAGCAGGCCGGTTTTGCCTGAGCCGGCGGGCGCCGCAACGGCAAAGGAGCGGCTGGGGTCCAGTGCTTTTTGGCGCACCTCCCTGTCGGGCGGTGATTCGGGGGGGAAACCGGCGTGGGGCAATTCGGGCAGCATCAGTGACTCTTCTCCAGTGTCAGGCCCAGAGAGGGCAGTGCTTGAATCAGATCTGTCTGTTCCGGCAGACGATTGAGCGGCAAAAGTTCGGTGGCATAGCCTTCAGCATTGGCGTTGGAAAAGCTGATGCGGGCGTCGCCTTCGATAAATTCCTGCGCCAGTCGGGTGAGAATGCGGCGCCAGCTATCCAGCTGTTGCTGCCAGCCATCGGCTGGCGTGGTCAGCTTGGGTAGAGGAACATCAACATCGCCCCAGCTCAACAATTTCTGATCATGGGCGTTGATCTGCGCAAAGGCGATGGCGGCCACTGGCTTGTCGTAGACAAGAGCGTAAAGCGGCATTTGTGGTTCCTGGGGTCGCTCACCTTTCCAGTGATTGGTGTTTGGCTTGCCACTTTTGTAGTCGATCAGCAGGTATTGGTCGTTACCCAGCTGATCGACCCGGTCGAGGCGCAGATTGAGGGAGATTCCGGCAAATTCCACTTTCCGCTGGGTTTCCACTTCCGCCACTGTGAAGGGAGGCCTTCCTTTTTCGCGTGTGAGCCACGCGTGCAACAACTGGCTGAGGCGCTGCTGTTCCAGCTGGCAGAAGTTGTGGCCCAGTTCGCCGGGGCGCTGGTGGCTGGCCTTCTTCACGTTTTCGGCCGTTATTTCATTCAGCAGTTGGAGCAAGGCTCCCTCATCCAGCGCTTTTAGCTGATCAAGACTGCGGACACGGGTCCAAAAGTCCGCCAGACAGTTGTGCAACAGGTTGCCCCGCTCCAGGGGGGAAAACCCTGGTACCGCCGGGTTGGGAGCTTCTGCCCCCAGACGCAGGCGGACAAAAGCATGGAAGGGGCAGTCGGACTGTTCTTTGAAGATTTTGCTTCCGCCGCGCACCGCTTCTTCCGGAGTCAGCGCCGGGCCGCGGCTGTCGTCCAGCAACTGGAAGCGGCGGCTGTCCACCAGCGCCTGATACATCTGCTCCAGGGGTGCCGGGCCGGGTTCCAGCAGCTGCTCCAGCGGCACCGGCGGCAGGTCGCGGATCAGTGGGCTGGGATTGAGGTGACCTTCGTCATTGGTTTCCGGCGAGCTGAAAACCACTTGGCCGGCGCACTGGCGGTAGTTCTGGGTCAGCGCCTGGGCGTAGCTCAGCTCCCGTTCCTGACTGGCATGAGGCATGGCCAGACGGCGCTGCAACTGGAAGGGCAGCAGAGGGTTGGGGCTGGGCAGAGGCGGCCACTGGCGGTGGTGCAGCCCCAGCACCCAGGCGTGGCTGAAACAAAGCCCGGCACCTTCCAGCGCACCCAGTATCTGAATGGGCGAATCGGGAGTCTGGGGCTGAAAGGGGGTGGAGATGGCCAGTTGTCGCAGCCAGCTCAGTGCTTGACTCTGGCTGAATTTGAAACCCGCACCATCGAGTCGGGCAAATTCCTCCAGCAGCTGATACCAGAGATTCAGCTGCTGATATTCCTGGCTGTCCAGCCGACGCTGGCCGGGCCAGCCCAGACACTCGAGCCAGGCGGTGAAGGTTTCGGCCCAGGCGCCGGCGCCCTGAGAGTTCTGGCTGCGGGATTGCAGGCTGGCCAGGGCAACCAGACGGTTGATCAGCCAGGGCTGGTTCAGCTTTTGGCCAAGTTTTTCGGCGTAATAGCGCAGGTCAGCGAGGCCGAAGCTCAGGCGGCTGGCGCGGCGCAGCGCATCGGTGAGCTGGTGGCGCAGCAGATAGTCGGCTTCTGTCTGAGCCGCTCCGGCTTCTTCAGTTTCTGGTCCGCCCCAGAAAGGCGAGGGAATCAGGGCGCAGAGCGGATCCAGCTCCCAGCGTTGCTGACTCAGGGCCAGCAGCGACAGGGCGCAGTGGATCAAGGGTGTTTCCCCCAGCGGTGTACCGGCGGAAAAGTTGAACGGCAGTGTGTAGCGGCGGGTTTCCGGCAGATGGGCCAAGGGCTCGAAAACCTGAGTGAAGATACGTTCCACCTGGGCGCGGCTCTGGCCCAGATTGGGCACCAGAATACCGATAACCGCGTTGGGGTCTTCCTGCAACCGCGCCAGACTCCAGCGAGCGGCAGCGGTAATTTCAGCTTCCTCATTGCCCGCCTGGGTGCGCACCAGCCTCGGGGAGGGGTGAAGCACCGCTTCCAGTTCTATGACTTCTCTGGCCGCCTGATCCAGCAACTGCCGGTAGAGAGGGGCGAGATCGTCAAATCCCTGCAGATGAATACGTTCAACAGGCGGCAAAACGCCATCCACAAAAGCCTGGGCCACCAGCGCCTGGGCCGACTCCTGGGTAATCAGTCCACAGGCGCTGAGAGCGGCATCAAAATCACGCCACCAGCCGTAGAAGGCCTGGGTATTGGGATTGGCTTCCTCCGCGAGGCTGGCCGGGCTCAGGTTCCAGAGTTCAAGGCTGCGCAGGGCTTCGTCAGCGGTGCGAGCCAGCTCCCGACCCTGCAGCAGTTTCTGGCCGAGTTCCGAGGCTTCTATCACCTGCTGCCAGAGAATCTGCCGCTGCAGAGGGCTGGCTACCAGTCGTTGGGCCTGGGGCCAGCCCAGGTCCTGCAGCTGCTGCCAGGCGTCATCCAGCCAGGAGCGAAAGGCGAAGATATTGGGCAGTTGCCAGGCACTTTGTCCTTCCGCCGTACGCGCCTGGGCCCAGGCTCTGAGTATCTGGTTGCGCAGGCGGTTGTTGGCGGTCAGCACCAGCTCGCCGCGCTCCAGTGGGCCTTGCAGCCGATCCAGGCGAATGCAGGGTGAGATCATGGGGCAGCCTCCTCATGGCTCGATCTGTAGGGCAGGGAGAGGACCTGCAGCTGTTCAATAGCAAAGTTCGCCAGCGGCTGGCGCAGGGCTTCCACATCGGCTCCGTTGCGGGTGAATAGCGCGAGATGCTCGCTGGCGTTATTCCGGGTCAGTTCTTCCTGACGCAGACCAAAATGTTCTCCCAGCAGATATTCCACCCGGCGGGCTATGGCTTCTCCGGAATCCACCAGGTCCACGCCCGGCAACAGGGGTGCGAGGAACTGGCGCAGCAGTGGGAAGTGGGTACAGGCCAGCACCAGGGTATCCAGCCTCTGGGCTTCCGGCGCCTTGAAGGGGGCCAGTATGTGGGCCAGAGCTTCCGGGTCCGGTGTCTGACCCCGCAGGCAGGCTTCCGCCATACGTACCAGATCACTGGAACCCACGCGGATCACCTGACACTGGGCGGCGTGTTCGTCGATCAGCGCCTGGGTGTAGGGGCGGGCAATGGTGGCTGGCGTGGCCAGAAGGCCTATGACCTTGCTGCGGGAGCGGGCTGCCGCAGGCTTGATGGCAGGCACCACGCCCACAATGGGCTGGCTGAAGCGGCTACGGATATGGGGCAGGGTGAGGGTGCTGGCGGTGTTGCAGGCCATCACCAGTATGTCCGCCGGATGCCGGGCCAGAAGCGCGTGGAGCACCTGATCCACCCGGGCTACCAGTTCCGCCTCGCTTTTTACGCCGTAGGGAAAGGCGGCATTGTCCGAGGCATAGATAAACTGGCAGGCGGGCAAGCGTTGGCGAATTTCCGCCAGAATGCTCAGACCTCCGACACCTGAGTCGAATACCAGAATGCGCGGAGTGCCGTTCAGTGGGCCCATGAAACATCTCCCTGATGTGGGCAGGTGAGTAATTTGTGGGGAGCGGGGCGGGAGCAGGTATAATCCCGGCCCTGATGGTGCCAGTCGCGGCACAGAATAACATCCAGCATGGCAATCCTGATCTTATTAAGATGCCGGGATTGTAGCACTCATAGGAATCCGCTTTTGAACTCGTCCATAGAATCTTTTGTACCTCTACTGCCTCTGGCTCTCGCCCTGATTGCCGGCTTGTTGCTGGGTGCGCTGGTCGCCTGGCTGATCAACCGTCGATTGCTGACCAGCCGTCTGGAAATGGCGGCGCGAGAAAAGGAGTCAGAGCTGCAGGCGGCCAGTCATCAGGTGCAATTGCGCGAACAGCAGCAGACCTATTTGCAACAACAACTGGAAGAATCCCGTCGCAGACTGGAACACCTGCAGTCCGAGTGGCAGCAGGGGGTTCAGCAACTGGATGAAACGCGCCGCGCACTGGCAGCTGCCCAGGAAAAGAACCAGCAGTTGGAAGAAATCAAACAGGCGCTGCAAAACAGCCGTGATGAAAATGCGCGCCTTCGCAGTCAGCAGGCGGATCTCTCTGCCAGACTGGAAAGTGAACGCAAAAATTTTGAAGAACAACTAGCTCTACTGAAAACCGCCAAGGCGGAATTGAGCCGTGAGTTTGAAAATCTGGCCAACAGGATTTTTGAACAGAAACAGCAGCAGTTTTCGCAAACCAGCAAGAGTCTGCTGGAAACCACACTGGATCCTATCAAACTGCAACTCGGCGAATTTCGCCGCAAAGTGGAAGAGGTTTATGTGCAGGAAAACGCCGACCGCAACAAGCTGGCCGGTCAGATTATGGAGCTGCAAAAGCAGACCCTTAAGATTGGCGAGGATGCGGTCAATCTCGCGCAGGCGCTCAAGGGAAATACCAAAGCCCAGGGTAACTGGGGCGAGGTGGTGCTGGAGCGGTTGCTGGAAGAATCCGGATTGCAGAAGGGCCGGGAGTACAGTACCCAGCTCAATCTGGTGGCGGAAGATGGCCGCCGCCGCATGCCCGACGTGGTGGTGCATCTGCCCGAGGGCAAGGACCTGGTGATAGATGCCAAGGTGTCGCTCGTGGATTATGAAAAGTTCTGTAATGCCAGCGACGAAGCCGAGCGCGCCAGCCATCTGGCGGGGCATCTGGGTTCACTGCGCAGCCATATCAAGGGCCTGAGCATCAAGGACTATGAAAAACTTCAGGGCATCAGGGCGCTGGATTTTATTTTTCTGTTTATCCCCATAGAGGCAGCTTTCATGCTGGCGCTGCAGGAAGAGCCCGGTCTCTATCGCGAAGCCTACGACAAACACATAGTGCTGGTCAGTCCCACAACCCTGCTGGCTACCCTGCGCACTGTGGAAAATATCTGGCGCTATGAAAAGCAGAACAGAAATGCGGAAAAAATCGCGGACGAGGCGGGCAAGTTGCACGATCAGTTTGTGATGCTACTTAACGAGCTGGATACGGTGGAAAAACATCTGGAAAAAACCCGCGAAGCCTTTACGTCAACCCGTAATCGTCTTGCCAGTGGACGAGGCAATCTGATCAAGCGGGTAGACGATATTCGCAAGCTGGGTGCCAAAACCAAAAAGGCCATTGACAGCCAATGGCGCGATGGCAGCGATGACGAAGATCTGGCAGAAAACGACATTGACATTGATGAGTTGTCGCTCGCCGCACCGGATAGCGACAAACAAGAGGATTGATCGATGACACTGAACACCCTGTTGCTGTTGGTGGGCAGCGTAATTATTGCAGTGTTGGTGGCAATTGCTGCTTATCTGCACTGGCAACTCTATCTGCGCCGCAAGGCGCAGGCCGCGCAGGCGGCAGAGCTGGCGCGTATGGCCGGCGAAAATCGGCAGAAGATTAACAACAGTATTCAGATTATCGCTGAGGCAACTCTGGCGGGAAATGATCTGACGCTGACGGAAGCCAGTATGCGTATAGCATTTTTACTGGACAGTCTGGGCGTCAGCGATCCGGTGCGGGAAGAATTTTCTGCGTTTTATCAGCTGCGCGATGCCACGGCGCATATTCCTTTTCTCGATGCCTGGAAACAGCTCAGCCGCAAGGAGCAGACCAGATTTGACCTGCAGCGCATGCAACATGAAGCCACCTACGGCGACTTCGTGCTGGATGCCGCGCGGCGAATTCGCGGAAGGGAATTCTGAGTCAGATGCGCTCCAACACCACACCTGACTCCAGATGGTGGGTGTAGGGAAACTGATCGAAAACCGCGAAGTCGGTGATGCGGTGTGTCCGGGTCAGCAGCTGCAGATTGGTGAGCAGCGTCTGGGGATTGCAGGACACATAAACCACGCGATCAAACCTCTGGCAGAGTTTGAGGGTCTGTTCATCCAGTCCCGCACGGGGTGGATCGACAAAGATGGTAGAAAATTCGTAATCATCCAAATTGATATGGCGCAGGCGGAAAAAGGGGCGAACGCGATCCAACGCATGTACAAATTCCTCCGCTGCCAGGCGCGCAATGGTGACATTGTCAATCTCATTCTGCGACAGGTTGAACTGGGCTGAATTGACTGAAGCCGTCGAGACTTCGGTTGCCAGTACCTTGCGGAAATTGCGTGACAGGGGCAGGGTGAAATTGCCATTGCCGCAGTAGAGTTCCACCAGATCGCCTTGGGAATCGCGAGTTTTGGTCACTGCCCAGTTCAGCATTTTTTCGCATACAAAGGCGTTGGGCTGGGTAAAGCTGCTTTCTACCTGCTGGTAGCAGAAGGTACGTCCGTCAACTTGCAATTTTTCCAGCACATAGTCCCGCCCAATCACGCGCTTCTGTTTGCGGCTGCGACCTACCAGAAAAACATCCAGTTGCTGACACAACCGCTCAGCTTCTTGTTCCCAGTCATCGTCAAGCGGGCGGTGATAAATCAGTGAAATCAATGCCTCGCCGCTGAGACTGGTGAGAAATTCCACCTGATATAGTTTGCGTCTGAGTGTGATGCTGGTGTTGAGCGCATTGAGCAAACCCGGAATCAGCTGATTGATGCGCTCCGAACCAATAGGAAACTCAGTGACAGCTATGGGGCTTTGGTTGGTCTCGCCACCAAACATCACCAGTTCCACGCGGTCGTTTTTGTGCCAGGCACGAAATTCTGCGCGCATGCGGTAGTGAGATGGCGGAGATTCGAAAACGTCTATCTCTGACAGAGACAAGGCGGAAAAGTCTGCCCGCAATTGGGCGACTTTATCGCTGAGCTGTTGACTGTAGTTTTCAGGAGCGTAGGGAAAGGCTGTCATGCAATGGCTTCTTGCAACCTAATCTGTGGTCAATAAATGAAAAAGCGCCCCAGGGCGTGGGGCGCTATCTTAACCCATTGAGATCTTCAGTGTGGGTTTATTCGGTTTTTCGTGCGCATTCACCCCAGTCGCACACCATCAGCGCCAGGGGTCTGCCATTACAGTAGACCGCATAAGCCTCCCGGGGCCATTCGTTGAACAGCACCAGCTTTTCCACTTGAGCGCATTCCTCCCGGAAGGCTGCTTCCAGCGGAAACCAGGAACGCCCCGGATCTGTCAGGTTGGTTTCCTTATAGGCCAATTCCGGTATCCGGTCTATCTGAACCCGGGTGTGCTGCTCTGCCGACAGATCAAAACCCCGGGATTTTCGCGGCAATCTGGAGGACAGGTCTATTTCCTGAGCGGCGAGATTCTGCAAGCGGAGGTTGCAGCTGCGTTCCTTGTTGGCGTGGGCACGCTGAGCAAAATTCAATTCTTCAATTGCTTTTTGGCGGGCCTGATGAGCCAGCAGTGTGGCTTCAAGGCTCAGCAGCTGGCCGTTGTAGAGAAAACCGGAGGGACGCAGCTGACTGGAGTAATAGTTGTCGGCCGCCGCCACCAGCGGCCAGTTTTTTTGCAGCCAGTCCTGCTGCAGATTGATTGCTTGCAGCTCTATATCATTGCCGAGTGAGGCACATTGATCGAACAGCGTGTTGATATAAACCGTTTCGCTCAGCAGTTGCTCGGCCAGCTGCAACTGGTCAGTATCCTTGAGGGGTTTGACCTGCTGCTGATTGCAGGCAGAGAGCAACAAGCTCAGTGCTATCGTCAGAAAATATGAGAAGCGGAAAGCCAGCATGATTATTTCCTCTTGTGTCCTGACAAGTTATTTGTGAGCAGCGGGCAGGGCGATGGTAAAACGAGTGCCCTCACCTGGCGCAGAGTCGACAAGAATTCGTCCCTGGTGATGTTCGGTGATAATAAAGTAGGAGACGGACAGACCAAGTCCTGTGCCCTTACCCACCTCCTTGGTGGTGTAGAAAGGCTCGAAAATATGGCTTTTGATTTCCTCGCTCATGCCGGGTCCGTTGTCGATTACTTCAATGATGACGCAGTCGGCTTCCGGATAGGCCCGCACACGAATTTCCGGCTCTTCAGATGATTGATGGTTGCCGCTGGCCAGCGCCTGGCGCGCATTGCGCAGCAGATTCAGAATCACCTGCTGCAGTTCAGGGGCGCTGCCAATAATCTGCGGCAGACTCTCATCGTACTCACGCAGAATTTTGATGGGGCCAGTTTGGGTTTCTTTCAGACTGTCGGTGTTAATGCTCAGCTCAATGCTGTGATCCAGCACGGATTTCAAATCTATGGGCGCCGGTTTTCGATTACTGGTGTGAGCGAACTCCAGCATGTTGCTGACAATGTGCGCCGAGCGTTCGCCCGCCTCGCGAATATCTTCCAGAAAACGAAAGATATCTCTGCCCCGAAGATATTGCTGCAAGGCTTCCATATCCAGTCGCAGACTGTCGGCCAGAGCGCGGTTTTGTTCAAAGCCGGGCGAGGTGCGTCTGTAAATATTCTGCACGCTGTTAAGTATGGCCCCTATGGGGTTGTTGATTTCGTGGGCGATGCCCGCTGCCAGTTCCCCCAGAGAAAACATTTTTTCGTTCTGGATTAATACGTGTTCGAGTTTGACCTTGGTGGTGACATCGTCGAGCCGTATCACTGCGCCTATCCCTTGGGCGGCGATCAGTGGATAAATGGTCAGATCCGTATAGCTGGCTTCGTTGCCGCCGCCGGTTTGCATTTTTTCCTTGCTGAATGGTACTCCGGCTTCGATGGTGCGGCTGATCAATTCCTGGGTAAGAAATGGGGTGGGATAGACTTTTTCCAGCGGCTGGCCCAGTGCCTCTTCCGCCTTGACACCTGTCTGGGTTTCAGTGGCGGTGTTCCAGTGGGTGATTACACCCTGATGGGTGACGCCAATGATCATGGAAGGCATGGCGTTGAGGATGCTCTGCAGATACTCCTGAGTCTCGCGCAGCAACAGTACCGTGGCCTCGTGGCGAATGATTTCGTCCTGCAGTTTGAGATTGGTAATTTCCAGCGTAGTGGTGCGCTCGGCGATGCGCTGCTCCAGTTCCTTTTGCGACTGCCTGAGTGCTCGGCGGGCGCGCTTGTTTGACAGCCGGCTGCGTTGCAGGCCGATGATCAGCAGGGTTTGCAAGGCCAGCAGCAGACTGATTACCGCCCAGAGCAACAGGCTGTTGGCCGACTCCACAGTCCCCGCCTGGCTGGGCGCCGAGGGCAACAGCAGCCAGGCAAACAGAGCCAGGCGCACTTGCCGCCGGGGAGTATTGTTGAATGGCTGGAGCTGATCTCTGCTGAACAAGGGATTCTTTCTCCCGAGGGGTGCCTGAATCAATGAGCTATTAAATGGCGGCTATGCTAGCGCCTTTTGCGCTGCTTCCCTAGAATAGCTGCCACATTTTTCCGCATTTCCTGATACGAGTGATGTTATGGAACGAAAACTGGAAAGTCTGATGTACGCAGCTCGCTGGCTGCTCGCGCCCATCTATCTGGGTATGAGTCTGATACTCCTGGCCCTGGCGATCAAATTTTTCCAGGAGATCTTCCATGTGGTCCCGCAACTGTTTTCGATGAAGGATGCGGATCTGATTTTGCTGGCGCTCTCGCTGGTGGATCTGGCGTTGGTGGCGGGCCTGATCATCATGGTGATGTTCAGTAGCTACGAGAACTTTGTCTCTCGTCTGGATATTGCCGAGGACGCTGAAAAGCTGAGCTGGCTGGGCAAGATGGATTCCACCAGTCTTAAAAACAAGGTGGCGGCATCCATAGTGGCCATCTCCTCCATTCATTTGCTCAAGGTGTTTATGAACACGGACAAAACCGACCCCACAGTGATCATGTGGTATGTGCTGGTTCATCTGACCTTTGTGGCTTCCGCCTTTGCCATGGGTATGCTCGATAAGCTGACCAAACACTGATCAGAGACAAATGCCAAATAAATCAGTGGTTTGGCTGTTTTTTGAGCCCTTGCATCAGGTGCGAAAAAAAGTTTGACAAGCCATTCGATTTAGGTAGAATGCGCACCTCTCGACGAGGGCGGTTAGCTCAGTTGGTAGAGCAATGCCCTTACAAGGCATGGGTCACAAGTTCGAGTCTTGTACCGCCCACCACTTTTGCTCACAAGGTAAAAAGTGTTTCTTCTGCGGACCGGTAGTTCAGTTGGTTAGAATGCCGGCCTGTCACGCCGGAGGTCGCGGGTTCGAGCCCCGTCCGGTCCGCCAATTCTCCAAACCCCCTCGTGGGGTTTTGTTTTTTCTGCGCTCTGTCTTCGGTTTTTCCTCTCCTTTCATTTCGCAGCACTGACATCCAATTGTCATTTGGTTTCGTTAAACTCACATGACAATTTCTTTTTACCTGCCCGGGAACTTGTGTTTTACCCCGTGCTCATAAAACCTGAACCAACCCATAAACACATGAATAAAAGAAGGAGCAAAAGCATGCAGGACTATATTGAAGAGCTGCTGGATATCGCCGACGAACTGGATGATGACTCAACCGAGGACTATTCCGACATCTGATCACCTGCTTCCCGGTTGAACCCGGGGGTGGGTGTGGCAATTCACGTTAAACCTCTCCGATTACCCCTCTACTGCCAGGCAGATCCCATAGAAAGCCAAGCAGATCACATAGAAAATCGTCTACTGACACCATAAATTACGTTGCATGTGTCGCAAAACTGACTTAAGCCGGTGCCTTTGGTCAGCTTGTCACTACGTCTTATCCAGCGTGATTTATACTCTGTTGACACGACAAGACCCGCAACCTGGGCCGATCTATGCAAATTTCATCTGCCGAGCAGCAAGAAGCTGTCTACTTTTTCCAGGGTGACCATCTGGCGAAAGAGCTGCTCTACTCGGAATTCGAAGCCATTCTTGACGGGTTTGTGCCTGTTACCGAATACGCCGGTGGCCTGGCCAAAGCCGTTTATCTGCGTATCAATTCCCAGCTCTATATTACCGCTGCCGTGTTTTTTACCCTGGATTTTGATGAGAAGGGGATGATCAACCGCCGCTGGAATGTGCCTCTGCAACAGCTGGCCGATGCCTCCACCCGCGGCCCGGATCTGGGTGCAGGCCCCATACGTCTCGCCTGTTTCAGTCAGTGTCCAATCGAATGGCAGCGCAACAACCTCTGGGACCCCAGCATGGAACCGGGTCGCAACAGTCTCGTACTGCTGCGCAAGGCGGTGGCCAAAAATGGTTTGGGGCTGATTTTCAAAGCGCCGGAAGAGAGCCCAGCCAGCCATAAATCCACAGAGCCGGATGACAGACTGAGCAAAGAATTGCATGCGCGTTACTCCCAGGAGCTGCGTGACCGGCTGGCTCATGTGATCAAGGAGCAGCGCTTCCGCATCACCACCCTGATCAACAGACACAAGAGCAAGTTGCGCGATCTGCAGCGCGAGCATCAGGAGCGCCTGAGCCATTATCAGGAAACCCTCGAATCCCAGTATCGGGAAAAAGAGGAGCTGGAAGAGCGCAATCGTTCCCTCAAGGAGACGCTTGAACTGCAGGCGCAAAAGATCGAGGGGATCCGCGAGTATTTCACACACAAGCTGGAGCAGGCCCAAGCGGGAGAGTCCAGCCAGCTGCAGGCACTGCAGGAAAATTTTGCCCTGGAACTGGAAACCCGCATCGCTGCTGCCACCGCCGAGCTGCAGGAGCGGCTGGATATGCGCGAGGTGGAGCTCTACTACCGCCACCAGCAGGAGAGCAACCTCAAAGAGGAAATTGCCCACCTGCGTCAGGAAAATCAGCGGTTGCTCAACCAGGCGGGAGATCAGCTGTTGCAGAAACTGCACAAGGCTGGCATCAATTTTGTGGCCTTTCATCCCGGGGTGGGGCAGATCAGCATCCCGGTGGAGGATGTGGCCGGTTATCTCGACAATCCCCAGGCCTATGCCGCAGCCAATTCCGGCGTCAGCCCCGCGGTCTACACCGCCTGGCTCAGCCATCACCAGCATCCTTGTTGCAATCACATGGACAAGAGCGGTCAGCTGTGTGGCAAGCCTCTGCCCAAGGTGGCTACACCGACAGAATTTCATCCGGGAGAAAGTGACCGTTGCAGTCAGCACCAGCTCGTCACCAGTCAGCAGCGGGTGGCGCAATATACGTGATAGCGGTACCCAGGCCTCTCGAAGAGGCAGAGTTGCAAGCCAGGGCAGCACAGGTGGCTCTGGAAACCCTGCGCTGGCCCCTGCTCAAGCGTTGTGGGTTGCAGTTGCGGGTGCGCCGCGATGACGCTTTGGATCCGGAGCTGAGTGGCAACAAGTTTTACAAGCTGTTCTTTAATTTGCAGGAGGCGAGGGCAGGCGGACACAGGCTGCTGGCCAGTTTTGGCGGGGCCTGGTCCAATCATCTCCACGCATTGGCGGCGGCGGGCAAGCGCTATGGTTTTGCCACCCTCGGACTGGTGCGCGGGGAGGAGCCTGAGAATCTGAACCCCATGCTCAGGGACGCCCGGAACTGGGGAATGACCTTGCATTTTCTGCCGCGCAGCCAGTACCGGGCGCCGGACGAAAGCCTGATGCAGTCACTGCGCGCCGCCTACGGGGACTTTTTTCTGATTCCTGAAGGCGGCTCCAATCTGGCGGGAGCCAGAGGGCTGGTGGCCTTGGGACGAGCTCTGGAGACGCAGCTGGCGGGTGACTATGACCAGGTGTGTCTGGCTTGTGGTACGGGCACCAGTCTTGCCGGCGTGGCGGCGGGTTTGCCCAGGGGGAAACTGGCGCTGGGCTTTTCCGTGCTCAAGGGCGAGGGCGACATGGGGCTCAGGATTGACCGCTGTTGGCGGGATTTGCGCGCTCTTGGCCTGCATGAGCACCTGCAGGGCAACTGGCGTCTGATCAGCGGCTTTCATCTGGGTGGCTATGGGCGCAAATTGCCAAATTCTGTCACCCGGTTTTGGCAGGACTTTGAACAACAAACAGGTTTGTTGCTGGACCCTGTGTATACGCTGAAGCTGTTCTGGGGCATTGCCTGGCTGGCGCAACAGGGTTACTGGCGGTCAGGTACCCGGCTGGTGGCAATTCACACGGGCGGCCTGCAGGGGCGACGCGGATTTCTGACTGACGACAAGACTTGAGCATTCGGCAAGTCGCCGAATGATGAGAGGAAGGTTTGAGTATGTACGCACAAAAGAATGCAACACCGTCAAAGGCGGAGTTTGACCTTCACCTGACGCGCACGCTGGTGCCCTTGAAGGACATGAGCGAGGCGCATCTGCTCGCGTTACTGGATTACGCCAGTGCCGAGGTGATCTGTGCCGGTCAAACCCTGTTTGAGCTGGGCAGCTACGACGGTGAGCATGTGTATTTGCTTTACGGTGATGTGCTGCTCAGCGATGCCCAGGGCCAGCAGAGGCTGGTCAAGGGACGCGCAACGCTCATGCCTCTTGCCCATCACCAGCCGCGCCGCTACAAGGCAGTTGCCCAGACAGATGCCAGTATTGTGCGTATCAACAGCGAGATGCTCGACAAGCTGCTGACCTGGAGCCAGATTGCCGATTACCTGCAACTGAACATTGCCCGGCAGCGGGACTTGGATGAAGACATCGACTGGATGATGACGGTGCTCAAATCCAACCTTTTCTTCAAGGTGCCACCGATCAATGTGGAGCAAATTTTTTCCCGCCTCATGCCCCAGGTGGTTTACGCCGATGACGTGATTATTCGTCAGGGTGAGATCGGTGATCAGTGCTATTTCATCAAGGAAGGCGAAGCCGAAGTGACTCGTCATACCGATGGTCGCCGTCAACATCTCGCGGATATAGGTGTGGGTCGCTGCTTTGGTGAGGATGCACTGGTCAATGAAACTGTGCGTAACGCCACTGTCACCATGCGCACCGATGGCGTGTTGATGCGTCTGGCCAAGCAGGATTTTTATCGTCTGCTGAAGGAGCCTTCAGTTTCCGGTCTCGTGCTGGCAGATCTTCATCAGGCACTGGCGGATGGCGCCATAGCGGTGGACGTGCGTTCGGAAGAGGAGTACAGCCTGGGCCATCTGGCGGAGGCGGTGAACCTGCCTCTGAATCTGATTGGTATCAAGTCCCGACTTCTGTCCAGCGATCTGACCTATATTTTTTATTGCGATACAGGGCGTCGCAGTCGTGCTGCTGCCCATCTGCTCAGTCAGCAGGGCTTCAAGGCGCTGGCGCTGGATGACAGTGCGGAACTATTTGGGCAACCGCGCTGGCAGCCGCTGCTGGATTTCACCGATAACTATGTATTGCGCGAAGGGCGTCCGGTGCAGGGGCGTTAATCGCTCTGAGGCCAGGCGTCCGGCACTACAAACCATCGTTCCACTTCCCACCAGCCGTCAGTAGCGGCTTCCATTCTTGCCATCAACACAGGTCGCTGCAGCAGTTGCAGTGATCTGTGCAGGACTTGCCGACTTTGTTCTCCGCGCAAGAGTTTTTCCTCCTGATCGCAAAAGGCAGGCGAGAGCCATTGGTACCTTTCCAGTGCCAGCCAGTCGCTGTCAGACAGCTTGTCGCATACTGTTTGCCATTGGCGCCAGTGGCACCAGTGTCCGCGCAGGTGCTGTGGATGAACCAGTCGGGGCGGGGCCATGGCCGTGTCATGGGGATAAAACAGATAACCCGCCAGACGCAGACAGGGCTTCCAGGGGTGATTTGCGAAGGACGGGTCCAACTGGGCGAGGGTGAGCGGATCGCGGCTCAGTGCCAGTTGGTGGTCCAGCAGGCGGCGCAACTTGAGATCCAGCCGGTCTTCGGCGCCCGGGCCGCGCCAGTCCTGCCAGTCGCTGGCTGCGCCATCTGTTGAGGCTAGACCCAGATAAAACTTTACGGCCGTTTCCATATGCCAGTAGTTACCATCCAGAGTCAGTAAAAAATCAAAGGCGCCCAGTGTCTGGCCGCTGGTATGGTTCACCACCTGCAGGTTGTGTGCAATCAGTTCGGCCTGGGGGTGGTGCGGCCAGTAAAAACGCCAGAGCTGTTCGAAATAGAGCCCCAGACGCTGGGAGGAGTGCTGATCCAGATAGTTGAGCAGGGGTGCAGGGTCCTG
>ENA-UOVV01001023-UOVV01001023.1-compost-metagenome-genome-assembly--contig:-NODE-1023-length-25151-cov-5.513548_pt1 | contig 25151 bp, 25 predicted proteins | sample MGYA00238155_ERZ761577 | MGnify/ENA primary metagenome ERZ761577 (study PRJEB28898, sample SAMN06268775) | compost metagenome | isolation source: Emeryville, CA | place: USA:Emeryville, CA | collected...
TGCACCGCCAGATGAGCAGCTACAACAGTTGGAAGCGTCAGCTGGACGACCGCTTGCAGCGTTTCGAAACCTGGGGTCAGAACCACGACATGGTGAGCCAGGAGGTGCGCAAGACCCTCAAACGCGCCCGTCAGCTGCTGCGTGGTGAGCACTTTACGCTGGCCTTTGTGGGCGAGTTTTCCCGCGGCAAGACCGAACTTATCAACGCGCTTCTCTACACTACTGGCGGCCGGCGTCTGCTGCCCTCCCAGCCGGGCCGCACCACCATGTGTCCCACGGAAATCTTCTGGGAACAGGGGTCGAGTAACAACTGTGTACGCCTTCTGCCCATTGAAACCCGTCGCAGCAATACCAGTCTCGCCAGCTTCAAGCGTATTCCGGACAAGTGGATCAGCATCCGTTTCGACCCGGACAACCACGAACAGACCCGCGCTGCCATCAATCAGGTGTCGGCCAGCAAATGGGTGACTCCGGCGGAAGCCACCAAACTGGGCTTTAGCGGCGAGGAGTTGGGCGAGCGCAATGCGGAAGGCATGGTGGCCATTCCCGCCTGGCGCCATGCACTGATCAGTCTGGACCACCCGCTGCTGCGTCAGGGGCTGCGCATAGTGGATACTCCCGGCCTCAATGCACTGGGCAATGAACCTGAGCTGACGCTCAAGACCCTGCCTGAAGCCCAGGCCATACTCTTTCTGCTGTCCGCCGATGCAGGGGTTACCGCCAGCGACATGGCCATCTGGCGCGACCATATCCGGATTCTGCGCGACGACCACTGCACTGCCGTGCTGGCATTGCTCAACAAGATAGATGTGCTCTGGGACGACCTGCTGCTACCGGCTGAGGTGGAGGCCAATATCGAGAGGATGCGTCAGCTTACCGCCAGACAGCTGGAACTGTCGCCTGAACATGTGCTGGCCCTGTCCGCCAAGCAGGGGCTGCTGGGCAAGGTGGGCCGCAATCGCAAGCTGCTGGATCGCAGCAATTTCCTCCAGCTTGAACGTATGCTGGCCGAATGTGTACTGCGCTATCAGCAACAGGTGGTGGGTCACCGGCTGATCGGCGACAGCTGCGAGATGATTATCAACACCCGCAACAGTCTGGATCGCCGTCTGCAGGAATGCACTGCCGAGCTGGATCTCCTGGACGATAGTGATCGCCCGGACGATGTTGCCGAAAAACTGGTACAACTGCGCGATACCATTCGTGCCTCCCATCATCAGTATCACAAGCAGGCGCTGTCGCTGCGCACCAGCCAGCGGATGCTGGAAAACCAGCGCGTATCACTCAAGGCGCCCATCAGCCCTCTGTTGCTGGAGCGGCAGATCAAGGAAGCCCATGCAAGTCTGAGCCAGAGCTGGACCACCCTGGGCTTGGCTCGCGCCATAGCCAACTTCTTTGAAGATGTGGATTCCGCGGTGCGTCATCTGGAAAGGGAAATAGAAAGAGCCAACAAGGTACTCAAGTCTATTTACGAACGGCCGGAGCACGCCAACAGTGGTGCCACCGGCAATATCGACAGTCACCTGCTCAATATTTACAAGCAGCGCCGCCACCTGCGTCAGCTGCAGATTCGCGCCGAGGAATTCGGCCGGTCGCTGAGCAGTGTGCTTGCGAGCAAAACCATTTTTATCAATCGCTTTATCAATACCCTGGTAGAGGAAGTGCGCCAGACCTACAAGGATCTGAATCAGCAGATAGATCACTGGCTGCGCGAGGCTCTGGCACCGCTATTTCATCACAACCAGTATCAGAAGCAGTTGCTGGAGCACCATATGTTGCGCCTGACCCAGTTGCAGAGCGAGCGCAACAGCCAGAGCGAGCAGATGCAGGTCCTGCAGACCAACGTCTATCAATTGCAGGCAGCGCTGACTCAGTTGGAGCCTCTGTATCAGGAGATCATCAACAGCCCGCTGCGCGCACCCACGCTGGAGCAAAATCGCGGTGCAACAGTGGTCTCCCTGTCCCAAGCCCGACAGGCGCAGACAGGACTCTAGTCAGACGCGGGTTGCAGCCGTTCCACGCCAACCTTAGACTTGCGCCTTCGCCGCCTGCGGGCGGCAGAGTTATCTTTGGCTGAGACAAGAGACCACCATGCCCGACACCTTTCCCGCTGATTCCGTGGGCCTGGTTTCACCCCAGACCCTGAGCTTCAGTGAGCCATTGCTGCTCTCCTGTGGAAAAACCCTCGACCAGTATCAACTGGTGGTGGAGACCTATGGCCGGTTGAATGCCAGCAAATCCAATGCGGTACTTATCTGCCACGCCCTTTCCGGCCATCACCACGCCGCTGGCTACCACAGCCTGGACGACCGCCGCCCCGGCTGGTGGGACGCCTACATAGGCCCCGGCAAACCCATAGATACCAACAAATTCTTTGTCGTGGCGCTCAACAATCTCGGCGGTTGCCACGGATCTACAGGTCCCACCAGCATCAACCCGGCCACTGGCAAGCCCTGGGGGCCGGATTTTCCACGCCTGAGGGTGCGCGACTGGGTGGAAAGCCAGGCGCGTCTCGCGGATCGGCTGGGCATAGACTCCTGGGCGGCAGTGATCGGCGGCAGCCTGGGCGGCATGCAGGCCATGCGCTGGGCGCTGGAGTATCCGGAGCGGGTGCGCCACTGCGTAGTGATTGCCTCTTCGCTGAAGCTCACCGCCCAGAACATCGCCTTCAATGAAACGGCGCGTCAGGCCATCATGAGCGATCCCAATTTTTGCGAAGGCCGCTATCTGGAGCAGGGCACAGTGCCCCGCTCCGGTCTGGCGGTGGCGCGTATGATCGGCCATATCACCTATCTGTCGGATCACGCCATGGGTGAAAAATTTGGTCGGGAACTGCGTCGCGGCAGTTTTACCCAGGGCCTGGATGAACTGGTGGAGTTCCAGATCCAGAGCTACCTGCGCCATCAGGGCGACAGCTTCGCCAACAGCTTTGACGCCAACACCTATATCCTGATGACCCGGGCGCTGGATTATTTCGATCTGGCGCGGGAGTACGACGACGATCCGGTGCTGGCCTTCCGTCACGCCAAAGCCAGGTTTCTGGTGGTGTCCTTTACCACTGACTGGCGCTTCTCGCCGGAGCGCTCCCGGGAAATCGTCAACGCACTCACGGGTGCAAACAAATCGGTGGTCTATGCCGATATTGAATCCAATTACGGCCACGATGCCTTCCTTCTGCCCCACGCCCGCTATCAGCAGGTGTTTGGCCGTTACATGGCCAGCATAGATACAGGGGAGGTCTGATCATGCGTCTTGATCTCAATGAAATTCAGCATTGGATAGCGCGCGGCAGCCGGGTGCTGGACCTGGGCTGTGGCGATGGCACACTGCTCAAGTATCTGGTGGACACCAAACAGGTCGAAGGCTACGGCCTGGAGATAGATCCGGAGCAGATCAACCGCTGCATCGACAAGGGGCTCAACGTCATAGAGCAGAACCTGGACCGCGGTCTGGGCAACTTTGCCGACAACAGCTTCGACACAGTGCTCATGACCCAGGCGCTGCAAACCCTGCACTATCCCCATTTGGTGCTGGATGAAATGCTGCGCGTGGGCAAGGAGTGCATAGTGACCTTCCCCAATTTTGGTCACTGGAAGGCGCGCTGGTATCTGGCCACCCGCGGGCGCATGCCTGTGTCTGATCTGCTGCCCTACCAGTGGTATGACACGCCCAATATTCACTTTTGCACCTTCAAGGACTTTGAGGTTCTCTGTCGGGAAAAGAACATCAAAGTGATTCACCGCCAGGTGGTGAACGAAGCTTCTCTGAAGCTGCTCAAGGATCTGGCGCCCAACCTGTTTGGCGAAACCGCCATTTATCACCTGAGCAAATAGCCGCAGGATCAATGCCATGAAAAAAGTTATTGCCCTTTGCCTGTGGCTGGCCAGCGCCGCCGCCCTGGCGCAAATTCAGCAGGTCAAGCCGGTGGACAGCCAGCAGACCTTTGGCGAATACACAGTGCACTACAGTGTGTTCAACAGCACCTTTATCACCCCGGAAGTAGCGCGCCTCTACCAGTTGACCCGGGCCAAGGATCGGGTGCTGGTAAATGTAAGTGTCACCAAAGCGCTGGAAAACGGCAGCACTCTGGGCCTGCCCGCGCGGGTTTCCGGCACCGCCACCAATCTGCTGCAGCAGCAGCGGCCGTTGGAATTCATCACCCTCAGCGAAGGCGAGGCCACCTACTATCTGGCGTCGCTCAGACACACCAGCGAAGAGGTGATCAATTTTGCGATCACCCTGCAGCCGGAAGGCAGCGACCAGAGTATGGTCGTGCGTTTTAGCCGCACCCTCTACCTGGAACCCTGAGATGAGTTTGCGCACTCTTGTACTGGCCAGTGGCAACCCCGGCAAGCTGCGGGAGTTTCAGCAGCTGTTGGCAAATGCGGGCTTCAATGTGCGGCCACAGACCGAATTCTTCTCCGATAACGCCGAGGAAACCGGCCTCAGCTTTGTGGAAAACGCCATTCTCAAGGCCCGTTTCGCCTGCGCGCGCACCGGCCTGCCCGCTATAGCCGACGATTCGGGGATAGAAGTGGATGGTCTGCAGGGCCGTCCTGGCATCTATTCCGCCCGCTTTGCCGGCGAGGGCGCCACAGATGCGGACAACAACTCCCGTCTGCTGGCGGAGCTGAAAGGCAAGCCGGAGACTGCGCGCCGCGCCCGCTACCAGTGCCTACTGGCCTTTATGCGCCATGCGGAAGATCCAACACCCATCATCTGCCAAGGCAGCTGGGAAGGGTTGATTCTGGAAGAGTCCCGTGGTCAGGGTGGCTTTGGCTATGATCCTCTCTTCTTTGTGCCCGAACAGGGCTGTACCGCCGCCGAGCTGGACAAGGAGACCAAGAATCGCCTCAGCCACCGCGGTAAGGCCATGGCCGAGCTGCTTCAGCGTCTGGGATCTGTCTCCCTGTGACCAGCAACGCTTCGATCGCCGAACCCCGGCTGAGCCTGCCGCCCCTGTCCCTCTATGTGCATATCCCCTGGTGTTTGCGCAAATGCCCCTACTGTGATTTCAACTCCCATCAGGCGGGAGATGACCTGCCGGAGGCGGACTATGTGGCGGCCCTGCATCAGGATCTGCGGCAGGATCTGCCGCTGGTACAGGGCCGCAAACTGAGCAGTATCTTTTTCGGCGGCGGTACCCCCAGCCTGTTTTCCGACCGGGCCATAGGCGAGATTCTGGCCAGCGCCGAGCGTTTGGTGGGCTTTGAAGCGGATGTGGAAATCACCCTTGAGGCCAACCCCGGCACCTTTGAGCAGGAGCGTTTTCGCGGCTTTCGCGCGGCGGGGGTCAACCGCCTGTCCATAGGCATTCAGAGCTTTCAGGATCGCCAGCTGCAACGGCTGGGGCGGGTTCACGGGCGGGACGAAGCCTTACGCGCAGTGGATATGGCGCGCCGCGCGGGTTTCGACAATATCAATCTGGATCTGATGCACGGGCTGCCGGAACAGGATCTGGAACTGGCACTGGCAGATCTTCGGCAGGCCTTTGCACTGGCGCCGGAACACCTCTCCTGGTACCAGCTCACCATAGAGCAGAACACCCAGTTTTACAGCTCGCCTCCGGTACTGCCGGAGGAGGAAATTCTGGTGGATATCCAGGATGCGGGTCAGCAGCTGCTGGCGGAGGCGGGTTTTGCGCAATACGAAGTCTCCGCCTATGCGCGCCCTGGCAGGGAGGCGCGCCACAACCTTAACTACTGGGAGTTTGGCGACTATCTCGGCATAGGTGCCGGTGCCCACGGCAAAATCAGCCTGCCGGAAGAGGGGCGCATTATCCGTCTGTGGAAGACGCGCTTGCCGCGCCACTACCTGGATGCACAGCAGCGTATTGCCGGCGCCTGTCTGGGTCACAGCAACGTCTTTGTTGGGGGTGGTGAAGAAGTGTCTGTCGAGTCACTGCCTCTGGAATTTTTGCTCAACGGATTGCGGCTGAAACAGGGCGTTGCTCTGGAATACTTTTCCCAGCGTACAGGTTTGCTTCCTGCTGCGCTTTTACCTCAATGGCAAAGACTGCAACAACAGGGTCTGGTAAAACCCATGGAGCAGCGACTGTGCACCACGGATCTGGGTTTCCGATTTTTGAACAGGGTGCTCGACACTTACATAGTTCAATAATCCTTGATCAAACAAAACATAGGCGTTGGCGCCAAAATCAGTCTATGCTCAGTAATACTGAAAACGCCTAGGGACAGTCACAGAAGTTCATCCTCTTTTTATATATTCTCCGGAAAGTGAATTAGCGTTTTTTATAACGGAAAATTTTTCGGCGGACAGACTGGCGACTATCTTATCTATGCGCAAAATGAGTGCAGAAAAAGCCCTGTTGATGTTGGTGATTCTCACCCTGGGTCTTTTGTTGTTTAGCGATTTCCTGCTTGAAAAGCGTCTGGTGATTGAGCCGGGTGTTGCTTATAGAACCGAGCTGGATTCAGATGTCCAGGACGGCGGCAACACAGTGACCGAATGGGTGGATCAGGAAAAACTTCACTGGCGCTGTCATCTGGGTCAGGCCTACGATTATCCTTTCTGCGGCATGCAGATTTATTTTTCCGACGACTACATGCGTGGTGTGGATCTCAGCAACTACACCCACTTTAATCTTTCCATCAGCTACAAGGGTGAGGCTCAGAGCCTGCGTGTTTTCTTTCGCAACTCCAATCCCGCTTATACAAAACCCAACGAAATGCGCTCCACCAAATTCAATATGGTGGAGCTGGATGCGAACAAAGGGCCGAATTATTCGGCAGTGAAGTTTGATTATTTTCGCGTAGCGGATTGGTGGGTGCTGCTATATGCACCGGAGATGGAACTCTTGCGCGCTGAATTTAACAACGTAGGCCTTATAGAAATTCAAACAGGCTCCGGTCTCAAGGGCGGCGGCACCCACGAATTTCAATTGCATCGCTTGGAACTGGTGGGTGTTTATTTTGCGATGGAGAATTTTTATCTGGGCATTATTTTAGTTTGGCTTGGCGCCATCCTGATTTATCTGGCCTATCGCATCTGGTCGCTCTCGCTGGCGGTCAAACACGGCAAGCTCAAGCAGGTGGAACTGACGGAGATCAATTCACTGCTGGATCAGCGCGCTAAAACCCTTGAGGAAAAAAGCAAACTGGATCCGCTAACCGGCGCCTACAATCGCGTGGGTATCGAAGAGTCGCTCACCGATGCCTTCCATCGTTGGAAGTACGAGGGTAAAGCCTTTTCATTGCTACTATTTGATGTGGATTATTTCAAGAACATCAATGACACTCACGGCCATGCAACCGGCGATCTGGTGCTGCGCGAAATTACCAATTTGGTGAGCAGCAATATTCGCAGTGAGGACAGGTTTGCGCGCTGGGGTGGTGAAGAATTTATTATCGTGTGCAGTAATACGGAACTGTCACGCGCAGTTGAGATGGCGGAAAAATTGCGCCGCCTGATAGACAACACTCTGTTTGCCAACAGCTTGAATGTCACTGTGAGTATTGGTGCGGCGCAAATTCATCAGGGTGAAACTCTTGAGGGACTGTTCAATCGCACAGATGCGGCGCTTTATGCAGCCAAAGGTGCCGGGCGCAACCGCGTCAGTCTCGGCTGACTAGAAACGAAATCCCTTCACTATGGCAGCGTACGCCTGATGTAGTTTGTCGATTTCAAAGGGCGGCTTGAAAAATCCGTGGTAGTCACCCATGGGATTGATGAGCACGATATTCGCACTGTGATCTACTGTGTAGTCATCGCCTTGGGTCACTTTGGCGAAGGCCACATTCACCTCGTTGGCAAAGCGGCGAATCGCTAAAAAATCTCCGGTGACGCCAATAAATTCTTCATCAAAATTTGCCAGATAAGTAGCCAGTTCCTCGGGTGTGTCGCGGGCCGGGTCCAGGCTGACCAACAGTATCTGGGTTTTGCTCGCAAGTTCGGGAGGTAGGACGTCCTTGAGGTTGTCCATGTCCACCAGCGTCATCGGACAGATATCGGGGCAGTGAGTAAAGCCGAAGAAAATCAAAGACCACTTCCCCTGTAACTGTTCGCGAGAGAAGGGTTTGTTGTGATGATCCACCAGTGAGAAATCGCTAAGGCGACGCGGCTTGTCAAACACTATGGCATTGAGCGCACGCAGCTCTTCTCCATCAAGCGGCTTGGGCCGCAGGACCTTGTAGACTGTCAATCCCAGCACCAACGCCACTATAACCAGCAGCAGTGTGACTGTTGTACGAATGCCTCGGCGGCGGCTGGCAATATCAAAATCCGCATTGTTAGTCGTCACCTTAACCTCGCTTGAAATAACCCGGCGCTACAGGCCTGTGGGAAGTGGTTGCATGGGCAACAGATAGTGATCCAGCAGCATTATCACAAACAGCGCCATGAGATAGATGATGGAATATTTAAAAGTGTCCATGCCCACGCTGGGTTTTTTGCTGAAAATCATCGCCAGCGACCAGTAAAGGAAACCTGCTCCCAATACCAGTGCACCCAACAGATAGAACCAGTTGAACATGCCGGTAATGTAGGGCAACAGCGTCACCAGAATCATGATGATGGTGTAGAGCAGAATATGAAGTTTGGTGTAGGCCTCGCCGTGAGTGACCGGCAGCATGGGAATATCGGCCTTGGCATATTCGTCCTTGCGATGCACTGCCAGCGCCCAGAAGTGAGGCGGAGTCCAGGCAAAAATAATCAGCACCAGCAGCAGTGCATGGCCGTGAATTTCGCCAGTGACAGCGGTCCAGCCCAGCAAGGGTGGTGCAGCGCCGGCTATGCCGCCAATCACGATATTTTGCGGTGTGGCGCGCTTGAGAAAGAGTGTGTAGATCACCGCGTAGCCCAGCAGCGATGCCAGGGTAAGTACAGCAGTGAGCGTGTTGATAAACATCACCAGCAGCGCCAGACCCAGAGTGCCGATGATGAATGCAAAAATGGCGGCTTGCATGGGTTCGACTCGCCCTTTGGCGACGGGACGATTGAAGGTACGCGCCATCTTCTGATCTATGTGTCTGTCCACCAGATGGTTTACCGCCGCCGCGGCGCCAGCGCACAGGGCTATGCCGAGATTGCCGATCAGAAGCACATCCAGTGGCACCATGCCCGGCACCGCCAGCAGCATGCCGATCACGGAGGTGAGTATCATCAGCATCACCACACGCGGTTTGCACAGCTCGTAGTAATCGCGCCAGCTGGAGGGTTCCAGTGATTCCGCTTCTTCGTGGAGATTTGACATGCCTACCTCTTTAACAACTTTTGGCGGTAAAAACCCGGTGATTGAGTGTGATCATAACCAGCAGCAAGAGTGCGCCTACGCCGTTGTGAGCGACGGCCACCACCAACGGCAGTGAACCAAGAACATTGCTGACACCCAGAGCAATCTGAACCAGCAAAACCAACAGCAACAGCCAGGCGATAGGGCGGGTCACTACTGAGCCAAACGCCAACAGTCGCCACCAGAGAATCAGCACCAGCAGGCTCACCAGAATGGCTCCCATGCGGTGAGTCATGTGAATGGCGGTGCGCGCCTCATTTTCCAGAAGTCCGCCGAGATAATTGGGTCCAATGTCCTGCGCAAAGTTGAACGCGTGAACAAAGTCCATTGCCGGCCACCATTCACCGTGACAGGTGGGTAGATCAGTGCAGGCCAGTGCAGCGTAATTGGAACTGGTCCAGCCGCCCAGCGCGATTTGAATGATGACTGCAATCAGCGCCAGCACACTGAGAAATTTCAGACCAAAGAGTTTCTGATGAAGATAGTGGGGCAGTTGCCATTGTGCGCCCGACACCCGCTGGGTGTAGAGCCATAGCAGACTTAATGTGGCAAAGCCGCCCAGCAGATGCGCGGTGACTACCTGAGGCCAGAGTTTGAGTGTCACTGTCCACATGCCGAAAGCCGCCTGAACAATCACGAGCAGCAATATGCCGAGCGAGTGAAAACGGGGGAAAGATTGATGAGGGGCTTTTGCAGCCCAGTGCCAGGTGGCCAGCGCCAGTCCGAGAATAATCAGCCCCAGAGTGCCGGCAAAATAACGATGCACCATTTCCGGCCAGGTTTTGTCGTGTTCAACCGGTGATTCCGGAAAGCGCGCTTCGGCAACGGCAACTGATGCGGCGTCCGTGGGCCAGGTCAGATGACCATAGCAGCCCGGCCAGTCGGGACAGCCAAGGCCAGCATCAGCCAGCCGTGTAAAAGCGCCCAGCACTACTACCACACAGGTGATAGCGGTGGCGATCAGCCCCCAGCGGTAAGCGAGAGAAAGATTATTGTTGTTATGCCACACGGATCAGTCCTCGTAGGAAAATTTCAGCAGGCGTTTGATATCGTCCAGCAGTTGTTGGCCGGTGTGCGCAGGGCTGTAGGACATCATCACAAAGCCTTCCTGATCCATCAGGAAGTAACGATGCTGTTCCAGTGCCTCTGGCTGGCCTGCGGCTGCCAGCGCTGCTTCCAGCGTGTCTTTGTTTAGCTTGACGACGGTCACGTGAGGGTGTTCGTCGTGTAAAAACCTCAGTGTATTTTCGGTAATTGTGTCATCAAGCAACAGATAGAAACGCTCGACCCTGTAGGATTTTTCTGCAAGGCGAATATGCACCTGACGGCTGAGATAAAGATTTTGTTGGCATTGCGTATTGCATTCCGCACCGCCTGGAATCAACCAGCGCCATTTGCGTTTATGTTCGTCCAGTAGCCAGGGGCTGCCATCCAGCTGATGCGGTTGCAGCGACTGAAACGCCTGGGGCGGATCCAGCAGATCGCCGCGATTGATGGTGGAGCCGGGCATGCCTATGCCTGTGTGATAGATGGTGTAGGCAACGGCCATGGGAAAAAAGATCACGGCCATGATGGCGGCGCCCATAATGCGTCCGCGGCGTTGCAGCTGTTTTTCCCGGGCGAGATCTGTATTGCTGGTCATGGATAAAGCCTGATTATTTTTGTCGAGAGCTGCGCCAAGTGTGCAACAGATTGGTGTTGACCACAACAAACCAGATGCACAGCGCCAGCGCCATGGCAAACCACTGGAAAGCGTAGCCGCGATGTTTTGTGGCGCTGAGGGGTATGGGCTGCCAGTCAGTGGTCAGAGCGCCGGGACTGGCCTCATCCAGCTGCACAATCCTGTTTGCCAGCGGGCGTTCCAGTTGCGCGCTCATGGCCCAGGTATCCAGCGCCATGATAATGCGCGGCCACTCATCGGTTTGTGCGCTGGCATCCAACAGCGGATGATGGCTGAGAGAAACAATCTGGCCAAACAAAGTTTGTGTTCCCGACAGTTGTGGAATGGCGGGCAATTGATCGCGTTGCCCTGTTCCCGCAATCCAGCCGCGGTTCACCAGCAACCAGGTACCGTCGCTGAGCTGAAAGGGGCTGATAACTTCAAAACCCACGCGTCCGCCGCGTTGTTTATTATCCAGCAACCATGTATGGTCGCCATCAAATTTGCCTTCAGCGACAATTCGTCTGAAATCGGACAGCTGTGCGAGAATTTCTGCGTCCAATGCGACGGGCGGCAGTTGCTGCTGAGTGTGATACTGCTGATCCAGCGCCTCCTTTTCGGCGGCGCGATTGAGCTGCCAGACTCCCAGACTGATCAATATCGGCAGGACAAAGAGTGTGAGCAGGGCGAGTTTTACTCGACTGGAATTCCGGCGATTTGGTGGGGTTTCTGAGTTCACGGAGCCGGACGCCAATTTATCAATAAGAGAGAAAAAACTATGTGGCTAAAAATCATTATCCTGATGTTGTTTCTCGGCGTAGTGATCAGCTTGGGCAGTGGTCTGCGCTTTCTGCTTAAGGACATGAACGTCCCCGAATCCAAACGCACGCTTTATGCTCTGGGTGTGCGCATCACCCTTGCGGCACTACTGGTTGCCTGCATTGCCTACGGGTTTTACAGCGGAATTCTTCACAGTCAGGCGCCTTGGGATAATCGCATCTGAAAAACTTTCCAGGACAGGGGCCAGATGACTCTGGCCCCTGTTGTGCGGATTATCCGAAAACGTAAACAGCGATAAACAGACCAACCCAAACTACATCCACAAAGTGCCAGTACCAGCTGGCTGCTTCAAAACCGAAGTTGTCATGGGGTTTGAAGTGTCCCTTGAGCACTGAGCGCAACCACATGACCAGCAGCATAAAGGTGCCGAGGGTAACGTGAGCGCCGTGAAAGCCGGTCAGCATAAAGAAAGTGGTGCCGTAGATACCGGATTTAAGAGTCAGGCCCATCTCGTGGTAGGCGTGCACATATTCCCAGGCCTGCAGAACCAGGAAGATGATGCCGAGCAGTACGGTAAAGCCCAGCCAGGCGTTAAATCCTTTGCGATTGTTGTTCTTGATGGCTGAGTGAGCGAAGTGCACTGTCACACTGGAGCTTAGAAGTATGATGGTATTCCACAGTGGCAACCAGCCAAGCACACTGCTCCAGCCCGGCCAGCTCATATTCTGTTCCGGACCTGTAACTACTGCCTTGTCACCGTTGGCGGCCATGTCGGGAGTGGTCATCACCGGCCATTCAGCTTCGAAACCGGGCCACAACAGCGGGTTGCTGGCACCGTCACCTTCACCGCCAAGCCAGGGCACTGCAAAGGTGCGCACATAAAAGAGCGCGCCAAAGAATGCAGAGAAGAACATGACCTCACTGAAAATAAACCAGCCCATGCCCCAGACATAGGAACGTTTGAGTTGCGGGCTGTTAAGTCCGGCCATGTTTTCACCGATCACAATGGAAAACCAGTTCCACAAGACAGTGGCAAAAACCAGGGCTCCCGCGAAAAAAATCAGCGGGCCGTTGCTGCTGCCATTGATCCAGTGGCCAGCACCAAAAACGGTGAGAAACAAACCAAAGCTGGCCCAGATAGGGAGCTTGCTTTGCTCGGGTACGTAATAACTTCCTTCACTACTAGCCATTTCTTTTTCTCCGCGTTCGTTATGGTTGTGCGGTTGCTTCGTTGCTCAGTTGGGCGCTGGACACCAACAGCTCCGGGTAACGATCTGTTACATCAAACAGGGCATAGGACAGAGTAATGGTATGTACCTGAGACGGCAGATCCGGATCGACAATGAAGTACATGGGCAGATCTGCACTCTCGCCCGCCTTGAGCAATTGCTGTTCAAAACAAAAACATTCGGTTTTGTGAAAATAACTGGTCGCCTTGAAGGGAACCAGGCTGGGTATGGCCTGGCCCACCATGTCCTTTCCGGTTGGGTTGTGAGCGCGATAGTGAATCACTGTCTGCTCGCCCGGATGTACGCGCACGCTTTGCACTTCCGGTGCAAAGGACCACGGCATGCCTTCATTGTTCGTCGCCAGAAACTGCACGGTAATCAGCCGCTCGTTATCAACACCGGCCACACGGGCCTCATAGCGACCGCCGGTTTTGCCATTGAGTCCGGTGACTTCGCAGAACACATCGTAAATCGGCGGCATGATCCAGACAGCAAAGGCAAACATGGCAAAACCCAATGCGCCCAGCTTGAGGCAGAGCGCGTGGATCGGGTTTTGTGGCATGGGCAGTTTCATGACTGACCTGTTACTTCTCTTACTTCACTTCCGGCGGTGTGCTGAAAGTGTGGTAGGGCGCCGGTGAGGGCACAGTCCACTCCAGACCTTCCGGGTTTTCCCACACCTTATCCGTAGCTTTTTTGCCACTGATGATGGTGGAGATCACTATGTAGAGGAAGAGTATCTGGGCACCACCAAACAGGAAGGCGCCGATGGAAGAAATCATGTTCCAGTCGGCAAACATCATGTGGTAATCCGGAATACGACGCGGCATGCCTGCCAGACCGGAGAAGTGCATGGGGAAGAAGGTCAGGTTGAGGCCGATAAACGCCAGCCAGAAATGGGTTTTACCCATGACCTCGCTGTACATCTTGCCGCACCACTTGGGCAGCCAGTAGTAAACACCGGCAGTGATCGAGAAGATGGCGCCGGGTACCAGTACATAGTGGAAGTGAGCTACCACAAAGTAGGTGTCGTGATACTGGAAGTCCGCCGGGGCAATGGCCAGCATCAGGCCAGAGAAGCCGCCGATGGTAAACAGAATTACGAAGGCGATGGAGAAGAGCATGGGTGTTTCAAAGGTCATGGAGCCTTTGAACATGGTGGCTGTCCAGTTGAACACTTTTACGCCTGTGGGCACAGCGATCAGCATGGTGGCATACATGAAGAACAGCTCACCGGCCAACGGCATGCCCGCAGTAAACATGTGGTGCGCCCACACGATAAAACTGAGGAAGGCGATGGCGGCGGTGGCGTATACCATGGATGAATAGCCGAACAGGGGTTTGCGCGCGAAGGTGGGAATAATGGCGCTCACAATACCGAAGGCCGGCAGAATCATGATGTACACCTCGGGATGACCGAAGAACCAGAATACGTGCTGGAACAATACCGGGTCACCACCGCCAGCGGCGTTAAAAAAGCTGGTGCCAAAGTGAATATCCATCAGCATCATGGTGACTACACCGGCGAGCACGGGCATAACAGCAATCAACAGATAGGCAGTGATCAGCCAGGTCCACACAAACAACGGCATCTTCATCATGGTCATGCCGGGGGCACGCATGTTCAGAATGGTGGCGATGATATTGATTGACCCCATGATCGAGCTGGCACCCATGATATGCACAGCAAAGATAAAGAAGGTGACGCTGGGTGGTGCATAGGTGGTTGATAGAGGCGCGTAAAAAGTCCAGCCAAAGTTGGGTGCGCCACCTTCCATGAACAGGGTGGATACCAGCATGGTGAACGCAAAGGGCAGAATCCAGAAGCTCCAGTTGTTCATGCGCGGCAGTGCCATATCCGGGGCGCCGACCATCATCGGAATCATCCAGTTTGCCAAACCGACAAATGCCGGCATTACCGCACCAAACACCATCACCAGGCCGTGCAGAGTGGTCATCTGGTTGAAGAGATTGGGCTCGACAATTTGCAAGCCAGGCTGAAACAATTCAGCGCGGATTACCAGGGCGAAAATACCGCCCAGAATGAACATGGCAAAGCTGAACCAGAGGTACATGCTGCCAATATCTTTGTGGTTGGTGGTATATAACCAACGGGTCAAACCTTTAGCGGGGCCGTGTGCCATTGCTTAGCTCCTATTTGCCTTGTTTGTGGTTATAGATATCAATTGGCTGTGTCATGTCGCCCATGTTGTTGCCCCAGGCATTACGCTCATAGGTAACAACGGCGGCAACATCCACCTCGCTCAATTGCGCACCAAAGGCTTGCATAGCAGTGCCTCTCACCCCGTTCACGACAACATCTATGTGATTGTCGATCGGACCTACCGCAACACCCACACCTTTCAGGGAGGGGAACACGCCGGGAACGCCTTCGCCGTTTGCCTGGTGACAGGCGGCACAGGAGCGGTTGTAAACCTCTTCGCCGCGCGCATAGAGTTCGTCGAAGCTGAAGGTTTTGGAAGTCAGTTCACGAATGGCCGCGGCTTCGGCTTTCTTGTTTTCAATCCAGGCGCGGTAGTCTTCCTCGCTCACCGCTTCAACCACAATGGGCATGAAGCCGTGATCTTTTCCACAGAGCTCTGCGCACTGGCCGCGATAGATGCCGGGTTCCTCAATTCGGGTCCAGGTCTCTTTGATAAAGCCGGGGATGGCATCCTTCTTAACACCGAGCGCTGGAACCCACCAGGCGTGGATCACGTCGTTGGCGGTGATCAGGAAGCGGATTTTCTTGTTGACGGGAACCACCAGATGCTCATCGGTTTCCAGCAGATAGTGGGGTCCCTTGGGCGCCAGCCCCTCGATTTGTTCGCGGGGTGTGCTCAGGTTGCTGAAGAAGCTGACGTCTTCACCCAGATAATCGTATTTCCACCGCCATTGATAACCGGTGATCAAAACATCCATATCGGCATCGGATGAGTCGTAGAGTTTGATCAGACTGGTGGTGGCAGGCCATGCCATGAGGACAAGAATAACAACAGGTATGACGGTCCAGAGTAACTCGAGGGCGGTGCTTTCGTGGAAGTGGGCCGGTTTCACCCCGCGGGACTTGCGGTGGAAAATCATGCTGAAGAACATGACCCCGAAAACCACTACGCCTATGCCTACGCACCACCAGAACATCTGCATATGGAGGCCATAAACATTCTGACTGACGGAGGTAACCCCCTCAGGCATATTGAATCGCCAGCGCTCAACCTCTTCTGCCATGGACTGGTAACTGCTAACCATCAAGGCAGGGGCAAGCAGCCAGGGGGCAAGCCCTTGTGCTCGTTTTAACATCGCCCATCTTCTCCGTGTAGCTATTTATGTTTATTTTGCAACGACGACCAGAGCGAGAGCCCAAGCCGTATGAGATCGCGAAAAACTGTGAAGATTATGGTTATTGCTATTAAAGCGCCCGCGAACAAACTTGGAGCGACCGGAAGAGCAACTCAAGCGGAGTCCTCTCACTGGGATCAGTGGGATTCTCTCTGTGAATTGGTTAAAGGTTCCGGCAACAGGGTTTGCGGCGGGGTACAACCAATAAACTGCGAGTATCTTCGTCGTCAAGGAGGCCATAGCAAGGCCAAAAAGTCAATCGTTTAATAGCCTTAGAAAGTATGACCCGAAGCTCTTATAACCATGGGGGTGGGTCGGTCGTTAAAAGGGTTTCTGCCTTTCCGGGATTAATGCCGGTTTCTTAGAAGAAGACATTATTAAGGCTCACTTGCGTTTGGGCTGACCTGTATTAGGGTTAAGGAGTCCCTGACTTCGACAGGCGAGGTGCCTGGGTTGGGCCAAACAGGATGGAGTCGTTTGTGCATTCCTTTCGAATAAATACTATGAGCCCCGAGCCTATTGCGCGTATTCGCCGCCTGATTGCCCATGCGCGAGAACAAGATAACCGCAGCGACAAGCTGCTGGATATGCTGGGCGAGCGGGTGCGCCACCTCCACAATGCCATCAGCCTGTCCGACAGAGGCGCCAACCGCCAGCTGGCGGAATTTGTGGTGCGCTATATAGAGCAGGTCCCCAACTTTATTGAAGCGATAAGCGCTATTACGCGCGAGGCGGGTATCTATCTGCGGGTGGAGCCATTGCTGACCATCGCCTGTGATTACTTCCTTTCACCCCCGGATATAGTTAGCGGTCACAGCCAGCTGGAAGCCCTGCTGGATGAGGCTTATCTGGCACACCGGCTGCTGGAGGAGGTGAACGATCGATTTATTGGCTATTGCGGTATTCCCCTGGCGCCCATGGACATGACCCGCGCCAATGTTATCGCCCATGAGCTGATCGGCGAGCCCTTTGCCAATGAGCTGGATCAGGCGGTGCTCTTTTCCGCCGAGCTGCTGCTCAACCAATACAGGTTCGAGGGTCAGGATTTTGAGGCCTATGTGCGCGCCCACCGCCACCGCGGCTGGTCCGAGGTGCTGGAGCGCTGGCCCTGTTTGACGGAGGATCTGGCCATAGACCTGCGCCTGCCGGGACCCGAGAAGGGCATGGTGCACTGACTCAGCATCAGTGCTTTGCGTCCGGCAGTATTTTTACCACCTGTACCTGCTCGCGCTTTTCATCCGCACTGGTATTCACCCGCGTATCCAGTTCCCGCACCTGGGGTTTGAAGTGCATCTCCTCGCGAAAGCCGCAGCTGACGCATTCGCGGTAATCCCGTTCTTCCAGCCGATAGACCACCAGCGTGTCCATGGTGGAGCACTTGGGGCAGACGGCGCCGGCGATAAACCGGCGTTTTTCGCTATAGGCCATGTCAGGCTGCCTCGCCTAGGCCGGAGTGGCGCAGCAGCGGCTCTATGCTCGGCTTGCGTCCGCGGAAGGCCACAAAGAGTTCCATGGGTTCGCGGCTGCCGCCCTGCTGCAGTATCTCGCGCAGGAAGCGCTGGCCGGTCTCCGGATTGAAAATGCCCTCTTCCTCGAAGCGCGAGAAGGCGTCGGCGGAAAGTACTTCTGCCCACTTGTAGCTGTAGTAGCCGGCGGCGTAGCCCCCGGCAAAGATGTGGCTGAAACTGTTCTGAAAGCGGTTGAAGGCAGGTGCCGGCAGTACCGCCACCTGAGATCTCACCTCGTCCAGCACCGCTTGCGGGTCCTGTGGATTGTTCGGGTTGTATTCCGCGTGGAGACGGAAGTCGAAGAGGGCAAATTCCAGCTGCCGCAGCATCTGCATGCCGGACTGGAAGTTTTTGGCGGCGAGCATGCGATCCAGCAGTGTCTGGGGCAGGGGTTCGCTAGTCTGGTAGTGACCGGAGATCAGGGGAATGGCTCCCGGTTCCCAGCACCAGTTTTCAAGGAACTGGCTGGGCAGTTCCACCGCGTCCCAGGCCACGCCGTTGATGCCGCTGACTGCCGCCACATCTATCCGGGTGAGCATGTGGTGCAAACCGTGGCCGAATTCGTGGAACAGGGTGGTGACCTCGTCGTGGGTCAGCAGCGAAGGTGTGTCTCCCAGCGGCGGGGTGAAATTGCAGGTGAGGAAGGCCACCGGCTTTTGCAGCCCTTTGTCGGTGCGGCGTCGCACCCGACAGTCCGCCATCCAGGCGCCGCCGCGCTTGTGGTCGCGGGCAAAGAGGTCAAAATAAAAGGAAGCAATTTCTTCCCCCTGGTGGAAGACCTTGTAGTAGCTCACCTCCGGGTGCCAGACATCCACGCCTTTAGCTTCTTCGATCTCTATGCCGAAAAGCCGCTGCACTATGGTGAACATGCCTTGGATAACCCGCTCCACGGGGAAGTAGGGCCTGAGTTCTTCCTGGGACAGGGCGTATTTGGCCTGGCGCAGTTTTTCGCTGTAGTAGCTGGCATCCCAGGCCTGCAGCTGCTGGCAGCCCTGGCTGGCGGCAAAGGCCCGCAGTTCGGCCACGTCCTTTTCTCCCAGAGGGCGGGATTTCTCCGCCAGCTCCTGCAGAAAATCCAGCACCTGCTGGCAGGATTCCGCCATCTTGCTGGCCAGGGAGCGTTCGGCGTAGTTGGCAAAGCCCAGCAGTTGCGCCAGCTGATGACGCAGGGCCAGGGTTTCGCGAATGATCTGACTGTTGTCCCACTCGGCGGCGCTGGAACCATCGGTCTTGCGCCCCTCGGCGGAGGCGCGGGTGACATAGGCGGTGTATACCTCCTGCCGCAGAGCCCGGTCATCGGCATAGGTCATGACGGCGAGAAAGGAGGGGAAATCCAGGGTCACCAGATAGCCTTTGAGACCCTTGCGCTCCGCTGCCTGTGCCGCCTGGGCCAGAGCGGATTCCGGCAGCCCCGCCAGAGCCTTGGCATCTTCCAGATGCTTGTACCAGGCCTGGGTGGCGTCCAGCAGGTTGTTGGAAAACTGGGTGGAGAGTTCCGACAGGCGTTTCTGAATGTCGGCAAAGCGCTTCTTGTCCTCGCCACTAAGGGCTACACCGCCCAGACGAAAATCCCGCAGGGCGTGTCTTATGGTTTGCTGCTGGGCCTGACTGAGGCGCGCAAAGGCGTCGCTATGATAGATAGCTTCATAGGCCTGATAGAGTTGGCTGTTCTGGCTCAGCTCGGTGCTGTAGTCGGTGAGCAGCGCCAGACTCTGGGTGTAGGCCTGACGCAGTTCCTCGCTGTTGCACACGGCGTTGAGGTGACTGACCGGTGCCCAAGCCTGGTCGAGACGATCGCCGGCGGCTTCCAGCGGTACCACCAGATTGTTCCAGTCAAAGCCCTGATCACTTTCCAGCAGCCCGGCCAGCAGCTGGCGGTTTTCGCTCAGTATCTGGCGAATAGCAGGTTCAATATCCTGGGTTTTTATAACGGAAAAGGGCGGCAGTTCGTGATGTTGCAGCAAGGGGTTGGCAGCGGCTGAGGGGTTGGACATGACAACAGACTCCAAAAACGTATCCAGGCTGGGGCCGCAGCAGGGCGGCGGGCTTTACCGTATGATACACGCTTCACAAAGAGGTACGTTTATGCCCAGATCCTTAAATTCCCATCCTGCCCTGCGCACCTACCAGAATCATTACCCTGAGCTGGGAGACAGAGTCTATGTAGATCCAAGTGCAGTGGTTATCGGTCAGGTAAGTATTGGCGAGGATTCTTCCGTCTGGCCCTGCGCAGTGATTCGTGGCGATATGCACTGGATTCGTATCGGTGCGCGCACGAGCATCCAGGACGGTTCGGTATTGCACATCACTCACGCCGGCCCCTTCAATCCCGAAGGCTTTCCGCTGAGTATCGGCGACGATGTCACCGTGGGTCATTCGGTCAATCTGCACGGCTGCACTCTGGGTAACCGCATTCTCGTGGGCATAGGCTCTACGCTGCTTGACGGCGTGGTGGTGGAGGACGAGGTGATCATTGGCGCGGGTACTCTGGTACCGCCGGGCAAGCGTCTGGAAAGCGGCTTTTTGTATACGGGCTCTCCCTGCAAGCAGGTGCGGCCTTTAAAGGAAAGCGAAAGGCAATTTTTCAGCTACTCTGCAAAGAATTATGTGAAGTTGAAAAACACCTACCTCGGCGAGTTGGCGGAGTCTAGTTGAGTGAAAAAGTTGTATAACATTATGGCCCGGTTGCTGCTCAGTGGTATCTGTTTGAGCAGCGGCCTTCCGCTGAGTCTTTGGGCTGAGGATAAATCGCTCGAATTGCACATCGTTCAGGATCACGCTTGGGCGCCTCTCGCTTTTGCCGATGAGCAGGGACAACCCAAGGGGCTGCTGATTGACTTGTGGCGCCTGGCTGCGGAAAAGTCCGGGCGCACACTGAAAGTCGAACTGGCAGACTGGCAGCACACGCTGCGCCTGGTGGCGGATTCCAAAACGCGCGTACATGGCGGTCTGGTGCCTTCGCCCGAGCGCCAGCGCTATCTCGATTTTTCCATGCCGCTGATCAGTATCAAGACCACCGTTTTTGTCGCCAACCGCGCCGAAACCCGCAGCCTGCTGGAGCCCAATGATCTGCAAGGACTGGAGATAGGTGTGACAGCAGGCGGCTATGAAGCGGAATTTATGAGCGCTCATTATCCCCAGTTGTCGCTGCGCTATTACAACAACAACCAGCAGCTGGTGCTGGCAGCGGTGCAGGGCGATATCAAAGCCTTTGTCGCCGACTATCCCGTGGGTATGTACTACCTCGACAGCTACACGGAGCCGGACCGATTCCGTGTGCTCAGCCTGCTTTATCAGCAGGATCTGCACGCGGCTGTGGCCAAGGATCAGGCAGCGCTGCTGGATGAAGTTAACAGCCTGTTGTCACTGATAACGCCGGAAGAGCGTATCGCAATTACGCAAAAGTGGATGCACTCCGCCAGTACAACCGGAATTCCACTCTGGGTTTACGGCGCTGGTTTGGGGCTCATGGTGTTGCTGGGGTTACTGGGTTTTGTGTGGCACTACAAGGATCTGAATCGCCGCATTGCAAGCGCCAATGATGCCGTGCGCGAACAGGAAAAACGCATATTGCTGTTGACACAGAATATGAGTGACTGGGTTTGGACTGTGGATCATCATCGCTGCTTCAGTTATGTCAGTCCTTCGGTAAAGAAACTGCTGGGTTATGAAGCTGAAGAACTGATGAACCAACCTATGCAAATTGTGCTCAACCCGATGGAAAGTGAACGGGTGATGGCGCTGACTTCCCATCTGATAGCCGCAGCTCATCGTGGTGAGATTCAGCAACACAAGGATGTGGTACAGGAGTTTGCCCTGCTGCATAAAACCGGACACATAGTCTGGGTGGAGGCCGCTGTCAGGGTATTTTTTGATGCTGGTGGAAATTATCTCGGCTCGCAGGGCTGTTCGCGTGATATTACCGAGCGCAAACAGGCGGAAGAAGCCTTGCGACAACTAACCTTCAGTGACCCTCTCACTCAGTTGCCCAACCGCCGCCTGTTAACTGACAGACTTAAGCAGGCAATGGCGGGATGTGCCCGACATCATCAATACGGCGCGCTCTTGCTGCTCGATCTGGACAACTTCAAATACGTCAATGACAACCACGGTCACGACAATGGTGATGCTCTGCTGCAACAGGTGGCGCAGCGGCTAATGGCCTGTTTGCGCGAGAGCGATACGCTCGCCCGGTTCGAGGGCGATGAATTTGCCATAGTGTCGGAATTCCTGGGTCAGGATTTGCAGGACGCCAGGCAACATTTGCTGCGGATTGCAATCAAGGTGCTGGAAGTATTCGACCGGGATTTTCGCCTGCGCGATCTCAACTGCCATTTGACGGCCAGTGTTGGAATTGTTTTGTTCAACAACGATCAAAAGTCAGTAGCAGCCTTGGTAAAACAGGCAGATACCGCCATGTATAGAGCCAAGGCTCAGGGGCGCAATCAATTTTTTATCGCCGATCCCTGAGTACACTTTTTAACTGATCTGTACCAGTGGTGGGTTTATTCTAAAGAATGGCTAACCGTTCAGGGGGGAAGTACTATGTTATTACCCAGGCATCTAAAAAACAGTTGCTATGTATTTTTTGGTTTGTTATTGGTTCTAATCGCTGGCTGCACCAGCCAAACCTCCAGTAAGCTTGCGCAGGATGGTTTGATAACGGACACCGTTCAGAATCATTTCGATCAGGTGTTGATTGCTCCCGATACGACCCTGCCAGCATTCAGCCGTGTTTATCTCGAACCTTCAACAGCGTACTTTAGCAGCTACTGGTTGCAAGACAATCGCGGTAAGTACACCCATAGCGACCTGGACAGGCTGACCAGCCAGTACGCAGGATTGCTGGACAAGGCATTGCGTTCGGCACTGGAAAAAGACGGTCGCTATCAGTTGGTGGATTCGGCACAGGATGCGGAAGTGATTTTCAGGCCCCGGTTGCAGAATCTCAATATCTATGCGCCTGATCTGAGTCATCAGGGCAGAGTGGACTATTATATCTACGAAGCGGGAAATGCCACTTTGAATCTGTTGCTGGTCGATGCAGAAACAGGGACAACGCTGGCTCAGTTTATTGATCACCACGAAACATACAGCAATCCCACCATGAGAAAAGAGCGCACGAATAGAGCCATCAATGCGCGCTACTTCAGCAGAATGATGGATCGCTGGATGAACAACCTGATGACTTATCTGGACAATCATAAATCGGCTTGATCTAATGACGCCGCAGCGGGGCCTGATTGGCCCCGCGTTTGTTTCAGCCTTTGTATTCAGCCTCTGCAAGGATATTGCCCTGTGTCATCCCCTTTTTCCCTGCCACTTGTTCAATCGCCTGATGACTCGGACACCTTTTTCGTCAATCGTCTGTTTTGTATCGGCCGCAATTACGCAGACCATGCGCGTGAAATGGGCCATGATCCCCAGCGCGAGCCGCCGTTTTTCTTTTTGAAACCACCCTCTGCACTTTTGCCGCCCGGCGCATCCTTTGTATATCCCTGGTTTTCACAGGAGTTGCATCACGAACTGGAACTGGTTGTCGCCTTGGGACAGGCGGGTTATCAGGTGGATGAGGAGACGGCAAAGAAGATGATTGCCGGTGTGGGCATTGGACTGGATATGACCTGTCGTGATCTGCAGCGTGAAGCCAAGCGTCTGGGGCGGCCCTGGGATCTGGCCAAGGGTTTTGATGGATCTGCCCCCTGTTCGGCGATACACGCTGGCGGTTATGAAATTCTCTCTTCCATCCGCCAGTTTTCACTGCGCGTCAATGGCCGTCTGGTACAGCAAGGTCACTGGCGCGATATGATCTGGTCTGTGCCCGAACTTATCGTGGAAATTTCCCGCTATTTTCATCTGCAGCCCGGTGATCTGATTTTTACCGGCACGCCGGCAGGTGTTGGCCCGGTGGTGCCGGGCGATGAGTTGTCCGCTGATTTGGAGGGATTGGATCTGGCGCTGCAGCTGTCGGTGGTGTCACCTGAAAAATGAACTGGCGCTTGCCGATAGAGTCACTAAACTGAAGCAGTCAATACACACTTACATATAAGTCGTCTTCCAAAAGGCGCAGGAGCAAGAAGTCAATGAAGCCCAGTCTATGGATTTTTGTGGTGCTCGCTGTATTAGCGCCGGAGTTGTATGCCACCAAGATTTACAAGATTGTTGACGAAGACGGCAATGTTACCTATTCACAGATTCCTCCCCGTAAGACAGAAGAGTCTACCGCCCGAGTAGAAGCGCTCAAGGTGGATAGCGGGGCTATGACCCGGGTTACCAACCGTTATGGTCGGGACTACTGTGGTGATATTCAGCTGCCGTCAAAGGCAGATGTGCGAGGTACCCCTATCAGCTATTCCCGGTCGGTGGAAGATTCCTTGGCGGGCTGGCGGAGTCTGTTGTTCGACTTGTCCCAGTATCGCGAGCGCACTGATTACTATGCGCTGGAGGAAAACCGCTACAGCGCCAATTCTTTCGATGAAAATCAGAAAATTGCCCGCTATCAGGAACGATTTACCAACGACACCCAACGCATGCGCGATCTGCGCTGCGCCATTGACTGGGCGGAAAGCCAACAGGATGTGGTAACTACCTACAAGGTTGCGGATCAGGAAGAAAAGGCTCGCCTGCAGGCTTCTGCAAATCAGCTGGAAGCTCGCCTGCACAGGAAGTGTGGCCAGCAGCCGGAATACGATCCCGCCAATCCCCATAACAGTGAAGACCGCGCCCGCTGGTACAACTGTGGCCGAGATCTGATTCAGGATTTGAATGCGCTAAATCGCCGTATCAATGGCCATTGAACATCAATCCCTCTGGCGGCAGTTGAGCGGCAGAAATTGCGGATCCAGATCCGTGAGATTTTCGCCGGCAGCTGCCATGCCATTGGGCACAGTGTCGTAACCGCAGATCCAGGAAATAGGCGCGTTTTCCACACCGGGAACAAATATCGGTCGCAAGGAAACAATTTTCCCCTGTAGATTCTTGCCAATTTTATTTCCCAGACGTAAATGCAGCGCGCCGTGTATTAGTTGCGTCTCGGCCAGATAGTTGCCAACTATCTGATGTGGTTGCGGAAGATTGGCGGACTGGTTGCTGGCGGGGAAGAATTGATTGCTTCGATAGTAGAATTCGATGGGCGCCTTGTATTGCTCCACCAGCTTCAGGCTTTCTTCCACCCTAACGCGATTGATGCGGCCACCATCAGAGGGCAGGGCGATGGTCAGGAGTATGGCGATCACCGCCAGCACCACCATTATCTCCACCAGAGTAAATCCTTTCGCGAATCTGTACATGATGATCAATCCCTCTTCCGGGAATTTCTTTCGTACTCTTGTAGTTCTGCTTCTTGATAGCGAGTCAGTTTTGGTACCTGACTAGACCCGCTATTG
>ENA-UOVV01001026-UOVV01001026.1-compost-metagenome-genome-assembly--contig:-NODE-1026-length-25034-cov-14.276632_pt1 | contig 25034 bp, 23 predicted proteins | sample MGYA00238155_ERZ761577 | MGnify/ENA primary metagenome ERZ761577 (study PRJEB28898, sample SAMN06268775) | compost metagenome | isolation source: Emeryville, CA | place: USA:Emeryville, CA | collected...
GAGGACCCCGAGGCCGCGGACGACGCCGCTCCCGCGAAGGGCAAGAAGAACGCGAGGGCGCACGAGGAAGCAACGAGCGCTCCCGCCTCGCCGCGTCCCGCGCACGCCGCCCCCGCTCCGCTCGAGCTCCCCGCGAACATCCTCGAGGAGGAGGACGAGGACGACCTCACCCTCGACATCCCGAGCTCCCCGGTGACCTCTGCCGCAGTCCGGACCCCGGCCGGTCCAGAGCGCGAGGACTGAGCGACGATGCCCTCCGCGGCTCCCCTCTCCGGCCGCACGCTGACCCGGAACGTCTGGATCACCGCGACGGGCTACCTGCTCCCGATGCTCGCGGCCTTCGCCACGGCCCCGATCCTCGCGCGCCAGCTCGGCGTCGAGGACCGTGGTCACCTCGCCGCCGCGACGGCCCCCTTCCTGCTCGTCTCGGGAGCCCTGACCCTTGGCGTGCCCGAGTCCCTCACCTACGCCGTCGCGCGCGGCACCGCGCGCCCCAGGGCCCTGCTCGGACGCGCCCTGGTGATCCTGCTCCTCGCCGGGGCGATCGCCGCGGGGATCCTCGTCCTCGGTGCCGGGGCCCTCTCGGCGGGCTCCGAGCCCGTGCGTCGCATCATCGTCCTCTCCGCCGCGGCGACCGTCCCCGCGCTCTTCGTCGGGGCCCTGCGCGGGGCGGCCTCGGGCCTGCACCGGTGGACCCGCGTCACGGTCGAGCGCTCGATCTCCGCCGGGGTGCGCCTCGTGGGCATCGTGGGGCTCGCTCTCCTGGGCCAGCTCAGCGTCTCGACGGCCGCCGTCGTGCTCGTCGCGGCTCCCGTGCTGGGAGGTGCGGCCTATCTCGGTCTCGGCAGGCTCCTCGAAGCCGAGGCCGTCCCCGAGGCCCCGCGCACCCCGCTGCTCGGCTACGGGCTGCGCGTGTGGGTCGGGGCGCTCTCGGGCCTGCTCCTCCTGCGCCTCGACCAGACGATCATCGCCCCGCTGTCCTCGGCGACCGAGCTCGGCTACTACGCGCTCGCCGTGACGATCGCCGAGGTGCCGCTCCTGCTCACCGCCGCGGCGCGCAACGTCATGTTCGCCGCCGACTCCTCCGAGCCCGACGCCGCGCGCCTCGCGACCACCGCGCGCCTCGTCACGGCGCTGTGCCTGCTCGCCGCCCTCGGGATGGCCGCGCTGCTGCCCTGGGCGATCCCCGTCGTCTTCGGCCCCGAGTTCGGTCCCGCTCTGCCCGTGACCCTCGTGCTGCTGCTCGCGATGGTGCTCGGCAACCCCGGCTCCTTCGCGGGCTCGGGGCTGAGCTCGCGCGGCCGACCCGGGCTGCGCTCGACCTCCCTCGTCATCGCGTGCCTCGTGAACATCGCCCTGCTCGTGTGGCTCGTGCCGGTCCTCGGCGCGATGGGCGCCGCGTGGGCGACCCTCGTGGGCAACGTCGTCGCCGCGGGGCTCAACCTCGTGTGGCTGCGCCACTTCTTCGGGGTGCCGATGCGTGAGTTCCACGGGCTGCGCCGCGCCGACGTGGCGGCGGCCCGCCGACTGCTCTCCCGCTCGAGCAAGGAGGCCGCGTGACCGAGCCCCTCGAGCCCGACCGGTACTCGGGCCTGCGGCGCCGATGGTGGCAGCTGAGCCTCGTCGCGCCGCTCGTGTGGCGGAACCTCACGAGCCGCCGACCCGTCACGGGGACGGGGCCGGTGGTGAGCCTCACGAGCTTCGGCTCGCGCACGCGCCGGGTGCACCTGACGATCGAGTCGATCGCGCGCGGCTCGGTCCGCCCGCGCCGCATCGTCCTGTGGCTCGACGAAGCCGAGCAGCTCGCCCGCCCCCCGCGCGCCCTGCGTCGCCTCGAGCGCCGCGGCCTCGAGATCCTCGCGTGCGAGAACCTCGGGCCGCACAAGAAGTACTTTCCCTACGTCTCGAGCGTCCCGCGGCACTCCGAGCCCCTCGTGACCGCCGACGACGACACGGTCTACCCCGTCGACTGGCTCGAGCGCCTCGCGGCCGCCCACGAGGCGCACCCCGGGGAGGTTCTCTGCCACCGCGCGCGCCGTGTCACCTTCGACGCGGACGGGACCCTCGCTCCCTACGAGGCCTGGCCGCTCGCCGAGGACGCCGAGCCCACGTGGCGCAACCTCCCCACGGGCGTCTCAGGAGTCCTCTACCCGCCGCGCATGCTCGAGGCGCTGCGCGAGGCGGGCGAGGCCTTCCGCGAGTGCGCCCCGCGCACCGACGACATCTGGCTGCACGCGACCGCCCTGCGCACGCGCACCCCCGTGCGCCAGATCTCCTCTCGCCCCGGCCTCTTCCCGCTCCTGCCCGGGTCGCAGCGCGAGAGCCTCACGAGCACCAACAAGCACGGCTCGGGCAACGACGAGGCCCTGCGGGCGACCTACTCGGCCGAAGAGCTCGAGCTGCTCGGCCGCTGAGCGAGCACGAGCACGAGCAGCGGGACCGCGACCGCGGGCAGCAGACGGATGCGGTCGGTCGTGACGAAGGGCACCTCGAGGCTCGACATGACGAGCAGGGCCGCGAGGAAGAGCACGCCCCAGGCCCACCCGCGCGCCACGTCCCGCACGGCACGGACGGCCGCGAGGACCAGGAGCGCCGCGGTGGCGACCACGAGGAGGACTCCCCCGCTCACGAGCACCTGCGCCGCGAGGTTGTGCGCGTGCGAGGCGTGGCCACCCAGGTTGTCCTCGGTCGTCGCGACGAGCTTGAAGATGTCCGCGCCCCAGCCGAGCCAGGGCTCCTGGGCGAAGCGTTCGCGCGAGAACTGCCACAGCGCCCCGCGGTTGTTGAAGGCGCTCGGCGCGCTCACGAGCCACGGCAGCGCGAGGACGAGGAGCCCGAGCCCCGCGAGCCCGACCGCCGAGAGCCGCGCGGCGAGGGTCCCCCGCGCGAACCGCAGGACGAGGGCCACCACCACGACGAGGACGGCGGCCCCCCATGCGGTGCGCGAGGCGCTCCACACGAGCGCGAGCCCGAGGACCACCAGTCCGCCCACGCGCAGGGAGAGCCTGCGGATCACGAGCACTGCGGGCAGCCCGAGCACGAGCACGAGGGCGAGGTCGTTGCCCGAGAGCATGATCCCCGCGAGCACCCCGAAGGGGCCCACGGGCTTCTCGAGCTCGGCGCCCTCGGCCCGCTCGTAGATCCCCGCCCAGGGGACGAGGGCCCCGAGCGCGATGCTCAGGAGGGCCGTGACCACCGTGAGGTAGCCGAGGATCTCGACCACCTCGAGCCGCGGTCTCGCGGCCCACAGCGCCACGACGATCGCGGGGTAGACGAGGGCGAGGGGACCCGGCGGTCGGTCGAGCACGACGAGCCGCGCGACGACGACGGCCCAGGGGACGAGCGCGAGCGCGAGCAGCGGCCACTGCCCCCAGGGCAAGGAGCGCCACCGCAGCACGAGGACCACGAGCGCGACGAGCAGCACGGCCCCGTTGGTCGCCGTCGTGAGGGTCGCGGCCCACACGGGGACCTCTTGAGCCCCTTCCGTGATCGGGGTCCACCTCTTGGGTCGCGAGAGGCTCACGGCGAGCTGTTGCAGCGAGAGCAGGGCCCACACGGCGAGCACGACGAGGGAGTCGGGAGCGCGCCAGCCCGGCGCAGCGCGAGGAAGGAGCTCGAGGCTCACCGGGCCTCCGTGACCTTGAGCCAGGAGCGCAGCAGGACGAGCCGCACGAGGCTTGCGAACCGGGCCACCGCGCTCGGCGCCGCGACGCGCTCGACGCTCGCGAGCTGAGCCGCAAGGATGCGCCGGTCGCGAGGGCTCAGCAGCTCGGCGTGCTTGCTGACGTACCTGCGGATCCCCTCGGCGCGGCGCGGCGTCTTGTCGGTGAGCTGACCCGCGGAGTGCACGCGGTAGCGCACGAGCCCCTCGGGGACGACGGCGTAGCGGGCCCCTGCCGCGAGCGCGCGCACGAGGAGGTCCTTGTCGTTCGAGACCGGCAGCGTCGGGTCGAAGCCCTCGAGCTCGCGGTAGCGCTCGGTGCGCATGAGGAAGTTCGAGCCCACGAAGCCGGGGTTGCGCGCGACGACCTCGCTCGCCGAGAGACCCTCGACCATGCGCGGCACCGTGAACCCCGGGTCGTCGGGCTCGATCCACGCGACCACGAAGTCGAGCTCGCCGAGGGCGGCAACCGTGCGGGCGAGGAACTGGGGGTGCCAGGCGTCGTCGTCGTCGAGGAAGGCCACGAGCGGCGTGCTCACGAGCGCCGCCCCCGCGTTGCGCGAGGCCCCGGCCGTGCCCGCGCCCGGCCCCGAGGAGTCGAGGTAGCGCACGGGGAAGCTCGCGCGGGCCGCCCAGCGCTCGACGAGGGCCCTGGTGCTCGGAGCACCGAGGTCGTCGGAGACGATGAGCGCGGCAGGGGCGAGCTCTTGGGCGAGGACGGAGGCGATCGCCTCCCCGAGGAACTCGTCCCGCGCGTGCGTGGGGACGACGACGGTGACCTCAGAGCCGGCCACGGACCCACTCCCACTGGCGGGCAAGGCCCTCGGAGATGCCCACGCGCGGCTCCCAGCCGAGCAGCTCTCGCGCCCGGCTCGCGTCCCCGCCCGTGCGCGCGACGTCACCGTCGGAGCGTCCGAGGCGACGCACGCGGACTCGAGAGCCCGCGAGACCGCTGATCTCCTCGAGCACCTCGTTCACCGACACGTTCGTGCCACCGGCCACGTTGAGCACCGTACCGGGCTTCACGGGCACCGTGGCGGCGAGCAGGTTCGCGCGCACGACGTCGTCGACGAAGGTGAAGTCGCGGACCTGCTCCCCCGTGCCGAAGACCGTCACGGGCTCGCCCTTCGCGGCGGCCGTGAGGAAGCGCGTGAAGGCCATGTCGGGGCGCTGGCGCGGGCCGAAGACGGTGAAGTAGCGCAGCGAGACGGTCGGCACCCCGAACTGGCTCGCATACAGGCAGCACAGGTGCTCCGCCGCGAGCTTCGTGACCCCGTAGGGGCTGATGGGGGCGGGGCGGTCGAGCTCGGTCGTCGGGAAACGCTCGGCGTCGCCGTACACCGAGGAGGACGAGGCGTAGACGAGTCGGGAGAGCTGCGGGTGCAGGCGCGCGGCCTCGAGCAGGGCCTGGGTCGCGGCGACGTTCGCGTCGAGGTAGACCCCGAACTCCGAGCCCCACGAGGAGCGCACGCCCGGCTGGCCGGCCTGGTGGAAGACGACGTCGACCCCCTCGAGCAGAGCGAGGAGGTCCACCTCGAGCAGCGAGGCGCGCAGCACCTGCACGCCCGGGCCGAGGCGCGCGAGGTTCTCCTCCTTGAGCGCGGGCTCGTAGTAGTCGGTGAGGGCGTCGATGCCGAGCACGTCCCAGCCCTCGGCCTCGAGCGCGGCGGCGATCGAGGAGCCGACGAATCCCGCGACCCCGGTGACGAGAGCCTTCATCGCGACCTGCGCGCCGCGAGGAGGGAGCGGAGGGCCACGACGGCGAAGGCCGGTCCGCGCACGAGGTAGCGGCGCGCGAGCCGGCGCGGCTCCTGGAGCAGGCGGAAGGCCCACTCGAGGCCGACCCGCTGCACGATCCGCGGTGCGCGCTTCTTGGTGCCCGCGACGAAGTCCACCGCGGCTCCCGCCCCGATGTAGACGGCCGGGGGCAGCTTCGCGCGCCAGCGCGAGACCCACACGTCCTGCTTGGGCGAGCCGAGGCACACGAAGACGAGGTCGGGCTCGAGGGCGGCGAGCTCCTCGACCACGGTCATCGAGGCGGGGTCGTCGACGCTCGCGATGCGCGGGAACTCCACCGCGACGACGTCGGCGTCGACCTGGTCGCGCAGCACCGCGGCGGCGTGCTGCGCGACGCCCGGCCCCCCGCCCGTGAGTGCGATGCGCCAACCGCGCTCGGCCGCCACGCGGGCCGCGAGCGGGAGCAGGTCCGCGCCCGTGAGCCGCTCGAGCCGGCGCGCCCCGAGTCGGTGGCCGAGCACCACGAGGGGGAAGCCGTCGGTGATGCGGATGCTCGCCTCGTCGTAGGCCGTGCGCAGCGCGGCGTCGGTGCGCAGGGTCAGCGTCTGGTCCACGTTGGGCGTGATGATCGAGTGCACCTCGCGCGTGGGAAGCATCGCGGCGATCGCCTCGACGAGCTCGTCCGCCCCGCCCAGGAAGAGCTCCTGGCCGGCGAGCCGCACGCTCCCGCGCGGCCCCGGCTCCATGAGCACCTCACGGCGCTCAGTGGATCGAGGCACCGAGGATCCCCGCCACGAGGTGGGGTGCGCTGAAGGCGACGACGCTCGCCTGGGCGGCTCGTCGGTCGAGACCGGCAGCACGTCGGAGTGCGTCAGCAAGCTCATCGGTGTCCCTCCCGCAGACAAAACCGTTGTGGCCGGGGGCGACGAGGGCGCCTGTGTCGGAGCCCTCCGTCACGACCGCCGGCAGCCCCGTGGCCATCGCCTCGACGAGCACGCGGGGGAAGCCCTCGTAGCCCGGGTGCGAGGTCATGAGGAACACGCCGGCCCCGCCCAGGACGGCGCCGACCTCCTCGGGCGCGAGGCGGCCCAGGAGCCGCACGCGACGACGGACCTCGGGCGCGAGGCGCGCGACCTCGGTCTCGAGCTCGGGCATGAGCGTCCCGTCGCCCACGAGGTCGAGAGACCAGGGCTCGGAGGGCGCGAGCTCGGCGAGGCGGGCGAAGGCGCGCACCGCGAGCAGCGGGTCCTTGGGCGCCTCGAGGCGGCCCACCCACACGAGGCGGTGCGGGTCGGGCGACTCGGCCCGGAACTGCACGACCTGGGGGTCGTACCAGGTGGGCGAGAAGCGCGTCGCCTCATTGAGCGGGCGCAGCTGCTCGGCGTAGTCCTCGTTGAAGACCCAGACCTCGCGCGCCCTGCGGACGAGGGACTCCTCGAGCCGCTCGTGCGCTCCACCGAGCAGGCGCCAGAAGGAGTCGGAGGTCTCGCCCGTGAGGCCAGAGGCCTGGTTGTGCACGAAGTACGCGAGGGGGCGGCGCAGCAGGGTGCGCACGGCCGCCGCGACGTCGGCGCGGTGCGCCTGGACGAGCACCGAGCGCGGCAGGCGCGAACGGAAGCGCGCGAGGCCCGCGACGAGGCGCACCGAGTGGGGGACCCGGCGCCGCTGGTCGCCCGGGTCGAGGGAGACGACGGGCAGGAACCACGCGGAGCGTGAGCCCCAGCGGTGCAGCTCCCACTGGCCCAGGCGGCGGCCGGCCACTCCCCCGACGTCGACCCCCACGACGGCGATCGTCATGCCCTCGGGCGCGTAGCGCAGCAGGCCGCGCAGGCACGAGTCGATGCCCCCGGGAGCCGGGCGTGCAGCGTCCACCTGGTGCACGACGAGTCGGTCCACCGTGGCCGGCGGGGCGACGTCGAAGGTGACGTCGCCGCCCTCCTCGGCCCAGGTGTTGCTCTCGGGTCGGGTCGTGGTCACGAGAGACCTCCAGCTCGGGCGCCCCTAGGGCTCAGGTCAGTACGCACCGGAGGCCCCCAGCACGGCTCGGAAGGTCTTCCACAGGATCAGCAGGTCCATCGCGAGCGACCAGTTGTCGACGTAGCGCAGGTCGAGGCGGACCGACTCCTCCCAGCTGAGGTCGGAGCGGCCGGAGACCTGCCACAGGCCCGTGAGGCCGGGCTTGACGCGCAGGCGGCGGTAGACGGCGTCGGCGTAGGCCGCGACCTCCTCGCCGAGCGGCGGGCGCGGGCCGACGAGCGACATGTCGCCGCGCACGACGTTCCACAGCTGGGGCAGCTCGTCGATCGAGAAGCGGCGCAGCACCTTCCCGACAGGCGTGACGCGGGGGTCGTCCTTCATCTTGAAGAGCACGCCGTTGCCCTCGGAGCGCTCGAGCAGCTGACGGCGACGCTCGTCGGCGTCGACGTACATGCTGCGCAGCTTGAAGAGCGTGAACTCCTCGCCGTCGATCCCGACGCGGGTCTGGCGGTAGAAGGCAGGGCCCTTCGAGCTGAGCCTCACGAGGAGGGCGGAGCCGAGCAGGACGGGCGAGAGCAGCACGAGCAGCATCGCTCCGAGCACCCGGTCGAGCACGGCCTTCGCGACGAGGCGCGGGCGCGGGGTGCCGACCTCGACCTCGAGGAGCGAGAGCTCGCCCGTGGGCCGCAGCGTGAGGCGCGGGGCGTGCACCTCGACGAGGTCAGGGGCGACGATGAGCTGCGCGCCCACGCGGTCGAGCGCCCAGGACAGGCGGCGCAGCGCATCGCCCTGAAGACTCCCGCCCGTGACCACGACGATGTCGATCGCGTGGTCCACGACGACCTGCGGGGTGTCCGCGATCGCACCGATGACGGGCGCCGCGGTCGACAGGTGCTCGTCGTCGAGGCTCGGCAGGCACACGCCCACGACCTCGTAGCCGTGGTAGGTCGCCCGCGCGAGGTCCTCGGCGACGTGCGCGACGGCGAAGGGGTGGCCGACGACGATCGTGCGCTTCATCGCCTGGCCGCGCTCGCGCGAGCGGTGCAGCACCTTGCGGTGGGCGTAGCGCACGAGGGCCGCGCAAGCGACGAGGATCGGGATGCCGATGAAGACGAGGAAGCGCGAGACCTGCGCCATGGTCGCGTAGCTGACCGTGATGAGCAGGACCATGCCGATCGCCCCGGCGCGGAAGAGCGCCTGGAACTCGACGGGGCCGTTGCCGAGCTCGCGCACGTCGTAGCCGCGGTTCAGCGCGACGAGGAGCAGGAGGCCGACGACCCCCACCGCGACGAGGCCCACGGTCTCGAGCTCGACCCCGAAGATCGGGGTCATGACGAGCGCCCCGACCACGGTGGCGACGAGCGCGTCGAGGGCGATGGCCCGACGGCGGTACCGCGCACCCACGTTCGCCCAGCGGACCCGGAACGCCTCCCGGTTGACCTCCGTCTCGCGGCGCACGGCCGGGTTCGGGGAAGCCCACGAACGCCGAGGCGTGGCTGCGCGGCCGCGGCGGTCGATGCTCGGGCGTCCGAGGTCGACGCCAGGCTCAGCGGTCAGGGTCACGGAGGCCTTCCGTCCGGTGGGGGGGTGGGGTACTACACCCTATTACGCACCGGTATGACAGGTAAGACCCTGATGGGTGGATATGTCCGAATTCACCCGCACGGGCTCATCCCCCCGTCCGGGGGAAGCGGACGCCGCGTCCAGCCTAGCGCGGGCCGTGAAAGCGCTGCTGAGCAGCGAGGAGACCCTCGAGGACGAGGCTCTCGACGGCGTCGGCGGCGTCCGAGACGAGGAAGGGGAGCTCCTTGCGCTCGACGCTCGAGAAGTCCTTGAGGACGAAGTCGGCGGGGTCCATGCGCCCCGGGGGGCGACCGATCCCGCAGCGCACGCGCACGTAGTCGCGCGTGCCGAGCGCCTTGCTCACGTCGCGCAGGCCGTTGTGGCCCCCCTCGCCGCCGCCGAGCTTGAGGCGCACCTGGCCGAAGTCGATGTCGAGCTCGTCGTGGACCACGACGACGTGGTCCGGCTCGATGCCGTAGTACTTGGCGACCCCCGAGACGGGGCCGCCGGAGACGTTCATGTACGTCGCGGGCTTCGCGAGCACGACGCGCGGCCCGGGCGCGCCACCGGGGAGCACGCCGAGGCGCGCCTCGGCGACCGCCGCACGGGCGCCCCCGGACCGAGGGCCGGAGAAGCTTGCTCCCGTGCGGCGGGCGAGCTCGTCGAGCACCATGTGCCCCACGTTGTGCCGGTGAGACGCGTACGCCGGCCCGGGGTTGCCCAGGCCGGCGACGAGCCACAGGTCGGAGCCCATGGAGAAGACAGGTCTCGAGGGGCTCAGCCCTCGGCACCCTCGGAGGCCTCGGCCGCGGCGGTCTCGCCGGCCTCGGCGCCCTCGGCAGCCTCGTCGGCGGACTCGGCGACCTGCGGCTGGGTGACGGAGACCACGAGCGCCTCGGGGTCGGTCACGAGGCTCGCACCCTCAGGGAGCGCGACCTCGCCGGCGTGGATGGTCGAGCCGGCCTCGAGGCCCTCGACCGAGACCTCGACAGACTCGGGGATGTTCGTGGCCTCGGCCTCGAGCGTGAGGCTCGTGAGGTCGGACAGGTGGATCGTGCCGGGGGCGGACTCGCCGACGACGTGGATCGCGACCTCGACCGTGACCTTCTCGCCCTTGCGGACGAGGAGCAGGTCGACGTGCTCGACGGTGTCGCGGATCGGGTCGCGCTGGACGTCCTTGGCGAGCGCGAGCTCGACCTTGCCGTCGAGCTCGATCTCGAGGAGGGCGTTGGCCTGCTTGAGCGCCATGAAGGTGTCGTGGCCCGGGAGGGCGACGTGCACGGGCTCGGTGCCGTGGCCGTAGAGGACCGCGGGGACGAGGCCGGCGCGGCGGGTGCGGCGGGCGGCGCCCTTGCCGAACTCGGAACGGGCGGTCGCGACAAGCTTGGACATGATGGCTCCAGGGAGAGACGTACGGACTGCGGAGGCTCGGCCTCGACGCGGGACGCAGCACGGACACGCGCAAGTGCGTCCGCCGCGTCGATCACGGACCACCGGGGCCGTCCAGCGTCCCTCGCCGAGGCAATGCCGAAGAGTCTACCCGCCCGAGGGGGTGCCCGTCTCCACCGACTTCTCGGCCCTGCTCCCGCCCCGAGCCGCGAGGACTCGAGCCGCGAGGACTCGAGCCGAGGAGCCCCGAGCGGCTAGGCCCAGTGCCACCGGACCGTGACGCTCGCGGAGACCACTTCCTCGCCGCCGTCGAGCGGCAGGGCCTCGGCCTTCGCGGCCAGCGCCATGCGCGCGGGCGCGTGACCGGGCGCCTCGCCCTCCGTCACGGAGGCGACGGCCCCGAGCGACCGCCCCGCGAGGGCGGCCAGCTGCTCGGCCTTCGCGCGCGCGTCGGCGAAGGCGGCCTCGCGGGCAGCGGCGGCCGCGGCGGCCGGGTCGGCGATCGCGAAGCGCGTCGAGTCGAGCCGGGCCACTCCTCCCGCCGCGGCGAGCGCGTCCTGCACGAGCGTCCCGGCCTCGTCGAGGTCACCCAGCACGGACCCTCGCAAGCGGGCCCGCACGCCGAGTCGCGCGACGAAGCGCTGCGCGCCCTGGCCCTCGGGTCCGTGCTCGACCCAGGTGGCCGTCGTCGTCGTGCGCAGGTCCGAGGCCTCGACGCCTGCGGAGAGCAGCACCTCGCGCACCCGCCCGAGCCCCGCGCTCGCCTCGCGCACGGCGTCCTGCACGTCAGGCGCCTCGGCCTGGGCGCCGAGCTCGACGAGCACGAGGTCGGGACGCACCTCGACGGCCCCCGAGCCCGTGACGAGGAGGCCGTCCTCCACCAGGCCCTCGCGCGTCATCGCTCAGCCCTCGAAGAGCGAGGTGACCGAGCCGTCGTCGAAGACCTCGCGGATCGCGCGCGCGATGAGCGGGGCGATCGAGAGGATCGTGAGCTTGCCGAAGCGGTGCTCCTCGGGGATCGGCAGCGTGTCGGTCACGACGACCTCGCGCGCGCCGCACTCCTGGAGGCGCTCGGCTGCGGGGGGCGAGAGCACGCCGTGGGTCGCGGCGACGATGACGTCCTTGGCACCCGCCGCGAGGAGCACGCGCACGGCCTCGGCGATCGTGCCCCCGGTGTCGATGAGGTCGTCGGTGAGCACGCAGGTGCGGCCCTCGACCTCGCCGACCACGCGGTTGGCCACGGCACGGTTGGGCTGGGTGATGTCGCGCGTCTTGTGGATGAAGGCCAGGGGCGCCCCGCCCAGCTTGGCCGCCCACTGCTCGGCCACGCGGATGCGACCGGCGTCGGGCGAGACCACCGCGACGTTCGTGACGTCCACGCGCGTGCGCACGTAGTCGACGAGCAGCGGCATGGCCCACAGGTGGTCCACCGGCCCGTCGAAGAAGCCCTGGGTCTGCGCGGCGTGCAGGTCCACGCTCATGAGGCGGTCCGCGCCGGCCGTCTTGAACAGGTCCGACATGAGGCGGGCCGAGATCGGCTCGCGGCCGCGGTGCTTCTTGTCCTGGCGCGCGTAGCCGTAGAAGGGCTGGACCACGGTGATCGTCTTGGCCGAGGCCCGCTTGAGGGCGTCGACCATGATGAGCTGCTCCATGATCCACTGGTTGATCGGGCTCGTGTGGCTCTGCAGCACGAAGGCGTCGGCCCCGCGCACGGACTCGCCGTAGCGCACGTAGATCTCGCCGTTCGCGAAGTCGTAGGCCGTGGTCGGCACGAGCTCGACGCCGAGCTCGCGGGCGACGTCGTCGGCGAGCGCGGGGTGCGCTCGCCCCGAGACGAGGACGAGGCGCTTGTCGCCGTTGGTGGAGAAGAGCCCGGTCATGCGTCGTCCTTCGTGCTCGCAGCGTCGTTCCCCTGACCGGCGGCCCGGGGTGCGTCGGTGACGACGGGCTGCGAGCCCGTCGAGGCGGCCAGGGCGCGCTCGCGCTCGGCGCGCGCCTGGGGGCTGAGCTCCTCGAGCGCGTCCGGCCCGAGGGCGCGGGCCGCAGCCTCCGCGGCAGCCGTGCCCGGGCGCGAGCGCAGGACCCAGCCCTCGATGTTGCGCTGGGCGCCTGCGGAGACCGCGAGCGTCCCGGGCGGCACGTCGCGGCGGATCACGGAGCCTGCGCCGGTGTAGGCCCCGTCGCCCACCGTGACCGGCGCGACGAACATGTTGTCCGAGCCGGTGCGCACGTGCGAGCCGATCGTCGTGTGGTGCTTGTTCACGCCGTCGTAGTTCACGAAGACGCTCGAGGCCCCGATGTTCGAGTGGTCCCCGATCGTCGCGTCGCCCACGTAGGTCAGGTGCGGGACCTTCGAGCTCTCGCCGATCGAGGCGTTCTTGACCTCGACGAAGGTGCCGATCTTGCCCTTGCGGCCGAGCTTGGCGCCGGGACGCAGGTAGGCGAAGGGGCCGACGGTGGCCTTCGGGCCGACGACGGCCTTCGAGCCGTGCGTGCGCACGACGCTCGCGCCCTCGCCGACCTCGACGTCGGTGAGCGTGGAGTCGGGGCCGATGCTCGCACCCTCGCCCACGCGCGTGCGCCCGTGCAGCTGCGTCCCGGGCAGGATCGTGACGTCGCGGGAGAGCTCGACCTCGACGTCGATCCAGGTCGAGGCGGGGTCGACGATCGTCACGCCCTCGCGCATCCAGTCCTCGAGGATGCGGCGGTTGAGCTCGGCGCGCAGCGTGGCCAGCTGGACGCGGTCGTTGACGCCCTCGACCGTCATGGGGTCGTCGGTGCGCACCGCGCGCACCGCGCCGCCGGCCTGGCGGGCGATCTCGATGACGTCCGTGAGGTAGACCTCGCCCTGCGCGTTGTCCCGACCGAGGCGGCCGAGGGCCTCGCGGAGCACCGCGGCGTCGAAGACGTAGGTCGAGGTGTTGACCTCGTCGATCGCGCGGACCGCCTCGTCGGCGTCCTTCTCCTCGACGATGCTCACGACCTCGCCCGAGCGCGGGTCGCGCACGATGCGTCCGTAGCCGAAGGGCTCGGCGAGCTGGGTGGTCAGGAGGGTCACGGCGTTGCCGTCGGCGACGTGCGCGGCGTGCAGCTCGGCGAGGGTCCCGGCGTCGAGCAGCGGGGTGTCCCCCGCGACGACGAGGACCGTGCCGGCGACCTGCGTCTGGCCGTCGCCCGCGAGCGCACCCTCGGCGTGGGCCGCGGCGTCGAGCACCGCGAGCGCGCACTGCACCGCGCGACCGGTGCCGGGGATCTCGTCCTGGTCGGCGACGAGGACCCCCGGGTCGAGCTCGAGGGCGTGCGCGGCGACGCGGTCACGCTCGTGACGCACGACGACGGCGAGGCGCCGGGGCTCGAGCTCGCGGGCCGCGACGAGCACGTGGCCGAGCATCGACCGCCCCCCGAGCTCGTGCAGGACCTTGGGGGTCGCCGATCGCATCCGGGTTCCCTCACCTGCGGCGAGGACGATGACGGCGGCGGGCCGGGGAGTGGACACCGAAAGAGCTCCCGAAGGTGTAGCCGAGGCAAGGTGCTCTGCCACTCTACCGCCGGGCGGGGGCTTGTCCTGCCGCTCCGCCCCCAGGACTCGAACCTGGACCGCAAGGCTCCAAAGGCCTGCGTGCTGCCATTACACCAGGGCGGATCGCCCGGTCATCGCCCGGACGGCCGTCCCAGTGTGCCAGCCCCTGGGGGCATGATGGTCGCGTGGCGAACGAGAGCAGGCGCACCCCGCGCGCCCGGATGACGGCGTCCCAGCGGCGTGCCCAGCTCATCGAGGTGAGCCGGCGGCTCTTCGCGGAGAAGGGCTTCGACCTGACGAGCGTCGAGGAGATCGCCGCGCGCGCCGAGGTGTCCAAGCCGGTCGTCTACGAGCACTTCGGGGGCAAGGAGGGCATCTACGCCGTGGTGGTCGACCGCGAGGTCACCGCGCTCACCGACGCCCTCACGGACGCCCTCACGGAGGGCGGGCACCCCAAGGTGCTCGTCGAGCGCACTGCCCTCGCGCTGCTCACCTACATCGAGGAGAACACCGACGGCTTCCGCATCCTCGTGCGCGACTCGCCCGTCGCCCAGGCCACGGGGACCTTCTCGAGCCTCATCGGCGACGTCGCGACGCAGGTCGAGCACCTGCTCGCCGACCAGTTCAAGAAGCAGGGCCTCGACCCGAAGACGGCGCCCATCTACTCGCGCATGCTCGTGGGCATGGTCGCCCTCACGGGCCAGCACTGGCTCGAGGAGCGCAGCCTCAAGAAGACCGAGGTCGCCGCACACCTCGTGAACCTCGCGTGGAACGGGCTCGAAGGGCTCGAGCGTCGCCCCGCCCTCGCCTCGCGTCGCGAGTCCTGAGCCCGCCCCGCTCCCTCGCCGGGGCCGGGGAGCTCGCTCGCGTCGCGCGGAAGGTATCTCGACGTCGAGTAATCTCGACGCATGAGCGCCGAGCCCACGGGAGCGACGAACGAGGAGGTCGACGAGGTCGACCGCATCGTGGCTGCCTGGCACCGCGAACGCCCCGACCTCGACGTCACGCCCCTGACGGTCCTGTCTCGCGTGACGCGCCTGGCCCGCCACCTCGACCTCGCCCGCCGCGGGGCCTTCGCGCGCTCGGGGCTCGAGGCCTGGGAGTTCGACGTGCTCGCCGCGCTGCGCCGCGCGGGGGCGCCCTACCGCCTCTCCCCCGGCGCGCTGCTCACGCAGACCCTCGTGACCTCGGGGACCATGACCAACCGCATCGACCGGCTCGTCGCCCACGGCCTCGTGCGCCGCGAGCCCTCCCCCGAGGACCGTCGCGGCGTCCTCGTGCGCCTCACCGAGGAGGGCCTCGAGCGCGTCGACGCCGCGATGACCGACTTCCTCGCGGTCGAGGCGAGCCTCTTGCGAGGGCTCACCCCCGAGCAGCGCGACGAGCTCGCGGCGCTCCTGCGGATCGTGGTCAGCCAGTTCGACGAGTGAATTCACCCGATGACCTGCACCGGGCTTACCCGTAACCTGAGCCCATGCTCCTGCCGATCCGTCTGCTGAGGGACCGCTGGCCTGCACCCGTCGAGAAGCGCCTGGAACGCTTCGTCTGGGCGGACACGAGCGTCATCACCCGCCCCGAGGTGACCCCCGAGCAGTTCCGCGAGGCGATGTCCGCGATCCACGTGGGCGGCACGATCAAGATCACGAGCGCCGACCGCCACCCCGAGCCCGACGCGCTGCTGACCGAGTCACTCGACACGAGCGAGCTCGTGATCGCCGACGTCGGCGCCTCGGACGGCTCGACCTCGCTCGACCTGATCCGCAAGCTCCAGGGCTTCAAGGGCTTCGTCATCTCGGACCTGTTCCTCGGGATCTCCTGGGCGCGCAAGGGCCGGCGGACCGTCTTCTTCGACCCCGCGGGCACGCCGATCCTCCTCGTGGGTCACCGCTTCATCGCCTGGCCCTCGATCTCGCGCGTGGTGCGCCTCCTCGTGGCGCCCGCCGTGCGCTCGGTCGCGAAGCAGGAGCACCGGCCCGTGACGCTCCTCAACCCGGAGGTCGTCGCCGCGATCGCCGCGGACCCCCGGATCACCACGCGCGAGCACGACGTCTTCACGACCTGGCCCGAGCCGAAGCCCGACGTCATCAAGATCGCCAACCTGCTGCGCCGCCTGTACTTCTCCGACGAGCAGATCTCCACCGCGCTGCGGGCCGTGCACTCGAGCATCGCGCCGGGGGGTCACCTGCTCATCGTCGACAACTCGCGCGAGCCGGGGATGCCTCCTCGCGGCGGCCTCTACCGGCGCACCGAGACGGGATTCGAGCTCGTGCGCGAGACCCCGCACCGCCCCGAGATCGGCGAGCTCGTGCTCGCGGTCGACGCCTCTCGCGCGTGAGGTCTCGCGCCGGCGTCTCGAGCGGACTGCTTCTCCTCGCCCTCCTCGTCGTCGCTGCGAACCAGCGCGGGCCGATCGCCGCGGTGGGCCCCGTGATGGACCGCATCACGGCCGAGCTCGCGCTGTCCCCCGCGGCCGTGGGGATGCTCACGGGTCTGCCCCTGCTGTGCTTCGCCCTCGCTGCGCCGCTCGCCTCGGGGGCGATCGCGCGCTTCGGTGTGGGCGCGTGCATCTCGGGAGCCCTGAGCCTGCTGATCGCGGGGACCGCGCTGCGCTCGGTCGCGGGCTTCGAGACGGCCCTGCTGGGCACCCTGCTCGTGGGCATCGCCATCACGGTGGGCAACCTCGCGATCCCCGTGGTCACGCGCCGGGACTTCCCGCTGCTCATCGCCGGGGTCACGGGCGCCTCGACCGCGGCGATGAACCTCGGGGCGATGACGACGACGGCGCTCACCGCCCCGCTCGCCGAGCTGCACGGGTGGCGCTGGGCCACCGCGGCGTGGGGGCTCGGAGCGGTCGCGGCGCTCTCGCTGTGGCTCGTCGCCGAGCGCGTGCGCCGCTCGCGCGAGGCCGGCGCCCTCGCGGGGGCGGGCTCGACGACGAGCAACCCCGCCCCGGGCCCTCGCGAGGACGGGGTGGCCGCGAGCGCGGTGCCCGAGGCCCGCACGGCCCTCGAGCCGAGACCCGTCCTGCGGCGCCCCTTCGTGTGGGCCCTCGCTCTCGTCTTCGCCGTGCAGTCCTTCGGGTACTACGGCATGACGGCCTGGCTGCCGCAGATCCTCGGGGACACCCTCGGCCTCGGCGCCACGGGCGCGGGAGGGGCCGCGGCGCCCTTCCAGGCGGCGGCGGTGGTCTCCGCGCTGCTCGTGCCCGTCGCGCTCGCGCGCGGGGCCTCGGCGCGCGCCGTCTTCCTCTCGCTCGTGGGCATGTGGCTCACCCTCCCCCTCGGCCTGCTCCTCGCTCCCGGCGGCTGGCCCCTGTGGGTGAGCCTTGCCGGCATGGCCCAGGGCGGGCTCTACACCGTGGTGATCTCGGTGATCCTGCACCGGGCGGCAAGCGTGCCCGACGCGCGGCGCTCCTCGGCCGCCGTCCAGACGATCGGCTACCTGCTCGCCGCCACGGGACCGAGCATCCTCGGCCAGCTCTTCGCCTCGAGCGGCGGCTGGGCCGCTCCGATGGTCCTGCTCATGGGCCTGTTCGCGCTCGCGGCCTGCCTGGGCGCCTTCGCGATGCGCCCCGTGCGGGGCTGACCCCCAGCTCGGCGCCGCCCTCGCGAGGGATCCCGCGTCGCGGGCGCCTTCTGCCGGACGGCACCAGGGCGACCAGCAGCGCGATCCCGCGCCGCTGACCAGCGCTCTAGGAGCGCGAGACGAGAATCGCTCCCGGGACCGGCCCCGTCGCGGTGCGCACCTCGTCCGCGACCCCCGCCGCGCCGATCGCCGCAGAGATCGCGAGCACGTGCTGCGCCGAACGACCGAGAGCCGCGACCGTGGGCCCCGACCCGGACACGAGGACGCCGAGCGCCCCCGCCTCGCGCGCAACGTCGAGCACCTCCTCGAGCTCGGGAGCGAGCGTGAGCGCCGCGGGCTCGAGGTCGTTGTGCAGGGCCGCGCCGAGCGCCTCGGGGTCGCCGCGCCGCAGGGCGAGCATGAGGCCGTGCTCCGCCTCCTCGTCCCCGAGGCTCGCGGTACCTTCGGTGAGCTCGTCGAAGCGCCGGTAGACCTCGGGGGTCGACAGGCCCGACTCGCGGATCGCGAAGGCCCAGTGGAAGGTCCCGCGCGCGAGCACCGGGGTCAGGACGTCGCCGCGCCCGCGCCCGACGGCGGTGTGGCCGAGCAGCGCGAAGGGCACGTCCGCCCCGAGGGCCGAACCCAGCTCCATGAGCTCCTCTCGCGAGAGGCCCGTGCGCCACAGGGCGTCGCACGCGAGCAGCGCCGCCGCGGCGTCGGCCGAGCCGCCTGCCATGCCGCCCGCGACGGGCACGCCCTTGCGCAGGTGCAGGGCCACGTTCGGCTCGACCCCCACGTGCTCCGCGAGCAGGAGGGCCGCTCGCGCCGCGAGGTTCTCCGGGCCCGTGGGCACGAGCCCGGCCTGCGGGCCCGAGACCGAGACGCTCACGCCTTCGCCCGGGCGAGCGGTGACCTCCTCGAAGAGCGAGACCGCCTGGAAGGTCGTCACGAGGGGGTGGTAGCCGTCCTCGTCGAGCGCCCCGCAGCGCAGCGAGAGGTTGACCTTCGCCGGGGCACGCACGTGCACGGCGTCCTCGACGAGCTCGAGGTGGCTCATGCGTCGGAGCCCTGCCGGCCTGCGCCCTGCTTGGCGGCCTGCACCGCGCCCGAGCCCTCGAGAGCGCCCGCGGCGAGAAGGGCCTCGGCCACGCGCGCGAACTCCTCGACCCCCAGCCGCTCCCCGCGCGCCTGCGGGTCCACCCCCGCGGCCTCGAGCGCGGCCTGCGCCGCGGCGGAGGACCCGGCGATCCCCGCGAGGGCCGAGCGCAGCATCTTGCGACGCTGGGCGAAGGCGGCGTCGACGACGGCGAAGACCTGGGCCCGGGTGGCCGTCGTCCTCGGCGGCTCGCGCCGCACGAGCTCGACGAGGGCGGAGTCGACGTTCGGCTCGGGCCAGAAGACCGAGCGTCCGATCGTCGAGGTGCGCCGAGCGCTCGCGAACCAGGCAGCCTTCACCGAGGGGATGCCGTAGGTGCGCGAGCCGGGCGGGGCCGCGAGGCGGTCGGCCACCTCGGCCTGGACCATGACGAGCACGCGCTGCAGCGACTCGAAGCGCTCGAGGAAGGTCAGCAGCACCGGCACGGCGACGTTGTAGGGCAGGTTCGCGACGAGAGCCGTGGGCGCGGCCCCGGGCAGCTCTCGCACCTTGAGCGCGTCGGCCTCGAGGACCTCGAAGCGCCCCACGGCCTCGGGCTGGTGGGCCGCGACGGTCGCGGGCAGCTCGCCCGCGAGCACGGGGTCGATCTCGACCGCCACGACCTCGCAGCCGATCTCGAGCAGGCCGAGGGTGAGCGACCCGAGGCCGGGCCCGACCTCGACGACGCGCTCCCCGGCCTCGACCCCGGCCTGGCGCACGATCTTGCGGACCGTCCCGCCGTCGTGCACGAAGTTCTGCCCGAGGGTCTTCGTGGGGCGCACGCCGAGGCGCTCGGCGAGAGCGCGGATCTCGGCAGGGCCGAGCAGCGGGGAGTTCGGGCTCACGAGGGCGAGCCTACGCGGAGGCTCAGTACCAGTTCTTGCGGAGGAAGTGACCCCACGCGCCGCACGGGGTGGAGTAGCGGCCGGAGATGTAGGACAGGCCCCACTTGATCTGCGTCTCCGGGTTGGTGCGCCAGTCGTCGCCGAACTTGGCCATCTTGCTGCCCGGGAGGGCCTGCGGGATGCCGTAGGCGCCCGAGGACTTGTTGTGGGCGTTGACCCGCCAGCCGCTCTCCTTCTGCCACAGCGCGACGAGGCACTTGAACTCGTCGTCGCCCCAGCCTCGCTTCGCGGCGAGCTCCTTGGCGATGGCCTTCGCGGTGCCCGGCTTCACCGGGGGCACGTCGGGGACCTCCATGGTGCCGACGAGCACGACGCGGTCGAGGGGCTCGGTGACGATCACGCTCGCGAGGATCTGGCGGTCGATCTCCTTGCCGTCCACGACCGTGGCCGTGTAGGTGACCTGGCGCTCGCCGACGCGGCCCTGCTGCTGGACGATCCGGGTGCCCTTCGCGCGCGAGGGGTCCTTGACCTCCTTCTCGCCGAACTTCATCGTCTCGACGACGGTCCCGGCCACGGTCTTGGCGCGCGTGACCTCGATCGCGAGGCCCTCCTCGACGGCAGCGTCGAGGTCCACGTCGATCTGGTCGCCCTCGTTGAGCACGAGGCCGACCTCCATGAGCGCCTCGCGCACCGTGGGCAGGCTCGACTCGAGCTCGAGCACCTGGCCGTCGACCGCGACGGTCATGGTCTTCTGCGTCGAGACGACGAGCGGCTCGGTGCGCGGCAGCGCCGCGGAGCGGGAGACGGACAGGTGCGCGCCCTGCGTGCGCTCGCCGAGGGCGTCGATCGCGTCACCCACCGTGAGGGCCGTGGTCCAGACGGTGCGCTTCTCGCCGTCGATCACGAGGTCGAGCTCGCGAGCGTGCCGCACGACGATCTCCTGGCCCGAGCTCGCGGACTCCCAGGGCCCGGGGACCACGAGGTCCATGTCCGTGATCTCGATGTCCGCCGCGGCGAGCACGTCGGCCACGGTGCGGCCGAAGGTCGAGACCTGGATCTCGGTGCCGTTGACGTCGACCTCCACCGTCTTGTGGAGGGTCGCGAAAGCGCCCGTACCGGCCGTGACGAGGGTCAGGACGGCGGCGTGGGCGAGGAGGCGCCGAGAACGCGGGGTCCGGCTGCGGCTCATCAACTTCCGTTCGTCAGGCAACAGGTCGGTCGCGGGCCCCCACTCGCGACAGCCCTCGACGTTAGCCGAGGATCGCCCCGGATTCCTAGTCGCTTCGACCTAGGACCGGGACGAACCAGGACCAATCACCAGGGACCGTATAGCGCAAGGCTGTTCGACTCCACCGCGCGACACGCCGCCGCGAGCTCGAGCCCCTGCGCCTCGGCGAGCGTCCGCACCGTGAGCGCGGCGAGGTACGGAGCGTTGGGCCGCCCCCGGAAGGGGTGCGGGGTGAGGTAGGGCGCGTCCGTCTCGAGCAGAGACAGAGAGGGGCCGACGACGGCGGCCGCTCGGCGCAGCTCCTCGTTGGCCTTGAAGGTGACCGGGCCGGCGAAGGAGAGGAACCAACCGTGCTCGGCGCAGCGGCGAGCGAGCCCGGCGTCGCCGGAGAAGCAGTGGAAGACGGTGCGCTCGGGGGCGCCGTCGGCCTCGAGGATCGCCACGACCTCCTCGTGGGCCTCGCGGTCGTGGATCTGGAGCACGAGGTCGAGCTCCTTGGCGAGGGCCACGTGCGCGCGGAAGGCCTCGCGCTGGACCTCGCGGCCGCGCTCGCCCGCGCGGAAGAAGTCGAGGCCCGTCTCCCCGATGCACCGGATGCGGTCGTTCCCGCGAGCCACGGCCTCGACGCGCGCGATCGCCTCCTCGAGCGGGACCTCGTGGTGCTCCTGCGGGTCGGGCTCGAGCCCGTCGGGCGCGACCTCGCGCACGCCCGCGTGCAGCACGGCCTCGTTCGGGTGGATCGCGACGGCGCCCAGCAGCTCGGGGTGCTCGCGCACCGCGCTGTCCGTCCAGGCCACGGACCCCAGGTCGCAGCCCACTTGGACCATGCGGGTCACCCCGGCGCGCGCGGCGCGGTCCAGGTGCGCGCGGACGGCAGCAGCCTCCCCCGCCACGTCCCCGGAGCGTTCGTCCGCCGGCTCCGCCGAGCTCGACCCGCTGCGAGCGGACTCGGCGCTCGCAGTCTCGCCGCGCCCCCGCCACCCGCCCTCGTCGGTCTCCGCGAGCACCGTCTCGAGGTGCGTGTGGTTGTCGACGACGGCGTGCGGCAGCGGCTCGGGGTCCTCGGGCCAGTCCGCGCGGCGGTTCACTCGCCCTGCAGCCTCGCGAGCTCCTGCTCGACGAGGTCGTCGTCGAGCTTGGTGAACACGGGGCTCGGGGCGGCGATCGGCGTGCCCGGCACCACGGGCACCGAGGCCCAGGCGTGCGCCCCCGAGTAGTCGCCCGTGATGACGGGGTACGCGATCGAGGGGTCGTCGAGGTCGGTGACCTCCTCGATGCGCGGGCCCGGCTCGGCCACGCCCGTGCCGCCGAGCACCTCGTGCACCTGCTGCGCCGAGTGGGGCAGGTAGGGCGCGAGGAGCGTGCGGCAGTCGCTGACCGCCTGGAGGGCCGTGTTGAGCACCGTGGCCTGGCGCTCGCGGTCCTCCTTGAGCTTCCACGGAGCGGTGTCGGAGAGGTACTTGTTGACGTCCGCGACCACGGCCATCGCCTCGGAGATGCCCGCGCGCTGACGGTGGCCCTCGATGTGCTCGCCCACCGTCGCGAAGGCGGCCTTGGTCCGCGCGAGGATCTCGCGGTCGATGTCCTCGAGCTGGCCCGCGGCCGGGATCTCGCCGAAGTTCTTGTGCACGAGGTTCGCGGTGCGGTTGACCAGGTTCCCCCAGCCCGCGACGAGCTCGTCGTTCGTGCGGCGCTTGAACTGCTCCCAGGTGAAGTCCGTGTCCTGGTTCTCCGGCCCGGCCACCGCGATGAAGTAGCGCAGCGCGTCGGGCTGGTAGCGCGCGAGGAAGTCCCGCACGTAGATGACGATCCCCCGCGAGGAGGCGAACTTCTTGCCCTCCATCGTGAGGAACTCGCTCGAGACCACCTCGGTGGGCAGCTGGAGCTCGCCGAACGTCCCGGGCTCGCCCCCGCGCGAGCCCTTGCCGTTGTAGGCGAGCAGCTCGGCGGGCCAGATCTGCGAGTGGAAGGTGATGTTGTCCTTGCCCATGAAGTAGTACTGCTGGGCGGCGGGGTCGGCCCACCACTGCTTCCACTCGTCGGGGTCCGAGCCGTAGCGACGGGCCCACTCGACGCTCGCCGACAGGTACCCGATGACGGCGTCGAACCACACGTACAGCCGCTTGGCAGGGTTCTCCTCCCAGCCGGGCAGCGGCACGGGGATGCCCCAGTCGATGTCGCGCGTCATGGCGCGCGGACGCATGTCCTCGAGCAGGTTGAGGGAGAAGTTGAGCACGTTGGGACGCCAGCCCTGGCGCGAGCGCAGCCAGTCGCCGAGCGACTCGGAGAGCGCGGGCAGGTCGAGGAAGAAGTGCTCGGTCTCGATGAACTTCGGGGTCTCGCCGTTGATGCGCGAGCGCGGGTTCTTGAGCTCGTAGGCGTCGAGCTGGTTGCCGCAGCTGTCGCACTGGTCCCCGCGCGCGCCGTCGTAGCCGCAGATCGGGCAGGTGCCCTCGATGTAGCGGTCCGGCAGCGTGCGGCCCGTGCTCGGGGAGATCGCCCCGCGCGTGGTCTGCTCGACCATGTAGCCGTTCTTGTGGATCGTGCGGAACAGCTCTTGCGCGACGGCGTAGTGGTTGCGCGTCGTCGTGCGGGTGAAGAGGTCGTAGCTCAGCCCGAGCTGCGTGAGGTCCTCGACGATGACGCGGTTGTACCGGTCGGCCAGCTCCCTCGCGCTGACTCCCTGCTGGTCGGCCTGCACGAGGATCGGCGTGCCGTGCTCGTCGGTGCCCGAGACCATGAGGACCTCATGACCCGCCATGCGCATGTGCCGGCTGAACACGTCGGAGGGGACGCCGAAGCCGGCGACGTGGCCGATGTGTCGCGGGCCGTTCGCGTACGGCCAGGCGACTGCGGAGAGGATGCGAGTCATGCGCTCGATCCTAGTTGCGCGCTCGCCGACGGCTCACCGACATTCCACCGCACCCCAAGGCCACCGGCTCGGGCCCCTGGCCGCCAGCTCGGGCCCCGGGGCCCTCGGCTCAGGCCGGCGCGATCTCGACCCGGAGTATCCGGTCGTCCCCCGCGCGCGGGTCGCCGCGCCCGTCGGTGTTGTTGGTGACGACCCACAGGGAGCCGTCAGGCGCCTCGGCGACGTGGCGCAGGCGCCCGTACTCGCCCTGGAGGAGCGGCTGGGGCTCCCCCACGCCGTCCACGGTCAAGGGCACCCGCCACAGCGTCTGCCCCCGCAGACCCGCGAGGTACACGCCCTCGCGCGTCACGGCGATCCCGCTCGGCGAGGCGTCCTTCGTGGCCCACACGTGCAGCGGGGAGACGAACTCGCCGCCGCCGTCGCCCTTGCCCTCGACCCTCGGCCAGCCGTAGTTCTCGCCGGGCTCGATGAGGTTGAGCTCGTCCCAGGTGTCCTGGCCGAACTCGCTCGCGAACATTCGCCCGTCCACGGCCCAGCCGATGCCCTGCACGTTGCGGTGCCCGAAGGTCCACACGAGCGAGCCGAAGGGGTTGTCCGGCGCGGGCTCGCCGTCCTTCGTCATGCGCAGGATCTTCCCTCCCAGGGAGTCGCGGTTCTGCGCGCGCTCGACCTGGTAGATGTCCCCCGTGGTCGCGTAGAGGTAGCCGTCGGGGCCGAAGGCGAGCCGTCCTCCGTTGTGGTTACGTCCCTTGGGGATGCCGTCGACGACGACCTCACCCTCGGCGAGCTCCTCGCCGTCGAGCTCGAGGCGCAGGATCCGGTTGTCCTCGCTCGCCGTGAGGTAGACGAAGACGAGGCGGTCCTGCGCGAAGTCCGGGGACACCGCGATCCCGAGCAGCCCGCCCTCGGAGCGCGCGACGACGGCGCGCTCGATCTGCTCCGCCCCGGGACCACCGACGCGCGAGACCTCGCCGTCCTCGACGCGCATCACCCGCGCCGAGTCGCGCTCGGTCACGAGGGCCGAGCCGTCAGGGAGGAAGGCAAGACCCCAGGGAGCCTCGAGCCCGGTGACGACGTCAGACACCTCGGCGACCTCGACCTCGGGGATCTCCTCGATCGTGGAGCCCGGCTCCTGCTCCGGCTCCGGCTCCGGCTCGGGCTCCGTCGAGCCCGAAGGGCTCGGTTCCGGGCTCGGTGCCACGCTGCGACTCTCTGAGGGAGAAGGGCTCTCGCTCGAGCGCGAAGGACTCGGCACAGGCTCCGAGGGGGAGCACGCGACGAGCGCGAGGACGGCAACGGCGCCGAGCGCCCAGGCCTGAGGTCGGGTCACTGTCCTAGCCCACCATGGCAGGCTCACGCAGGCCAGCCCCTTCGGGCGGCGAGACCCCGCGAACCCTGATCGAGAGTCGAGCAGCCAGCGCAGATCTCCTCGCCTCGGCCGTCTGCGTCCGAGGAACGAGCTCGTAGGTGGGTGGTTCGTAGTCCGCGTCGCCGGGGAGTGGTCTTCTGCGAGTGCGTTCGTGTGCGCCCTCGACCCCAGGGG
>ENA-UOVV01001028-UOVV01001028.1-compost-metagenome-genome-assembly--contig:-NODE-1028-length-25006-cov-11.595247_pt1 | contig 25006 bp, 16 predicted proteins | sample MGYA00238155_ERZ761577 | MGnify/ENA primary metagenome ERZ761577 (study PRJEB28898, sample SAMN06268775) | compost metagenome | isolation source: Emeryville, CA | place: USA:Emeryville, CA | collected...
ATTGTTAATAAACTTTCATTTAGATCACAATGGAAAGGGAAGTGATCGCTACTGATTATCAGGTTTCTGAGCAAGGATAACCACTCTTTTGCCTGTAGCTAACGTCGTTGCGAACAAATAGTCCTGTCCACCTTCCTTTAGACGCCATTTTTTCCGCAGGTCATCCGGTTGTGCGGGAAAATTTCGTAGGGTCAAATTGGCCTTACCATTTTCCAGCCAATCTTTCCAGACAAATGAAGTGGCATTCACGACGCCTTTTACAATAAACGTCCGTCCAGGAAAATCGGTTCTCAATTGTTGAGAAGTATATAAATGACTATTGGGAGCTAATTTTATCAATTGATATTTTTCTGCGATAAGGTTAAAACCTCCTGATTTAAGCAAAGCCGGGTGGGGTTCATATAAGTAGGTTGAGGGCGGTCCGTATACTACATGAGCAGCTCTCTCCTCCGAGCGCGTAAAGCTAAATTTGCCTATCGTTTCACCCTCTTCACCCAGTAAAACTGCGTGTACAGTAAAAAATGCTGGGGTTTGATTAGGGTCGAGTATAAATAGCAACTCCTTGCATTCGTTTCGATAGCCGATGATATGCACCTCTTTTACATGTAATAGTTGCTTCACCGCTTGATCAATATCGATCAAAGGGGACGATTTGATCATCATGTTGGAACTTAATTCCGTTATCAGATTCAGTACATTGGGACTGCTATCTTCGAAAGCAACGGTCTTATTTCTTTGGGCGTCACGTCGGGATGGGTCGGCATAAATCCAGTCGGCTTGTAACGAAGAGAGCGAAAGAACAGGCGTGTCAAAGATCTTTATATTGGGTACCTTCCACTGCTCCATATTGTAGGCGGTAATTTCAGCCAATGCTGAATTCGATTCGAAAGCCGAAATTTTATTGAAACGTTTAGAAAAATAGAAGGCATCCACGCCCATACCGAGGGTCAAGTCTACCAGGTGTTCACCTTCGATTAGGGAAGCTTTATAACGCGCAGTGGCTTGAGATGAGGCCTGTTCAACCGAAACGGGAGGAGGAAAAAACAAATCATTGTGTTCGTACCAATCGGGCAACTTCTTTTTCGCTTTCTGTCTTGAGACTATTTGTTGTAAGACTCTTCCCCGGTCTATTCCCTTCATACGATGGAGTTTTAGCGCCAGATCAGCCGGGTCAGCCTGTAGAAATTGCTGTACCAAATCAGATTCCATTTGTGTTAGCGGAGTCAATGGCATGGTGGGTAAATACGTGTAGTCGGCGATTAATAATTTCGCACGAAGGTAAGTATATCGAAGGTCACATAAAGATTTAAAGAGAAAACAGAGAATAAATTGGATATGTTCAGTCTGATTATCAATTTTGCCCCGCGAATAAACAAAATTTTACTACCAAAACCCTATATCCGGGAATCAAGGAAACTTAACCTTTAGTAAGTAATCGATGCCAAAAACGAAACAGACCGGGATATGGACGGTCATCACATCCTCATCAGTAGGAACACTCATTGAGTGGTATGATTTCTACATTTTTGGGAGCCTTGCCACCATTTTATCCGTACAATTTTTTCCACAAGACAACCCCACTATTGCGTTTCTCAACACCCTTTTGACCTTTGCAGCCGGGTTTATTGTCCGACCCTTTGGAGCCCTTGTGTTCGGACGACTCGGGGACATTGTAGGGCGGAAGTACACCTTTTTGGTAACGTTAATTCTGATGGGAGGATCTACCTTTTTAATAGGGTTGATACCTAGCTACGAGCGGATAGGCTATCTGGCACCCGCCCTTGTTCTGTTCTTAAGGTTAGTTCAAGGACTTGCATTGGGAGGAGAATACGGAGGAGCTGCCACCTACGTCGCAGAGCACTCTCCGCCAGGCAAACGAGGTTTCTACACCTCTTGGATCCAAACCACGGCAACGCTGGGTCTTTTCTTGTCTCTCATTATTATCCTTATGACCCGAACGGGTATTGGTGAGGAAGCCTTTAGGGAGTGGGGATGGCGTATACCTTTCTTGGTCTCATCCGTATTGGTGGGGGTATCCATCTATATCCGGGTTAAAATGGCAGAATCGCCTGTATTTGCCAAACTTAAAAAAGAAGGCAAGACTTCGACCAATCCGCTTAAAGAATCATTTGGAAAGAGGGAAAACTTGAAAATGGTTTTGCTCGCCCTGTTTGGAGCGACGATGGGACAAGGCGTGATTTGGTATACAGGGCAGTTCTATGCCATGTCATTCATACAAAAAACCTGTAATATCGATCATGTACAGGTCAACTACATCATCGTGGCCGCCCTATTGTTGGGTACACCTTTCTTTATATTATTCGGTTGGCTATCGGATAAAGTCGGTAGGAAGTGGATAATGATGTTGGGGATGTTACTAGGGGTTCTTTTGTACCGGCCGATTTATACGGCAATGTATAATTTGGCTGACCTAGACAAGAAGACGGAATTGGTGGATCAATATAAAATCGAACGCCATGTAGAAGCATGGGAAGAAGATCCAAGCAAACAAATCGTTACCATAACCGCTACGCAGTATTTTTCCGATGGCACCCAGGTAAAAGAAATAAAACACGAACTGGATGGAGCCCTCCACGGACCGGTAATAAAGGGTACGGTTCTCGATGATGCTGGATTTTGGAAGATGATCCTCTTGATCTTCGTTCAGGTAATATTTGTGACCATGGTCTACGGGCCAATCGCAGCTTTCCTGGTTGAGCTGTTCCCTACGCGTATACGATATACCTCAATGTCACTTCCCTATCATGTAGGAAACGGTATCTTCGGAGGTTTGACGCCGGCCATCGCTACTCGGTTTTTCGAAGATTCCAAGAACGCTGCAAATCCGGGAGGCGACCCGCTTGCGGGGCTGACCTATGTGATCTTGGTTGCAGCCGTCTGTTTCATTATTGGTGTATTTTATTTGAAAAATTCGTACAATACGGAAGAAAGTTAGGGGTTGATACCTTTTCCCTAAACCGATTAAAAAATTAGAAGATGAAAGCTATTCATAAAATTCTGGGTTTTGTATGGATACTTTTGAGTATCCTGATCGCCTACTATATTCTGTCGACCTCTGTCACCGAGATAAGTGCGGGGGTTCCTGAGGATGCGTCGATCTTTTGGCCGATCATCATATTTATATTTCTCCCTATATTAGTAGGTTTAGCATTATTTGGGTATTATTCTATAAAAGGGGAATATGATTAAAATTCAAATCGTTTGCGAGTTCAGTAAAAAATAAAAAATCAATGTAGTAATGAAGATTTCTAGTTTTGAGGAGTATCAGGAGAAATACAAGCAAAGTGTAGAAGACCCTGAGGGTTTCTGGGCAGAAGTGGCGCAGCAATTTCAATGGAAAAAACCGTGGAAAAGAGTACTGGACTGGAACTTCACCGAACCCAATATCAAATGGTTTGAAGGCGGTAAACTAAATATAACAGAGAACGCACTCGACCGTCATTTGGAAGAAAGGGGGAACCAACCCGCTATTATTTGGGAACCAAACGATCCGGATGATGACTCGGTGGTACTGACCTACCAAGTGTTATACGACAGGGTTTGTCGTCTGGCCAACGTAATGAAAAAATACGGTGTCAAAAAAGGAGACCGTGTTTGTATCTACCTTCCCATGGTACCGGAATTGGCTATTGCCGTGTTAGCCTGTGCTCGAATTGGCGCTATCCATTCGGTTGTATTTGGTGGTTTTTCGGCAAAATCTATTTCAGACCGGATCAATGATGCTAATTGCAAAATGGTAATCACCTCTGACGGTGCTTACCGTGGACCCAAGGTCATCCCCATGAAAGAAACGGTTGACCATGCATTGGAATCCTGTCCAAGTGTAGAACGTGTTTTGGTAATGACCCGAACCCGGACGCCTGTGTCCATGTTGAAAGGGCGTGACCTTTGGTGGGACGATGAGGTGAAATATGTGGAAGCTAAATGCCCCGCTGAAGAAATGGATGCGGAAGACGTACTATTTATCCTTTATACTTCCGGATCAACAGGAAAACCCAAAGGGGTGGTACACACCTGCGGAGGCTATATGGTGTATACTACCTATACATTTGCCAACGTATTTCAATATGAACCCGGTGAGATCCACTTCTGTACGGCCGACATTGGCTGGATTACCGGGCACAGCTATATCGTATACGGCCCGCTGTGCTATGGAGCTACCACCCTTATGTTCGAAGGGGTCCCTACTTATCCGGATGCGTCCCGACTTTGGCAGATCGTTGATAAACATCAAGTTAATATCCTATATACGGCACCGACGGCAATTCGTTCATTAATGAGTTTCGGACTCCACTACATCAAGGACCACGATTTGAGTTCACTCAAGAAACTGGGTTCTGTGGGAGAGCCTATTAACGAAGAAGCATGGAACTGGTTTAAGACCAATATAGGAAAAGGGAAATGCCCAATAGTGGATACTTGGTGGCAAACTGAAAATGGAGGGATTCTTATTTCAGGACTTGCAGGAATTACTCCCGAAAAACCCACCTATGCCACCCTACCTCTGCCCGGAGTGCAGCCCGTTATAGTCGATGAGAACGGAAATGTGCTGGAGGGGAATGATGTGTCGGGGAACCTTTGTGTCAAATTCCCCTGGCCCAGTATCATACGCACGACTTACGGTGATCACGAGCGTTGTAAACAAACCTATTTCTCTACCTACCCCGGGATGTACTTCACTGGTGACGGCTGTTTGAGAGATGAAAACGGTTTCTATCGTATTACAGGTCGTGTCGACGACGTCTTGAACGTATCGGGCCACCGTATTGGAACCGCCGAACTTGAAAACGCGATCAATATGCACTTGGGTGTGGTCGAATCGGCCATTGTCGGATACCCACATGATATAAAAGGACAGGGTATTTATGCCTTTGTAATTACGGAACAGAAACCTCGTGACCCGGAAATGTTGAGAAAAGACATTTCAACTACCGTTTCACAGGTAATCGGTCCTATTGCAAAACCCGACAAGATTCAGTTTGTCTCTGGATTGCCTAAAACCAGATCTGGAAAAATCATGCGCCGGATCCTTCGCAAAATCGCAGAAGGTGATATGTCTAATATTGGAGATACGTCTACCTTGCTCGATCCAGCTGTGGTAGAGCAAATAAAAGAAGGCGCTATCTAAACACAAGCATACCATGTATACGAAGCTCCGGATTTTGGTCTACCTGTTTGTTCTCATTACCCTGACCGGTAAGGCTCAGAATCCGGAGCCTTTGTTTACCTTCGGTGAAGTAATCCCACTAAAGAATAGTTTAGGCTTACCCCATGATGGCAGTCCCGTCCCCATTCGGTGGTTCGATGTTAATACGGGAGCTGATACCTGGGAATTGCAAGACAGCATCCTGATTTGTAAGGGACTACCCATAGGCGTGGTAAGAAGTGAGTTCCCCTACGAAAACTTCATCCTTCACGTTGAGTGGAAACATATGGAACCAGGTGGAAATTCAGGGATGTTTATGTGGAGTAAGGCCGTACCAGGCTCCAACCGACTCCCAGATGGCGTAGAAGTACAAATGTTGGAATTGGATTGGGTAAAACTCAACACGCGTAACGGCGTTGAACCCCCAATAGCCTATGTTCATGGGGAACTATTTGGCGTAGGGGGCGTGGAAACAATACCCGATAATCCCCGTGGTAGTCGAAGTAAATCCATAGAAAATCGTTGCAAAGGACGAGGTGAATGGAATACCTATGACGTGGTCTGCGTGGACGGTACGATCAAGCTTTCGGTCAATGGTAAATTTGTAAATGGGATTTCTAATTCCTCCCAGAGAAAAGGCTATATGTGCCTGGAATCGGAAGGGGCTGAGATCCATTTCCGAAATTTAAAAGTAATCGAACTTCCGGGAGGGTTTGGTAAATTCGAACCCTAAAAAATCAAGACAAGTTGCGAATTCCTCCCTTTAAATCCCGTTAGCGGGGTCCAAATTTGTTTTGGTAATAATTTTCAGAGTCTCTACGACTTTTACCCGGACGGATTAAAAAATTGCCACTTAGGGCCGATAGCCCCCCGATAAGCCCACCCAGCACCGCTGTAAATAAAATTAAAAATGCTGGATTCCCCCCAAGTGGAAGAAGGTCGGCAATTCGTGTCGAAAGGATGGATTCATTCGCTCGGTCTATCCAAAAAGAATAGAGTCCCCAAGCAATGAAAACGCCCAAAAAACCCGAGGAAAAAGCTGCTAATGAGTTTTGACTGACGGCTAGGGAGATTCCAAAGGCAGCAATAGCGATGGACCACCAAGGAAAGTATATCCCCAATACAAGAGAAAATATAGCGGTTAAAATGATCGCAATCAATGTCTTCATGTTATACCTTATATATATAGTAGGTAACTGTTGATTAATCCCTTCCTTAATCTTCGGGCGAGAGGGTTATTTTCCACTTGATCCTATCATGTGTGACATCACCCGGTTTCATAATCAATAGTTTATACATTTCACCCTTCGTCCAGGTGTCTATAAAATTATCGTAATAAGGACTTCCGGGGTTTCCACTTTGACCCGCTGGGTATACGGCGTAGGCTTCGGTTTCCTGCGTTAAATGTACTATCATTCGCCAACTAGGACCATGACTTACCGTGATAGCGTTGATAATATTCCCATACCCACCAACAGGCAACCCACGACGAGCAAAAGAGGGGACCGCATCCTTGAGTAAATGAAAAATGGAAGTATTCTTAAACTTAGCCCATTCCAGTTTATTGTTTTTTTCGGCCTCTGCGAGCTTCAACGAAGCCTTGTTCAATGCCGTGGTTAAAACGTCCGCTAATCCTTCTTTTTTCGGTGTGTTGATATCATCGTAGAAAACAGAAGCGGTGTCCCGTAGCAACATTTCGGTGAGAATTTGTTCATCGGGCATGGGTGCGGCTGGGCTCACCTGATGGAGTTCATCATTCCAAATGGTCGTTTTTAAACTATCCATCCATACCTGGTACACGGTTTGTCCTTTTGATTCTGGATTTGCTTGTCCGTCCCAATCCTTGAAAATTTGCAAAAAACGCTTCGCATCGGCATTTAAGTCGTTTTCCCGTGTGTATTTTAAAAATACGGGCTGCAGCGCTCTACCGGTCACATTGTCGTAGTCATTGAGTAATCGACGCATATCGTCCACTTCAATCCCGTTCATTGCCGCTAATTTTTGTTCTATCGATATTCCACGGGGTGTTATATAAGATCCCGGAATATAATAGGGGTACGTCGCATCGACAGGTCTTTGATTGGCGCTTTGAAGGAAACCTCGTGCTGGATTCAAACTATGAGGGTTTTCGTTTTGTGGGATAAAACCTTGCCAACGATAGGAGTCATCTTCCCCAGGCATTACAAAAATGCCCTGTTTGTGCCATCGCACTGGGAATTTCCCTTGTTGCCATATGGCTATATCGCCTGATTTGGAAGCAAAGATGAAGTTTTGGCCTGGTGAAGTAAACGATTTCAATGCGTCCACATAATCTCTGTAATTTTTGGCCCGGTTCAATTTATAAAAGGTTCGCCCCTCATTGGAAGGATCGTGTGCGGTCCATCGTACGGCCAGGTTTTCGTGATGGGTCGTTGGGTTGGAAAAGGATGATTCGTACATCACAGGTCCGAAAACGGTGTATGCAACCGTATCAATAATCGGTTTGCCACCCTTTACCTTTATTTCTTCCAACCGCAATTGGGTAGGGGTCCATTCACCTTTATACCAATATGCGTCTTTCTTACCATCCCTGAATTTAATTTCATAATAATCTTTGACATCGCGTTGAGCATTCGTTATCCCCCAAGCGATATGATCATTGAAACCGATAATGACAAAAGGGCTTCCAGGTAAACTAGCGCCATAGGTCGTACCCGTGTTATCGGTTAACTGAAGTTCGAACCATATCGACGGAAGCGATAATTCTAAATGGGGATCGTTTGCCAGAATGGGCGCACCGCTCTTAGTTCGACTTCCCCCCATGACCCAGTTATTGCTACCGTTATTCGGATTGGGTTTATCCGTCTGATTGTAAGCAACCTGTTTTTTAGGGTTGAAATACAGAGAATCAGCCGATGCTGGAATGACGGGTTGTATAGCCGGACGAGCAAAAGGCGTTCCTTTCGGTACAATTGGACTCAGTGAATCCGGAACCCGTTGATACAATTGATCGAATTCTTCGGGGGTAAAGATCGCTTTAGCGTTCGTATAGGCCAAGTCATTTTCTGTTCCTCCCGTAAGCATTTTGGCCATCATTTTCAGGAGCAGCGCGGTGCGAAGATTGCTCCATGGCTCGGGTGAGATATTTAATATTTTGTATTCGACAGACCATTCCTCTGGCTTTAAAGACGAAACATATGCATTGACACCTCTCGTATAAGCATCGTACACCTTTTTAAGAAGGGTATCTTTTTCCATTTCTTCCAAAGCACGTTCAGCGGCGTAAACCATCCCCAAACGACGTTGAGATCGGTCAAAATTTACGGCTGAAGGGCCTGCAATCTCACTGACTCTTCCCGCAGCTGCTCGGGTCTGTAAATCCATTTGAAAAAACCTGAACTTGGCATGGATATATCCCTGGGCTGCGTATAGATCTTCATCGTTTTGTGCGAAAATATGGGGAACTAGACGATCATCCAGATAAATGGCTACCCGATCGCGCAGCCCCGGTATCGACAACGTATCGTTGAAATCATGGTTGATAGGCTCCGCATTTTGCCAAAAACCGTGTTGGGGACTTACAAAGGCCCCCAAGGCCATGGGAATTTTATTGCCAATAGGATTATTCAGTAGATAAACTAAACCAACCGTGATTGTCGTGGTTATCAAAAAAGGAAATAGACGCATTTGACTTACCGAAACTTTTCACAAGGTATCATCATACATTTATTCTCATTTCAGAGAAGTGCTCCCACCCGTAAGGAACCTAATTAGGACGGTGTGAATTGTACGGAAACTACCTTCCAAAATCCGCCTTGTTTCACAACGACTAACGTATAAACAAGACGATTGCTAAACGATTGCCCCTCTATCGACCCCCTCACATCCCAGATCCCTGTAACCACACCCGTATCCTGAAAATGACGAGTATAATGATTATAGATATTCCCGGATTCAATGACCACATGACCCCCAGAAATGCCTTCGAGTAAGGTTCCCGCATCGATCATTTGCCCATCAAAACTTAATAACCTAAAGTCATTCCCAATCACCGTATTCAATACTTGCGTATTTTCTTCCGTTAACCCGGTCAAGAATGCTCGGCCTGCTGAAGAGGCATCGGTAGGCGCGTTTTGAGCAAAAGTGAAATTAAGGGCTAAAATGCAATTAAATAGTAGGATGTTTTTTATTTTCATTTAACTAATGGTCGTTAATAACCTAGAAATCGTAAATTCGGTTACTTCAAATGTATCAAAACTTTTTAACATAAAAAGGTAAATAGGACGACGAATTCAGGGAAAAGGTCGACAATCACACACCATAGATCTATACCGTTACCCTTTCTTTACGTTTCCTATTTAATTGGGACTATAAATATGAATACTCTTAATACAACGAATTCGATCGCCTACCGACCATTAAAAGGAGCCTACAAAATAGTTGTGGCTTTATTTTCACCACTGTATTGTTGCTTCAGGATTTCCCTTCTATTTTCACTTTTACTGAACACCGGTTGCACCGATCGAAATGAGGTGAAGGTAATCGGGAAAAATTTTTCGGATGAAGTCTCAACCCTTCAAAATCTAGTATTTACCTTCAATCATTCTGTCTGGCCTGAGAATCAATTGGACCAATGGGATTCCACGCAATATGTTACATTCGAGCCGGCTATACCGGGTAAATTCAAATGGACGGCACCCAATGAACTAGTGTTCTCTCCAGCGGCTTCCCTATTACCCGCAACGAATTATCAGGCCAAATTAACTGAGGCCATAGTAATTCATGCCACCCAAAATAAAGCCTTTAAAATCCATCGCGAACCCTTGCGATTTCATACCCCCTTTCTCGAATTGAACAGCGTTAGAAGTTGGTGGGAAATTGGCGAACAGGGAAGACCGGAGCCAAGGGTAAGGGTACAATTTAATTACCCTGTAGAGGAAAACACAGTTCGTGATCGATTGAAATTTTTAATGGGTAGTCGTGTTATAGAGCACCATTACTTACCCAGTAATTCCACCCATTCGGTAATTATTTCATTGGGACAAGGATTGACGGATGCTTCTGATAAGGCAATAAAACTCGTCCTCGACCCCGGGGTGAAAATTGAAAACTCATCTCAAATATCTCAGGCAATAATTGAGAAAGAACTCGTCATTCCTTCGTCAAATAAATTAAAAGTCGAAGAAGTTTTCACCGATTTTTATAACAACAAAGGGCGGATGCGGGTGTTTACTTCACAACAAATTATCCCTGATTTGATAGCCCAAAGTATTAAAATACACCCGCAGCTACCGTTCACGGTTGTTGAGGAAGAGGGTGGTTTTAGTGTTCAGGCTGATTTCTTAGAAAGTGAAACGTATGTACTGACAATTCTACCCAGCTTGAAAGGTGTGCTAGGCCATACCTTGGAGGAAGAGATTTCGCAAGATTTCTATTTCGGGAAAATGCCCGAGTCAATTCAATTTTTATCCAGTAAATCGGTATATCTGAGCGGGCGGGGTCAACGGAATATCGGCGTTCGTATTACCAATATTCCAACTGTGCAAGTACAGATATCCAAAATTTATGAAAACAATATCCTACATTATTTAGCCAATCGACGCTACGAAAATTATTCTGAAGTTGGGGGTGTTTGGATGCCCGATGGGACCTTCAATTATTGGGAGGATTACAGTCAACTCTATAGTGACATACTCGTAAACAAAAAAGTTAGAACCGACGATCTACCGGGAAGAGGCCCGGAAAAAGCCTTGAATTTAGCCATCCCCGAAACCTATGGCTCGGTAAAAAAAGGCGTTTATTTAGTAAGTGTAGCCTCAGCCGATGCAATGTATTTGGCCGCGCATAAACTGGTTGCCATTTCAGATATCGGACTTATCGTTAAACAAGGTAAGAATGACGTGTGGATTATGGCCAACTCCATCCATGAAGCTAAACCCTTGAAAAATGTAGAGATCAATCTTATCAGTACCAACAACCAGCGAATGCATACCCTAAAAACAGGTGCCGACGGAATAGCAAGGGTCAACGATATAAGCGAGTTAGCACCAGGTTTCAAATTGGGCATGGTAACCGCCCATCTGGAAGAAGATTTTAATTATGTTGTTATTCAGGATGCCCTGGTCGAGACCTCCCGTTTTGAAGTGGAGGGAGCGCGAAAAAATCCAATTGGAATCGAAGCCTATATCTATAGTGAAAGGGACGTATACAGGCCGGGTGAAACGTTGAATTTCGTTTCAGTCGTACGCAGTGACGACTGGAAAGTCCAGTCCGATTTTCCCATAAAACTTAAGCTGGTTTCACCCAACGGACAGTCGTTTGGAAGCTGGTTGAAAGAAACGGATGCACAGGGGGCAATCGAGATATCGGTAGACCTGCCCGAAGCCTCGCTAACCGGGCGATATACGTTGGAAATGTACAATGTAAATGACATATTACTCGGTAGCACGGCGGTAAATGTCGAAGAATTTATCCCTGACCGGATTAAGGTAGAGTTGAAGGAGGGGAAAACTCGATATTTCAGAGGGGAAAAAATCAGAATCGAAACCGTCGCCACCAACCTTTTTGGTCCACCCGCTTCCAACCGTTCCTATGAAATGGAATTGCAACTGAGAAAAAAGCAATTTAAAGCACAGGCATACCGCGAATATACTTTTGATATCCCCGTAGAGGAGCGATTTGAACGAGTTAAAAAGCAAGGAGTTACCGACGCCCAAGGGAAAGCAGTTGCGGAGTTCTTGATTTCCGACGAATATAAGGACATTGGACTACTGGATGGAAGGGTGTACGTCACTGTGTTTGATGAAAATGGGCGTCCTGTAAATCGTTTGCAAACATTTGAAGTTGCTACGCAAACTACTTTATATGGAATAGGCATAGTCGATCGCTATGTCGGAGTGCGAGCACCCATTCGGATCAATCTGCTAGCTGTAGATCCCTCCGGAACCCTTAAGAGTGGGGAGCGGGTGTTAGCCGAAGTCGTTAGGGTTACCTATCAAACCGTTATCGAAAAGAAAAATGATAGGATGCAATATACGTCCAAGCGAAAGGAGGAGGTGGTATTTGAGCAAACGTTGACATTAACCAATGGAAAAGGGGCTGTTCAATACACCCCGACGGCTTCAGGGGAATACGAAATCCGCCTTCGCAAGCCTCAATCCGAACGGTATACCGCCCAAACTTTTTATGCCTATGGCTACGGCTACACTCAATATTCATCCTTCGAAGTAAGTACGGAAGGGAAGGTTTTAATCGAAACAGACAAAGACACTTATAAGCCAGGAGATAAAGCAAAGGTTTTATTCAAAACTCCCTTTGATGGCCAACTTTTGATCACGACGGAACAGGATGAAGTAAAATACCATCAGGTTATCTCCACTAATAACAAAGCAGCGGAGGTTACGCTATCCATTTCTAAAGATCATCTCCCCAATTTTTATGTGACCGCCACCTTGATACGTCCGATCAACGACGAACAAACTCCTTTGACGGTAGCGCACGGTTTCCATCCCATCACGGTGGCATCCGCAGATCGTCAACTCCAGGTTCAAATTCATGGTCAAACGGCCGTGAGGTCTAAAACCAAGCAGCGGATAAAGGTGAAAACGAAACCGCACTCTTCGGTCACGGTAGCGGTTGTAGATGAGGGTATACTACAAATAAGAAATTTTGCTACGCCCGACATATATGGTTATTTCTACCGTAAACGCGCACTGGAAGTAACTTCATCCAACTTGTATGCTTATCTTTTTCCGGAGCTTCACTATACGGTCAATTCCAGTCCCGGAGGAGATGGGACCAGTATGGAGCGGAGAATCAATCCGCTTGGCAATGGGAATCGAAACCTAGTTCGTTTTTGGAGTGGGTTGCTAAAAGCGGACGCCCGGGGAGAGGTGGAATATGTATTTGACATTCCGCAATTCAGTGGCTCGTTGCGGGTGATGGCGGTTGCATTCAACGATCATGCTTTTGGTTCTAATTCCCTTCAAATGCAGGTCGTCGATCCGCTGGTGATCAGTGCGGGTGTTCCTCGATTTGCGAGTCCGGGGGATGAAATGGATATCCCCATTACATTGACCAACGCAACGAAGGGTTCGGCTAAAGTCCGCGTCTCGGCAACAGTCGAAGGCCCTGTGCAAATAATCGAACACTCCGAACAACAACTTTCATTGGCAGGTCAGGAAGAAGCACGGATGCAACTCAAATTAAAAGCTACCGAGGCGATCGGGGTTGCCAAAGTTAAGATCAAAGCAAGGGCTTTTGAGGAAGATTTTGAACATGAATATACGTTTACCGTTCGTCCGGCATCGCCATTATTGAAAGTAACAGCCTCTGGTGTAATCGCAGGGGGAGAAGCCAAGGAATTGTCTCTGCAACAAGGCTTTATTCCTTCTACTGCTGAAGCCCGGCTCGTCCTTAGTAAATCACCTTTGGTCGAAGGAGGGGGGAAAGCCCTTTCAACCTTATTAGGTTACCCGCATGGGTGCTTAGAACAAATCCTGTCCAAAGCATTCCCACAACTCTATTTTGAGGATCTAAGTAAGGCGATGCTGAAGGGGAATCTGAAAATTAGTCGAGATGCCAGTGACTTAAATCCTGCCTACAATGTGCAACAAGCCATTCGTAAAGCGGAATCCCAACAACTATTCAACGGAGGGTTTTCTATGTGGCCTGGGAGCGTCAAAGAGGATTGGTGGGTGTCGGCCTATACCCTCCATTTCCTGGACGAAGCCCGCCGTGCCGGGTTTGAGGTGAATCCTACTATTTATCACGCGGCTATTACTTATTTGACGAATAAAATCGGGCACAGCCAAACAGAACCTGTTTTGGCACAAGCTACAGACGGTGTAAGGGAAGCGGTTCAATTGGCGCCGGTTGAAGCGATTTATTCATTATATGTACTCGCATCAGTTGGAAACCCCAATCGAGCCATGATGAATTATTATAAACAGCACCAGGAGTTGCTGACTTCCGAAATGCGTTATTTGCTGGCAGGTGCTTACTATTATACCGGCGATATGGCCAGTTATAACGCTCTCCTTCCTTCTCGATACGAGGGCGATGAACGTGTTTACAGGAGCGGATACCTAAGTCCTTTGAGTAGCTTAGGGTTGACGCTAAATTTATTACTCGATACAGATCCGCAAAATCTACAGATACCCGTTTTGGCTAGACAATTGTCACAAAGTGTTGCCTCAAAGCCTGTATTAAACACGCAGGAAGCCGCATTTGCCGTACTTGCCTTGGGGAAAATTGCTCGTTCAACGAACCCTACGAATGTAAAGGCTACTGTTAGTTCAGCCAACAAAGTCCTTGGTGAATTTGATGGCGATAAAGAAATAGTACTACAGGAAGGTTTGATGGATGCACCCATTAAAATTAGTGTGGTGGGCGAAGGAAAGCTATATTGGTTTTCAGAAGTTTCCGGCGTTAACCCGGATGGCGTTTATGTAGAAGAGGATGACGGATTGAGAGTGAGAAGGTATTACCTGGACGGAAACGGCAAACCCTTGACGGAGTTTAAACAAAATGATTTGATCGTGGTGAAAATAACTGTGTCAAGTACCCGACAGATCGATGTGGAAAATGTTGTCATTACCGATTTACTACCCGCAGGCTTTGAAGTTGAAAATCCACGCCTCACCACAACAAGAGACCTGCCCTGGTTGAAAGATGCATCCGTTCCGGAATACTTCGACATCAGGGATGATCGCATCCATTACTTTGTGACGGCGACCCCAACCTTAAAATCATATTATTACCAAGCGAGGGTTACCAGTGTAGGTAAGTTCACAGTAGGTCCCGTGGCCGCGGATGCCATGTATCAAACCCATATCAAAAGTTATTCCGGAGGAAAAAAAATCCAGGTTCGCTAAAAAGACGATGTCGACCCACTCATTGTAAACGGGCATCTTCCAGGCTAATTCCTAAAAGTGTGCTTGAAAGCTGGTTCAAAGCATCAAAATCACCTGTAAAGTGACAGGTTACCTGTTTGTAGTTCTGTTGTGTACCCGGCGTTAATGAGAGCGCAGAAGAAGATGATTCCAGTTCGTAAAACGGACCTAGTTGACCTCCATCGGCCAGAGGGCCATCGTTATAGGCATTTACCACATCTCCGCGAAAGGGCTGATCCTGTATTTCCCATTTCGAATTAACATAATCACCCATTTCATCCACTTGAAAGATGATGAGCGTCAGTACATTCTGCTTGAAGTCAAAACTACCGGCAATGGGTTTCGCAATGCCTGGCGATAAGCCCAATTTACTTCGATGACGACCATCACATTTCAGCAGAAGTACGGTATCTTTTTGAACCAGGCGTTCATCGGGGATGGGGCCAAAATAATCCGTCGTCATGTGTTTTTCTGCCTCAGGTCTATTTTTGAAAGGTATAATAGCGACCGTTTCATCGGACGGGTTAAACATACCGAGAAGCCAAATTGAAAGTAATCCTGTTTCTTTTGTCCAAGGCTGCTTACCAATATTCTTGATGGTATTATTTGTCTCATAGGCGACCCAACTTACTGATTGCGGGATGGTTTGATTTATTTTCTCCTCTAAATCGGAAGTAGTGAGTAACCGAATAGCACGGGTTACCGCTAGGTCAAATTGAAAACCTGCATAATTCTGGAGTGACGCCGTATGCGTATAAACGACTTCATTTTCTGTGGAAGAAACCCTTGAATAGCGTAGGGTATCAATAAATGCAGGTACCTGCCATTGGTCAAAAGTGAAAGGAGTATCTTTTTTGAAATAAAAGGAATATTGTCCTCCCTCTGGCCCTATCCAAAAGCGCTCCTCCCCTCCGGTAGGGTTGAATTGGGGTAGCCATTCTCCTGATTCGATCAATTCGTAATTTATCCAACCCATACTTTGTCCCTCATCCCCTTTCAAGGTGCTGGTCATGACTCGACCTTGGTAATCTCCGGTTACCAATACCTTGGCTCCTTCAGAGTTTTTCAATTCAACCACATCAGAAAGGTGTTTTTTCAAAAATGTAACGTCATAGCCGTAAGTCCCTTTTTCATAGGTACTATTACTACTATTTTCACCTTGGTTGCACGAAACGATAATAAGGACCAGGAGGACAGCAATGACGGAATTGAAGGTTGTTCGGGAATCGGAAAACATGGTAAATTTCGATGAATAATCGTTCGCGGGTTTAATGTGACGTACTTACTCATTAAGGCATTTTACGAACGGCTTTACTTAGGTGAGAAAGAATTTTTAAAGAGGGGATAGATCTTGAATTGAAAAAAACAGGCTCGGGGAAAAATTTTTTTTATTTTTTTCTTGATCTTTGCAACCATTTTGAAATAAAGGCATCTTTTAGTTGAAAGCAGTTAACAATGCAGTGCATAAAAATTGTTAAAAACAAGGTACTATGTATTGCATAATACTGAAAAATTCTAATATCTTTGTAGTGTAGTATAAACCGGAGCTGTTAATAACAACCATTAACCAACTAAACTCGCGATGAAAGCTATTAAAATAATCGTCCTATTAATGGTATTGGGGCTTTCTCAGGCTTGGGCCACGGGGTTTGCTCACAATATGAACAAAGCCCAACAAATGCTGAAGGGGAAGAAAGAGGTTGTCAACAACCGGGATACTTCTACGAATAAGGTGAAAATCGAATCAGAGAAGTCGGAAGCTAAAAAAGTCTTTTCTTTTGAGAAAGAAGCCTCTGATACAGACCATGACCGGGGCTCCCTGTCGGACCAGGTGGTCGGTACTTTAATCCAATGGATTTCCCAGGCTATGATTAAATTCGTGACCTTTGGTCGCTAACGTTTCCACTCGGGTTTCCATTTAATTTTCTTTCGGTAGTCCCGCGTTTTCATATGAAATAAAGATAGACCGAGGTACCCGTAAGTTGCTTTCGAGTCTCCTAATCCCAAAATTGCAGCGATATTACTAAATCCTATATGAAAGGGTCCCACTCTGCCGGTGAACCCTATCGTTGCTTTCTTTTTTCCTTCCCAAAATGTGATCGGGAAAGAATAATCGGAATCTTCATTTTCCCATCGAGGGGCTAGGGTGAAATATCCTGGGGTTGTCATCGATAACAATGATTCGGAGTTGTTAAGTGACTTTCCGTAGGCAGTGTGTATGAAAAAGGCCTTAAATGTCTGAACATCGGCTTCAAGGTGTAACATGGCCGGTAGGTAACCCCTACCTTGAAGTATATCCGTCTCCGTACCCCCAGTTAACATTTTTAGGCCATCCGGACCAAAATTGGTTATGGTTTCCATTTCCTTCTGTTGGAGTACCAACGAACTTTCTTGTCCCGTGAATTGAGATGAGTTGCTGGTACGATAATTGATTTTGCCTAAGTCTGTTACAGAACCGGCGAGCCGTAGCACGTATCCTGGCCTCGAGTCTCCTTCATCCTGGATATACCAGTGGGAGCCGATTTCCCAGGTTACCCCTAAATCTAATCCTATACCCTGGCCGTATTTGTCCGAATTTAGGTAGTCCTTTTGCGAAGAGACCGGTGTCGTGTATCCACCACGGTATTGGAGGTCATCGATAATCAGTTGGTTTTCGCCTGAAGCGCTAATTTCACCGTATTCATAACCATTTGCGGTCCCATCAATAAAGCTGGTCCGACCACCCGTAATGTACTTCAGGGTTCCACCCACTTTTAATTTATGTTGTGAATTATCCCATACCATGACGCCATAAGAGAGGGAGGCTTCTAAAAAACTATGTTGTTTTAATTGAAATGGACCCCAGTCGCCACTACCCGGTAATGGTTTAGGTGTGTCGAGACGTTTTGTGTACAACATTTTTACGTCATCAGGAATACCACTACCTAGCACGATACCTCTGTTGCGGACTTGCAGGGCAATGCCCTGTTTTTTTCCGAGCGAAATCATCAAGGAAGGGAGGTGAAATATACTACTAAGGTAGATTTGGTTTTGGTCGGTTATTGAACCCATCGTGCGCGATCGCCCATAGAGCTGATGACTCGAATGAGAGGCTAAGGAGGGGTACAAAATAGAGTTTCGCCCAAAAAATTGAAAATAGCGTGTCGAGATAGTACTGTGGATCGTTCCCACGTTGAGCTGCCACTTATAGGGGGAGCCTCCTAATGTGGAGGGATTGTAGGAGGTTCGATAGAGCCCTCCATAATTACTGATGGAGAGCCCCAATCGGTCCTGACCCAGTAGGGTATGTCCGAGTGAAAGCAGGAATATGAGTGTTATGAGTCGTTTCAACTGGAATTTTGATTTAATAACAGAAAGCCTGATCGGTCGTATATGAGAACTTCTTGTTCCACAAGCCAATGGAGTGCGCTGCTAAAAGTCGCTATTTCGAGATCCGGGAATGCTAGTTTGAGTTCATTCGGTTGCAGTTTACCCTGTTGTGCAACATAATCCCGGATTTGAGCTGCCAGGCTAGACAGGTCACGTTTCGATTGAATTGCCTTCTTCCGCTGGATACAATGGTCGCATAAATTGCAATAAGGTGCCTCTTTTTCATCAAAATATTGCAAGAGCATCATCGACCTGCATAGTGCAGGGTGGTTTGCATAGTGAACGACCGCTTCGATTTTGGCAGTATCTTTCTCGCGTCTTTTTTTTATGGACTCAAGGGCAAGGGGTAATTTATTCGCGTCGTATCGGGGGGTAAGGAGTTGAATTTGAGGTAAGTTTTTTTGGCGTTGATAGTCGATAATATTCCTCGTTGCGAGAAATTCCAAGCCTTTAAAAACCTCGTTTATTGGGCATTTGAGCGACTTTGCCAAAGCAGCTTCTGAAATAGACACATATTCACTAAACATTTCGCCCCCATGAAAGCGCAGAAGTCTTTTTATAAAAGGATCATAATTAAAATAGCGTAATTGAAAATCGTAGAGATCAATCTTATTGATCAAAAACTTCACTCGTGAAGGACTATCGAAATCTTCATTTAGCAACAGAAATCCTTCTTGTTCGAGGAATTTTAAGGCATAGAATAGTTCGAGTCGACCGTAATTGTAGTTGGTTGCAAAGAGCTCCGCATCAAAATCGTAGGATGCCATATAGCCGCTCCCGATGGGAATTTGAAAGAAATTAGCAATCGATTGATAGACCCTTTTTAGAAATTCGATGTCGGGATATTTCTGCTGTATTCCTTTTCGAAGGAGGTTTAGGTCCTGTTCGTTATACATGGCAACGGCATAGGCTTTGAGGCCGTCGCGACCCGCACGACCCGCTTCTTGGTAATAGGCTTCCAGTGAGGCGGGTAAATCCCAGTGGATTACCGCTCTCACGTCAGGTTTATCGATACCCATACCAAATGCATTGGTAGCGACCATGACCCGGGTTCGATCATTGATCCAGCTTTGCTGACGTTGATCGCGTTCCTGAGTACTTAACCCAGCGTGGTAGGCGGAAGCGGTAATGCCTTTCGATACGAGCCAGTTGGCAATTTGAACCGTTCGATTGCGGGTACGTGTATAGACAATAGTACTTCCTTTAACCTTTGTTAGAATTTGTAGAAGTTTGGTTTCTTTGGATTCGGTGTTAATTACTGAGTAGGAAAGATTGTCGCGCGCAAAAGTTCGGGTAAAGATCTTCGCATTCCTCATGCAAAGCTTGTCCAGTATATCTGCCCGTACTTCGTTGGTTGCGCTGGCGGTCACAGCCATAACTGGGACACCCGGTAGTAATTTCCGGAATTCTGCAATTTTCAAATAGGAACTTCGGAAATCGTATCCCCATTGGGAAATACAATGCGCTTCATCAACTGCCAAAAGACCGACCTTCATTTTCTTAGTTCGTTCAATCATGAGTTCGGTCATCAGGCGTTCGGGGGAGACGTAGAGAAATGAAATTTGTCCATAGACGCAGTTATCCAATGTTATGTCAATCTCCCGTTCCGACATCCCCGAGAATATAGCTGCAGCTTGAATACCTCGCCGTTTTAATTGATCGACCTGGTCTTTCATCAAAGCGATGAGGGGGGAAACAACAATGCAGAGCTTTCCCGTTGCCAAGGCCGGTACCTGAAAGCAGATCGACTTCCCGCCGCCGGTAGGCAACAGGAGTAAGGTGTCATTTCCCGCTAAAACAGATCGAATTGCCTCTTCCTGCCCTGGACGGAAGGAAGAATATCCCCAATATTTCTCTAGTATTTCATGTATTTCCCACATGGTTCATTTCGCAAGCGCACCAAATTAAAGAATTTCAACTATTTTTCGGGATAACTGAATCTTAAGGTAATGCCATTATGAAGGGTTATCCCAAGACCATTAAAAATTTTTCCGGGTTAGCTTTACCCTGTATAATTTTAGCCCTTACGGTACTGATCTCAGCTTGTAGCCCCACCCGCCAGCTGAACAAAAAGCTGACGGAATTAGAACAAACGTATAAATACCATCTCGGCGTATCCGTATATGATTTTGATGAGAAGCGAAAAATTGTCGAGTGGCAGGATGACCGCCATTTTAATCCGGCATCCAATACCAAAATCTATACCTTGTATGCCTGTCTTCACGCTATGAAAGATTCACTACCGGGATTGGCCTATCGCATTGTGGGGGACAGTTTGTATTTCACAGGTACGGGAGATCCATCTTTTCTACACCCTGAGATACCCCGAAGTAGGGTATTTGAATTTTTGCGAAATACAGACAAATATCTGGTATATCACAGTGTGGCCGGTGTGGACGAACGATACGGTCCGGGCTGGGCATGGGACGATTACAACGATTATTATCAAGCTGAAAAATCACCTTTCCCACTGTATGGAAACATCGTTAGGTTTACTGGAAACCGGGGAAGTATTATTCAAACCGACCCAGCCTTCTGGAATACTGCACTCGAAAACAACGGAACGAAACCGGGTATCGTAAGGGACGAATTTGCCAATGTGTTCAGATTTAGAGGGAGTCCACTACCACCTGAGTTGAGGCAAGACATTCCGATTAAAATCTCGGATCAGGTCACAGTCAAGTTGCTTAATTATTCACTTGGGAAGGAAGTATTACTAAAGAAAGACATAATACCTGGGCCTGTGATGACAATGTTTAGTGTTCCTGCTGACACGGTCTACAAATTAATGATGTATGATAGTGACAATATGATTGCCGAACATTTGCTTTATAGCTACGCCACAATGAACGGCCTTCCCTTAAACACGAAAAAGTCCATTCAACATGCGCTTGAAAATGTTTTTGTGGACATGCCCGATTCATTGGTATGGCGCGATGGTTCCGGCCTTTCGAGGTATAACCTTTTTACACCCCGCACTACGGTAGAAGTTTTGAAGAGAATGCTTCAACAATACCCGCGGGAGAAGGTTTTTTCCTACTTCCCTACTGGAGGACAGACGGGCACAATCCGCTATTTATTCAAAGAAAGTCCGCTGGTGGTACATGCCAAGAGCGGTAGCTTTAGCAATAACTACTGTTTAAGTGGTTACCTATATAGCAAAAAAGGAAAGTTATTGATATTCAGTATCATGCACAACAATTTTGCCTATCCGATCCGCGATATGCAAAGAGTTACTGAGGGGATCGTACGGGAATTGTATGAGAAATTTTAACTCGTCTTCTTCGCTAGCGTAAACATCTTTAGAAATTCTTGCTTGCGGGCGAGAGGAATAGGTACTTTCTCGGTTGAGCCTTCGAAGTAGATGTATTCTGAATCAAATCGTTCAATACGGTCGAGGTTGATAATATAGGATCTCCCGAGTCTATAGAAATTTGGTGCCGGGAAAAACTGTTCTACGTAACCCAGATTCATTGATAAAACAAGAGGAGACCGACTGTCGGCAGTATAAAGGTCAACGTAAGCACCTTGTGCTTTAATAAACAACACAGAATTTTTGTGAATTTTCTTGTGGCCTCTACTGTAGGGGAAAAATAGGTTTTCTGTTGTTTCAGGTTCCGGATTAGTTAGTTTATTCACCTTATAATGTTCAAAAGCTAACTCAATTTGAAAGACCACTTCTTCCTTACGAAATGGTTTAAATAGGAAGGCCGCTGGTCGGGTGTTCTTCGCCCGGTTGAAGGTTTCCGGATCCGTATGAGAGGTCAAGTAAATGACCGGAATCGACATATGATTTTGGATTTTGTTCACTACATCGACTCCATCCATAGTTGAATGCTTTAAACGGATATCGGCTAAAATAAGGTCGGGGGTGTTTTCATGTAGGGTTAAAAATGCTTCTTGATCATTTCTGCAAATAGGAAGAACTTGATGACCTCTCTTTTCCAATACCATTTTAAGATCTGTGGCTGTGATTATTTCGTCTTCGATAATGAGAATTTTCATTTGTTAAGAAGTTCTGTCGTTACGTTGAAGGTTTGTTGAAAATTAAAGTAAATACTGAACCATTATCGAAATGGTAGGTCAGGCGCCCATTAATTTGTCGTACGATTAAATCGATTAATTGTAAACCAAATCCTTTGTTCTCTGGCTTCCGGAATAGCTCTTCGAGATTATCTTGTCCGAAATCACGGTATGTAATTTCGATCTTGTCTTTTCTTTCTACTGAGGTTATTGTGATAGTAGGATCCTGGTTTTGAAAAGCATGTTTAAACGAATTCATCACCAATTCGTTAACAATAACCCCCACCGAGGTTGCTGTATCAGGCTCCAAAAATTTGGTTTCTAATTCGATTTCAGACTTTACATTCCCTTTGCCAAAAGTCAGAGCAACGGAATTGATGATATCATCGAAGAGTTTTTCCATATCGATCAATTCAAAGTCACTGTTTTCGTAAAGTTGTCGGTGAAGTAAGACCACCGAATCGATTCGAGCTTGACTTTCGGCTAGGGCATTTTGAGAGGCAATATCACTCAAATGCTCCTTTTGTAAATTTAAGATACTGGAAATGATCTGAAGATTATTTTTAACCCTATGATTCTGTTCTTGGATTAAAAATGCATTTTTCCTACTGAGAAAGTGTTGCTTCGTATAGTTCTTATATAAAAAGTAGCTTAACAAACCGAATAGAAACAATGAAATAATAGATATAATAATCAAGAGCTTTTGTTGAGCTATGGTCTCTTCACGGGCTTTAAGCTCCTGATTTCGAATCTTTAGCTCTATTTCTTTTTTCTCAATTTCCAGTCGGATTCTCCATTTGCTAAGGTTTTCATTTCGTTCACTTTTGGCAATGAGTTTATAAAAATTCATCGCGAATTCATGGTGTTCGAGTGCCTTTTGCCAATCGCCGATCTTTTTATAATACATCGAATAAACCGTATGGTGGTTTGCTTTCGTTGTCAGACCTATCGTTCCTACGGAATCGATAATTTCCTGTGCACGGGCGAGCACTTTGCTACTTTTTTCGGGAGCATCAAATACGATCCAAGCATGAGCCAAAGCAGCCATGCAATTCAATAAAGTGGTACTTGACGATGAGTTTTCCAGGGCTTTCGCCGCATAAGAAAGGTGATCAAGAGCTTTGGGATTTCGTTGACTCAGCAATAATCTTCCAATGATAAAACGAGTTTTGGCTATGTCTTCCATGTCACCTTCGGCAACGGCTATGGCTTCAGCTTTTAGGGAATAATGTAGCACGCTGTCAAGGGAAATCGGCGACGATTGAAGGCGAGCTTCCGATCTGTCGTTATCACCGGTTAAGTAGATTTCGCCTAAAAGGGTATAAGCAGAGTACAGCCCCTGTTGTATATCGTTTTTCTCAAATACCTCAACTGCGTCTTTGGTGTAACTGATCGCTCGTTCAAGATGGTTTTGTTTTAGTTCTAAATGAGCCAATCGTAAGTACACTTTCCCGATTTGATAGTGATTGTTAAGTTTTTGATTTAGGCTCAAGGCTTGATAAAAAAAGCGATAGGCTTCCTCGATATCCAGTATGTCGGCATGACGTTTACCGAGTAGGTAATAACCTTCGGCCATGTTCACCGAGTCTTTTTCCTGTATCGCCTTTTCCAAAACTTCCCAGGCATAGTTGACTCGTTCTTCGTCAGGTTTGGGTTTGGTATAGTCCCCAAAAACAATGAGTAATAACGTAATAAATAGTAGCTTCAAACTAGATAGAGAGGATTAGGGTATACAAAAAGTTGAATGTATTAGGATGTTGTGTTTGTTGAGTTTATGTTGATTTACGTAAAAATACGACAGATTGATTTATAATAAAAGTAATGTATTTCGGCGTGTTTTCTTTCGTTCGTTAAGTAAACCCTAGGATTCGTTAAATAATAGCTAGTGCAGGGGTATTCAGAGGGGTCCTTCTTGTGAATTTTAGCGTATTTTTGAATGTATATACACGAGGTTGTTACTTCGGTGCTATGACAGTTAGGATTTATTGTTAGGAACTTTAAATAGATGGCACCCCCAACTTGGGAGGTAGAATCTTATAAGACATAATTAACCCTCCTCTATCTAGTAATGGGGACATTGTCCCCACATTTGGTAATTGCAAAAACGGCGACAGTGCGACTGTTGCCGTTTTTTTTCAAAGTTTGGAAAATGATTATTACATAAATTTGGCCATAGGCCAAAATTGTAAAATACGTTCTAATGCTCGAGCATAGGGATTGAATTTTGCCTCCTAACCCCCAACGTATAAGTGCTAACGATAACGAATAAAGCCCCTAACCTGGGAGAGAGTGTTGTGTTTTGGGTAGGTTTTCGAGGTTGGACGTGGTTTAACCGGGTTGCGTTATATGAATTACTCTTGACCCCTCTTAAGTTTTCACCTTTGAAACATTCAGGTTTTGAAGGTATGCGATGAAAGGGTGAAGGTTCATTAAGGGGGACGCGAATTAGTAGGAGTTGTAAATCATATTCGCCTAACAGTGCTTCATGGGTGGTACGATCGAGATAGGGGTAATTAAAAATACAATTTTCTTCATCCCCCTGCGCCAGCAGGCTTCATGCCTTCATGGTAAAAAA
>ENA-UOVV01001030-UOVV01001030.1-compost-metagenome-genome-assembly--contig:-NODE-1030-length-24977-cov-14.735735_pt1 | contig 24977 bp, 24 predicted proteins | sample MGYA00238155_ERZ761577 | MGnify/ENA primary metagenome ERZ761577 (study PRJEB28898, sample SAMN06268775) | compost metagenome | isolation source: Emeryville, CA | place: USA:Emeryville, CA | collected...
CCCTTGTGGGGAGGGTCAGGGGTGGGGGTATCTTCCATATGCGATTGCCCTGCGCCCGTCGGCGGGCGCCATTGTGCCTCGCCGTCGCGCGGGGTAAGCACGCAGCGGCGTTCGAGGGAGGCGACGATGGATCTTGGCATTCGCGGCAAAATGGCGATCGTGTGCGCGTCGAGCCGGGGGCTGGGACGCGGCTGCGCCACGGCACTGGCCGAAGCGGGCTGCAGCCTCGTCCTCAACGGGCGGGACCCCGCCACACTCGCCGCGACGGCGGACGAGATCCGCAAGCGGTTCGGGGTGCGGGTGGAGGAGGTCGCCGCCGACGTGTCGACGCGTGAGGGCCAGCAGGCGCTGCTGTCGGCCGTTCCGCAGGTCGACATCCTCGTCAACAACAATGGCGGCCCGCCGCCGCGCGACTTCCGTCAGCTCGACCGCGCGGCCATGCTCGAAGGCGTCGCGCAGAACATGGTCACGCCGATCGAGCTGATCCAGGCCGTCATCGACGGCATGGCCGAGCGGGGCTTCGGCCGCATCGTCAACATCACGTCGCTGTCGGTCTACCAGCCGCTCGCCGGGCTCGACCTTTCGTCGGGCGCGCGCGCCGGGCTGACCGCCTTCCTCGCCGGCGTCGCCCGCGGCTATGCCGGGCGCAACGTCACGATCAACAACCTCCTGCCCGGCAAGTTCGACACCGACCGCATCCGCGACACGATCCGCTTCGCCGCCGCGCGCGCCGGCACCGATGCGGAGAAGGAGGCGCAGCGGCAGGCCGCGCAGATTCCCGCCGGGCGGCTCGGCTCGGCAACCGAGTTCGGACAGGCCTGCGCATTCCTGTGCTCGGCCGGCGCCGGCTACATCACCGGCCAGAATCTGCGCATTGACGGTGGCCTTTTCCCCGGCGCATTCTGAACCGGGGTTTCAGTGACACTTTCGAAATTGGGAGAAAACGATTGAAACTGCTTCGCATTGGCCCGGCAGGGCAGGAAAAGCCGGCGCTTCTCGATGCCGATGGCGTAGCGCGCGACGTCTCCTCGATCGTGCCCGATTTCTCCCCTGAAACGGTCTCGCCGGAGCTCATCGCCCGCCTGAAGGCGGCCGACGCGGCAAGCCTGCCGGCGCTTCCGGCCGGTGCGCGCATCGGCGCGCCGCTGTCGCGGACCGGCCATTTCATCGCGATCGGCCTGAACTATGCCGACCACGCGGCCGAATCGAACATGCCGATCCCCGCCGAGCCGATCGTGTTCTCCAAGGCGCCGTCCTGCCTGTGCGGCCCCGACGACGATATCGTGATCCCGCCGGGTTCCGAGAAGCTCGACTGGGAGGTCGAGCTGGCGGTCGTGATCGGCAGGCGTTGCGACAGGGTCGGCGAGGCCGACGCGCCCGCCCATATCCTCGGCTATGCCGTCTGCAACGACGTGTCGGAGCGCGCCTGGCAGATCGAGCGCGGCGGCCAGTGGATCAAGGGCAAGAGCGCGCCGACCTTCGGCCCGGTGGGACCGTGGATCGTCACGCCCGACGAGATCGCCGACCCGCAGGCGCTCGATATGTTCCTGGACGTCAACGGTGCGCCCGCGCAGCGCGGCAACACCGGCACGATGATCTTCAGCGTGGCGTACCTCGTCTCCTACCTGTCGCAGTTCATGGTGCTGGAGCCGGGCGACATCATCACCACCGGCACGCCGCCCGGCGTCGGCATGGGCCGCAAGCCGCCCCTCTACCTGAAGGCGGGCGACCGCATGCGCCTCGGCATCGCCGGGCTGGGCGAGCAGAACCAGCGCGTCGTGCCGCGCCGGCCCTGAGGCCGAAAGCATGAAACAGTTTCCCGGCGCCGCCGCGTATCGTGCGCCGTCCATTCCTGCAATCGTGCGACACGGGGCGATGAGGCCCCGCCTCACACCGACCTGACCCGAGGGGGGAGGACATGAACGAGACCCCGGCGCGCCTTTCGGATCTGGAGGACGCCGCGCTCTTCTTTCACCGCCATCCCATACCCGGAAAGCTGGAGATCCAGGCGACCAAGCCGCTCGGCAACCAGCGCGACCTGGCTCTGGCCTATTCGCCCGGCGTCGCCGCGCCCTGCCTGGCGATCCGCGACGACCCGGCGACCGCAGCCGACTACACCAGCCGCGCCAATCTCGTCGCCGTCGTCTCCAACGGCACGGCGGTGCTCGGCCTGGGCGACATCGGCCCGCTCGCCTCCAAGCCCGTGATGGAAGGCAAGGCGGTCCTGTTCAAGAAGTTCGCCGACATCAACGTCTTCGACATCGAGATCGACGCGCCGGGGATCGAGAGGATGGTGGAGACCATCGCGGCGCTGGAGCCGACCTTCGGCGGCATCAATCTGGAAGACATCAAGGCGCCCGAATGCTTCGAGGTCGAGGAGCGGCTGAAGGCCCGCATGGGCATCCCCGTCTTCCACGACGACCAGCACGGCACGGCGATCATCGTCGCGGCCGCCGTCCTGAACGGGCTCGAGCTCGCCGGCAAGCGGCTTGCCGACGTGAAGATCGTGTCCTCCGGCGCCGGCGCCGCCGCGCTCGCCTGCCTCAACCTGCTCGTCTCGCTCGGCGCGAAGGCCGGAAACATCTGGCTCACCGACCGCCACGGCGTCGCATATCGCGGCCGGGCGGAGGAGATGGACCGCTGGAAGGAGCCCTATCTCAAGGACACCGACGCCCGCACGCTGGCCGACGTGATCGATGGCGCCGACGTCTTCCTCGGCCTGTCGGCCGCCGGCGTGCTGAAGGCGGAGCTTCTGGCGCGGATGGCCGGGCACCCGCTGATCCTGGCGCTGGCCAACCCGACCCCGGAGATCATGCCGCAGGAGGCCCGCGCCGCCCGCCCCGACGCCATGATCTGCACCGGCCGCTCCGACTTCCCCAACCAGGTCAACAACGTCCTGTGCTTCCCCTACATCTTCAGGGGCGCACTCGACGTCGGCGCACGCGCCATCAACGAGGAGATGAAGGTCGCGGCCGTGCGGGCGATCGCCGGGCTGGCCCGCGAGGAGCCGTCCGACGTCGCGGCGCGCGCCTATCCGGGCGAGACGCCCGTCTTCGGGCCGGACTACCTGATCCCCTCTCCTTTCGACCCGCGGCTCATCCTGCGCATCGCCCCGGCAGTGGCGAAGGCGGCGATGGAGAGCGGCGTCGCGGCGCGCCCGATCGAGGACATGGACGCCTATATCGATCGGCTGAACCGCTTCGTGTTCCGCTCCGGCCTGCTGATGAAGCCGGTATTTTCCGCGGCCCGGGCGGCAAGGGTCAAGCGCGTCATCTATGCCGACGGCGAGGACGAGCGGGTCCTGCGGGCCGCGCAGGTGGTGCTGGAGGAAGGCATCGCAAGACCGATCCTCGTCGGCCGCCCCAACGTCGTCGAGACCCGGCTCAAGCGCTACGGCCTCAAGATCAGGCCCGGCAAGGATTTCGAGATCATCAACCCGGAGGACGACCCGCGCTACCGCGCCTATGTCGAGCAACTGATCGAGCTGGGCGGGCGCCGCGGCGTCAACCAGGAGGCGGCGCGCACGCTGGTGCGCACCAACACCACGGTGATCGGCGCGCTGGCCGTCGTGCGCGGCGAGGCCGACGCGGTCATCTGCGGGCTGGAGGGCCGCTTCGAGCGCAACCTGCGCAATGTCGACCTGATCATCGGCAAGCGCGCCGGCGTGCGCGAATTTTCCGCGCTCTCCCTGCTCATCATGCAGCGCGGCGTCACGTTCCTGACCGACACCTATGTCAAGCTCGACCCCACGACGGACGAGGTGGTCGAGATGACCATGCTGGCGGCCGAGGAGATCCGCCGCTTCGGCATCGAGCCGAAGGCCGCCCTTTTGTCCCACTCCGACTTCGGCTCGCGCGACACGCCGAGCGCGCTCAAGATGCGCGCCGCCGCCGCCCGCCTGAAGGAGCTGGCGCCCGACCTCGAATCGGACGGGGAGATGCATGGCGACGCCGCCCTGTCGGAACAGCTCCGCCGCCGCGTCTTCCCCCACTCGACGCTGAGCGGCGAGGCCAACCTGCTGGTTTTCCCGGGGCTGGACGCCGCCAATATCGCGCTGAACACGGTCAAGGCGATGACGGACGCCCTGCATGTCGGCCCGATCCTGCTCGGGGCTGCGCAGCCGGCCCATATCCTGACGCCGTCGGTCACCTCGCGCGGGGTGGTGAACATGACCGCGCTCGCGGTGGTCGAGGCCGAGCAGCGCGCCCAGCGGACCGTCGAAACCTGACGGATCGGCCCGCACCGGGCCATTCGTCAACAAAGGATTAACCACGCCGCGCTACGTCGGGTTGGGATGCAACGAGGGCGCGGCGCGATGCCTGTGATCGGCGGAGACTGGAGCGGGCCGCAGCGCGCCGGAAGCCGGATCGCGGCAGTCGGCCTTGCCGCGCTGATCGCCGCTTTCGCCGCCGCGCCTGCCGCGGCCGGCCCGGGCGCGTGCCGGCAGATCGAGCGCCAGCTTGCCGGCGCGACCGGCGAACCGCGCGAGGCGCGGCGCTTCGACCGCGCGATCCGCACGCAGCAGATCGAATTCCAGAAGGTGCAGGCGCAACTCGCCAATGGCGGCTGTTCCGGCTTCCTCGGCGCGCTGCGCGGGCATTGCGCCTCGTTGCAGGCAACGGCCCGGCGGATGGAGACGAACCTGGCCGCGCTCCGGCAAGGCCGCGCCGCGCTGCGCGCCGGCCCGGATGCGGCCGAGCGCGCGCGCCTGCGCGCCGCCTATGTGCGCAGCGGCTGCGACGGGAGTGCGCCGGCGCGCACCGACACGCGCGAAGCGTCCGCCGACAGCCGCCCGGCGCTTCGCGAAACAGCGCGCGACGCGGCGCCAAAGCCCGAACCGGGCGCGAACGGATTGCGGGCAGCGGGAAGCCGGCCCTATCGCGCTTTGTGCGTGCGCACCTGCGACGGCTATTTCTTCCCCATCGCCCACGCGGCCAGCACGGCCAACTTCGCCGGCGACCAGCAACGCTGCGAGGCGGCCTGTCCCGGCACGGAGATCGAGCTCTATTACGACGCGGCATCCGGCGAGGACGGGGCCGAGATGAAATCCGGCCGCACCGGCACGCCCTACAGCGCGCTGCCCAACGCCTTCCTCTACAAGCGCGCCGGGTATCAACGGCCGCCGACCTGCGGCTGCAACCCCGCGCGGGGCTTTTCCATCGTGGCGGGACAGGCGCCTGCCGCCGGCGCCGCCTTCGCCTCGCCGGCGGCAACGGGAAGCTCGGTGGTCGCCGCAAAACCGGCAGACGCAGGCGGCGGCGATGCGGCCGCCGCCTCCGCGCCGCCGAGCCAGGAGCGGACATCCAGCCTCGACGCCGAACCGGAGCCGAAGCGCAACGTCCGCGTGATCGGCCCCAAATTCCTGCCCGACCCCGACGAAGCGATCGACCTCAAGGCACCCGCGCGACGCCGGTAGAAAACGCCCCGGCCGCCATTACGGCCGGCGCTTCGACACCTCGTCCCGGCCCATCAGCGGCAGCATGTCGGCAAGCGCGGGGCCGTGCGCATGGCCGGTCAGCGCCAGACGCAGCGGCCCGAAAAGCTGTCTGCCCGAACGGCCGCTTGCGCGCTTCGCCGCTTCGCTCCACACCTTGAAGGTGGTTCCGTCCCACGGCTCGGGCGGCAGCAGATCGAAGGCCTGCCGCACGAAGGCGACGTCGTCCGCCGCGATCCTCTCGGGGCCTGTCGCACCGTTTTCCACGACCTCCCACCACGGGACCGCATCCGCCAGCCGCTCGACATTCTCCCGCACCGCCAGCCAGAACGGCCCGGCCTTCGGCCCCGCGATCCCCAGCCCGGCCAGCCGCTCCGCCACGTCGGCATAAGGCGTTTCGCGCAACAGGGCGCGGTTGAGCACCAGAAGCTCGGCGGGGTCGAACTTCGCCGCGCCGCGCGAGGCCGCGGCAATGTCGAAGCGGGCGGCGAGCGCATCGAGGTCGCGGACGGCCGAAACGCTTTCCGAGGAGCCGATCAGCACCGCCAGAGAGGCGACCGACATCGGCTCGATGCCGTCATCGCGCAGGCTCTCGACCGACAGGGCTCCGCTTCGCTTCGACAACCCCTCCCCGGTCGAGGCCGTCAGGAGATTGTGGTGGCCGAAGGCCGGCGGCTCAGCCCCCAGCGCACGAAACAGGGCGATCTGCACGCCGGTATTGGTGACATGGTCGTCGCCCCGGATCACATGGCTGATGCCCATATCGATGTCGTCGGCGACCGATGGCAGCGTGTAGAGGTAGGTGCCGTCCTCGCGCACCAGCACCGGGTCGGACAGCGAGGCGAGATCGACCGTCTGCGGCCCCCGGCACAGATCGTCCCAGGCGACCTCGCTGCGGCGCGGCGAAAACGGGTCACTATCGAAATTGGGCAGCAGGAAGCGCCAGTGCGGCCGCCGCCCCCGCGCCTCCAGCGCGCCGCGTTCGGCTTCCGTCAGGCGCAGCGCCTCGCGGCCGTAGACCGGCGGCTGCTTTCGCGTCAGCCGCACCTTGCGGCGCAGCTCCAGCTCCTCGGCGGTCTCGTAGCAGGGATAAAGCAGCCCCGCCGCCGTCAGCCGGGCGACCGCCGCGTCATAGACCGCGACGCGTTCCGACTGCCGGTGGACGGCATCCGGCCGGATGCCCAGCCAGGAAAGGTCCTTCTCGATCCCGTCGGCATATTCGCGCCGGGAGCGTGCCAGATCGGTATCGTCGAAGCGCAGGATGAAGCGGCCGCCGCGCTGCCTGGCATAGAGCCAGTTGAACAGCGCCGTGCGCGCATTGCCGATATGGATGCGGCCCGTGGGCGACGGGGCGAAACGGACGGTGACGGTCATCGCGCCTCACGCACGGTCGCGGAAATGGTTGGTGATCGGGTAGCGGCGGTCGCGGCCGAAATTCTTGCGGGTGATCTTCACGCCCGGCGCGGCCTGCCGGCGCTTGTATTCGGCGATGTAGAGCAGATGCTCGACCCGATGCACCATCGCCGCGTCGTGGCCGCGCGCCACGATCTCCTCCACCCCCATCTCGTTTTCCACCAGGCATTCGAGAATGTCGTCGAGGACGGGATAGGGCGGCAGCGAATCCTGGTCCGTCTGGTTCTCGCGCAGCTCCGCCGAGGGTGCCTTGTCGATGATGTTGACCGGGATCACCTCGCCCGAGGGGCCGAGCGCGGAGGGCGGCACATGGCTGTTCCTCCACCGCGACAGCGCATAGACCTGCATCTTGTAGAGATCCTTGATCGGGTTGAAGCCGCCGTTCATGTCGCCGTAGAGCGTGGCGTAGCCGACCGACATCTCGCTCTTGTTTCCCGTGGTCACCACCATCGCGCCGAACTTGTTGGAGATCGCCATCAGGATCGTGCCGCGCGCCCGGCTCTGCAGGTTCTCCTCGGTGACGCCCTCGCCGGTGCCTTCGAAAAGCTGCGCCAGAGCCTGCGTGAAGCCTTCCACCGGCGCGAAGATCGGCACGACGTCGTAGCGGCAGCCCAGCGCCCGGGCGCAATCCTCGGCATCCTTCAGCGACGCGCTCGAAGTGTAGCGATAAGGCATCATCACGCAGCGCACGCGCTCCTCGCCCAGCGCATCGACGGCCAGCGCGGCGCAGATCGCCGAATCGAGCCCGCCCGAAAGCCCCAGCACGACGCTCGAAAAGCCGTTCTTGTTGACGTAGTCGCGCAGACCCAGCATGCAGGCGCGATAGTCGGCCTCCTCCCGCTCGGGAATTTGCGACACCGGCCCGGCCGCGCAGAACCACCCTTCCGGCTCGTCCGCCCCCTCGCCGCGCTTCCATGTCGTGACCGCCAGCGTCTCCTCGAACTGGCTCATCTGGAAGGCGAGCGACCTGTCGGCATTGAGGGCAAAGGAGGCGCCGTCGAAGACGAGCTCGTCCTGCCCGCCGATCTGGTTGGCGTAAACCAGCGGCAGGCCGGCCTCGACCACCTGCCGGACCGCAACCTGCTGGCGCACGTCCACCTTGCCGCGGATATAGGGCGAGCCGTTGGGAACCAGCAGCATCTCGGCGCCGCTCTCCGCCAGCGTCTCGCACACGCCGAGATCGCCCCAGATGTCCTCGCAGATCGGCACTCCCAGCCGCACGCCGCGGAAGTTGACGGGGCCGGGCATGTCCGGGCCGGGCTGGAACACGCGCTTTTCGTCGAACTCGCCGTAATTCGGCAAATCGAGCTTGTGGCGCTCCGCGATCGCCCTGCCCGCGTCTGCGACCACCACCGAATTGTGGACCCCGCTTTCGCGCTTCAGCGGGGTTCCCATGATGAACCCCGGCCCGCCATCGGCGGTGTCGGCGACGAATTCCGCCACCGCCCGTTCGCAGGCGGCGAGGAAGGCCGGCTTCAGCACGAGATCTTCCGGCGGATAGCCGGACATGAACAGCTCGGTGAAAAGCACGATGTCGGCGCCCTGCCTCGCCGCGTCGGCCCGCGCCGCGCGCGCCTTGGCGAGATTGCCGGCGACATCGCCGACAACAGGGTTGAGCTGGGCGATGGCGATCCTGAGAACGGAGGGCGGTGCGTCGGTCATGCGGTTCGTCTAGCGCGGCAGCAAACGCCGGGCAATGGCGCGTCGGCGCGTTCTCATTCGCCCATATGGCCGCGCAGCTCCTCGACCGGCTGGTTGATGCCCATGGACATCGACAGAATGCGCGACAGGTGCGCATAGGGCAGCCCGGTCTGTGCGTGCCAGGCATTCATCTGCGCCTGAACCGCCGCGATATCCCGTTTCGAGCTCGGCGCCTCGGCAATGTCGAGGCCGCTGTCGCGCAGCGCCGCCACCACGTCGCTCGACAGGATGTAGGCGTCCCATCCGAGCCAGCGCAGGATATACTGCCCGGTATTTCCGCCCAGCCGGGTGCCCTGCCGGGCCAGGAACGCCACCAGTCCGGCCTGGTCGTCCGCCGGCCAGCCGGCGAGGAAACGGCCGAAACCTCCATGCTCCTCCGATACGCGCACGACGAAGGCGGCATTCTCCCGCACCGAGCGGATCTTCCGCGGATGGCGCACGATGCGCGTATCGCTCGCCAGCCCATCCCAGAAATCGTCGGGCTGGAAGAGGAGCCGCTTCGGCTCGAAACCGAGGAACGCTTCTTCGAAGCCCGGCCATTTCTGGTCGATCACGCGCCACACGAAGCCGGCGGAGAATATCCGCTTGGCAATCACCGAAAGCACCCGGTCGTCGGTGACGGCGGCGAGCGCGGCATTGGGGGGCGCAGCCGGCAAAAGGCTTTGAAGCACGGCTTCGCCGCCCTTGCGCGCGGCCGCCCGGGCCCGGATCGTGGAAAAATCGGCCATCATGTGCCCCCGTGTCGCGGCATGCTCGCGCGCCCGGCCATTGTCCGACAGGCCGGGCGGCCTGCCAAGCCTGGCAGACGCGCCTGTGACGAATGGCTGCAACGGGGGATTGAGAGGCAAAAAAGGCAGCCGCCGGAGCTGGCTCCGGCGGCAGATCCCGTGCGTTCAGCGCAGGAATTCGTCGATGCGCCGCAAGGTGACGCGGCGGTTGCGCCAATCCTCGTTCTGCGTCGGAACCAGCAGGAACTCCTCGCCGTAACCGACCGTCTCGAGCGCGCGCGAGGGGATGCGGAAGCGGCCGACGAGCATGCGCTTGAGCGAAGCGGCCCGCGCCTCCGAAAGCGCCTGGTTCGATGCAGCCGAGCCGACGGCGTCGGTATGGCCCTCGATCAGCACGCGGGCGCGGCGGTTGCGCTCGACGAGCTGGCGGATCGCCCGGGCGATCGTCTCCACCTTGCCGTATTGCGACGGCGGGATTTCGGCGGAGGCAAAGGCGAAGTTGATCGACTGGATGTCGATCGACGGCGCCATGCGGCGCAGGTCCGGACGCTTCTTGAACTCGCGGATGGTCACGCGGTTCTGCGGGTTGACCCGCATGCGCGGGCGGGCTTCCAGCTTGCGCAGGATTTCGCCCGCAGAAGGCGTCGTCTGCGCCAGCGCGGCCGTGGAGGTCATCACCGCGGGGGCGATCATGGCGACCGCCAGGCCGGAGATCATAAGGCGGCGTGTCAGCATCGATAGGGTCCTTTCCTCGTCTGCATCGTGTCGGTCCGACCATGCCAGCGGCACCATGAAGGCAAGCTGAACGGACCGTTCATGCCAGGGCGTGCCGCACGCCTATTCCCAGGCGTCGATCTCCTCCTCGCTCCACCCGACCGCGCGAAAGCCGAGCGTCTGGTAAAGGGCGAGCGCGCGCGGGCTGTCCAGGGTGTTGGTCTGGATGGCAAGCCGCCCCGGCTCATGCGCCCAGCCGGCGAAGATGGCCGACGAGAGGAAGAATTTCGACAGCCCCCGGCCCTGAAAATCGGGCACCAGCCCGAAATAGCGGATCTCGACGCGGCCCGGCTTGCCGGAAAGGTCCAGCTCCCAGAAGCCCGCGGGCGCGCCGTCGACATAGAGCACCTCGATCTCGGTTTCGGGAGCGTGGATGATGGCGGCAAGCTCCGCATCGGGCACGGAGCGGCGCAGCACCCAGTGATGCGGCCGGCCCACCTGCTCGTAGAGATAGCGGTAGAAATGCGGCGGCATCGCCTCGGGACGCATCAGCGCGAGCTTCGGCCCCGTCGGCGCCGGCACGCGATGCGTCGGCCGCGCGGTCATTTCCAGGTGGGTGATGCGCGCGGTCAGCCGGCGCGGCATGTCACGCCTTCGGCTGTGCCGCGCCGGTTTCCACCGGCGTGTCGGTCTGGCTGCCCCATTCGGTCCACGAGCCGTCGTAGAGCCGGTTGTCGCCGTGGCCGAGGGATTCGAGCGCGAGCGTCACCACGGCCGCGGTGACGCCGGAGCCGCAGGAGGTGACCACCGGGCGCGACAGGTCTATGCCGGCTTCCTCCAGCTTGCGCCGCAGGTCCGCAAGATCGAGCAGGCGCCCCTCCCTCGACAGCTCGACGGCCGGCACGTTGCGGGCGCCCGGCATGTGCCCGCCCCGCACGCCGGGGCGCGGCTCGGGGTCGGTCCCGGCAAAGCGGCCGGCCGGCCGCGCATCCGCCACCTGCATGCTGCGCTCCGCGACGATCCGCTTCATCTCGTCCAGCGTCGCGATCTTCCCCGCATCGAACCTGGCGTCGAAGAAGGACGGGGCGACACGCGTCGGCTCGGTCGTCACCGGCCGGCCGTCGCGTTTCCAGCCGTCAAGCCCGCCCTCGAGGATGAAGACGTTCCTGGCCCCCATCACCCGGAACATCCACCAGACGCGCGGCGCCGAGAAGAAACCGGGACCGTCGTGGACGACGATCGTGTCGTCGGCGGAAATGCCCATCGAGCTCGCATATTGCGTGAAGACCTGCGGGCGCGGCAGCGTATGCGGCAGCGGCGCGTCGGGCTCGACCACCACGTCCTGGTCGAAGAACACCGCACCCGGAATGTGGCCCGCATTATATTCGGCGCGGGCGTCGCGGCCCTGCGCCGGCAGGTACCAGGCGGCGTCGACGATGCACAGGCCCGGCTGGTCGAGCCGTTCCTGCAGCCAGTCTGCGGTGACGATGAAGGGGCTCTTGTCGCTCATGGGCGTGAACTCCGGGCCGGGGCAGAGGCCTGCATATTTGCAGAAAACGGTCCGGCGGCAAGCGCGAACGCAGCCGGCGACGCGCCGGGACCGCCTTTACCCTACGGAGCGGGCGGCGGCCCGAAGCGGATGCGGAAGCGGCGGTTCTCCCGGCCCTTCTTCTCGATCTTGCCGATGTGGATGTCGCCGATCTCGGCGGTCGAGGCGACATGCGTGCCGCCGCAGGGCTGGCTGTCGATGCTGCCGTCCCGCCCGATCAGGACAAGCCGGATCCGTCCCGTGCCCGTCGGCGGGCGCACGTTCTTGGACTTGACGAGGCCGGGATTGGCGGCGAGCTCCTCGTCGGAAATCCAGCGATAGGAGACCGGGTGGTCGGCGCGCACCAGCTCCATCAGCCGCGCGGTCACCTCCTCCTTGCTGACGCCTGCGTCGGGAATGTCGAAATCGATCCGGCTGTCCTCCTCGCTCACCGCGGCGCCGGTGATGGGATAGGGACAGGCGACGGTGAGCAGGTGGCAGGCCGTATGCATGCGCATCAGCTTCAGGCGCCGCTGCCAGTCGATCGCAAGCCGCACCCGGTCCCCGATGGCAAGCTTCGGCGCGTCCTGCGCCGGCACATGGACGATCTCGTCCTTGCTCTGCCCCGTCACCGTGCCGGTCAGCGCCACCGTGGTCCCGTCGGCGCGCGTCAGCGTCCCGGTATCGCCCGGCTGGCCGCCGGAGGTGGCGTAGAAGACGGTGCGGTCGAGCAGGATGCCGCCGGTCTCGGTGAACCCCACCACGGCGGCCTCGGCCTCCCGCAGGTAGGGGTCGTCGCGAAACAGCGCCTCTGTCTTCATGCCGCGACCGGCTCGAACGGCACCTCGAAACGGGGCTCCCGCTCCAGCCAGCCCGGCGCCGGCAGGTCCTTGCTCCGCAGGAAGGCGGGATTGAACAGCTTCGACTGGTAGCGCGTGCCGTAGTCGGCGAGGATCGTCACGATCGTATGGCCCGGCCCGAGCTCGCGCGCCAGGCGGATGGCGCCGGCAATGTTGATGCCGGTCGAGCCGCCGACGCACAGGCCCTCTTCCTGGACCAGGTCGAAGATGATCGGCAGCGCCTCGGTATCGGCGATCTGGTAGGAGAAATCGGGCCGGAAGCCTTCCAGGTTGGCAGTGATGCGCCCCTGCCCGATGCCCTCGGTGATCGAGCCGCCTTCCGATTTCAGCTCGCCCCGCGTGTAGTAGCTGTGCAGGGCTGCGCCGAACGGGTCGGCCAGCGCGATCCTGACGTCGCGGCTGTGGGCGCGCAGCCCTGCCGCCACGCCGGCCAGCGTGCCGCCGCTGCCCACCGCGGCCACGAAGCCGTCGACCTTGCCGTTCGTCTGCGTCCAGATCTCCTGCGCGGTGGTGTCGGTATGGCCGTCTCGATTGGCGACATTGTCGAACTGGTTGGCCCAGATCGCGCCGTTGGGGTCGGACTTCGCCAGGGATTCCGCGAGGCGGCCCGACAGCTTCACATAGTTGTTGGGGTTCTTGTAGGGAACCGCCGGCACCTCGATCAGCTCCGCGCCGAGCAGCCTGAGCGCATCCTTCTTCTCCTGGCTCTGCGTCTCGGGGATGACGATCACCGTTCGGTAGCCGAGCGCCTTGGCGACCAGCGTCAGGCCGATGCCGGTATTGCCGGCCGTGCCTTCGACGATCGCGCCGCCGGGCCTGAGCAGTCCCTTCTTCTCCGCGTCACGGATGATGAACAGCCCTGCCCGATCCTTCACGGACTGGCCCGGATTCATGAATTCGGCCTTGCCGTAGATCTCGCAGCCGGTCTCCTCGGAAGCGCGCCGCAGCCGGATGAGCGGTGTGTTGCCGATGGCTTCGAGCACCGAAGGGTACATCTTTGCGTCCTTTGCCTGTTTTCGACCGACCGTAGAAATGCGCGGCCCGGCTTTCAAGGAAAGAATTTTCACCGGAAAGGTTCCGGCCACCGGGCAGCAGGGGTTCGAGCGGCCAAGGCCGGAATTTCATTCCTGAACCGTCATCACGGCCGGCTGTCGGTTCCATCGACCCCGCCCCGCCCCGCGCCGGCGTCCGCAGTCCGCTCGGGCCGCGCATCCGGCACGAGCAGGTAGACGGCGAGCGCGGCGGCAAGCGCCAGCGCGTAGAACCAGAACAGGGCCTGATAGCCCGAGACGGGAACGCCCGGCGTGCTGCCCGCCGCGTAGACCGCGCCGGTTGCGAACTGGACGACCCCGGTGCCGCCGATCGAGAAGAAATTGAGGAGCGTCACCCCTCGCCCCGTCAGATGCAGCGGCACGAAGGCGCGCCCATGCGCCATCAGCAGGCCGTAGCTGCCCCCGAGGATACCCATCAGCATCAGCAGGATCGTGACCACCGTGATCCCCGGCGCGGGAGCGACCGCCAGCACGAGGAACACGCCCATCGCCAGCCCGTTGCCGACGATGGCGACCCATTTGCGCGTCCTGAACAGCGTATCGAGCGGCCCGTAGATCGCCGCACCGGCCACCATCGCCAGCGCCATGAAGAACACGATGTTGCCGATGAGCAGCGTGTCGGCGCCGTAAACATCGGTGAGATAGGGACCCGCCCAAAGGCCGCGCACGCTCGCGGCGGGAGCATAGCCGAGGGCCACCAGCGGCGCGATCAGCCACAGATTGCGGATGCGCAGCAGGGTCATGTAGCCGGCGAAGCCCGAGCCGGAGCCGGTGTCCGCGGGCTCTCTCGGCGGGTCCCGCACCACGAGCTCGATGGCAAGCGCCACGGCGAGCGTCACCACGCCCATGCCGACCAGCACGGCCCGCCAGCCGAACGCTTCCGACGCGGCGGCGAGCGGAGAGGTTCCGAACACGTTGCCGAGGCTGCCGATCGCCATCATCGCCGAGGTGCGGACGGCAAGCTGGGCGGGCTTCGACGTCCGCGCGAAGATGAAGATGGCAGCCATGAGGATCGGCGCGCAACCGACCCCGATCAGCGCCATCGCGCAGACGATGGCCCATGGCGCCGTGGCCGCGGCAAACAGGAACGCGCCGACGCCGCCGAGCGCCAGCATGGCGGAGGTGGTGCGCTTCGGCCCGTACCGGTCGAGGCAGACGCCGACGACGAACTGGGCCAGGGCGAAGGTCGCGAACCAGGTGCCCGAGGCGAGCGACAGGTCCCCCTTCGTCGCTCCGAGATCGGTGATCAGCGCCGGCGCCAGGACGGCCATGAAGGCACGGTAGAAATGGGAAAGCACATATCCGAGCGCGAGCGCGACCAGACCCGCCATGATTTCCCCCTGCTTGCGCGCCGCACGGCATCGCGCGACGCGCCGTCCCCTCACGCCAGCCCGTAGACGGCCTCCGCCCGACGCTCGAATGCTTCGGAAAACATCCTGAAGGCACGCTCGAACATCGACCCCATCAGGGCGCCGAGCATGCGGCTTCGGAACTCATACTCGATGAAGAACACCACGTCGCAGCCCACAGGAGCCTGAAGGAAGGTCCAGCGGTTCTCCAGGCTGCGGAACGGCCCCTCGACATATTGCACGTCGATGCGCCGCTCGGCGGGCTTGAGGAGGACCTGCGTCACGAAGGTCTCGCGGATCGCCCTGTAGCCGACCGTCATGTCGGCCACGAGCAGCGTGGCGCCGTCCCGCTCGCGGCGGGAGCGCACGGTCAGCGATTCGCACAATGGCAGGAATTCGGGATAGCGCTCGACATCCGCGACCAGCGCGAACATCTGGTCGGGCGAATGGCGGACACGGCGTGTCGTCTCGAATTTCGGCATCGTGTTGGGCGTCAGGCCGAAGGCTTCAGCCTGGCTTCGCGCGCCGCCCTGAGCCGCGTGAAGTCTTCGCCGGCATGGTGCGACGAGCGGGTCAGCGGGCTCGACGAGACCATGAGGAAGCCTTTGGAATAGGCGACCGTCTCGTAGGACTTGAACTCGTCAGGCGTCACGAATCGCTTGACCGGATGATGCTTGCGGGTCGGCTGCAGATACTGGCCGATCGTCAGGAAGTCGACGTCGGCCGTGCGCAGGTCGTCCATGAGCTGCAGCACCTCGTTGCGCTCCTCGCCGAGCCCGACCATGATCCCGGACTTCGTGAACATGCCCGGATCGAGCTCCTTCACCCGCTGCAGGAGCCGGATCGAGTGGAAGTAGCGGGCGCCGGGCCGCACCGTCAGATAGTTCGACGGCACCGTCTCCAGATTGTGGTTGAAGACATCGGGCCGGGCGGCGACGACTTTTTCCAGCGCGCCGGGCTTGCGCAGGAAATCTGGCGTCAGGATCTCGATGGTCGTTGCCGGCGAGCTGGCGCGGATCGCCTCGATCACCTCGACGAAATGCTGCGCGCCGCCATCGGCCAGGTCGTCGCGGTCGACCGAGGTGACGACGACATGGGAAAGCCCCATCTGGCGCACCGCCTTCGCCACATTGGCCGGCTCTTCCGGGTCGAGGGCGGTCGGCAGCCCGGTCGCGACGTTGCAGAATGCGCAGGCGCGGGTGCAGATCTCGCCCATGATCATGAAGGTGGCGTGCTTCTTGTCCCAGCATTCGCCGATATTGGGGCAGCCGGCCTCTTCGCACACGGTGACCAGCCGGTTGGACCTGACGATCTCGCGCGTTTCCAGATAGCCGCGCGAGATGGGCGCCTTCACCCGGATCCAGTCGGGCTTGCGCAGCACCTCCTGGTCGGGGCGGTGCGCCTTTTCGGGGTGCCGGATGCGCGGCTTGGTGACTGTATCGAGGATGGTGACCATGATCTCGTTCGTTGCGCGGGCCGGGCGGCCGGGCCGTTGACGGATCCTATCTAACAACAGCCGGGCGGAAATGCGAGTTTCCGCCCGGCATGGCAGCAATGCACTTTGGTCGCAGCGGCCGCCTCAGCGACGGATCGCCCGCACGATGAAGATCAGCAGGCAGGCGCCGATGAAGCCGGTGATCAGATAGGCGATCCATCCGGTCCCCAGGATGCCGATATTGAGGGCGACGAGGATCGCGTTGAGCACGACCGCGCCCACAATGCCGAGAATGATGTTCATCAGCATGCCGTTATTGGTCTTCATCACCTGCTCGGCGAGCCATCCGGCGATGCCGCCGATGATGATCGCCGCAAGCCAGCCTACGCCATTCAGCTCCATGTGAGTCTCCTCCTCTGTCCGATTCTGGACGCCCGAACATAGCACGCCGCGGCGCGAGCGCACCCCCGGGCTGCAATCAGATGTTGAGCGCCCTGCCGTAGGCGTCCAGCACGCTTTCCTTCATCATTTCCGACAGGGTCGGATGCGGGAACACCGTGTGCATCAGCTCTTCCTCCGTCGTCTCGAGATTCATGGCGACGACGAAGCCCTGGATCAGCTCCGTAACCTCCGCTCCCACCATATGCGCGCCGAGCAGCTGGCCGGTCTTCTTGTCGAAGACCGTCTTGACCAGGCCCTGGTCCTCGCCCAGCGCCACGGCCTTGCCGTTGGCCAGGAACGGGAAGCGGCCGACACGCACCTCGTGGCCCGCCTCCTTCGCCCTGGCTTCCGTCAGACCCACCGAGGCCACCTGCGGATTGCAGTAGGTGCAGCCGGGCACGAGCGCCTTGTCGAGCGGATGCGGCGAAAGCCCGGCTATCTTCTCCACGCAGACGACGCCCTCGTGCTCGGCCTTGTGGGCGAGCATCGGCGGCCCGGCGACATCGCCGATGGCATAGATGCCCGGCACGCTGGTGCGGCAGAACCCGTCGATCGCGATCACGCCGCGCTCGGTCTTCACCCCGACGGCCTCGAGCCCGATATTCTCGATATTGCCCTGCACCCCGACGGCCGAGATCATCCGATCGGCGGTGATCTTCTCGACCGTGCCGTCCTTCTTCTCGACATGGGCGGTCACCGAGCCGCCGCCCTTCTCGACCTTCGTGACCTTGGCCTCGAGGATGATCCTCATGCCCTGCTTCTCGAAACGCTTCTGCGCGAATTTCGAGATTTCGGCATCCTCCACCGGCATCACCTGCGGCAACAGCTCGACGACGGTCACATCGACGCCCATCGTGCGATAGAAGCTCGCGAACTCGATGCCGATCGCGCCGGACCCCATGACCAGCAGGCTCTTCGGCATCTCCTTTGGCACCATCGCCTCGAAATAGGTCCAGATCAGCTTGCCGTCCGGCTCGATGCCGGGCAGCACGCGCGGCCGCGCGCCCGTCGCCACGATGACATGCCTTGCCGTATAGGTGCCCTCGCCCTTGCTGTTCTTGGGCGCCGGCACCTGCGGCTCCATCGGCTTCTTGGAGGTCTTGCCGACGGAAATCTCGACGCCGTCCTTGCCTGCCCGGGTGAGCTTCGCCTCGCCCCAGATGACGTCGACCTTGTTCTTCTTCATCAGGATGCCGACGCCGTTGTTCATGCGCGCCGCGATCCCGCGCGAGCGCTCCACGATCGCCTTGAGATCGGGCTTGACCGTGCCGGCGAGCGCCAGTCCGTATTCCTTAGCGTGGGTCGCCAGATGCATGACCTCGGCCGTGCGCAGGAGCGCCTTGGTCGGAATGCAGCCCCAGTTCGAGCAGATGCCCGCGAGATGCTCGCGCTCGACGATCGCGGTCCTGAGACCGAGCTGCGCGGCCCGGATGGCGGCGACATAGCCGCCGGGCCCGGCCCCGATGATGATGACGTCGTAATTGTCAGCCAAGGTTCGTCTCCGCTCTCAAAGTCCCAGCATCATGCGCACGATCGGCTCCAGCCCGCGGCCGATCGCGCGCGTGTTGGCCGCGTCGAGGTGGACGCCGTCGAGAGGCGAGGCACGGGCGACCGAACGCGCGTCGAAGAAGCCGCAGCCGGTGTCGTCGGCGAGGTCGGCATAGAACGAGCCGAGCATGAGCGATTCCTCGATGCGGCTTCCGAAGGTCGCGGCGAAGTCCGGATCGCCGGTCTCGGTGAAACCCGGCGGCGCCACGATCAGGATCTCGGGCGCCGGCGCGTCGAAAGGATAGACGTGGCTCCGCACGATCTCGACCAGCCGCTTCATGCCTCTCTGGGCGGCGATCGCGCGGCCGCCGAGCCACGGCTTCAGGTCGTTTTCACCCAGGAACAGGATGACGAGATCGAGCGGCGAATATGTGCTCAGCACCGACGGCAGAAGCCGGGCGCCGTTGCGGTCGGCACCCGCTGCATGGTCGTCGAACACCGTGGTGCGGCCGTTGAGCCCCTCGGCGATCACGTCGACGCCGCTGCCGAGCGCGGCGGCCAGCACGCTCGGCCAGCGGTCTTCGCGGGCATGCCGCGTCGGCCCCTCGGCATTGTAGCCCCAGGTGAGCGAATCGCCGTAGCAGAGCACGGTCTTCATGGCGCCGCGACGCTCGCCTCCCCTCCCCCTTGCGGGGAGGGGCCGGGGGTGGGGGTCGCCGCGACGAGCGCGGCCTTGATGCTTTGCAGGACGCCGTCACGCCGCAACATCACATTCTCGTTCCTGAAGCGCATGACACGGAAATCCTGAGCGCGCAGATATTCGTCTCGCGCCCGATCGTGGGCGAGAGCCTCGGGGCTCTGGTGAATCGGCCCATCCAGCTTCACGATCAGGCGATGCCCGATGCAGCCGAAATCCGCGACGTAGCGCCCGACAGGCACCTGACGGCGAAAATGGGTCCCGGTGCCGGCAAAGCCGCTCCGCAGGTATCGCCACAGCACCTTCTCGGCGCCCGTCATCGACCTGCGGAGCTTTCGCGCGCTGGCGCGTGCAGCCGGCCGCGTTTCGGTGTGTGAGGGCTGGTTCCAGGCCATTGCGTTCCCTTCGACGAACCGCCGGGCGGAGCCACCCCCACCCGGCCCTTCGGGCCACCTCCCCGCAAGGGGGGGGCTTTCTATGCCATCTTGCGCAAGCCGAGCGCGACCAGCAGGAACAGCACCCCGTTGGACAGCAGCTCCACCCCGAGCAGGATGCCCAGCACGGAGACGGCGGCCCACGGGAAGTCGGCGGCGATCATCAGGCCGAGCGCGAGCGACAGGATGCCCGAAGCCAGCACCCAGCCCCAGCCGGAGACCGGCCGCAGGGAGAAGGCATAGGCCAGCTTGATGACGCCGGTAACGAGGAACAACACGGCCACCAGCAGCGTCAGCGACACCATGCCGGCCAGCGGGTTCGCCAGAAGCGCGATGCCGACCAGCAGGCTCAGCACGCCGAACAGCAGCGCCCACAGGAAGCCCGCCCAGCCGCGAAGCTGGAAGGACTGGACGATCTGGATCACCCCCAGGATCGCGAACGCCCAGCCCGCCATCAGCGTCGCGGCCAGCGTCGCCGCGAACGGATTGAGCAATGCGAGCAATCCGCCGATGATGGAGATCACGGCGAGGATCGCCAGCCAGACCCAGGACGATTTCAGCTTTCCACTGTCTGCCACGTCTGTCATTTCACTGCCTCCTCAAATGGGCCGTCGCGGCCCTCTCGCCGGTCGGCCGGCGCTCCGGGACGGCTTGCGCCCCGGAATCCCCTCGATCGCTCACACCAGCATCGCCATCGGCGCCTCGATATAGCGCTTGAAGGCGGCGAGGAGCTCGGCCCCGAGCGCCCCGTCGACGGCGCGATGGTCGGTCGACAGCGTCACCGACATCATGGTGGCGACCCCGACCTGCCCCCCGCTCGCGACCGCCCGCTCCTCGCCCGCGCCGACGGCAAGGATCGTCGCATGCGGCGGGTTGATGACGGCCGCGAACTCCTTGATGCCGAACATGCCGAGATTGGAGACGGCGCTCGACCCGCCCTGATATTCCTCGGGCTTGAGCTTGCGGTTGCGCGCGCGGCCGGCGAGATCCCTCATCTCGTTGGAGATCGCCGACAGCGACTTCTCCTCTGCGCGCCGCACGATGGGGGTGATCAGCCCGCCGGGGATCGACACCGCCACGCCGACGTCGGCATGCCTGTGCTTCACCATCGCACCCTCCGTCCACGACACGTTGGCCTCGGGCACGTCGCGCAATGCCAGCGCCAGCGCCTTGATGACCATGTCGTTGACGGAAAGCTTGTAGGCCGGCTCCTCGCCCTTCTCCGTCTTGCGCTTGGGGGCCGCGTCGTTGAGCTGCTTGCGCAGGTCGAGCAGCGCGTCGATCCGGCACTCGAGCGTCAGGTAGAAATGCGGGATCGTCGTCTTGGCCTCGACCAGCCGCCGCGCGATCGTCTTGCGCATATTGTCGTGCGGCACCAGCTCGTAGCTGTCCGGCTCGAACAGCTTCAGCACGGCCTCGTCGGACATCGGCTTCGCGGCAGGCGCCGGTCCGGCGGCAGCCGCCTTGCCCGCGGCCGGCGCGGCCTTCGCCGTCCCGCCGGTGATCGCGGCCTCCACATCCGCCTTCACCACGCGCCCATGCGGCCCTGAGCCCGTCATGGCCGACAGGTCGATGCCCGCCTCGCCGGCGATCCGCCGCGCCAGCGGCGAAGCGAAGACGCGGGCGGCACCGTTACCCTCCCCCCTGGGGGGAGGGTCGGTGCGCAGCGCCGGGGTGAGGGTAACGGATTGGGGCTGGTCTTTTTCATCCCCTCCCGCGCCTCCGGCGCGACCTCCCCCATCCGAGGGGGAGGCAGGCGCCGGCTCCTTCTTCGCTTCGGCCTTTCCTCCGCCGTCGCCAGAGCCCTTGGCGGCCGCCGCGGCGTCCTCGCCCTCACCGGCGAGGATCGCGATCACCGCATTGACCTTGACGCCTTCGGTGCCGGCCGGGACGACGATCCTGGCGACAGTGCCCTCGTCGACGGCCTCGACCTCCATCGTCGCCTTGTCGGTTTCGATCTCGGCGATGACGTCGCCGGGGGCGACGCGATCGCCCTCCTTGACCAGCCACTTGGAAAGGCTTCCCTCCTCCATCGTGGGGGACAGCGCCGGCATGGTGATATTGATCGGCATGGCTCTCGTCCTCCCTCAGCGCCGGTAGGTGACGGCCTTCACCGCCTCGACCACCTCGGCGACCGACGGCAGCGCCAGCTTCTCCAGATTGGCGGCGTAAGGCATCGGCACGTCCTTGCCCGCAACCGTGATGACCGGCGCGTCGAGCCAGTCGAAAGCCTGCCGCGAGACCTGGTTGGCGATGTAGTCGCCGACCGAAGACTGCGGGAAGCCTTCCTCCACCGTCACCAGCCGGTTGGTCTTCTTCACGGACGCGATCACCGTGTCGAGGTCCATCGGCCGGATCGTCCTGAGGTCGATGATCTCGACGTCGATGCCGGCCGCCGCCAACTCGGCTTCTGCCTTGACCGCATAGGTCATGCCGATTCCGAACGAGACGATCGTGGCGTCGCTGCCCTGCTTGTGGACGCGCGCCTTGCCGATCGGCAGCACGAAATCGTCGAGCTTCGGCACGTCGAACGTGTGGCCGTAGAGGATCTCGTTCTCGAGGAAGATCACCGGGTTGGGATCGCGGATCGCAGCCTTCAGCAGCCCCTTGGCGTCGGCCGCCGTATAGGGCTGGATGACCTTGAGGCCGGGGATATGGCTGTACCAGGCCGCATAGTCCTGGCTGTGCTGGGCCGCGACCCGCGCCGCCGCGCCGTTCGGCCCGCGAAAGACGATCGGCGCCCCCATCTGGCCGCCGGACATATAGAGCGTCTTGGCCGCCGAATTGACGATCTGGTCGATCGCCTGCATCGCGAAATTGAAGGTCATGAACTCGACGATGGGCTTCAACCCGGCGAAGGCGGCGCCGATGCCGACGCCGGCGAAGCCGTGCTCGGTGATCGGCGTATCGACCACCCGCCGCGCGCCGAATTCCTGCAGCAACCCCTGCGTGATCTTGTAGGCGCCCTGATATTCGGCGACCTCCTCGCCCATGACGAAGACATCCTCGTCGCGCCGCATTTCCTCCGCCATCGCGTCGCGCAACGCCTCGCGCACCGTCGTCTGCACCATCTCGGTGCCGGCCGGAATGTCGGGATCGGCCGCGATCTCTGCCCGCGGCGCGGCCGGCGCCCTGGCCGCCGATCTCTCGGCGGTCGGCTCGTCGTCGGCCGCGCGCGCCTTGCCGCCGGCCTCGCCCTCCGCCGCCTTCGGCGTATCGGCGTCCGCAGCCTTCACCGCCGGCCCCTTCGCCGCGCCGATGTCGGAAGCGCTCTCGCCTTCGCCCAGCAGCACGGCAATCGGCGTGTTGACCTTGACGCCTTCCGTGCCGGCCGCAATCAGGATCTTGCCGAGCGTACCCTCGTCGACCGCCTCCACCTCCATCGTCGCCTTGTCGGTCTCGATCTCCGCGACCACGTCGCCCGGCGAAACCTTGTCCCCCTCCGCTTTCAGCCATTTGGAGAGGGTTCCTTCCTCCATCGTCGGCGACAGGGCCGGCATCAGAATTTCGGTTGGCATCTGCGTCGTTTCCTCCAGGGCGCTGCCGCGGGCGGGCGCGCCGTCGCTAGAATGTCGTCGGTCGGCTGAAGCGGCTCAGGCCGTCGCCTCGACATAGATGTCGGTCCACAGTTCGGACACGTCCGGCTCGGCGTCGTTCTGCGCAAACTCGGCGGCGTCCGCCACGATGTCGCGCACCTCCTTGTCGATCGCCTTCAGATCCTCCTCGCTCGCCCACTTCTTGCTTGTCAGCCGTGCCTTGACCTGCTCGATCGGGTCGTGCTCCGAGCGCATCTTCTGCACCTCGTCCTTGGTGCGGTACTTGGCCGGATCCGACATCGAATGGCCGCGATAGCGGTAGGTCAGCATCTCCAGGATGATCGGCCCGTTGCCGTCGCGGCACCATTGCGTGGCCATGTCGCCGGCCGACTTCACGGCGCGCACGTCCATTCCGTCCACCTTCACGCCGGGGATGCGGAAGGAGAGGCCGCGCTGCGAGAAATCGGTCTCGGCCGAGGAGCGGGTGACCGAGGTCCCCATCGCATAGCGATTGTTCTCGATCACGTAGACGACCGGCAGCTTCCACAGCGAGGCCATGTTGAAGCTCTCGTAGACCTGGCCCTGGTTGGCCGCGCCGTCGCCGAAATAGGTGATGCAGACGGCCTTGTTGCCGCGATACCTGTTGGCAAAGGCAAGGCCCGTGCCCAGCGGCACCTGCGCGCCGACGATGCCGTGGCCACCGTAGAAGTTCTTCTCCTTCGAGAACATGTGCATCGAGCCGCCCTTGCCGCGCGAATAGCCTCCGCGCCGCCCGGTCAGCTCCGCCATCACGCCGCGCGGGCTCATCTCCATCGCCAGCATGTGGCCGTGGTCGCGATAGGCGGTGATCATCTGATCGTCCGCCTCCAGCGCCATCTTCATGCCGGTGACGACCGCTTCCTGGCCGATATAGAGATGGCAGAAACCGCCGATGAAACCCATGCCGTAGAGCTGGCCGGCCTTCTCCTCGAAGCGGCGGATGAGCAGCATGTCGCGATAGGCTGCAAGCTCCTGCTTCTTGTCGAAACCGGCCGGTGCGGGCGCTTTCAGGACCGGCGTGCTCCGGGCCTCCCTCCCCTTGCCCTCCGGTTTCGATCTCGCCCCCGTCTTGCGGGCTGGCGATTTTCGCGCGGCTGCCGGCATGCGCTTCTCCCTGTTGGCGTCTCTTGCGGACATGGAGGGAGAATTACAGGCCCCCCTCCTCATTGCGGGGAAGGCTAGCACGCGGCGGGTCGCGCAGCCATGCCGAATCGCGCATGGCAGTCATGCGCTTAACCGCCTCATTTCGCTGGTTTTTCCAAAAATGAACCGAAATCCGATTAATCGCGGATCGGCCGGCGTTTGAGGACGATCACCTCGTCCTTGCCGGCGAGATTGAGCTGGTAGCGCGCCTGCTGGTCGAGCATGTCCTTCTCCAGTGTGCCGTCACGCAGCAGCGACACCCTGTGCTCGAGCGCGGCGCGTTCGGCCTTGACGGCATCGAGGCGTGCCTGGGCGGCCGCCGTGCGCCCCTCCAGCCGGTACTTCGAATAGATGCCGAACTCGCCATGATAGGCGTGGAAGCCGAAATAGGTCAGCACTGCGGCCGTGATCGCGGGGACGACGAGCGCCCCGGTCCTTCGTCTCTTGTGCTGGCGTGTCCACATGGCGACGGCCCGAATTCCCGAACCCCCATATGACGCCGATATGCTTAAGAGGCGGTTAGGATTCGCTCAGGCCGCGCGCAGGATCGATCTTCCCGCATAGGCGGCCTGGCGGCCCAGATCGGCTTCGATGCGCAGGAGCTGGTTGTATTTCGCCAGCCTGTCCGACCGCGCCAGCGAGCCGGTCTTGATCTGCCCGCAATTGGTGGCGACGGCGAGATCGGCGATGGTGGCGTCCTCCGTCTCGCCCGAACGGTGCGACATCACCGCCGTATAGGCCGCGCGATGTGCGGTATCGACGGCATCCAGCGTCTCGGACAGCGAGCCGATCTGGTTGACCTTGACGAGGATGGAATTCGCGACCCCCATGCGGATGCCGTCGCGCAGGCGTGCGGAATTGGTGACGAACAGGTCGTCGCCGACAAGCTGCACCTTGCCGCCGATCTGGTCGGTCAGGAGCTTCCAGCCGTCCCAGTCGTCCTCGGCCATGCCGTCCTCGATCGAGATGATCGGATAGTCGGCGG
>ENA-UOVV01001032-UOVV01001032.1-compost-metagenome-genome-assembly--contig:-NODE-1032-length-24940-cov-20.495519_pt1 | contig 24940 bp, 23 predicted proteins | sample MGYA00238155_ERZ761577 | MGnify/ENA primary metagenome ERZ761577 (study PRJEB28898, sample SAMN06268775) | compost metagenome | isolation source: Emeryville, CA | place: USA:Emeryville, CA | collected...
TCACGAATGGCCGTCCAGCGTCGGCCCGAATCGATGATTCCGTCCGCCCGCCACCCACTCATCACTCGCGAGACTGACTCCGGCGTTGACCGGGCGAGGCCCGCCACATCGGCACGCGATAACGGCACCTCAATGAGCACCGAGCCGTCACGCTGGACGGTGCCCACCTTGTCGGCAAGGCGGAGAAGGGCAGTTGCCACGCGCACTGCGACAGTGTCGCTCGTTTGACCGCCGACATCGGCGTGGGCTCGTGCCAAGCGGGCCGCAACATCATCGAGAACGCGAAGTGCGACAGCGGGGTGCTCGTTCAGGACCTCGCGAAAAGCAGTCTGGTCGATTCGCAATGTGCATGAGCCGACCATCGCGGTGGCGGTCTGTTCGTAGACGGGGGATCCAATGGTGCTCATCGCGCCGAACAACTCTCCAGGCGTAAGGATGTCGGTGATGCTCTCTGCGCCATTCACGGTGACTGCGCTCAACTTGATACGGCCCTCCGCGACGATATAGAGCGTGTTGGCCTGGTCCCCAGCGTGAAAGAGTGACTCGCCTTCGCTCCACGACGTCGCTTGCATGCGAGCGTCGACCCGTTCCAACGCGCTGTCGCTGAGCCCTGCGAAGTAGGGGGCGCGTTCTAGAGCCCCCTTTCGCACGGGCCACGGACACACATGCGGCACGGTGACATCCCTCAAGGGGATACGCCGACGCTGGGGCCGCGCCGCAGGCGAAGAAGCCATAGGGGGAGGTTACCAAGTGCAGTAACGACGCCGGGGCGACCAATATGCGGGTAATTGATGTGCGTCATGGTGCGTCGCTCGGGGAGTTCGTACGGTCAAGACAACACCGACCGAAAGGAGCCCATCGTGGACACGACTGTGAGGACCACGCTTCGAGCTGAAGGCTTCGCTTGCCCTTCCTGTGTGACGAAGATCGAGAAGCACGTGGGTGCGCTCGACGGCGTCGCAAACGTCACCGTTCACTTCGCGTCATCCCGAATCGACATCGAGCACAACCCAGATGTCTCACGCGTGGATGACCTTGTGGCCGCCGTGCGCAAAGCCGGTTACGTCGCCGCGCCATCGGCGTTCTAGCACTTCTCTCCGCATCAGCTCGCCCGTCGAAAGGTAACCGTTCCCATGACCGCCCTCCTGACTCTGGTCCGCAGCCGCTGGCTCGTCCCCATCGTGGCTGGTGCGCTGATTGTCGCCTCCTTCGTCACAGGCCAGGCGTCAGGAGGGCCTTGGGCTGATGCATTGATGATCGCTGCCGCAGTTGTGGCAGGTGCGCCGATCGCCCGAGCCGCAGTGAACTCCCTCAAGGTGCGCGTTGTCAGCATCGACCTCCTCGTATCGGTCGCTGCGATCGGGGCGATCGCCATTGCGAACTATTGGGAGGCGGCAGCGGTGACCTTCCTCTTCGCGGTAGGTCACGCGCTTGAGATCGCGACACTCAACAAGACTCGTGCTGCGCTTGCGGAGTTGGTGAAGGTGGCGCCTGACGAGGCCACGGTGTTGAGAGATGGCGTGCAAATCCGAGTTCCAGCGCACGCAGTGAGGCCCGGTGAGACCGTCCTGGTGAAGCACGGGTCAAAGGTTCCTGTGGATGGTGTGGTGATCGACGGCGTCGGCGCTATCGATGAGGCCCCCATCACGGGTGAGTCCATCCCGGTAGAGAAGGCCGCCGGTGACCGTGTGTTCGCGGGCACCGTGTCGACGGGAGGACTCATGCGGGTCGAAGCGCGCGGGGTGGGCGCTGACACGACCCTTGCCCGCATCATTCACCGCGTCGAGGAAGCGCAGGACGCAAAGGCGAAGACCCAAGCGTTCATCGACCGCTTCTCACGGTGGTACACGCCTGGGATCATCGTGCTCGCCATCATCGTCGGCCTCGTCACGCGCGATGTCGTCCTGGCGCTCACGCTCCTCGTCATTGGCTGCCCGGGAGCCTTGGTCATCTCCATTCCCGGCGCAATCGTGGCTGGTATCGGGAGGGGCGCCCGCGACGGAATTCTCATCAAGGGCGGCGAGTACCTTGAAACCGCCGCAAAGATCGACGTGGTTGCCCTCGACAAGACGGGCACGCTGACTGAAGGTCGTCCGCAGGTGACAGACGTGCTGGCGCTCGACAACGCCTCCACCGCCGACGCTGTCCTTCAGTGGGCAGCGCGAATCGAGAGCGGTTCGAACCACCCGCTTGCTGCCCCGATTCTCGCCGCCGCAGCTGACCGGGGGCTCGTGGTTGACGTTGCGGCGGTCGACATTGTCACGATTCCAGGCAAGGGCATGGTTGCGACCATCGACGGCACGAGGGCCGCCGTGGGAAACCGGGCGCTCGTCATTGACGAAGCCGGACACATCGCCCCCCAGGTGGACTCCGCCATCCACGCACTCGCAACAGCGGGACGCACGCCGATGGCCGTTGTGGTGGACCGGCAGGTCATCGGTGTGATTGGCGTTGCCGATCAGGTGCGCACAGACGCCGCGCACATGGTGTCCGGCCTGCGCGGAGCTGGCGTCCGCCGCGTCCTCATGCTGACGGGCGACGCGGCACCCGTTGCCGAGGCAGTGGCCCGTGACGTGGGCATTACCGAGGTCTACTCGAGTTTGTTGCCCGAGGACAAGCTCGATGTCGTTCGAGCGCTGCAGGCAGAAGGTCACGTGGTCGCGATGGTGGGCGACGGTGTGAACGACGCTCCGGCGTTGGCGACGGCGAACATTGGCGTCGCAATGGGGGCAGCAGGTGCAGGTGTCGCGATCGAGACCGCCGATATCGCCCTCATGAAAGATGACCTGCTCAAACTTCCCCGCGCGGTTTTGCTCGCCAGGCGCACTGTCGCCGTCATGCATCAGAACGTGGCGGTCGCGATGGTGACAGTCGCTGCCCTCTTGCTTGGCGTGATTGCGGGTGGCGTGACGATGGCGATCGGCATGCTCGTCCACGAGGTCTCCGTGCTTGCCGTGATAGCGAATGCGATGCGATTGCTCAAGGGGCAACGGCCCGACGTCACACGCCCCGTTACGACGCAAGAGCTTGCCTTGTCGGCTGCTTCGTGATTCCATAACGATATATCGCGAGCAGTCGCTGGCGATCGTTATTCGGTGTCGAGGAGGCAGTCATGAAGGAATCCCGTCGTGGAGGATTCGACGCAAACCAGGCGGCCGATGCTGTGTGGAAGATGGTCGATCAGTTGAAAGGCGAGTTCGACAAGAAGGTCGGCACTCGTATGGGCAGGGGAGACGTACGCGCTTCCGTTCTGTTCTTGCTCGACGAGCGACCGATGCACGGCTACCAGATCATTCGTGAGATCGAAGATCGCACGGGAGGGCGCTGGAAGCCGTCCGCCGGGTCCGTATACCCGACGCTTCAGATGCTTGCGGACGAGGGGCTCGTCACGGTTGACGTCGTCGAAGACCGTAAGGTCTACGCCCTGACCACCGAAGGAAGGGAAGCAGCTGAGCACGTCGCTGACAACGTGCCGTGGGTGACTGAAGACGAAGAACAGGGACCTCGAGTTGGCGCTCTTGCGAAGGCGGCGTTCGAGCTCGCCGACGCCGTCACGTCGATGGCGCGCAGCGGAAACGCCCAGCAACGTGAAGAAGCCGTGGGAGTGCTCCGCGACGCCCGGCGCACGATCTACTCCATTCTTTCCCGGGACTGACGCGGGTGGCGGCCCCTCGCGGGCATGATGGAGGGATGACGTCCGCAACAGTGTCAGGTCGGGCGCGCTATCGACGGATTCTCCGCTTCGCCATGTGGCATCTCACCGTCACGTGGTGGCACGAGATTGTGTTGCCGTCAGTGGGCCTGAGCCGTGTTGCGGCACGAACCAGGCCTGCACGTATGCGGCGCTTTGCGAAGAGTTTTCGTGTGCTCGCCGTGTCGCTTGGTGGCCTCATGATCAAGCTCGGCCAGTATCTGTCGTCGCGACTCGACGTCCTGCCGCCTGAGATCACGTCGGAGTTGCAGGGTCTGCAAGATGAAGTGCCGGCGGTGGGGTTCGAGGCGATCAAACGTCTTGCGGAAGAGGAATTGGGCGTTCCGTTGGACCGTGTGTTCGCACACTTTGACGCGGAGCCCGTCGCTGCTGCCTCTTTGGGTCAGGCGCATCGAGCGCGCCTCACCTTTGCCGACGCCGAAGCGGCAGGCTTTGGCGACGTGGTGGTCAAGGTTCAACGGCCGGGAATCGCGCAGATCGTCGACATCGATCTCGCGGCGCTGCGTAAGGTCGCCGTGTGGGTGTCGCGAGTGCGACTGGTGAACAGGCGCGTTGATGCGCCCGCCTTGATCGAAGAGTTCGCCGTGACGAGCCTTGAGGAGATCGACTACCTCCACGAAGGCGCCGCATCAGAGCGCTTTGCGGCGCTTTTTGAGGACGATCCGCGAGTGCGGGTACCTGATGTCGTGTGGGAACGCACCACTCGCCGTGTGCTCACGCTGCAGGATGTGAGTGCCATCAAGATCACTGATCACGCCGGAATGCGTGCTGCGGGAATCGACCCAGCCGAGGTTGCACCCGTGTTTGCCGAGGTGATGTTTGATCAATTGTTCCGCCACGGCTACTTCCACGCGGATCCCCATCCCGGCAACCTCTTCGTCACGCCGCTGGAGGGGGATGGGCCACCGTGGGCGCTGACGGTTGTCGACTTCGGCATGATGGGAGAGGTCACACCCGCTCTGAAGTCCGCGCTCCGCAAACTTGTCATCGCGGCCGCGATGCGGGATGGCCGGTCGATGGTGGCGGCGATGAGCGAGGCAGGGGTCTTGCTCCCGAGTGCCGATTCACGCGAGCTTGAGCGCGTCATTAGTCATGCGTTCGCTCGCTTTGGCGGGATGGGTTTCGCCGAGCTGCGCAACGTCGATCCGCGAGAGTTCCGCGAATTCGCGGCGGAGTTCAGCGACATCATGTTGAGCCTGCCTTTTCAATTGCCTGCGAACTACCTGCTCGTGATGCGGACGACATCTCTCACATCAGGCGTATGCAGTGGACTCGACCCGGCATACAACCTGTGGGACTCGGTTGAGCCTTACGCCCAAGGTTTGCTACGGGACGAGACAGGCGGCTTGGTGGGGGAGGCCGTCAGCTCGGTGCGCGACGCCGTACGCATCAGTGTTGGGCTTCCCGCACGCATCGACGCTCTGCTCACGCAGGCGGAGAACAGTGGTGTCCGCGTCGAAGCACCGGGCGTTGAGCGTGTATTGCTGCGCCAAGAACGCGCCGCACGGAGGACGACATCTGCGGTCCTCTTTGCCGCGCTGTTCATTGGTGGAGCAGTCCTTCGCCTCGACGTCGAAGGGTGGGGGACCGCGACGATGATCGCATCCGCCGTGCCGCTCCTCCACGCGCTGTTTGCGGGGCGTCGACGCTGACGCACGTGGAGCGTCGGCCGTGTCCACGCAATCTTGGCGACAAGCGCTCACAAAGCGCGACGTGACTGCTGCGCGTGCCTGTAAGGTGCGTCAAGAAACCCGCGCACCGCACCCCTGCAAGGACGTGTCATGGCCAAGCTGTACTTCCGCTACGGAGCGATGAACTCATCGAAATCGGCGTTGTTGCTCACGGCGGCGTACAACTACGAAGAGCGCGATCAGCATCCAGTCATCGTGAAGCCGGGCATCGACACGAAGGCAGGCGGGGCAGTCCAGTCGCGCATCGGTATCGAGCGTCCAGTCGACATCCTGCTCGGCCACGAGAAATCGTTCCGCGAGGCGCTCTTAGAGCACCGGCCGCTTGGCGAGATTGACGCCGTTTTCGTCGATGAGGCACAGTTCCTTACCCCTGCGCAGGTTGACGAGGCCTTCGCTGTTGCTGTCGAAGACGGCATCCCCGTCCTCTGCTACGGCTTGCGCGCCGACTTCATGACGCGCTCCTTTCCGGGGTCAATGCGCCTCATGGAGATTGCGCACTCGATTGAGGAGCTGAAGACGATTTGCCGGTGTGGCTCCAAGGCGATTTTCAACGCTCGGATTGTCAACGGGGAGTTCGTGCGCCATGGTGATCAAGTGGCGATCGACGGCCAAGATGCCAGGTACGAATCACTGTGTGGCCGCTGCTACCTCCAGAAGGTAGGTCCCTTCCCTGCGACGGTGCAGACGTGACAATCAGGACAGCACACATGGGACCGTCCCAACTAGGTCCGCGGGCCTGTACTTTCATCCGGAAAAGTGCGTAACAATGGAGACCGTGACAGAGCCCGTGCTGCTGGTGATCGTGGTCGCGACCGCACTCGCTTTTGACTTCACCAATGGGTTTCACGACACAGGCAACGCGATGGCGACATCGATTGCCACGCGTGCGTTGAGCCCCCGCCGCGCTGTGCTGTTGTCAGCAAGTCTCAACCTCGTCGGCGCCTTCTTGTCTCTTGCCGTTGCGGCGACGATCGCCAAGGGAATCGTCGACGCTGGGGTCGTCACGCTCGACGTCGTTCTCGGTGGACTCGTGGGCGGCATCGTGTGGAACCTCATCACCTGGCTGTTCGGGATACCGTCAAGTTCGTCCCATGCGCTTGTGGGTGGCGTCGTGGGCGCCGTGCTCGCGGCCGTCGGCGGTGGCGGCGTCCTGTGGGGCGGGCTGACCGCGAAGGTGCTGATCCCCGCTCTGCTCGCGCCGGTCGTCGCAATTCTTGTCGCATCGATCGCAACCCGCCTTGTCATGCGGATGACGCGTGACGTTCCGCAGCAGGACAACGACCGAATGTTCCGCTGGGGCCAGATCGGATCTGCGTCGCTTGTCTCGCTCGCGCATGGCACCAACGATGCGCAGAAGTCGATGGGAATCATCCTCCTGGCGCTCATTGCCGCGGGCGCGGTTCCTGCCGATTCGAACGTGCCGTGGTGGGTCATCATCGCCTGTGCCCTCGCGATGGCGCTTGGCACCTATACCGGGGGCTGGCGGGTGATTCGCACTCTTGGCAAGGGGCTTGTCGAGCTCGAGTCTCGCCAAGGCATGGCTGCCGAGACATCGTCTGCCGCCGTCATCTTGTTGTCGAGCCACTTCGGCTACTCGCTGTCCACCACCCATGTGGCAACCGGCTCGATCATGGGCTCTGGTGTGGGCGCCAAGGGCAGTTCGGTGCGGTGGAAGGTTGCGGGCCGTATGGCCATTGCGTGGCTCATCACCGTCCCGGCCGCGGGCCTCGTCGGAGCCGCGTGCTATTTGCTTGACACCGCGACAAGCTCGTACGCCGTTGTCGCGTTGCTCGTCGTCGTCTCCGGAATCATCGTTGCATGGTCACGATTGCGTCCGGTCAACCCCTCGAATGTGAACGACGCGTGGGACGAGGACGACCCACAGGGCGTGATCGCAGAGTCGCTCGTCGACCACGACCCGAGCCTCTTGGCCGCCGCAGCGCCGGTGGGCACCGACGAAGCAACGACCAAGGCGTAGCCCAGTGTCGGACTTCGTTGAATGGGGCTCTATTGCCCAGGTCGTGATCGTGGGCATCATCGTCGGTGCAGGACTTCCGCTTGCGTTCGCGGTCGGGGTGCGTGCGATCGCCAGCAAGAACGCGCGTGACGAGGATGGCCGCATTCCCCGGCGACGGAAGCTTGTCGCAATCGGCGCCTTTGGCGTTGTGGTGCTCGCGACGCTTGGAGCTGTTGCCTACATCGCCGGTGGCGGGCACTAGCGCCCGAGGCGCCTCTTCGCTGCTCCAGCGACCTCCGCATGGGGGTATTCGAGAAAGATCTCGGCGGCCTCGTCCGGCACATGAGGGTTGACGAGCAATGCGGCAAGCACCGTGGGGTGGCGCTCCTGTTCAATCGCGGCCATCAGCGCGGGTGCAGGTGTCGATTCGTTCTGCGCTGCCCACCACCGAACGTCGGGGTCAGAGTCGAGTGTGAGTTCCGTGAGGATCTCGGGGTCGGTGTTGACGTTCGACGCCTGCCGGAGACGGCTGACCCCCTCAGAACCCTTGGCAATGTCGCTTGCGACGTTGTCGAGCGCGGCCGCGAGGTCGTGCGAGTTGGAGGCGCGGTACTGCTTTGACAGTTCGTGAACATAATCGGACAGCTCATTGGCCTCGTTCTGGCGGGCCACGATCTCAAGAACGGTGCGGCCGTCAGGCTCCGCGATCTCACTCTTGATGACCATGCCAAGCCGGCGGAGGGTCTCTGCGATGTTGAGGGCGGGGTGGCGTGGATCTCCGTCAGCCTCTGCGCGCGCCTCACCCTCAGCTTTGCCGATGATCGCCAACGCTTGAGCCATCGCCTCAAGTCGCCCGCTTTGGAATGCTTCATCGCTCGAGTAGTCCTCGAGCGGATGAGGGTCCGTGTTGTCGAGCATCTGATCCAAGGCGATCACCTTGCGAGCGGCGGCCATCGTCTCGCACTCATCCCCGGCATCGCATACGGCGCATGCGTGGTGGCGCGTCGTATGGATCGCCTCCGCGACAATCGCGTGACGACGTGCTGTCGGCGATGCTGCTGCTTGCGCGTTCTGCGTGTGCGGTGACACGGCCACGTCACTCCTCGGGATCTTAGGAACAGGCTCCGATTCCCGCCGGGTAGGCGGTCATGTCACCTATCGGCTGCGTCATCTCGCGGGGTAGCGATCGCGGGCACAAAGAGGGCCTGCAGTGAGAATGTCCACACCGGTGTCACGTCCCGTGAGAATCCCCTCCCGAACGCAAGCGCGACACGCCGCCTGCTGGCAATCGGAATTGGAGGAGCCGCCTGCCTTCTCGTGTGACGCCTGCGCAGTTCTTCGGTCCTCGACTGGCAACAAGGGACCTAGGGCCCAGAACTCTTGAACCGCTACATCTAGTGTGGAAGGGCCGCAATCGCCCCCATATGTAGTGGTTCGCAGGCGACGGAGGAAACACACGATGTGGTGTGTACACGGGAGGAAAGACGATCATCATGAGCATCACTGACATCTCATCAAGCGCAACAGTCGAGTCCCAGAACACGAGCGCCCAATTGGAGGTCGTCAAGCGTGATGGCCGCACTTTGCGATTCGACGACGTGCGGATTCGTCTCGCTCTCGCAAAGGCTTTCGAGGCGGTCCACGGCACCCTCACCCCGACGCACGAGCGCACCATCAAGCGCCTCGTCGGGGACATCGTCGACGAGATCCGCTCGAGCTACGACGCGCGGGTCAAGATCTATGAGATTCAGGCGGCGGTTGAGCACGTGCTCCTTGAGGAGCGCGAGTACGACGTCGCGCGCGCGTACATCGACTACCGCGTCCAGCGCGACTTCGCACGCAGCAAGGCGACGGACCTCAACCACTCGATCACCAAGCTTCTCGACAAGGACCAGACTGTCGTCAACGAGAATGCCAACAAGGACGCCGAGGTCTTCAACACTCAGCGTGACCTGACTGCGGGCATGGTGGGCAAGGCGATCGGGCTGAAGATGTTGCCGGCGCACGTGGCGAACGCTCACCAAAAGGGCGATATTCACTACCACGACCTTGACTACCACCCCTATGCACCGATGACGAACTGCTGCCTCATCGATTTCAAGAACATGCTCTCCCGGGGTTTCCGCATCGGAAATGCCCAGGTAGAGCCGCCGAAGTCGATCCAGACGGCGACGGCACAGATCTCGCAGATCATTGCAAACGTCTCGTCAAGCCAGTACGGGGGCTGCACCGTCAACCGCATCGACGAACTGCTCGCCCCCTACGCCAAGCGCAACTATGACAAGCACATGGCCGATGCAGCCGAGTGGATCGAGGACGACTCGAGACGAGAGGAGTTTGCTCGGTCCAAGACTCGCAAGGACATCTACGACGCGATGCAGAGCCTTGAGTACGAGATCAACACTCTCTTCACCTCGAACGGCCAGACGCCGTTCACATCCGTGGGATTCGGGCTTGGTGAAGGCTGGTACGAGCGCGAGATCCAGAAGGCCATTCTCAACATCCGCATCCGAGGGCTCGGTTCGGAGGGGCGCACCGCGATCTTCCCCAAGCTGCTGTTCACCCTGAAGAAGGGGCTCAACCTCAAGCCGGGGGATCCGAATTACGACATCAAGAAGCTCGCAGTCGAGTGCGCGACGAAGCGCATGTATCCAGACGTGCTCAGCTACGACAAGATCGTCGAGATCACGGGATCTTTCAAGGCGCCGATGGGGTGTCGCTCGTTCGTGCAGGGCTGGACGGATGAGAACGGCAACGACGTTGTCGAGGGACGCATGAACCTTGGCGTCGTCACTCTCAATCTCCCTCGTATTGCGATGGAGGCCCGTGGCAGCCTCGAGGTGTTCTGGGCCCTGCTCGAAGAGCGCCTCGACACGATGCACGACGCGATCATGTTCCGCATCAACCGCTGCAAGGAGGCGAAGCCTGGCAACGCCCCGATCCTCTATGTGCACGGAGCATTCGGAAAGCGGCTTGGGCCTGCTGATGATGTGAATGAGCTATTCCGTGATGGCCGCGCGACGGTGTCTCTCGGGTACATCGGTCTCTATGAAGTGGCAGCTGCCTTCTTTGGCGGCGACTGGGAAGACAACCCCGAGGCGAAGAAGCTGACGGTTGACGTCCTCACCTCTTTGCTCGATCACGCGAAGCAATGGCGGGCGGAGTCCGGCTACTGGGTGAGTGTCTACTCAACGCCATCAGAGAGCCTGACCGACCGGTTCTGCCGGCTGGATCGGGAGCGCTTTGGGATCGTGGAGAACATCACCGACAAGGACTACTACACGAACAGCTTCCATTACGACGTGCGCAAGAACCCGACGCCGTTCGAGAAGTTGGATTTCGAGGCGGAGTACGCGCCGCTCACCTCCGGTGGCTTCATTCACTACTGCGAGTACCCAGTTCTGCAGCAGAACCCCACCGCTCTCGAAGCGGTGTGGGACTACGCCTACGACCGCGTCGGCTACCTGGGAACAAACACGCCGATTGACCGGTGCTACGAGTGCGGCTTTGCAGGCGACTTTGACCCCACGGCGAGAGGGTTCGCATGCCCCAGCTGTGGCAATGAAGACCCGCGTACGTGCGATGTCGTGAAGCGCACCTGCGGATACCTTGGCAATCCGCAGCAACGTCCAATGGTGCACGGTCGGCACATGGAGATCTCGGCTCGCGTCAAGCACATGGACTCATCGGATGTGCGTGTGCCACTGAGTGCGCTTGGCCCCGACGGCGAACTCCCCACCGGCGGACGTCCCTGCTAGAGGGGGTTGGAATGACACTCACTCCAAATCCACGTACCTGGATTGCAGAAAAGGCGAGTCATCAATACGTCGCGGACTACAAGCCCTTCTCGTTTGTAGATGGCCAGGGGGTGCGGTGCTCCTTGTATGTGAGCGGATGCTTCTTCAAGTGCGATGGGTGCTACAACGAGGAAGCGTGGAGCTTTCGTTACGGCTCTCCCTATACAAAGGAGCTTGAGGACCGGATTCTCAACGACCTTGAGCACGAGTCAGTTCAAGGGTTGTCGTTGCTTGGCGGGGAGCCGTTCCTCAATACTCAGGTGTGCCTCGCGGTTGCCGAGCGGGTACGTGCGACGTTCGGCTGGTCTAAGGACATCTGGTGCTGGTCGGGATACACCATTGAGCAACTGATGGCGGATAGTCCCGACAAGATGCGATTGCTGGAACTTGTCGACGTGCTCGTGGACGGTACCTATGAGCAGGACAAGAGAGACCTCACGCTTGCTTTCAGAGGCAGCAGCAACCAACGAGTTCTCGACGTTCCTGCCTCACTCGCGCAAGGAGTGGCAGTGCCGTGGGCTGGCGTGAAAGATGCCGCCGACGCTAGTGCCAGCGCCCGTGTTGGATAAGGACGTCTTTCAGCAGGTCGGCTCGGTCAGTGACGATTCCGTCCACGCCCAGGTCAACTAGCCGTTCCATCTCGTGGCGATCATTGACCGTCCATACGTGAACAGGTTTCTTCGCCCGATGCGCTGCGGCGAGCGTGTGCGCCGACACGACGGTGAGGGGTCCGGCCGCGACAGGCACCTGGAGGGCATCAACACCTGACAGGGGCCCGTTTGCTGACGCGCCGAGACGAGTCCCGAGCAAGAATGCGCCAACCTCTCGGGTGCCCGCAGAGGTGGCGACGGGATGGCTGAGCTTGGCAAGGGTGGCTTTGCGCCTCGCCGTCGAGAATGAGGTGATGCATACGCGGTCGTGAGCTTTCGTTCTCTCGATCGCCGCAGCAATCGGCTCGATACCAGACTTTGCCTTGACGTCGATATTGACCCGCAGTTCCGGCCACGCGCCAAGCAGGTCCTCCAGGAGCGGGACGGGCTCAACTCCGCCGATACGCGCTGACTGCACCCGGCTCCACGGCAAGGATGACACCTGCCCCTGTGCGTCTGTCGTGCGGTCGAGGGAGGCGTCATGCAGCGCGACGGCAATGCCATCGGCGGTCCCATGCGCGTCCGTCTCGACGTACCGGTAACCCAAATCGACCGCTGCCTGGAACGCGAGCATCGAGTTTTCGAGACCTTCGAGCGAGAAGCCTCGATGTGCGAGAGCCGCAATGGTGCCGCCGGTATCGAAATACGGGTGACTCGTCATGACGCCAGGCTATCGAGCCACCCGATGACAGCGTCGAGATATGTCTGCCGCACGTCCGGCGCCGAGAGGCTGAGATCGTGAACGCCGTGCGGGATCACAACGGTGCTCACATGGGGTCCGAGCCGTGGCGCGAGGGCCGCAATCGCGCGCGTATCGACCACCGTGTCCTGAACGTCCGCGAGCGGGTTGTCCTCGCGGTCCGGTCCGCATGAGTCGGAATGCGCGACGAGCACAGGAAGAGTGATCGACAGCCCTTGACGAATGCGCCGTTGCGCCTGTGTCACGGCGGCAAGCCACCCCGCGCGCACCGGCACGCCCTGCGGTCGCTTGAGCGACGTATCGAACTCCCACTGCTGCGCGAGTCTGGTTGCGTATGCAGACGGTGCATTTCTCACAACAGTCAGTGGGCGGCCTTTGAGCAACGCGAGAGCAACCGTGCGTTTGAGTGGACCCCCGTGCGTCGCCTGCAATCCAAAAAGTGGCGAGTTCAGAATGAGACCGGCAATGCTCGGCCTTTGATCGTGAGCCCATATGGCAGCAGTGAGCCCCCCCGTCGAGTGCGCATGGACGACAACGGGCACACCGGGGTGTGCGCGCTGGACCGCGCCGACCGCCGCCGCAATGCCAACGCCTTGCTCCGCAGCGTCGGCCATGTAGTGGGGGATATCGGAGTTCTTGAGTGAACGGCCCGCTCGATCAAGGTCAACCGCATAGAACGCATTCCCAGTTGCGGTGAACGCCTGAGCGAGGTGGCGCTGAAAGAAGTAGTCGTTGTAACCATGGACGTGAACGACGGCGTAGCGCGGCTGGGCGGTTTGGGTTTGTGGCCGCACCAACGTGCCGCCCAAGATGGAGCACGCTTCGAAGTCCGGCAATATGTCGGCCTTCCACTCGAGTTCGGTGCTGTCCACGCATCGACCCTAATTGCGGACACCCCGCTGTGCGCCACTGAACTCGGCTCAAGTGCGGGCAGACTATGCCCATGACTGACGGCAATGACGCCCTCCGACTTCCGGCCGTTGCGGATGCAACCGTGTCGCCAGAAGAAGCCGCCCGCCCAATCCCACGACGACGCGTCATTGCGTGGGCGCTGTGGGACTGGGCAACCCAGCCCTTCAATTCCGTCATCATCACGTTCGTCTTTGTTGCGCTGTATCTGACGCAGGACGGATTCATCGATCCTGAGATTCGCGCGCTCGGTGAAGATGCGCCTGCCTATCAGCGTGCGCTCGATGTCCTCGCTCGCAATTGGGCTTGGGCGGGAGCCCTCGCGGGCATCGTTGTCGCGCTTCTCGCGCCCGTACTGGGACAACGGGCCGACGCTCGGGGCAGGCGCAAGTGGTGGCTTGGCATCATGAGTGCCTTGCTCGTTGCGAGCATGCTCGGGCTGTTCTTTGTTGAGGAGTCACCGAGCTTCTTCTGGCTCGGCATCGCGCTCATCTCATTTGGGCAGATCGTTGCGGAGATTGCTGGTGTCAACTACAACGCGATGTTGACGGACGTCTCGACCCCTCGCACCGTGGGACGAGTATCGGGCCTCGGATGGGGGCTGGGGTACGTGGGTGGCATCGTCGCGCTCGTCATCGTTGTTGTGGCCGACAGTTCCGATTGGTGGGGCATGGACACCTCCAACGGAATGGCGTACCGCCTTATCGCGGTGGGTTCGGCGATATGGGCGATCGTTTTTGGTTGGGCCGTCTTCGTCTTTGTTCCGGAATCGCCCCGCAGACGTGGAGCTCCGACCGTTGGATTCTTCGAGGGCTATCGCATCCTCATGCGCGACTTGCGACACCTGTGGTCCACCGCCCGAAGCACGCTGTGGTTCCTCATCGCGTCTGCCGTGTACCGAGACGGTCTTGTCGGTGTCTTCGCCTTTGGGGCAATCATCGCCGCGCAGGCCTTCGGCTTCTCGTCGCAGGGAGTCATCTACTTTGGCGTCGCAGCAAATCTCGTTGCGGGGCTTTCCACCATCATTGCCGGGCGGATGGATGACAGGTTCGGTCCCCGCCGGGTAATTCTCGCTGCGCTTGGGATCATTGTGGTGTGCGGCATCGTCATCGTGGCCGCCCACACGGCGGGCGCGGTCGTGTTCTGGGTGTTCGGGCTGATCCTCAGCGCATGCGTTGGGCCAGCGCAAGCCGCTTCTCGCTCTCTGCTCGCGCGCCTCAGCCCGCCAGGTCATGAAGCAGAGATATTTGGCTTGTATGCGACGACGGGCCGCGTCACGTTCTTCTTGTCGCCAACCGCTTTCGGTCTCGCGTCACTCGCCTTCGGTGGCACCATCTGGGGCACAATCGGAATTGTCTTCATCGTCGCTGTTGGACTTGGGCTTCTCGTCTTCGTGAAGTCCGCTGATGTCACCACCTCCACGTCGAGGGAACATGCGAGCGCCTAGTGCGGTTGCGCCAATAACAGGGAACGCAGAGAAGGAGTTGTGAAATGAGCGTGACAAGCACGGCGACAGCCACCTGGTCCGGCACTCTTGTTCAGGGCAGTGGCAGCACGAACCTGGCAACCTCTGGCGCTGGAACGTTCAACGTCAATTGGAAGGCTCGGTCAGAGGGACACGTGGCGACCACCACTCCTGAGGAGCTACTCGGGGCCGCCCATGCCGCGTGCTACGCGATGGCGATGTCGCATGAACTCGCTGGCAAGAACCTCGAGGCAGACCGCATTGATGTCTCCGCGGCCGTCACATTCGTCCCAGGCGAAGGCATCACCCGCATCGGGCTGAGTGTCGCCGCGACGATCCCGGGGATCTCGGACGAGGACTTCCGCGCATTGACAGAAGTGGTGAAGGACGGCTGCCCCGTGTCTCAAGCGCTTGCCGGCACCACCATCGAGTTGGACGAGGTGTCGTTGCGTTCGTAGGCGCGGCTACTCCAGGTAGCGTGCCGTCATGCGCGTGATCCGTGATCTTGCCTATGGCGTCCGCCTCTATGGCAGGGGAGTGGGGCTGTGGCGGTCACGTCCGGGCCTCGCTGCTGTGGGGCTCTTGCCGGGACTGATGACGGCGTGGCTCTTTGCTGCCGGTTTCATCGTGCTTTTCGCTTCGCTTGATCGCATCAGCGGATCGATCGCCGACGCGTTGGTGGGCGACGGCGCATGGCACGGCATCGTGCAGGTCGCGGCCGCTGTTGCCGTCATCAGTGGCGCTCTAGTCGTCGCGGTCCTCACTTTTGTCTCGGTGACGTCAATGCTCGGTCAAGGCGTCTTCGACCTCATCTCACGACGAGTCGATGAGTCGCTCGGCTCAACCCCCGCAGTCGCCGAGGTGCCGTGGTGGCGTTCTGTGCGCCGTTCAGTGGGAGATGGCGTGTCGATGATCGCCCTGAGCGTGCCATTGGCTGTCGGCGTGGGAGTGATCGGCATCGTGCCGGTCATTGGCGCGATCACCGCGTGGATCCTCAGCGCGACGGTCGGCGGCTGGATGCTCGCTCTCGAGTTCACCTCTGCGCCCTTTGAGCGGCGCGGCTACACCTTCGCTCAGCGCCGGCACGTGCTGGGTCAGCGCAGAGCGGTGGCCGTGGGTTTCGGCGCGACCGCCTTCATCGCATCGTCCTTCGCACCACTCGCGGTGGCGACAATGCCCCTGTCAGTCGCAGGCGGAGTCCACCTCGCGCGCGACGTCCTCGATGCGACTAGCGGGCAATAAGCCCAAGTGAACGCTCAAGCACAGACACTTCGCTGTGGCAGCTCTCGGGAGCGACGCGGCGGCTCACCTGGAGTGCCAAACGGGCGATGGCGTCGGCGTCGTCCGTTCCGACTACACCCGAAAGCTGGGCCTCAACGGCTTCGCGGTACGCGGGGGTCGCGGCCGCGATCGCATCCCAGCCAGCGTCGGTGATGCCCACCCATGTGCCACGCAGATCGTCATGGCAGGTCGCACGCGACACGAGGCCGCGGCGTTGCATTCGCGCGACCTGGTGGGAGGTGCGCGACTTCTCCCACGCGAGCATGACTCCAAGCTCGCCGGCGCGCACCTTGTTGTCAGGAGCCGCACGCAACGCGGAGAGAATCTCGAATTCGGGCAAAGAAATGCTCGCGGCGTTCTGGAGGCGTTGCTCGACGGCGGCGTTCAGCTGACGGGCGGCAAGACTCAGTGCGCGAAACAGCGCAACGTCCGCTCCGATCTCCGGGTCCATGCCTTGAGGGTAGACGAGTGCCTCGCGCTGACCAAGGGTGAAGACCGTATCGGCGCCCTCTACGCTGGCCCCATGACGACTCGTCGCCTCGTCGCGCGTGCCTCTCTGGCTCACTTGTCTCCTACTTTCGATGCGATTCGTGCCCGTGAAGGGGTGTCGCTCGACCGCCCAGCGGCAGTGGCGAAGGAGGCCGTTGTCGCCAGCGAGCGGGACCACGATCCCCACATAGAAGACAAACGAACAGATCTCACAGCCATTCCATTCGTCACTCTCGACCCGGCTGGCGCCCGTGATCTCGATCAAGCAGTCGCGATCACCCGTACCCGTCGCGGCTGGCGGGTGCGGTATGCGATTGCTGACGTCGGCGCACACGTGATTCCGGGCGGTGCCATCGACCGCGACGCGTGGGAGCGAGTCGAGACCGTGTACTGCCCTGACATGCGGGTGGGACTTCACCCTCCCTTCCTTGCGGAGGGCTTCGCCTCACTGCTGCCGGGACAGCGGACAAAGGCGGTTGTCTGGGACATGGCGGTCTCGGCGGACGGTTCGCTTGGTCTCCACGACGTCACGCGCGCGTGGGTGCGCTCCCGTAAGCAGTACGCCTACGACGACGTGCGCGACGCGACGCGGGGTGAGGCCGCCGAGCTTGCGGCCGTGTTGAGCGAGGTGGGCACTGCCCGGCGCCGCGCGATGGATCAAGCAGGGGCCATGTCATTGCCGAGGCCGAGTCAGGTCGTTACGTCGAACGGCAAGGGCCTCCATCTTGAGTTCCGCGCCGGTGGAGGTGTGGAGGACGACAACGCCCAGATATCGCTCATGACGGGGATGGTGGCGGCGCGGCTCATGCTCGACGCTGGTGTCGGTGTGCTGCGGACGATGCCTTCCGCAACGGACGAGGCATTGGCCCGGTTGCGCCGCCAGGCGGAAGCCATCGGCATCGACTGGCCGGCGGAACGCAACTACGCCGAACTCCTCCACTGCATCGATCCGTCGACTCCGCGTGGAGCGGCGTTCCTCACCGCAGCCGTTGCCCTGTTCCGCGGTGCGAGGTGGGAGCACTTCGATGTGGAGCAGGGCATCGCTGTCACGGACCAGCCGACGCATGGTGCCCTTGCCGCACCGTACGCACATGTGACGGCTCCGCTCAGGCGACTCGTTGATCGCTACGGAACAGAAGTCTGCCTCGCATACACCGCAGGCAGGCCTGTCCCTGCATGGGCGCGCGAGGGACTTCAGCAGGTGAGCCAGGCGATGGCAACGGGGGTTGCGCGTTCAGGCCGGGTGGACCGGGCATGCGTCGACGCGGTGGAGGCGGCCGTTCTGGCGCCACATCTGGGGCGAGTGTTCAGTGGCGTCGGCCTCGATGAGAAGACCGTCCAGCTCGAGAACCCGGCTGTCGTCGCGCGCTGCAAGGGCGAGGTTGCCGTGGGGCGGCGTCAGCGTGTGCGGCTCCTGACTGCGGACGTCGAGACGGGACCGCACTTTGAAGTGGTGCCGACGACCTAGCGCCGGAACTGAACGCGCGATAGCGTCGTTCTACGTGCAAGGAGGCAATATGACTGACAGCGACAAGACACCGAGCAGGCATGAGGTCTTCGAGCAGATTCGCGCGAGTGAGCTTGCCCGCGGTGCCACCGATGACGAGGCGATCCGCGTCGCGACGGAGAAGGTCGACCAGGTGATGGAGCTCAAGAAGCCCCAGTAGCGCTGCGCCCTACGATGGGGCCATGTCTGCTGACTCACCGGCTCCGGTCGACGCTGCCTCGCACGCGTCCGCGGGCTTTCGTGCACATATGACGTTGCCCAACGTGATCACGATCGCGCGCATCGCGCTCATCGTGGTCTTCGGTGTGCTGCTTGTGACGCGCCATGACGGATGGGCGATCACCGTGCTTGCAGTCGCGGGCGTCAGCGATTTTCTCGACGGATACCTCGCACGCAAGCTGAATCAGACGTCTGCGCTTGGTCGCGTGCTTGATCCGGCAGCCGACCGACTCCTCACGGTCGTCGTCGTCGTCGGCTTGGCGTGGCGAGAGATCATCCCGTGGTGGTTGATCGCTGTGTTGCTTGCTCGCGACCTCGTGATGGGTCTCGCGCTCTTGTGGTTACGCAAGCGCACCACTGAGACGCCCACCGTCACCTTCCTCGGCAAGTCCGCCACTTTCGCTCTCTACGTGTTCTTGCCGCTGTCCTACCTCGCCTTTGATCGCTGGGACACGGTTCACACCATCGCAATCTGGGGCGCGGTGGCGTCGGCAGTGGCGTACTGGGGCTCTGCGGTGCAATACCTCTCACAAGTTCGTCAGGCAGGCGCGCGCGGCGCAACAACCGCCTAGGATGAGGTCAGAGAGAGGAGGCGCTATGACATTCGACGAGACCCCGGTCGAGCGCACCATGTCCCTTGCCTCGGCACTTCCTGCCGACGACCAGGGCCCGGTACGTCTCAGCCAACAGGATCAGGTTGCCGTGGAGGCTCTCGCCGAAGACCACGCACTCCTCATCGTTCACCACGGACCCAACGCGGGAGCTCGCTTCCTTCTTGACGTCGACCTCACAGTGGCGGGCCGCTCAGTGTCCAGCGACATCTTCTTGGACGACGTGACGGTGAGCCGTGAGCACGCGCACTTCGCGCGCCAAGGCAACACGTTCACTGTGCGAGACGCTGGCTCTCTCAATGGCACCTATGTCAACCGCGAGCGGGTCGCTGAGGCGACGCTGAAGGCGGGGGACGAGGTTCAGATTGGGAAGTACCGCCTCACGTTCCACCCCGGCAGCCCTTCCTGAGAGCCTGCGCGTGAGCGAGTCCGCAGCCGGCTTCGTTGATTCGCGGGAAGTCGAACGCCCAAACGGTTCTTGGCCCCATTCACTCGGTCAGCAGCCCACGTTGCGCGTGGGCGACGTCCTTGCGGCGCTGAGCGGTGAGTTTCCTTCGCTCAGTCCATCGAAGCTGCGTTTTCTTGACGCTCAGGGCCTTGTCTGTCCGCATCGGACGGCGTCGGGCTACCGGCACTACTCGATCTCACACATCGAGCGCCTGCGCTATGTGCTCCGCCAGCAACGTGATGCGTATGCGCCGCTCAGCGTGATCAAGGCGCGCCTCGACGAACTTGACGCTGGCCTCGCCTACGAACCCGTGTCATTGAGCGCTGTCGGTGACGCGGGGGAGGCCGTGGCGCTCAGTGAGGTCGCGACGGTGGCGAATACCAGCGTCGATACGATCGCCGCGCTGGTCGACGACGGTCTCGTGGACCTTGTATCGCCAGGGCACGTGTCGCGTGATTCAGTGCGGCTCGTGAGCGCTGCCGCACGTTTCCTCGAGTCCGGCGCCGACGTCCGTGAAGTGCGCACGTTGGTTCGGGCGGCCGCAAGAGAATACGAGGCGGCCCGGCGTGCCGCGGCGCCTCTGAAGAGGCGGGACGATGCTGTCGCCGCCGACGCCGCGATCGAGGCTCGTCTCGAGGCGGCTGGCGAGCTTTTTGCCGCTGCGGTGGAGAGCGCGCGCGCAACGGGCGAGTGATCCATGTGAATAGGTGCGACACGCGGTAGCGTGGAAGCCCGCGGTCGTTGATTCAGGAGACCTCAAACCCTAACGTTGAGGTTGAAGGTGAAGGAGGGGCCATGGCGGACACAGACATCCCGGCAGTTGACCAGGGTGTGCTGTTCGACGACGGCCTAGCCAAGTTCGATGAGTCGGCTGGCTATCGCGGTCCGGCAGCGTGCAAGGCGGCAGGCATCACCTATCGCCAGCTCGACTACTGGGCGCGCACAGGGCTCGTTGAGCCCACGGTCCGCTCCGCAACTGGATCGGGCACCCAGCGTCTCTATGGATTCCGCGACATCCTCGTGCTGCGAGTGGTCAAACGACTTCTCGATTCGGGTGTGTCCCTCCAGCAGATCCGTTCCGCCGTGGAGCACCTGCGCGAGCGCGGTGTCGAGGATCTCAGCCGCATCACCCTCATGTCCGATGGCGCTTCCGTGTATGAGTGCACGTCGGATGACGAAGTCATCGACCTCGTTCAGGGCGGTCAGGGAGTGTTCGGCATTGCCCTTGGCAAGGTATGGCGAGAGCTTGAAGGCTCGCTTGCGTCGTTGCCCGCCGATCGCGCCGACCAGCAGTCGATGCCGGAGAACGTCGTCGACGAGCTCGCCGCCCGACGCGCGCGCAAAGCAAACGCCAGTTAGGTAGCGAGCACACCCGCCCGGTATCGTCGCCGGGACCTCTAACCCAGGTGAGGGCGGCGGTAGCATGCTCAAGCCTGGCAAGATAAAGGCACCGTCGAAGGGTTACCAATGTTCTCTAAGGTCCTCGTTGCCAACCGTGCCGAGATCGCTGTGCGCGCATTCCGTGCTGCGTTCGAGAATGGTGCCCGGACGGTGGCGGTGTTCCCGTATGAGGACCGGATGTCGGAGCACCGTCTCAAGGCGGACGAGGCATACCAGATCGGCGAGGTCGAGCACCCAGTCCGTGCGTACCTCGACATTGACGAGATCATGCGCGTGGCGAAGCTCTCTGGAGCCGACGCCGTGTACCCCGGCTACGGATTCCTCAGCGAGAACCCGGACCTTGCTCGAGCTTGCGCCGAGAACGGCATCACCTTCGTGGGGCCGCCGGCCGAGGTGCTCGAGATGGCAGGCAACAAGAAGACCGCCATCGATCGCGCTCGCGCCGCGGGAATTCCGACGCTGCAGTCATCCGACCCCGGCACCGACATCGACGCGCTGGTCACCCGAGCAGACGAGATCGGATTTCCCGTCTTCGTCAAGGCCGTTGCGGGCGGCGGAGGTCGCGGCATGCGCCGTGTCGAGCGCCGCGAGGACCTCGTGGACGCGCTCAAGGCGGCGATGCGCGAGGCGAACGCCGCATTCGGCGACCCGACCGTCTTCCTTGAGCAGGCAGTGCTGAGGCCTCGGCACATCGAGGTGCAGATCCTCGCGGACAACCATGGCAACGTCGTCCACCTCTACGAGCGCGACTGCTCCCTGCAGCGTCGGCACCAGAAGGTCGTCGAGATCGCCCCGGCGCCGAACCTTGACCCCGAGATCCGCGAAGCCCTGTGCCGCGACGCCGTCGCTTTCGCGAAGTCGATCGGCTATGTGAATGCGGGCACGGTCGAGTTCCTCCTCGACACCGAAGGGGAGCGGGCCGGCCAGCACGTCTTCATTGAGATGAACCCACGCGTCCAGGTCGAGCACACGGTGACCGAAGAGGTGACCGATATCGACATCGTGAGTGCGCAGCTGCGCATCGCGTCAGGCGAGAGCCTCGATCAGATCGGGATCCGCCAAGACGAGGTTCGCACCAATGGCTTCGCAATCCAGACCCGCATCACGACCGAAGACCCGGCGAATGGGTTCCAGCCGGACACGGGCCGCATCATCGCCTACCGCAGTCCCGGTGGCGCAGGTGTTCGCCTTGACGGCGCGACTGGTCTGGCTGGCGGGCGTGTGACTGCCCACTTCGACTCGATGCTCGTCAAGCTCACCTGCCGTGGCCGCGACTTCCCGGCTGCGGTGAGCCGGGCTCGCCGTGCGCTTGCCGAGTTCCGCATCCGCGGCGTTGCGAACAACATCCCTTTTCTCAAGGCAGTGCTCGATGACCCGGAGTTCCTTGCCGGGGACTTCTCTACGCGCTTCATTGAGGACCACCCGGACCTGTTGACCGTCACCCAGTCCGCCGAACGCTCCACGAAGCTGATGGAGTTCCTTGCGCATGTGTCGATCAACCGCCCTAATGGCGATCCGCCGCTGCCGATTCGCACCGCGACGAAGCTTCCCAAGATTGATGTGGCTGAGCCAGCACCGGATGGTGCCTTGCAACGCCTGCGCGAACTTGGGCCGGCGGGCTTTGCACAGGAGCTGCGCGCACAGAAGGAGCTTGCTGTCACCGACACGACCTTCCGTGACGCACACCAGAGCCTCCTTGCAACGCGTCTGCGCACCTACGACATGTTGCAAGTCGCAGACCATCTGTCGCGGATGACGCCGCAACTGCTGTCGGTCGAGGCGTGGGGAGGTGCGACGTACGACGTCGCGATGCGCTTCCTCAGCGAGGACCCGTGGATCCGTCTCGCTGCGCTCCGTGAGGCATTGCCCAACCTGCCTATTCAAATGCTCCTGCGTGGTCGCAACACGGTTGGATACACGCCGTATCCCGATGAAGTCGCCACCGCCTTCGTGCAAGAGGCTGCGCACACGGGTGTCGACATCTTCCGGATCTTCGATGCGCTGAACGACCTCGACCAGATGCGCCCCGCGATCGACGCTGTCCTCGAGACCGGTACTGCAGTTGCAGAAGGAGCAGTCTGCTACACCGCAGACCTGTTGAACCCGGGGGAGAAGCTCTACACCCTCGACTACTACCTACGCATCGCCGAGGAGCTCGTCAAGGCGGGCGTCCACATGCTCGCCATCAAGGACATGGCGGGTCTCTTGCGTCCGTATGCCGCCAAGAAGCTCGTCACGGCACTTCGCGAGAACTTCGATGTGCCCGTCCACTTGCACACCCACGACACCGCCGGTGGCCAGCTTGCTACCCTCATTGCGGCGTCGGAGGCAGGTGTCGATGCCGTTGACGTGGCGAATGCAGCGATGGCAGGAACCACCTCGCAGCCGTCGATGTCCGCCCTCATCGCGGCTCTTGAGCACACCGACCGTGACACCGGCATTTCGCTCGACGCCGTCACCGACCTTGAGCCGTATTGGGAGGCTGTGCGCCGCCTCTACGCGCCGTTCGAGTCCGGCCTGCCGGGACCCACGGGTCGCGTGTATCACCACGAGATCCCAGGTGGCCAGCTGTCGAACCTCCGTCAGCAGGCCGTGTCCCTTGGCCTCGGTGAGCGTTTTGAAGACATCGAGAACATGTATGCGGCCGCGGACCGGATCCTGGGTCGTCTCATCAAGGTGACGCCCTCGTCGAAGGTGGTCGGTGACCTCGCGCTGCACTTGGTGGGTCTTGGTGCCGATCCGGCCGACTTTGCGACGAACCCATCGTCGTATGACGTGCCGGACTCCGTCATCGGCTTCCTGCGCGGCGAGCTGGGCGACCCGCCTGGCGGTTGGCCGGAGCCGTTCCGCTCGAAGGCCCTGTCGGGCAGGGGAGAGACCAAGCAGCGCACGCAGCTGACCGATGAGGACCGAGCGGTGCTTGCCAATCCGGGCCCCGAGCGTCGGCGTCGTCTGAACCACCTCCTGTTCCCGGCGCCTGCCGAGGACTTCGACAAGGCCGTCGAGAAGTACGGCGACATCTCTGTGATCGACACGTACCACTACCTCTACGGCATGACCCCGGGCAGTGGGGAAGAGGTGACCGTCCACATCGACAAGGGTGTGACGATGCTTCTCACGCTGGAGGCCGTTGCCGAGGCGGACGAGCACGGCATGCGCTGGGTGATGTTCAACTACAACGGCCAGATCCGACCCGTGCAGGTGTTCGATGAGAGCGCTGAGGTGACGATTCATTCGCGCGCGAAGGCTGACACGAACACCCCTGGTGAGGTGGGGGCGCCGTTCGCGGGCCACGTGACGCCCACGGTTGCTGTGGGTGACCGGGTTGAGGCCGGCTCGACGGTTGCGACCATCGAGGCCATGAAGATGGAGGCGTCGATTACGACGCCCGTTGCCGGCACTGTCACGAAGGTGGCGGTCAGCGGAACGGAGCCGCTCCTGGGCGGCGACCTCGTCGTCATCATCGACTCGTAGCGTCTCATCGACTTCTCGATCAAAGTACCTGGTAGATAGGGGAGTCCCGGGACCCCGGGACCATGGTCGGGGGACTGTCCTCAGGACCCGAGGCACGATTGATCTCAGGAGGTGCACCATGAGAATCCTGGTTGCCGTAGGTTCGAAGTACGGATCGACACGAGAGGTCGGACGCGTGATCGCGGACACCTTGCAGGAGCACGGCTTCGTTGTCGATTTTTCGGACGCCTCTGATGTTCGCGCCGTCACGGCATACGACGCCGTCATCATCGGATCGGCCGTCTACGGCGGTCTGTGGCGCAGGGATGCGTCGTCGCTGGCGAAGGAGCACCGCGAGGCGCTCAAGGTCCGTGCGGTGTGGACGTTCTCGGTGGGCATGGAGAACGTCGTCGTTGAGGGTCAGCCAAAGGATGAGGCGTACGCGATCACCGATGCGATCGGTGGCCGCGAGCACAAGCGTTTCCCAGGCGCCATTGACGCGAAGAAGCTCAACATCGGCGAACGTGCGCTCATTCGCGCGCTTGACCCGCCGCTCGGTGACTTCCGTGACTTTGACGAGGTTCGCGCCTGGGCTGACAACGTTGCTGCGCAGCTGCGCGAGGTCGCCGTCTCGTAAGGAGCGTTTCGTC
>ENA-UOVV01001033-UOVV01001033.1-compost-metagenome-genome-assembly--contig:-NODE-1033-length-24940-cov-6.601808_pt1 | contig 24940 bp, 21 predicted proteins | sample MGYA00238155_ERZ761577 | MGnify/ENA primary metagenome ERZ761577 (study PRJEB28898, sample SAMN06268775) | compost metagenome | isolation source: Emeryville, CA | place: USA:Emeryville, CA | collected...
GGCGACGCCCCGCAGCTGAAATCGGTGGCCGACCGCATCGCCGCCTTCAAGACGGCGCGCGGCCGGGCGCCCTCCATCTTCATCGCCAAGATGGGCCAGGACGGCCATGATCGCGGCGCCAAGATCATCGCCTCGGCCTTCGCCGATCTGGGCTTCACCACCCATATGGGCGATCTGTTCGAGACGGCGCCGGAAGTGGCCGCCCATGCCGACGCGCTCAAGGTCGATGCGGTGGGCGTCTCGTCGCTGGCCGCCGGCCACAAGACGCTGGTGCCCGAGCTGATCGCGGCGCTCCGGGCGCGCGAGCTGGGCGACGTCACCGTGGTGGTCGGCGGGGTCATCCCCGAGCCCGACTACGATTTCCTCTACGAGGCTGGCGTCGCGGCGATCTTCGGGCCCGGCACCAATGTGCTGGACGCCGCCTTCTCGGTGCTGAACGAGATCGAGGGAAGGCTGAGCAATCGATGATCGGCCGCCTCAACCACATCGCCATCGCCGTGCCGGACTTGGCCGCCGCCGCCGCGAAATATCGCGACCAGCTCGGCGCCAGGGTCGGCGCCCCGCAGGCGCTGCCCGAGCACGGGGTCACCGTGGTCTTCGTCGACACCGGCAACACCAAGGTGGAGCTGCTCGAACCTTTGGGCGAGGCCTCGCCCATCGCCGGCTTCCTCGACAGGAACCCCGCCGGCGGCATGCACCATATCTGCTTCGAGGTGCCCGACATCGCCGCGGCCGTGGCGCAGCTGCGGCAGGCCGGGGCGCGGGTGGCGGGCGCGGGTACGCCCAAGATCGGCGCCCACGGCAATCCGGTGGTGTTCCTGCATCCCAAGGATTTCGACGGCACGCTGATCGAACTGGAACAGGTGCCTGTGGGCATCTGAGCGGCTTCATCAAACCGTCACGCAAGTTTCACGCAGACGTCAATCCGCCTCTCTAGAGGGGGCTCGCACGCCACATTCCCGCCACAGGGGAGCGCGGCGCGCGCGCCCGAGGTTTCGGTTTTGCGTGTGGTTGGTTTCGATTTGTTTCGTGTCGCCAGCCCGGCCGAATCCCGGCGTCCGATTTCACAGGTCTGGCAGGAGCCGGCCGGCCATGCGCCGACCCGGCCCGAAGGGAGACAATCATGCACAAACTGAACGGCGTCGTCGGGCTTGCCGCCCTTTCGCTGATGCTTTCCACCTCGGTCGCGATGGCGCAGACCGAAGTCACCTGGTGGCATGCCATGGGTGGCGAACTGGGCACCAAGCTCGAGGAAGTCGCCGCCAACTTCAACGCCAGCCAGTCCGACTATGTCGTGACCCCGGTCTACAAGGGCTCCTATGCCGAGACGCTGACCTCGGCCATCGCCGCCTTCCGCGCCAATGAGCAGCCCGCCATCGTGCAGGTCTTCGAGGTGGGCACCGGCACCATGATGGCCGCCCGCGGCGCCGTCTATCCCGTCTACCAGCTCATGGCCGATCAGGGCGAGCCCTGGGATCCGGCCGGCTTCCTCGCCCCGGTGGTCGGCTACTATTCCGATCCGGAAGGCAACATCCTGTCGCTGCCGTTCAACTCCTCGACCCCGATCCTCTACTACAACAAGAACGTCTTCGAGGCCGCCGGTCTCGATCCGGAGGTCGCGCCGCGCACCTGGGCCGATGTCGAGGCCTTCTCCCGCCAGATCGTGGACTCGGGCGCGGCGAGCTGCGGCTTCACCACCGGCTGGCTGACCTGGGTGCAGACCGAGAACTTCTCGGCGCTGCACGACCTGCCCTTCGGCACCCAGGAAAACGGCTTTGCCGGCTTCGACACCGAATTCACCTTCAACGGCGAGGCGCAGGCGCGTCACTGGGGCAACCTCAAGACCTGGTCCGACGAAGGCCTGTTCAAATATGCCGGTCCCGAGGGCGGCGCCGATGCCGGCCCGCTGTTCTACAGCCAGGAATGCGCCATGCTGATGAACTCGTCGGCCTCGCGCGCCGGCGTCATCAACAACGCCAAGGATTTCGAGGTCGGCTTCGCGCCGCTGCCCTTCTACGAGGACATCATCGCCGAGCCGAAGAACTCGATCATCGGCGGCGCCACCCTGTGGGTGCTCAACGGCAAGTCGACCGAGGAATATGCCGGCGTCGCCAAGTTCTTCACCTATCTCAGCCAGCCGGACGTCCAGGCGGACTGGCACCAGTTCACCGGCTATCTGCCGATCACCAACGCCGCCTACGAGCTGGGCCAGGAGCAGGGCTACTACGCCGCCAATCCGGGTTCGGACGTGGCGATCGCCCAGATCACCCGCGGCACGCCGTCCGCCAATTCCAAGGGCGTGCGCTTCGGCAACTTCACTCAGGTCCGCAACGTGGTGGATGAGGAATTCCAGGCCCTGCTGGCCGGCGGCAAGACCGCCCAGGAAGCCCTGGACAGCGCCGTCGAGCGCGGCAACGCCCTGCTGCGCGAGTTCGAGGCGGCCAACGCCCAGTAGGCCACGCATCGAGGCAGGCCCCCGAAAGCGGGGCCTGCCTTCCCTTTTCAATCGGCGCCCGAGGCGCCGCTTCCTTGCGGGTGAGCATGGAAACCAAACGCACGATCTTCCCCAACAAGGCCCTGCCCTACCTGCTGGTGGCGCCTCAGCTCGTCATCACGCTCATCTTCTTCATCTGGCCGACCTGGCAGGCCGTCCAGTCGTCCTTCCTGCGCGAGGACCCGTTCGGCCTCGCCAGCACCTTTGTCGGCCTGCTGCACTACCAGCGCCTGTTCCAGGACCCGCTCTATCTCGATTCCATCGGCCGGACGGCCGTCTTCGCGGTGGCGGTGACGGTGCTCTCGATGGGCATGGGCCTGGTGCTGGCCGTGGCCGTCAACCGGCTGGTGCGCAGCGCCAACGTCTATTCCACCCTGCTGCTCTGGCCCTATGCGGTGGCGCCGGTGGTCGCGGGCATATTGTGGTGGTTCATGTTCAATTCCAGCTCCGGCATCCTGCCCTACATGCTGAGCTTTGCCGGGGTGAACTGGAACCACAAGCTCAACGGCACCCAGGCGATGATCCTCATCATCCTCGCGGCGAGCTGGAAGCAGGTCTCTTACAATTTCCTGTTCTTCCTGGCCGGGCTGCAATCGGTGCCGCAATCGCTGACCGAGGCTGCCGCCATCGACGGTGCGGGCCCGTTCAAGCGCTTCTTCACCATCGTCTTGCCGCTGCTCTCGCCCACCACCTTCTTCCTGTTCATCGTCAACGTGAACTACACCATGTTCGACACCTTCGGGACCATCGACGCCACCACCCAGGGCGGTCCGTCCCAGGCCACGAACATCCTGGTCTACAAGGTCTATTCCGACGGTTTCATCGGGCTCAATCTCGGCTCGTCCTCGGCCCAGTCGGTCGTGCTCATGCTGTTCGTGGTGGCGCTCACCTTCGTGCAGTTCCGCTATGTCGAGCGGCGCGTGCAGTATTAGGAGCCCCAATGGTCGAAAACCGTCCCTGGCTGAGCCTCCTCACCCATCTGGTGCTGATCCTCGGCGTCGCCATCATCGTCTTTCCGGTCTATATCGCGCTGGTGGCCTCCACCCATGACGCGACGGCCATGGCGAGCGGCATGATGCCGCTCTGGCCCGGCCCGCACCTGGTGGAGAACTTCTGGGCCACCCTCAACCGGCAGACGCCGGGCCTGCCGCCCTTCTGGGTCATGGCCTGGAACTCGCTGTGGATGGCCGTGATCATCACCGCCGGCAAGATCGCCATCTCGATCATCTCTGCCTTCGCCATCGTCTATTTCCGCTTCCCGTTCCGCGTGCTGGCCTTCTGGCTGATCTTCATCACCCTTATGCTGCCGGTCGAGGTGCGCATCATCCCCACCTATTCGGTCGTCGCCAATCTTGGCATGCTCAATTCCTATGCCGGCCTGACCATTCCGCTCATCGCCTCGGCCACCGCCACCTTCCTGTTCCGCCAGTTCTTCATGACCATTCCGGACGAATTGATGGAAGCCGCCCGGGTCGACGGGGCGGGGCCGATGAAGTTCTTCCGCGACATCCTGCTGCCGCTCAGCCGCACCAATATCGCCGCGCTCTGCGTCATCCTCTTCATCTTCGGCTGGATGCAGTATCTGTGGCCCATGCTGGTGACCACCGACCGCAACTACTACACGCTGATGATGGGCGTGAAGCGCATGGCGGCGGTAGCCGATGCCGATCCGCAGTGGAACCTCATCATGGCCTCGGTGGTGCTGGCCATGCTGCCCCCCATCCTCATCGTCGTCTTCATGCAGCGCCTGTTCGTCAAGGGCCTGGTCGAAACGGAGAAATAAGCCATGGCAAGCATCGACCTCAAAGGCGTCCGCAAGGTCTATCCGGGCAATGTCACCGCCATTCACGGGCTCGACCTCAGCATCGCCGACGGTGAGCTGGTGGTGCTGGTGGGCCCCTCGGGCTGCGGCAAGTCCACCCTGCTGCGCATGCTGGCCGGGCTCGAAACCATCTCCGAGGGCACGATCAGCATCGGCTCGGAGGTGGTGAACCGCAAGGAGCCGGCCGAGCGCGACATCGCCATGGTGTTCCAGAACTATGCGCTGTATCCGCATATGAGCGTGCGGCAGAACCTCGAATACGGCCTGAAGAATCGCGGCACGCCCCGGGCCGAGATCGACCGGCGGGTGGCCGAGGCGGCGCGCATCCTCGAGATCGAGCCCTTTCTCGAGCGCCGGCCCCGCCAGCTCTCGGGCGGGCAGCGCCAGCGCGTGGCCATGGGCCGCGCCATCGTGCGCCAGCCCAAGGCCTTCCTGTTCGACGAGCCGCTGTCCAATCTCGACGCCAAGCTGCGCGGGCAGATGCGCATCGAGATCCGCCGCCTGCAGCGCGCGCTCAAGACCACCAGCGTCTATGTCACCCACGACCAGCTCGAGGCGATGACCCTGGCCGACCGGCTGGTGGTGATGAATGGCGGCCGCATCGAGCAGGTGGGCAAGCCCATCGATCTCTACGACCGGCCGGCCTCGCTGTTCGTGGCCGGCTTCATCGGCTCGCCGCCCATGAACCTGCTTCCGGCCGCGGCCCTGGCCGGGCTCGAAGGCGTCACCCTGCCCCCGACCCTGCCGGCGGGCACGGACATCATCGGCATCCGGCCCGACCGGATCGTCGCCGGCCAGGCTTCCGGCATCGTGCTTTCCGGCCAGGTCGAGCTGATCGAGCCGGTGGGCGGGGAAAGCCATCTCTATGTGAAGGTGCCGGGGCTCCAGCAGATCCTGGTCATGGTGATGCAGGGCCGCCCGGCCCTGGGCGAGGGCGATGCCATCGCCTTCACCCTGCCCCAGGAAGCGCTCCACCCCTTCAGCAGCCAGACCGGCCGGCGGACCGACACCGACTGAGCCGGCCTTTGCCGGACGTTTACCACGCCGCCATGTCGCCGGCCCGTTAAGGCAATCGTCAAGACGGGCCGGCCTAAGGTATGCCTTGACCCGCGGGGGCGGGAAGCATGCCGGCGGCGATGGACGAGAGAGCGATCGAGCGGGAACAGCGGAAGGAATGGCTGCGCGCCACGCTGGTGCCGGCGCTGGTGGCGCTCGGCATGATCCTGGCGGCCGGGGTGTTCCTCGACCGGCAGACCCAGATCATCACCCAGGAGCGCATGCGCGCCGCCGTGCTCAACGAGGTCTCGGTCATCCGCGCCAAGCTCGAGGGCCACATCAACGCCAATATCCAGCTCGTGCGCGGCCTCGTCTCCACCATCTCCACCGAGCCCGACATGTCGCCCGAGCGCTTCGCGCGGCTGGCGAGCAATCTGTTCGAGGAGGAGAGCCAGCTCCGCTCGGTGGCCGCCGCGCCCGACCTCGTGGTGCGAATGACCTATCCGCTCGAGGGCAACGAGGCAGCGATCGGGCTCGACTACCGCACCAATCCCGAGCAGTGGAGCGCGGTGCGCGAGGTGGTGCGGACCGGCAGGCTGATCCTGGCCGGGCCGGTCGATCTCGTGCAGGGCGGCCGCGGCTTCATCGGCCGCTTCCCGGTCCATGCCGATTTCGGCGATGCCCGGCGCTTCTGGGGCCTGGTGTCGGCGGTGGTCGACGTGGACCGCCTCTATGCCGACAGCGGGCTCGACGATCCCGATCTCGGCCTCGACATCTCCATCACCGGGCACGACGCCACGGGCGAGCGGGGCGAGCGCTTCTACGGGCCCGATCTCAGCGCCCGCGAGCCGGTGCTGGCCGATGTGGTGCTGCCCTCGGGGAGCTGGCGCATCGCCGCCGTGCCCAGGGACGGCTGGGCGGCCGACCCTGCCGGCATCTGGCTGCTGCGCGGCGGGGTGGCGCTGGCCGCGGCGCTGATCCTGCTGCCCATCCTGGTCAATGGCCGCATGGTCAGCGAAAGGCAGCGCCACCTGCGCGAGCTGCGGGCCAGCGAGGCCGAGCTGGCCCGCCTCTCCCGCCGCCTCAGCCTGGCGCTCGACACCTCCCGCGTGGCCGTGTGGGAGATGGACATGGTCACCCGCGAGCTGGTCTGGGACGACCGGATGAACGAGCTCTATGGCCTGCCGGCGGATGGGGGCGCACGCAACTATACCCACTGGAAGAATGCGCTCCACCCCGACGATCTCGGCCGGGCCGAGGAGGAGTTCGCCTTGGGGCTGCGGACGGGCCGCTATTTTTCCAGCTTCCGCGTGGTGCTGCCCGACGGGTCGGTGCGCAACATCCGCGCCATCGGGGCGGTGTTTCGCGACCCGGACGAAAACCCCAAAATCCTGGGCGTCAACTGGGACGTGACCGCCGACGTGGCCCTCAACGAGGACCTGCGGCGGGCCAAGGCCCTGACGGAGGCGCGCAACCGCGAGCTGGAGGCGGCGCGGGTGCGGATCGAGCACAATGCGCTGCACGACAGCCTCACCGGCCTGCCCAACCGGCGCTATCTCGACCAGGTGCTGCACGAGCACGCCGCCCATGGCTATCTGGGCAGCGGCGGCATCGCGCTGCTGCATATCGACCTCGACCGGTTCAAGCAGATCAACGACACGCTGGGCCATGCGGCGGGCGACGCCATGCTGGTGCATGCCAGCGCCGTGCTGCGCGCCAATTGCCACGACACCGATTTCGTGGCCCGGATCGGCGGGGACGAGTTCGTCATCGTCTCGGCGGCCGGCAGCCGCGACGAGGGGCTGGCCGAGATGGCCGAGCGGATCGTCACCGCCATGCGCAAGCCCGCGCTCCACGAAGGCCACGAATGCCGCTGCGGGGTCAGCGTCGGCATCGCGGCGGCGCGCGGGGACGGCATCGACGTCGAGCAATTGCTGATCAATGCCGACATCGCGCTCTACCGCGCCAAGGCGCGGGGGCGGAACCGCTTCGAGTTCTTCTCGGCCGCCCTTCAGGCCGAGGTGGTGACCACCAAGCGCCTGGCCGACGAAATCCTGCGGGGGCTCGACGCCAACGCCTTCATCGCCCACTACCAGCCGCAGTTCGACGCCCGCACGCTCGACCTGGTCGGGGTGGAGGCGCTGGCGCGCTGGCAGCATCCGGCCGAGGGCCTGAGGACGCCCGACGCCTTCATGCACATCGCCGAGGAGCTGAGCGTGGTCGGCACCATCGACCGCATGATCCTCGAACAGGCCCTGGCCGATCTCGACCGGTGGGATTCCATGGGGCTGGCGGTGCCGCGGGCCTCGGTGAACGTGTCGCTGCGGCGCCTGCACGACGAGGGGCTGATCGAAAGCCTCAAGGCGCTCGGCATCGTGCCGGGCCGCATCGCCTTCGAATTGGTGGAATCCATCTATCTGGACGAGGGCGACGCCATCGTCGGCTGGAACATCGACCGGATCAAGGAACTGGGCATCGACGTCGAGATCGACGATTTCGGCACCGGCTATGCCTCGATCGTGTCGCTGCAGAAATTGCGGCCCACCCGCCTCAAGATCGACCGCCAGCTCGTCGCGCCCATCCTGGCCGAGCCGGCGCAGCGGCGGCTGGTGGGCTCGATCGTGGATATCGGCAAGTCCATGGGCATCGAAGTGGTGGCCGAGGGCGTCGAGAGCCTGGAGCATGCCGGCATATTGCGCGATCTGGGCTGCGACATCCTGCAAGGCTACGCTTTCGCCCGGCCCATGGACCGCGCCACCCTCGAAACCTTCCTCGCCGAGGAAAGCTGGCGCCACGCCGGCTGAGCCGGCGCCGCGCCGCTCTCCGGTTCAGTCGGTGAGGAAATAGGTGATGGTGGTCACCACCCGCACCTTCTTGTCGATCTGCTTTTCCGGCCGGTCGTTGGGAATGTCCACGGCCGGCAGGATCTCGAACACCCCCTGGTTGGCAGTTTGGATGGCGCCGACCCGGGCGCCGGATTCGACGGCGAACTGCTCGGCCGTCTCGCGGGCGCGCTGGGTGGCCTCGGTCAGCATCTCGCTCTTGAGGTCGTTGATGTCGGTGAAGACGAAGGAGGCGCCGGCGCTGTAGGCATCGGAGGAGAACACCACGCCCTGGCGCAGCAGGTCCGCCACCGAGCGGCTGGCCTCGGCCAGCTCGGTCACCCTGTCGGTGGTCACCAGCATGTCCTCGGTCAGCACGAAGCGGTACTCGTCGTTCATGGAGGAGGCGTTGTAGCCGGCCGCCCGGTCCTCGACGAGCACGTTCTGCACCTGGATCTCCGCCTCCGCGAAGCCGCGATCGGCCAGGAAGGTCCGCACCGCGGCCTCGGACTGCTCGAGGCTGGCACGCGCCGCCTCCAGCGTCGGCCCGGTGGCGACGAACCTTATGGGCCAGAAGCCCAGATTGGCCTGTACGGCCCGTTCGCTCAGCCCCTTGACCGTCACCACCCGGAGCGGCTGACGGCTCTCCACCAGCGAGGTGCCGACGAACCAGCCGGCCAGCGAGATGCCGGCAGCAACCAGAAAGGCCGCGACAACACCGACGATTTTCATGTTAGGTCCCTCATATGCGCCCCGCGGGAGGCAGAATGTGAGCGCCACGATCGTGGCGCCGGAAAGGCATAGGAGGACGAGGCTGAATGGCGGCTGAACGCAAACTCGGACTGGGCGTGGTGGGCGCCGGCATGGCGGCCAAGCCCCACGCGCTGGCGCTCGACGCGCTGCGGGACAGGGTAGAGGTGCGCGGCGTCTGGCGGCGCGATGCGGCGGCCCGCGACGCCTTCTGTGCCCAATACGGCTTTCCGCCTGCCGACAGCCTCGAAGCGCTGCTCGAGGATCCCGGGGTGGAGGCCATCCTGCTGCTCACCCCGCCGAATGCGCGCGAGCCGATCGTCCGCGCGGCCGCGGCGGCCGGCAAGCATGTGCTGATGGAAAAGCCGGTGGAACGCACCACAGCGGCGGCCGAGCGCATCGTCGCCCTGTGCGATCAGGCCGGCGTCACGCTGGGCATCGTCTTCCAGCACCGCTTCCGCGCCGCCTCGCGGGCGCTGGCGGAAAAGGTCGCGAGCGGCCTGCTGGGCCCGCTCCACGCCGTGCACCTGGTGGTGCCCTGGTGGCGGCCGCAGGAGGGATACTACGACCGGCCCGGCCGCGGCACCCTGGCCCAGGACGGCGGCGGCGTGCTCATCACCCAGGCCATCCATTCGCTCGACCTGATGCTGAGCCTGACCGGGCCGGCCAGGACCGTCACGGCGCTGGCCGCGACCACGGGCCTGCACCGGATGGAAACCGAGGATTTCGTCGCCGGCGGCCTTGAATTCGCCAATGGCGCGGTGGGGGCGCTGATGGCGACCACGGCCAGCTATCCCGGAGGCCCGGAGAGCCTGACGCTCAATTTCGAGAAAGCCAGCGCCACGCTGGCGGGGGGAACGCTCACCCTCAAATGGCTGGACGGGCACAGCGAATCGATCGGGGAAACCAGCGAGGGCGGCGGTGGCGCCGACCCCATGGCCTTTCCCTTCGACTGGCACATGGCGCAGATCGCCGATTTCGCCGACGCGGTGCAGCAGGGGCGCCAGCCCGTCTCCACCGGCCATTCCGCCCTCGCCGTCCACCGGCTGATCGATGCATTGCTGCGCTCGTCCAGGGAAGGAAGGCGGGTGGAGGTCTAGAGCAGATTCGACTTAATCCGGGTCATATCCTGCGGCTTGGAAGTAGTGCCGGCACTCCTCGTTGGTGAAGGCTGAGAGGCAATCGGCGAGGACGGACCAGAGTTCATCGACGGTTCTGGCGGCAGCCTTCCTGAGCAGGGCTTTGAGCTTGGAGAATGCCATCTCGATCGGGTTGAAGTCGGGCGAGTATGGCGGCAGGAACAGGAGCCGCGCTCCGACCCTCTCTATGGCGTCGCGCACGCCGCCGATCTTGTGAGCGGGCAGGTTGTCCATGACCACGACGTCGCCGGGGCGAAGCTCGGGCGCGAGAACCTGCTCGGCATAGGCGAGGAAGGCCGGGCCGTTCATCGGACCGTCCAGCAGCATCGGTGCCGCCATGCCACCCAGTCGCAGCCCGGCGGTGAAGGTGGTCGTCTTCCATTGGCCGTGTGGAACGGCCGCCCGGCATCGCTCGCCGCATGGTGCCCTGCCGCGCAACCGAGCCATCTTCGTGGACGCCGCGGTCTCGTCGATGAAGATCAGCTTCTCGGGATCGAGATCGAACTGATGGTCGAACCAGGCGATGCGACGGCGCAGGACATCGGCGCGCTGCTGCTCTGAGGCATGCGCCGTCTTTTTTTGAACGTGATGCCGCGCCGCTTCAGGAACAGCCAGACCGTCGAGGGTGCAGCTTGCACGCCGCGCTCGGCGGCAAGGCGCTCTCCGATCTCGCCAAGCGTGATGTCCGGCGCCTCCTCGATGAGGCCGAGGATAAAGGCCTCATGCGCGTCGAGCTTCGAGTGGGACGGCTGACCCTGCTTGCGCGCCTCCGTCTCACCGGTCTCACGGTAGCGCCGATACCATGCCCCGGCCGTCGAGATCCCGATGCAAAACCGACGTGCCGCCTCCCGCGTCGAAATCCCATCCTCGATCGCCGCAATCACGCGGCCCCGAAGGTCTCCGCTCAGGCTCCTCGTCATCATCATCTCCCGGCAAACCACCAAGAGCAGTGAATCAGACAATCCCGACCGCGTGAATCCTCAAACCGACTCTGCGTTCATCAAAGAGGCTCTAGCTTCTCCCCTCTCCCCCTCTCCCCTTGCGGGAGAGGGTTCTCTCCACGCCTGCGGCGTGGGTCAGGCCACCTTGGAAATATCCGGAACGGCGTCGAGCAGCATCCTGGTATAGTCCGCCTGCGGATTGTCGAAGATGGCGTCGGTCGGTCCCCTCTCCACCAGGACGCCATTGTGCAGCACGCCGACCGCGGTCGACATCTGCCGCACCACCGCCAGATTGTGGCTGATGAGCAGGTAGGTGAGCCCGAACGCCTCCTGCAGCTCGCGCATCAGCTCCAGCACCTGGGCCTGCACCGACACGTCGAGGGCCGAGGTGGGCTCGTCGCAGACGATGAACTCTGGCTGGCTGGACAGCGCCCGGGCGATGGCGATGCGCTGACGCTGGCCGCCGGAGAATTCGTGCGGGAACTTCCGCATCACCGCCGGATCGAGCCGCACGCGGCGCAGGAGCTCGGCCACCCGGTCCTCGACCTCGGAGCGGTTGCGGGCGATGCCGAGCGTGCGCATCGGCTCGGCGACGATGTCCGCCACCCGCCAGCGCGGATTGAGGCTGGCATAGGGGTCCTGAAAGATCATCTGCACGCGCTTGCGGCGTTCCTGATGGCCCTTGCCGCCGGCCCAGATGTCGTGGCCGTCGACCAGGATCTGGCCGGAGGTGGGGCGCACCAGCCCCACGATCATCTTGGCGCAGGTGGACTTGCCCGAGCCGGATTCGCCCACCAGCCCGAAGGTCTCGCCCCTGGGGATGGAGAAGCTGACCTCGTCGACGGCGCGGAAGATTTCGACCTTGCCGGGCAGCAGCCTGGTGAAGCTGCCCCGGCCGATCTCGAAATCGCGGACGAGCTTGCGCACCTGCACATAGGCGCCGTCGTCATTGGCCGCCTCGGCGGGCGCCACCGCCCCTTCCTGGCGCTGGATGGTGGGAATGGAATCGATGAGCTTGATCGTATAGGGCTCGCGCGGGCGCCGGATGATGTCGCCCACCGTGCCGGTCTCGACCACCCTGCCCTGGTGCATCACCACCATGCGGTCGGCGGTCTGGGCGATGACGCCCATGTCGTGGGTGATCAGCATCACCGCCGCGCCGTGATTGGCGCAGAGCTTCTTGAGCACCTTGATGATCTGGGCCTGCACCGACACGTCGAGGGCCGAGGTGGGCTCGTCGGCAATGATCAGCTCCGGCTCGGCGGCGATGGCGAGCGCGATCACCACGCGCTGGCGCATGCCGCCGGAGAACTGGTGCGGATAGGAATCGATGCGCTCGGCGGCCTTGGGAATGCCGGCCTCGGCCAGAAGGTCGATGGCCTTCTGCCGCGCCTGGGCCTCCGAGAGCGGCAGGTGGGTGCGGATGGTCTCGACCAGCTGCTCGCCCACCGTATAGAGCGGGTTGAGGCTGGTCAGCGGGTCCTGGAAGACCATGCCGATGCGCTTGCCGCGCAGCCTGGCCTTCTGCTCCTCGGGCAGGTTGTCGATGCGCTCGCCCTTGAGGCGGATTTCGCCGGAGGCGATATGGCCGGGCCGCTCGATCAGGCCGATGACGGCCGAGCCGGTCATCGACTTGCCGGCGCCGGATTCGCCGACCACGCCGACCACCTCGCCGGGCATGATCTCGAAGCTGACGCCGTCGACGGCACGGAACACGTCGTCGCGGAAGGGGAACTCGACGACGAGATCCTTGATGGAAAGAACGGGCTCGGTCATCAGCGCAACTTCGGGTTGAGGGCGTCGCGCAGCCAGTCACCGAGCAGGTTGACCGACAGGGCGAGCAGCACCAGGGTGATGGCCGGGAAGAGCAGGATCCACCACTCTCCGGAGAACAGGAACTGCTGGCCGATGCGGATCAGCGTTCCCAGCGAGGGCTGGGTGGGGGGCACGCCGACGCCGAGATAGGACAGCGTGGCCTCCTCGATGATGGCCAGCGCCAGCCCGATGGTGCCGATGACCAGCACCGGGCCCAGCACGTTGGGCAGCACGTGGCGCAGGAGGATGATGAAGGGGTTGACCCCCAGGATGCGCGCCGCCGCCACATAGTCCTTCTGCCGCTCCACCATGGTGGCGCCGCGCACCGTGCGGGCGAACTGCGCCCAGTTGGCGAGGCCGATGGCCAGGATCAGCACCCAGATGGCGGCGCCTTCCTGCTGGTTGGGCGGGATGAGGCCGCGGGCGATGCCGAAGATCAGCAGCGCGATGAGGATGGCGGGGAAGGAGAGCTGCACGTCGGCGATGCGCATGATGATGGCATCGACCACGCCGCCGACATAGCCGGCGACCAGGCCCAGCCCCACTCCCATGACCATGGCGAACAGCGTCGCCAGGACGCCCACGAAAAGCGAGACGCGCGAGCCGTACATGATGGTGGAGAGCACGTCCCGGCCCTGATTGTCGGTGCCCATGAGGAAATACTTGCCCGAATAGGACGTCGAATTGGGCGGGGTGAAGCCGTCCATCAGGTTCAGCGTCGCCGGGTTGAAGGGGTTGTAGGGCGCGATCCAGGGCGCGAAGACCGCCATCAGGATCAACAGGGCCGCCACGATGGAGGCGACGATTGTCACCGGCGAGTGGCGGTAGGACCAGACGATGTCGGATTTGAGGAAGGTCCGCCAGCGCGAGGTCCTGGCGGCCACCACGGGCTGTTCGGGGGAATGGGGCAGATCGGTCACGATGCTACCTCCCGGATTTGGCGCCGTCGCGCAGGCGCGGATCGACGATGAAATAGAGGATGTCGACGATGAGGTTGATGACCACGAAGACCAGCGCCACGAAGACGAGGTAGGCGGCCATGACCGGTACGTCGACGACGGCGACGGAATTGACGAAGAGCGACCCCACGCCCGGCCACTGGAACACGGTCTCGGTGATGATGGCGAAGGCGATCACCGAGCCGAGCTGGAGGCCGGTGATGGTGATCACCGGCACCATGGTGTTCTTGAGCGCATGGCCGAAATTTATCGCCCGCTGGGAAAGGCCGCGGGCCCGGGCGAAGCGGATATAGTCGGTGCGCAGCACTTCGAGCATCTCCGCGCGCACCAGGCGCATGATCAGCGTGAGCTGGAACAACGACAGGGTGATGGCCGGCAGGATCAGCGAGCGCAGGCCGGATTCGGTCAACAGGCCGGTGCGCCACCAGCCGATCTGCACCACCTGGCCGCGCCCGAAGGAGGGCAGGATCTGCAATTCGACGGCGAAGATGTAGATGAGCCCGATGCCGATGAGAAAGGTCGGCAGCGACACGCCCACCAGCGACAGCGTCATGACGATGGCGGTCGAGACCGCGCGGGGGCGCAGGGCGGTATAGATGCCCAGGACGACGCCGACGACCAGGGCGATGATCGAGGAGGCGAAGGCCAGTTCGATGGTGGCCGGCAGGCGTTCGAGGATGAGCTGGCTCACCGGCTGCTGTAGCCGGTAGGAGATGCCGAACTGGCCCTGCAGGGCGTTGACCACGAAATGGAAGAACTGCACGTAGAAGGGCTCGTTGAGCCCCAGGCGCTCGCGCAGGGCCTCGTGATCCGCGATGGTGGAATCCTGGCCCAGCATGGAGCTGACCGGATCGCCGACATAGCGGAAGACCAGGAAGGCGATGAACGCCACCACGAGCATGACGACGACGGACTGGACCAGACGTCGCGCAATGAAGGCCAGCATGCGCCGATCCCCCTAAAACTGGAGAACCGCCGCGCCGGGCGGAAACCCGGAGCGCGGCGGTTCAGGATTGCGGACGGCTTACTCGAAGACCACCGTGGTCATGTTCGGCTGGTTCTCGGGATGCACCGGCAGGGTGATGCCTTCACGCATGGCATAGGCGAGCACCTGGTTGTGCACCGGCAGCAGCACGCGGTCGGCCTTCACCACCTCCCAAATCTCGGCGATGGTGGCATTGCGCTTGTCGAGATCGGTCTCGGTGCCGAGCGAGATGATCTTCTCGTCGAGCTCGGGGTTGGAGTAGAGCCCGACATTGTAGGTGCCGTGGGTCTCGGTCTTGGTGTGCACCAGATCGTTGAAGATATAGGCGCTGTCGAAGGTCGGCACGCCCCAGCCCAGCAGGTAGAAATCGCTTTCATTGGCCAGGATGATCGGGGAATGCTCGGCGACCGGCCGCGAGGCCAGGGTCACCTGGATGCCGATCTGGCCCAGCATGCCGACATAGGCGGTGGAGATCGCCTCGTCGTTGACATAGCGGTTGTTGGGCGTGTCGAGGGTGACCGAGAAGCCGTCGGGATAGCCGGCTTCGGCCAGCAGCTCGCGGGCCCGCTCCACGTCGGGGGCGGGGTAGGCGTCGAGCTCCTCGGTCCAGCCGTTGACGAAGGGCGGGGTGGCGACGCCGGTCGGGATGGACTGGCCGCGCATCACCACCTGCTGGATGGCGTCACGGTCGAGCGCCAGCTCCATGGCCTCGCGCACCAGCGGGTTGTTGAACGGGTTGGAGTCGGTGATGTTGGAGGATTTCAGCGGCTCCTCGCCGAAGCGGTAGCCGAAATAGATCACGCGGTTTTCCGGGCCGGTCTCGACCTTGAAGCCGGCCGAGTTCTGCAGGCGCTCGATGTCCTGCACCGGCACGTCCTGGACGATGTCGACATCGCCCGACAGCAGGGCGGCGATGCGGGTGGCGTTGTCGGCGATCGGCAGGTAGACGATCTCGGTCACCGCCGGGGCCTCGCCCCACCAGTCCTCGAAGACGGTCAGCACGGACTGCACGTCGACCTCGCGCGAGGTCAGGACATAGGGACCGGTGCCGTTGGTGTTGAGCACCGCATAGTTGGTCTCGCCGGCGGCGAAGTCCTGGACGTCCTGCAGGTCGTGGGTTTCCGACCAGGTCTTGTCCATGATGAAGGTGTTGGTGACGTTGTTCGGATAGAGCGGCGAGGGGCCGACCATCTGGACTTCCACGGTGTAGTCGTCCACGGCGCGCACCTCGGCAACTTCGGCGTGAAGCTGCTTCATGTTCGAGCCTTCCGAGCGGGCGCGGTCGAGCGAGAAGACCACGTCCTCGGCGGTGAAGTCGGCGCCGTCATGGAACTTGACGCCTTCGCGCAGCTTGAAGACCCACACGGTCGGATCGTCTTCCTTGACGTACCATTCGGTGGCCAGGCGCGGCTGCAGCTCGCCGGCGGTGTTGCGGTCGAGCAGGGTCTCGTAGATGTGGTGGGCGAAGGTGTGCGTCACGCCCTGGTTCTGCGAATGCGGATCCAGCGTCAGCGCGTCGGACGAGCGGGCCCAGCGGATGGTCTCCGCCTGGGCGACACCGGCGAGCATCGTGGTGGCGATGAGCGCCGCCGTGATGCGGGTCAGTGATGAGTGCATTGATGGTCTCCCGTTCCTGAACATTACGCCTTCTCGGCACCGGAGCGCCGGAGGCTTGGGCGACACCAAAGCCTAGAATCCAAGTCTGCGCAATGGGGGAAGTTGACCATTTGGTCAACAAGATGACAGCCGGAAGCACATTCCACAGAAATGGACGGTTCCCGCCGGAACCGTTCGGCGGACGAAATGGCGCCTTGACCCTCCGAGGCGCCTGCGCGAAGCATGGGCCATGACGCAGAGCATCGCCACCGTCACCCTGGTCGTCGCCGATTATGACGAGGCCATCGGGTTTTACCGGGACCGCCTTGGTTTCTCGCTGCTGGCCGACACCGATATGGGCGGCGGCAAGCGCTGGGTCGTGGTCGGGCCCGAGGGGGGTAGCGGCGCCAGGCTGCTGCTGGCCAGGGCCGACGGGCCGGCGCAGCGGCAGGCCGTCGGCAACCAGACCGGCGGGCGGGTGGCGCTCTTTCTTGAAACGGACGATTTCGCGCGCGACCATGCCGCCATGCTGGCGCAGGGGGTCGGCTTCCTCGAGGCGCCGCGCCGGGAATCCTATGGCACGGTCGCGGTCTTCTCGGACCTTTACGGAAACAAATGGGACCTCATCGAGCCGCGCCGCTAGCCATGATGCCGCTGCTCCTGGCCGGCGGCGTCTCGGCCCAGGAGGCCGGCTGGCAGTATTCGCCGCTGCCCGGCGAGGGTGACAGGGCCGCCATGGGCTGCGCGGAGGGCTCAACCGCCGCCGACCATGCCTGCCTGGTGGTGCGCTGCGAGGACGATTTCTCGGTCGGCATTCACGTGCACACCGGCCGCCATCCGGACGACACGGGGCTGTGGGACATGACGCTGGACCGCGAGGACCGGCGTTTCGAGGCCGTCGCCTCGCCGGCGCCCTATGGCGCGCGCATCGCGGCCGATGCCGACTGGCTGCTCGAGCGGCTGCGGCACGGCACCTTCGTCTATCTGCGCCATGCCGACGACGGGCATGCCGGCTTCCGCTTCATCAGCCTCGCCGGCTCCTTCCAGGCCATCGGGGAGGCGCTCTACTGGTGCGCGCCGCGCCTGCCGGCGGACGAACGAAACCCCATTCCGGACGTTGGAGCCGGAGAGAACCAAGGAGATTCCGAATGAACCGTCGACCGCTGGGACGCAGTGAACTGGTCATCGAACCGCTGGTGCTGGGCGGCAACGTCTTCGGCTGGACGGTCGACGAGACGCGCGGCTTCGCCATCCTCGATGCCTATGTCGAGGAGGGCTTCACCGCCATCGACACCGCGGAGGGCTATCCCAACTGGGTGCCGGGCAACCCGCCGGGGATGAGCGAGACCATCATCGGGAAGTGGATGAAGGCCCGCGGCAACCGCGAGAAGCTGCACATCTTCACCAAGGTCAACTCGGCCAAGGCGCCGGGCGGGCTGAAGCCGGAGGGCATCGCGCGGTCGATCGAGGCGTCGCTGAAGCGGTTGCAGACCGACTATATCGACCTCTATTTCAGCCACTGGCCGGACGACACGGCCAGCCACGAGGAGACGCTTTCGGCCTATGACACGCTGATCCGCGCCGGCAAGGTGCGTACCATCGGCGCCTCCAACTACACCGCCGAGATGATGCGGGCGGCGCAGGAGACGGCGATCATCAAGTCGCTGCCGCGCTACGAGGTGACCCAGCCGCTCTACAATCTCTACGACCGCGCCGCGTTCGAGGCGCTGCGGCCCTACCTCCTGGAAAACGAAGTCGGCGCAATCACTTACTTCAGCCTGGCCCGCGGCTTCCTCACCGGGAAATACCGCAGCAGGGACGACCTGGGACAGTCGGCGCGCGGCGGCGCGGTGGAGCAATACCTGGACGAGAAGGGGCTCGCGATCCTGGGCGCGCTGGACCAGGTGAGCCAGGAGCTGGGGGCGAGCCCGGCCGAGGTGGCGCTGGCCTGGCTGGTGGCGCAACCGGGAGTCTCCGCCCCTATCGCTTCCGCAACCTCGGTGGAGCAAATCCGGAGTCTGGCTCGCGGCGTTCGCCTCCAATTGCCCGAATCCGCTAACACATTGCTAACATCTGCGGGCGCGTGAAGCGGCTAGCGCGGCGCATCGCTGCGCCAGTGCAGCACCGGCTCGGCCAGGGTCTGGAGCGCCGATGCCGGCTCGCCGGCGATGCGCCGCAGCAACAGCCCGGTCAATTCGACCCCGGCGGCGAAGACGTCTTCCTGGATGCTGTCGAGGCGGGGGAAGAAGGTGGGCAGGATGCCCGAGGTCTGCTTGTAGATGAGGTGGATGTCGCGCCCCAGGACGAGGCCGCCTTCCTGCAGGCCTCCGACCAGGGCGATGGTGCGCATCTCGCTGTCGCAGATCAGCCCGTCCGGCCGGTCGGGATCGGCGGCGAGGCGGGCGCCGAGATCGCGCAGCTCGGGCGGGGCGCTGCGCGCCAGCTCGCTGTCGAGGATGCGCGCCTCGAGCCCGGCCAGGGCGGCGGCGCGGCGATAGGCGGTGGCGATGTTGTGGAAATTGTTGGTGCTGTTGTCCCCGATCACCAGCATGATCCGCCGGCACCCCCTGGAGGCCAGCCGCTCCACCGCCTTCTCGGCGAAGACCTCGGAATGGAAGTCGTGATAGGGATGGGGGGTATAGAACTCGGTGCGGCCGTGGCTGACGAAGGGGAAGCCGGCATCGACCATCATCTGCACCCGCGGGTCGCGCGGGGCGGTATGGGTGATGATGACGCCGTCGGCGGTGCGGTTGTCGAGGATGTAGCGGATGGTCTCGGCCGACTGGGCCCGCTCGAATTCCGGCGTCACCGTCAGGTGATAGCGGGTGCCGGCGATGGCATGGCCGATGCCCTGGATCATCTGGCGGGCGAAATCGATGGAATCCTCGGCCCCGTCCAGCACCAGGGCGATGACATTGGTCTTGCCGGTCCTGAGGCGCACCCCGGCCCGGTCGGGCACATAGCCCAGCGCCTTGGCGGCGGCGGCCACCTTGTCGCGCGTCTCCTGCCTGAGCGTGGTGCCGCCGCGCAGCGACAATGACACCGTCGACAGGCTGAGCCCCGTCATCTCGGCGATGGTCTTGAGCGTCACGCGCCCCTTCGCGGCTGGCCTCGGCCCGTCTTTCTGCATGCTGCCTCTATCCCCCGACCCGTGTTCTTAGCATGAGCCACACAATCAAGTGTACCCATGGCAGGATGCAACGATGCAATCGATACAGATGCAGGCGCCGGGCAGGTTTCCGGACAATTTTTACTTATAAAACAATAAATTATGGCAGATCGCCCGAGTCCTCCGCCCGGCTTCTGAATCAGAATTGCAACGTTGCATCGTCTATGCTTAGCTGCGGCCACGCGCCGGAGAGGAGCCGGCGCCCGTCGCCAGCCTGGCGAGGAGAGCTCTTGGGAGGTGCAAATGCTCAGAAAAGTCCTGTTGACCGGCGTGGCGGGCCTCGCCATGACGGCCGCCATCGCCGGCCCGGCGCGGGCCGAAATCTCGTTCATGTATGCCGAATGGATCGCCGCCCTGGTCGAGCCCGGCATCGAAGCCTTCGAGGCCGAGACCGGCGAGACGGTCAACGCCATCAAGCTGCCCGGCCAGGGCTATGACCAGCGCATCGCGCTGGACCTCGCCGCCGGCACCGCCGCCGACGTGAACCTGATGGACAGCTTCATGGTGTCCGAGCTGGCCTCGGCGGGCTATCTGCATCCGCTCGACGAGCTGCTCGCCGGCTGGGACCAGTTCCAATACTACCTGCCCGGGCTGCTCGAGGTCGCCTCCTACCAGGGACAGATCTACGCCCTGCCCACCGACACCGACGTGCGCATGCTGTGGTACGACCTGTCCAATTTCGAGAAGGCCGGCATCCCCACGCCCTGGGAGCCGAAGACCTGGGACGACATCCTCGACGCCGCCCAGAAGCTCAAGGACGCGGGCGTGCGCTACCCGTTCCAATTGCCGGCGGGCACCAAGCAGGGGGAAGCGGCCACCATGCAGGGCGTCTACATGGCGCTGCTCGGCGCCGACGTGCCCGAGGGCGACCGCAACCGCCTGCTCAACCGCGAGACCAACCAGTGGATCGGCGACAGCCCGGCCCTGCGGCGCACCTTCGACTTCTTCTACCAGGTCTATGTCGAGCGCGAGCTGAACACGGCCGAGTTGAACTACGCCACCGACATCGGGGCGGCGGTGCGCGCGGCGCTGGCCAATGACGAGCTGGGCATCCTCGCCTCGGGCTCGTGGGAAGACGCGTGCCTGTGGGACTGCAACAACCCGCCCAGCCGCGAGGAGCGCGACGCCACCGTGGCCTGGACGCCCTGGCCCGGCTCGGGCGTGGAAGGCGCCAAGACCACGACCAACATCTCGGGCGGCTGGACCATCGGCATCAACGCCAACGCCGCCGACAAGGAGCTGGCCTTCAAGCTGATCACCTCGATCTTCGACGAGGAGAACTTCAAGAAGTGGACGCTGGAAAACCACCGCATGGCGGTCCGCACCGACATTTCGGAATCCCCCGAATACACGGCCGATCCGTTCCTGGCGGAGGCGACCGTGCTGGCCGCCGACACCACCGGCCGCGACACGGTGCCGGGCTACCAGACGGTCTCGGCGCTGATCCAGCAGGCGACCGCCGACATCCTCGACGGCGCCACGCCGGAAGAGGTGGTGCAGGAATACCATGACGCGCTGATCGACGAATTCGGCGAGGAGAACGTCATCACCTACGAGTAAACCGGCCCAACTGGCCGGCGGCGCCACCGTCCTCCTGGCGCCGCCGGTTTTTTGTTTCGGTTTTCCCAGAGGGGCTGCGTCGCCGCCAGATTCCGGACGCGGCATCTGTCCCTCCCCAACCCTCCCCGCAAGGGGGAGGGTGCCGGATCGAGTCCGTTGCAACCGCCTGCCCGATCACGAGGCGCCGATGAAGAACCAGGCCAATCCTTGGCTCACCAACAATCTGTGGGTGCTGGGACTGGGCATGCTGCCCGCCATAGCGCTCATCGGGGTGCTGCTCTATTTCACCGCCTGGGCCTTCGCCTTCAGCTTCACCGACCTGGCGCTGGTGGGGCGCAAGAGCGTGGAATGGGAATGGGTGGGCTTCGAGAATTTCGAGCGCCTGTTCACCCGCCGGGGCTTTCTCGAATCGCTGTGGACCACGGTGATCTTCGTGTTCTTCTCGGCCATCGTCGGCCAGTCGGTGCTGGGCTTCCTGCTCGCGGCGGCGCTGCGCGGCTCGCGCTCGACGCTGCGCAGCGTGGTGGAAGTGTGCATCATGCTGGGCTGGCTGCTGCCCGATATCGTGGCGGCGTTCCTGTGGTCGGCGACCACGGCGCAGACCGGGCTGATCAACCAGCTCATCATCCGGCCGCTGGGCCTGCCGCCGGTCAACTTCATCAACGACTACGCCCTGCCCGTGGTGACCATCGCCAATATCTGGAAGGGCACGGCCTGGAGCTACCTGCTGTTCTCGGCGGCGCTCGATTCGGTGAGCCGGGAGGTGGTGGAGGCGGCCAAGGTGGACGGCGCCACGCCGCTGCAGCGCATCTGGCTGGTGCAGCTGCCGATCATCCGGCCGCACATCGCCACCAACATGCTGTTCATCACCATCTGGACCTTCACCTATTTCCCGCTGATCTTCGCCATGACGGGCGGCGGGCCGGGCCGGCAGACCGAGACGCTGGCGATCTTCCTCTATAACCAGAGCTTCTCGCGCGGCAATCTGGGCTTCGGCAGCGCCATCTCGGTGGCGATGCTGGTGATCGTGGGATGCCTGTCGCTGATCTATCTGCGCATGCTGCGGGAGCCGAAGTGATGGAAGCCAACGCCACCCATTCGCGCCTCACCGCCATCGCGCTGAGCTTCATGGCGGTGATCTGGATCAGCCCCTTCTCCTGGCTGGTGCTCAACGCCTTCAACCCGCTCTCGACCGGCCAGCTCGAAATCCCGCGCGCGGTGGGGCTCGACAATTTCGGCCTCGCGGTCAGCGGCAATGCCGGGCGGCAGTTCCTCAACTCCATGCTGATCGCGGCGGGCACGGCGACGCTCAGCGTCATCGTCGGCATCTCGGCCGCCTATCCGCTGTCGCGGCTGAAGATCCCGGGGCGCAACGCCTTCCTGTGGACCCTGGTGCTGCTGCGCATGCTGCCCTCGGCGGGCGTGCTGGTGCCGCTCTATTTCGCGGCGCAGCGCACGGGCCTGCTGAACCAGCTCGGCGTCATCATCGCCCTGACCATCCTCAACCTGCCCTTCACCCTGCTGCTGCTCAAGAACTTCTTCGACACCGTGCCGATCGAGCTCGAGGAAGCGGCCTATGTGGAGGGGGCGAGCCTGTTGCAGATCATCACCCGGATCGTGCTGCCGCTGTCGCGCGCCGGCATCGCCGTGGTCTGGTTCTTCAGCTTCACCGGCGCCTGGAACGAATTCCTGTTGCCGCTGATCTTCGCGCGCGTGCAGGATGCCTTCCCCATGTCGGTGGGGCTCTATGCCGCCTTCGGGCAGCAGGGCGCCATCAACTACGGGTTCCTCACGGCCTTTTCCATCATCTACGCGGCGCCGGCGGTCGGCGTGTATTTCCTGTTGCGGCGGAACATGAACACAGGGTTCGCCGGTGTCGGAGTCAAAGGATGACCTATTCCAATCCCCTCTCGTCCAAGCTCGGTCTGCTGGATGACGACCTCAAGATGGAGGGCAAGCTGCTGCGCCTGTGCGCGGACCTGGAAAGGAAAATCCGCACGCCGATCCCCAACGTGCCCTTCCAGTGGCATGTGCAGCGCGCCGACAACTTCTCCGCCGCCGAGGCGCTGCAGGCCGACTGGCGGAGCTGGGAGAAGTTCGGCTCCCGCTCCGTCTGGGCCAAGCACCAGGAGCACACCTGGTTCGCCGCCGAGATCACCGTGCCGGAAGAGGCGCGCGGCAAGGTGTTCGTCGCCAACTTCACCAGCCAGTGGCAGCAGCGGCCGGGCTCGACCGACCCGCAGTGCCTCGCCTATCTCGACGGCACAATCGCCCAGGCGCTGGACGGCAACCATACCGAGCTGGTGATCGAGCGCGACGCGGTGCCGGGCAGCCGCCACGTGCTGCTGGTCAACGCCTTCACCTTCTTCGACCGGCCGCTGGTGGGCTTCGAGGTGGATTTCTTCATCCGCAACGAGCGGGCCGAAAAGCTCTATTACGACCTGCAGACGCCGCTCGAGGTCGCCGTGCTGCTCTACCAGAACGACCCGCGGCGGCAGGCCATCCTCAACATCGTGGAGCGGGCGCTGCGGGCGCTCGACCGGCGCGACGGCCACACGCCGGAATTCGAGGCGTCGCTGCCGGCCGCCGAAAGGATCGCCCGGGAAATCTACGAGCTGGCCGACACCGAGGTGCAGCCGCAGATCACCGCCGTGGGCTCGACCCATCTCGACGTGGGCTGGCTGTGGCGCGTGATGCACACGCGCGACAAGACCGGCCGCAGCTTCGCCACGGTGCTCAAGCTGATGGAGGAGTATCCGCAGTTCGTCTTCATGTACAACCAGTCGGTGCTGTTCGACTTCCTGAAGCAGGACTATCCGGAAATCTGGGAGCGCCTGCTCGAACGGGTCAAATCCGGCCAGTTCGAGATCGAAGGCGCCATGTGGGTGGAGCCGGACGTCAACATCGCCTCGGGCGAGTCGCTGGTGCGCCAGATCATGCGCGGGCGGCGCTTCCATATCGAGCATTTCGGGGTGACGCCCAGGACGGTCTGGCTGCCGGACACCTTCGGCTACTCGGCCAACCTGCCGCAGATCATGGCCAAGTCGGGGCTCGACTATTTCGTCACCAGCAAGCTCAGCTGGAACGACACCGACCGGCACCCCTACGACACCTTCTTCTGGCGCGGCATCGACGGCACGGTGACCAAGGCGCAGCTGATCACGGCGCAGAAATACGACAGCGAGCAGATCTTCACCACCTATAACGGCGACCTGTCGGTCTCCGAGACCATGGGGGCATGGAAGCGCTACGAGCCCAAGGCGGCCTATAACGAGGTCGTCATGTCCTATGGCTATGGCGACGGCGGCGGGGGGCCGACGCGGGCCATGATCGAGCGCGGCACGCGGCTGGAACGCGGCATTCCCGGCGCGCCGAAGGTGAAGCTCGAAGGCATCGTGCCGTTCCTTGACCGGCTGGGGAAAGCGATGGACGCCGATCCGGGCCGGTTCCCCACCTGGAACGGCGAGCTCTACCTGCAATATCACCGCGGCACGCTGACCTCGGTGGCCAAGAACAAGGCCAACAACCGCAATGCCGAGCGGCGGCTGCGCGAGCTCGAGTTCCTCGGCGCGGTGGCGCTGGCGACGGCCGGGCACGCCTATCCGGCCGAGACGCTGGCCGAGTTCTGGGAGCTGGTGCTGATCAACCAGTTCCACGACATCCTGCCGGGCACCTCGATTCCCGAGGTCTATGTCGACAGCGACGCCGAATATGGCCGCATCTTCTCGACGCTGGATTCGGCCAACGGCCCCTGGCACGCGGCGGCGCGGGCGGCGACGCGGCCGGGCGACGGCCAGCTGCGGCTCATCAACTTCACCAGCCAGGCCCGCTCGGGGCTGGTGCATCTGGGCGCGGAGGTCGCCGAGGGCACGGGGCTCGCCACCGCCGCGGG
>ENA-UOVV01001034-UOVV01001034.1-compost-metagenome-genome-assembly--contig:-NODE-1034-length-24914-cov-6.088338_pt1 | contig 24914 bp, 27 predicted proteins | sample MGYA00238155_ERZ761577 | MGnify/ENA primary metagenome ERZ761577 (study PRJEB28898, sample SAMN06268775) | compost metagenome | isolation source: Emeryville, CA | place: USA:Emeryville, CA | collected...
CCCCGCCGCACCGAACCACGAACTGGCCGCGATCACGACCGACAGGCCGAGCAGCGCCAGCGCGATCCCGTCGCGCTGATGACCGGGCTCCAGGTCGCGGGCCCGGCCCACGGATCGTGCCGTCGTGCCCGCGCCCCTGGCCAGCATCAACCAGCCGGCCCGCACGCCGCGCCCGACGGTCGCCCCCGCGGACGCGACCGGGGAGGACGTGCGCCGCGCGGCGGGCTTGCGGCGCGGTGTGGCGCGGGTACCCGCCCGTGATCCGGCCTTTGACCTGGTCGAACGGGCTCCGGAGCGGGCGGCGGTCTTACTCGGCATGTCTGTAAGCCTAGTCGCAGTAGCCCCAGAATCACCATCAGCCACACGGGTCACAGAATGGTATCAATCGGCCGTCCGCAGGGGCATAACGTGCAGCGATGACCACCGAAAGCCAGGCAGCGGCCCTGCCCACCTCGAGCAAGGTGTTGTGCGCTTGTTATGCCGTGATCTCCGTCGTGGCGCTGCTCGCCACGTGGAGTCAGAACCTGCAATACGGGGCCGGCGACCTCCTCAGCGGGTTCGTCCCGGATCTGAAGGCCAACCCGGCAGCGCGGTCGATCACCGTCGACCTGTTCCTGTTTGGCCTGCCGGTGTTGATCTGGATGCTGGCCGAGGCCCGCAAACACTCGATCAAGTGGGTGTGGGCCTACTTCCTGGCCGGAGCGGTGACGGCGATCAGCGTCACGTTTCCGCTGTTCCTCATCGCGCGCGAGCTGCGGCTGGCCGGAAAGTCCGACCCGACTCGACTGGCGGCCTCCGACGTGGTCGGGCTGATCATCGTCGCGGTGCTGGTGCTCGGGATCGTCGTCTGGGTGGACGTCCTGTAGGGGGTCCGTCTGGGTAGGCTGTGCACTCGTCCCACAGAGCTCCCCCGAACACCAAGGAGTGCGCTGCCATGCCCGTCACGGTCGTCGCCACCATGAAAGCCAAACCCGAATCGGTCGACACCGTGCGCGAGGCGTGCAAGCAGGCGATCGAGGCGGTGCACTCCGAACCCGGCTGCGACCTGTACTCGCTGCACGAATCCGACGGCACCTTCGTCTTCGTCGAGCAGTGGGCCGACGAGGCCGCGCTGCAGGCGCACAGCACCGCCCCCGCGGTCGGCACCCTGTTCGGCACCATCGGCGAGCACCTCGACGGCGGGGCCGACATCAAGGTGCTCAAGCCCGTGGTCGCGGGCGATCCCGCCAAGGGGCAGCTGCGTCCGTAATGCGCCGGCTCGACGGCAAGGTCGCCTTCATCACCGGCGCCGCCCGCGGGCAGGGCCGCGCCGAGGCCGTCCGGCTCGCCGGCGACGGCGCCGACATCATCGCGGTGGACATCTGCGACCAGATCGCCTCGGTGCCCTATCCGCTGGCCACCGCCGACGACCTGGCGGCGACGGTGAAGCTGGTCGAGGACACCGGTGCGCGAATTGTGGCCGCGCAGGCCGACGTTCGCGATCAGCAAGCGCTGGCCGGCGCGCTGGCCACGGGACTCGACGAGTTCGGCCGGGTGGACATCGTCGTCGCCAACGCGGGCATCGCGCCCATGCAGTCGGGCCCGGAGGGCTGGCGCGATGTGATCGACGTGAACCTGACCGGCGTGCACCACACCGTCGAGGTCGCGGCGCCGATCATGATCGAGCAGGGCGACGGCGGGGCGATCGTGCTGACCAGTTCGGTGGCCGGCCTGGTCGGGATCGGCAGCCGCGATCCCGGTGCCCTCGGCTACACGGCAGCCAAGCACGGCATCGTCGGGTTGATGCGGGTCTACGCCAATCTCTTTGCGCCGCACAATATCCGGGTCAACTCGGTACACCCGGCGGGTGTCGACACACCGATGATCAACAACGACGCCACCAGGCAGTGGCTGGGCAGCATCGCCGAGAAGACCCCGCAGGAGATGGGCAACGCACTGCCCGTGCAGGTGCTGCAACCCGAGGACATCGCCAACGCGGTCGCCTGGCTGGTGTCCGACGAGGCCCGCTACGTCACCGGGGTGGCACTGCCCGTGGACGCCGGATCGGTCAACAAGCGCTGACGATCGAGACGCTCTAGATCTCGATCACGGTGGGCACGATCATCGGCTGTCGCCGATAGGTCTCACCCACCCACTTGCCGACCGTTCGACGCACCGCCTGCGCGATCCGGCCGACGTCGGTGATATTTTGGGCAGCAAGGTTTTCCAGCTCTGCCTCCACCTTGGCCGCGATGGGCTCCAACGCCTTGGGATCCTCCGAGAACCCCCGCGAGTGCAGGTGCGCGGGGGCGGCGGGCTTGCCGGTGCCGCGGCGCACCACCACCGTGACCGCGATGAAGCCCGACGACAGGATCAGCCGTTCGCCCAGTGTGGCGTCGCCGACGTCGCCGGTGATCAGTCCGTCGACGAACATCTTGCCGGTGCTCACCGCGCCTGCGATGGTGGCCCGCCCGTCCACCAGGTCGACGCTGACCCCGTTCTCGGCGAGCACGACGTTCTCGGCGGGTACCCCGGTCCGGCAGGCCAGCGCCGCGTTGGCCCGCAACATCCGCCAGGTGCCGTGCACGGGCATCACGTTGCGCGGGCGCACAGCGTTGTACAAGAACAGCAGCTCACCGGCGTAGGCGTGACCCGAAACATGAACGCGCACTTGCTGATTGGTCACCACGCGGGCGCCGATCTTGGCGAGGCTGTCGATCACCCCGTACACCGCTTCCTCGTTGCCCGGGATCAGCGAGGAGGACAGGATGATCAGATCACCCGCGGTGAGCGTGATGCTGCGATGCTCACCGCGTGACATCCGCGCCAGCGCCGACATCGGCTCACCCTGCGTGCCGGTGGTGATCAACACCACGCGCTCGGGTGGCATCATCTCCGCGGCGCCGATGTCGAGGACGTCCTCGTCGGCGACCTTCAGGTAGCCGAGTTCGCGGGCGATGCCCATGTTGCGCACCATCGACCGGCCGACGAACGCCACCCGCCTGCCGAGTGCCACCGCCGCGTCGATGATCTGTTGCACACGATCGACATTCGACGCGAAGCAGGCGACGATCACCCGGCCGCTCGCTCCGCGGATGAGGCGGTGCAGCGTCGGACCGATCTCGCTCTCCGACGGGCCCACCCCCGGGATCTCGGAGTTTGTCGAGTCGCACAGGAACAGGTCGACGCCGGCGTCGCCGAGTCGCGACATGCCGGGCAGGTCGGTGGGCCGGTCGTCGAGCGGCAGCTGGTCGAGCTTGATGTCGCCGGTGTGCAGCACGGTGCCCGCGCCGGTGTGGATCGCGATAGCCAGACATCCCGGGATCGAGTGGTTGACGTGGAAGTACTCGCACTCGAACGGGCCGTGCTTGCTGCTCTCTCCCGCAGCGACTTCGGTGAACACCGGTTTGATGCGGTGCTCGCGGCACTTCTCGGCCACCAACGCCAGCGTGAACTTCGACCCGACGACCGGGATGTCGCGACGAAGCTTGAGCAGGAACGGGATCGCGCCGATGTGGTCCTCGTGCGCATGGGTGAGCACCAACGCCTCGACGTCGTCGAGACGGTCCTCGATGAGCCGCAGGTCGGGCAGGATCAGGTCGACGCCGGGCTCGTCGTGGGTGGGAAACAGCACCCCGCAGTCGACGATGAGCAGCCGACCCTGATGCTCGAAAACGGTCATGTTGCGGCCGATTTCGCTGATACCGCCGAGCGCTGTCACCCGAAGCCCGCCGGGGGCCAATGGCCCCGGTGGCTTGAGTTCTTCGTTCACTAGCGCAGCACCGCGGCGGCTCGCATGTCGGCCGCCAGCGCCTCGATCTGTTCCGGGGTGGCCGGCATCTGCGGGAGCCGCGGACTACCCGCTTCGAAGCCCTGCAGACGCAGCCCCTCCTTGGCGAACGTGACACCGCCCAGGCGCGCCTGCGCGTCGTTGAGCGGCCCCAGCGTGACGCTGATCTCGCGCGCCTTGGCCACGTCGCCGGAGTTGAACGCCGACAACATGTCCCGCAGCGGTCCGGCGGCGACATGACCCCACACGCTGACGAACCCGACGGCGCCGACCGCCAGCCACGGCAGGTTCAGCGCGTCGTCGCCGGAGTAGTAGGCCAGCCCCGTCTCGGCGATGATCTGCGCCCCGCCGTGCAGGTCGCCCTTGGCGTCCTTGACCGCCACGATGTTGGGGTGCTCGGCCAGGGTGCGCAGGGTGTCCCATGCGATCGGCACCACCGACCGCGGCGGGATGTCGTAGAGCACCACGGGCAGCGGCGTCGCGTCGGCGACGGCGGTGAAGTGCGCCACCAGACCCGACTGCGGCGGGCGCGAGTAGTACGGCGTGACGACCAGCAGGCCGTGCGCGCCCGCGCCGGCGGCGGCCTTGGCCAGGTGCACGGTGTGCGCGGTGTCGTAGGTGCCGACGCCCGCGATGATCCGGGCCCGGTCGCCGACGGTCTCGAGCACCGCGGTCAGCAGCGCCAACTTCTCGTCATCGGTGGTCGTCGGCGATTCGCCGGTGGTGCCGGACAGCACCAGGCCGTCGCAGCCGGCGTCGACGAGGCGCACCGCCAGCTTCTTGGCGGTTTCGATGTCCAGCGAGCCGTCGGACTTGAACGGAGTCACCATCGCGGTCAACACGGTGCCCAATCGGGCCGTCACATCGAATCCGCTGGTGCTCACGGGCAACCAGAATACTCGCCGGGCCTACGCCTCCGTGGCCAGCGGTGACGTCGCGACCTCCGTGCCGTCGGCCAGCGTGGAGATCTCGAAATCCGAGAACACCTGCGGCGCGACGTCGACCAGTTGGCGCAGGCACGCGATGGCCAGGCGGCGGATCTCGACGTCGGCGTGTTCGGAGGCCCGCACCGCGATGAAATGCCGCCAGGCCCGGTAGTTGCCGGTCACAACGATGCGGGTCTCGGTGGCGTTGGGCAACACCGCGCGGGCGGCCTGCCGGGCCTGCTTGCGCCGCAGCGCGCTGAGCCGTTCGGTGGGCTCGTCCCCGGCGAACTTGGCCTCCAGCCGCTCCAGCAGTTCGGTGTAGGCCGCCCGGCTGGCGTCGGCGTGCCGGGTCAGGATCTCGGTGAGCTCCGGATCCCCCTCGATGCCCGGCGGCACCACCACCTGCGCGTCGTGTTCGGGCACGAACCGCTGCGACAGCTGCGAATACGAGAAGTGCCGATGCCGGATCAGCTCGTGGGTGCACGACCGCGACACCCCGGTGATGTAGAACGACACCGAGGCGTGCTCCAGCACCGAGAAGTGGCCGACGTCGATGATGTGGCGGATGTAGGACGCGTTGGTGGCGGTCCGCGGATTGGGCTTGGACCAGCTCTGATAGCAGGCGCGGCCGGCGAACTCGACCAGCGCGGGGCCGCCGTCGGCGTCGGTGCTCCACGGCACGTCGGGCGGCGGGATGAACTCGGTCCTGGCGATCAGTTGGACGCGCATCGGCGTGGTCTCGGCCACCGGGCCACCCTAGCGTGCTACACCTTCCGCACAACGGTTGACGTGCGTGTTTAGCGGTCGCCGCGGGCGGGAACAAAGCGGGTCTCGCTCGACGTTATCCGAGCACCGAAGGGAGGGGTTGATATGGCCACTGATTACGACGCGCCACGCGTGAAAGACACCGACGACATCGCCGACGAGTCGCTGGAGGATCTCACTGCCAGGCGGCGTGAGGCGGACGTAGCAGTGCTCGATGTCGACGACGGGGACGCCGACCCGATCGTGCTGCCCGACGTGGACCTGTCCGGTGAGGAGCTGACCGTGCAGGTCATTCCCAAGCAGCCGGACGAGTTCACCTGCTCCAGCTGCTTCCTGGTGCAGCACCACAGCCGGTTGGCGATGCAGTCCGGCGACCGGATGATCTGCGCCGACTGCGTCTGATATTCAGCCCACCACTCGGCGAAGCGCGGGTGCCAGGTCGCCGCGCCTGCCCACCGTGATGTCGGTGAGCCGCAGCCACGACGCCATCGACCGCAACTCGGTGGACAACGCCGCGGCGACCCGCGCCTGATCTTCGCCGGGTTCGACGAACGCGCCGACGACGTGTAACGCGTCGCCGGCGCGATCCGTTTTGAGGTCGACCCGGCCCACCAGCCGACCGTCGAGCAGAAGCGGCCACACGTAGTAGCCGTACTGCCGCTTGGGCGCGGGCGTGTAGATCTCGATGCGGTACTTGAACCCGTCGAACAACCGCTCCACCCGCGGCCGGAAGAAGATCAGCGGGTCGAACGGGCACAGCAGCGCGGTGCCGCGGTCGCGGCGCGGAATCGTCTGCCCCGCCCGCAGATACGCCGGGCCCCGCCAGCCGTCGACCTCGACCGGTTCCAGTTCGCCGTCGGCGACGAGCTTGGCGATCGCGGGCTTGGCCTGCGCGGGCGAGAGCCGGAAGTAGTCGCGCAGATCCTGTTCGGTGCCCACCCCCAGCGCACCGGCCGCCCGCAGCACGAGTTCGCGCACGGCGTCGCCGTCGTCGATCCGGCGGGCCACCACCTCCGGCGGCAGCACTCGCTCGGTCAGGTCGTAGTGGCGGGCGAACCCGACCCGGGTGGCGGTGGTGAGCACTCCGGCGGCGAACAACGCCTCGGTCACCCACTTGGTGTCGCTGCGGTCCCACCACGGCCCCTTACGGCCCCGCTCCGCCGCGCCGAGGTACTCCTCGATCTGTCCGGCGGTCGCCGGCCCCAACTCGGCCACCGCCGCGACGATGTCCTCGGACAGCTTGGCGTTCTTCTTGACGATGTGCTGACCCCAGCGGCCGTGCCGGTACTCGCGCATCCGCCACCGCATCAGCGGCCAGTCGTCGACGGCCATCAGCGCGGCCTCATGCGCCCAGTACTCGACGAGCAGCCGCGGCGAGCGGGCGGTGTGACTCCACGCGGCGCGGTCGAGCACGTCCCGGTCGTAGGGGCCGAGCCGGCTGAACACCGGCGCGTAGTGGGCGCGCACCGACACCGACACCGAGTCGAGCTGCAGCACCTGGATGCGCGAGATCAGCCGGCGCAGGTGCGCGCGGGTGACCGGGCCGCGCGGGCGCGGCTGGTAAAAGCCCTGGGCCGCGACGGCGATCCGGCGCGCCTGGTCGGCCGTCAGTCTCGTCGGCACCCCGCCATCGTGCCCGACCGCACCGACAGCGTCAGCGCCGCACGTAGCTCAGAAACCGGTACCGCAGGCCCGACGAGCTGGTCAGCCACTCGCCCACCTCGCCGACCCACGCCTCGTCGAGCACCGGTGCGAGGGCGTCGTCGTCCTCGCGGCGCAGGTCGATGTCGACCTCGGTGATCTCGCACCGCGTCGCCAGCGGCAGCGCGGCCGCGTAGATCTGACCGCCGCCGATCACCCAGACCGGGTCGCCCCCGAGTGCCTCGTCCAGCGCGCCCACCACCTCGGCGCCGTCGGCGACGTAGCCGGGGGTGCGGGTCACCACGATGTTGCGCCGACCCGGCAGCGGGCGCACCTTCGCGGGCAGCGACTCCCAGGTCAGCCGACCCATCATTACCGTGTGACCCATCGTCAGCTCTTTGAACCGGGCCTGGTCCTCGGGCAACCGCCACGGGATACCACCGTCGCGGCCGATGACCCCCGAGCTCGACTGCGCCCAGATCAGCCCGATCTCGGTCGTCATAGTTGTCCGTTCCGGCCCTGCAAGCAGGCCGTGATGGCTGGTCGATTCCGCCCCTGCAAGCAGGCCGTCATACCTGGTCGATTCCGCCCCTGCAAGCAGGCCGTCATACGGCCACGGGCGCCTTGATCGCCGGGTGCGGGTCGTAGTTGAGGATCGCGATGTCCTCGTAGGTGTAGTCGAAGATCGAATCCCGCGGCGCCAGAACGAGTTCCGGGTATGGCCGCGGCTCGCGGGACAGCTGCAGCTTCACCTGCTCGATGTGGTTGTCGTAGATGTGGCAGTCGCCGCCGGTCCAGATGAACTCGCCGACCTGCAGTCCGGCCTGCGCGGCCATCATGTGGGTGAGCAGCGCATAGCTGGCGATGTTGAACGGCACACCGAGGAACAGGTCGGCGCTGCGCTGGTACAGCTGGCAGGACAGCCGCCCGTCGGCGACATAGAACTGGAAGAACGCGTGGCACGGTGGCAGCGCCATCTGCGGGATCTCGCCGACGTTCCACGCCGAGACGATGATGCGCCGCGAATCCGGATCGGTCTTCAGCAACTCCAGCGCGTTGCTGATCTGATCGATGTGCTCACCCGACGGCGTCGGCCAGGACCGCCACTGCACCCCGTAGATGGGGCCGAGATCGCCTGTCTCCGAAGCCCATTCGTCCCAAATGGTGACGCCGTGCTCCTGCAGCCAGCGCACGTTGGAGTCACCGCGCAGAAACCACAGCAGCTCGTAGATCACCGACTTGGTATGCACCTTCTTGGTGGTGATGAGCGGGAACCCGGCGGTCAGGTCGTAGCGCATCTGGTGGCCGAACAGGCTCCGGGTGCCGGTGCCGGTGCGGTCGGATTTCGCGGTTCCGCGCTCGAGCACCAGTCGCAGCAGATCCTCGTAGGGAGTGGCGATCGGCACGTCGCCCAGCCTACTGGTCAGCTTCGGTAGTAGAACGTAGGCATGCCGAGCATTTCCACCTCCGTCACCACCGCCGACGGCACCTGCCCCGTCACCCTGCACACGCCCGAGGGCAGCGGCCCGTGGCCGGGCGTTGTGATGATCCCCGACGCCGGCGGCGTCCGCGACACCTTCCAGCAGATGGCCGCGCGACTGGCCGGCTACGGATACGCGGTGTTGCTGCCCGACGTGTACTACCGCGAGGGCGAGTGGGCGCCCTTCGACATGAAGACGGTGTTCACCGACGGAAGCGAGCGCCAGCGACTGTTCGCGACCATGCAGACCCTCACCCCCGACCGGGTCACCGCCGATGCCACCGCCTTCTTCGACTTCCTGGCCGGCCGGCCCGAGGTCAAGGGCGACACCTTCGGCGTGTGCGGGTACTGCATGGGCGGGCGGATCTCGCTGCTGCTGGCCGGGCGGCTGCCCGAACGGGTGGCGGCCGCGGGCCTGTTCCACGCCGGCGGCGTCGTCACCGACAACGACTCCAGCCCGCACCTGCTGGCCGACAAGATCAAGGCCACGGTGTACGTCGGCGGCGCCTCCAACGACGCGTCGTTCACCGCCGAGCACGCCGAGACGCTGGGTAAGGCGCTGACCGCCGCCGGGGTCAAGCACACGATCGAGATCTATCCCGCCGAGCACGGGTACGCCGTCCCGGACAACGCGCCCTACGACGAGGAGGCCGCCGAGCGGCACTGGGTCGCGCTGAAGAACCTGTTCGACACGACGCTGACCTGACCCCCCTCGTCAACGGCCCACCCGATACGCGACCATAAACGCATGGTTGACCAGGCGACTCCCAACGCGGCGGATCTCAGCGAGCCCGGGCGGCGCATCGATCCGGTACTAGCGCGGAGTTGGCTGCTGGTCAACGGCGCCCAGTACGAGCGGTTCGAACCGGCGGCCCGATCGCGCGCCGACATCGTGGTGCTCGACATCGAGGATGCCGTCGCACCCAAGGACAAGGACGCCGCCCGGGAGAACGTGCTCAAGTGGCTGGCCGCCGGCAACAGCGACTGGGTGCGGGTCAACGGCTTCGGCACTCAGTGGTGGGCCGACGACCTCGAGGCACTGGCCGGCACCTCGGTCGGCGGGGTGATGCTGGCGATGGTCGAGTCGGTCGACCACGTCACCGAGACGGCCAAGCGGTTGCCGGGGGTGAAGATCGTGGCGCTGGTCGAGACGGCGCGCGGGCTGGAGCGGATCACCGAGATCGCCGCCACCAAGGGCACGTTCCGGCTGGCGTTCGGCATCGGCGACTTCCGCCGCGACACCGGCTTCGGCGACAACCCGACCACGCTGGCCTACGCGCGCTCGCGGTTCACCATCGCGGCCAAGGCCGCCCACCTGCCCAGCGCCATCGACGGACCCACCGTCGGGTCCAGCGCGCTGGTGCTCGCCGAAGCGACCGCGGTGTCGGCGGAGTTCGGTATGACCGGCAAGATCTGCCTCACCCCGGACCAGTGCCCGACGGTCAACGAGGGCCTGTCCCCCTCCCCCGCGGAAATCGCTTGGGCGAAGGAGTTTTTCCTGGAGTTCGAGCGCGACGGCGGCGAGATCCGCAATGGGTCGGATCTACCGCGCATCGCCCGCGCCAACAAGATCCTCGACCTGGCGCGTGCGTACGGCATCGAGGTGTCGGAGTTCGACGACGTCGACGACCCGGCGCACATCCCTGCGCCGTCGGACACCTACCACTACTGACTTCGGCCCCGCACCGCGGACCGGATCGCCCGCAGCACACCGCGCGCGGCGTAGATGCCGGCGACCACCGACACGATGATCATGATGACGAACATCACCAGCCAGTTGGTGCGGTCGTGGTCGACGTTCCACCACACGACGGTGAACAGGATCGCGCAGAGGAAAACCACGACGTCGCGCCAGTTCCCACTGTAGGACATCGCGGCCATGCGCAGTTCGCGGGTCTTCTCGGTGGCGGTGATCAGGTCGTCGATGCGCTGATCGATGCTGGCCTTCAACCGGGCCTTCAACTCGGGTTGGTCGTCGGGGATGCGGTCGAGCAGGTCGAGATCCTTGGCGATCATCGCGCGGACGTCCGGGCCGCGCAGGTTGCCCGCGGCGATGCCCAGCAGCGCCCCGCCCGCGACCGGCGCTGAGGCCAAAGCGATTTCGGCGATTCCTGGCATTGCACCACCATTCTGTCGGCCGGTGAATCACGTTGACCGACAACAGTACTGCGAATCTACCTCGTCCAGGCAGAAACCGGCTCCCAGGTCGCCTCGTCCGCCGGATCCGGCGCCCACGTCACCCCTTCGAGGATCTGGTCGAGGGTGGTGTTCTCGTCGGGGCCGGTGAGCATGAACTCGGCGGCCAACCCCGGTTGCACCGACACCGTCGCACTGCGACGCGTCTGGTTGATGAAGCCGTCCTTGCCGCCGACCGTGATCTGGGTCGTCAGCTGCGGCCCACCGCGCGGGTCGTCGGACCAGATGTGCACGCTCAGGCTGTCGCTGTCGAGCAGACAGTCGGGTACGGCCCCGTCGGGCTCCAGGGCGCACGGCGCGAACTCGACATGGGTGCCGTAGTCGAGACTCCCGTCCTGCGCCGGAGAGGTGTCGACGTCGATCTGCGCGAGTGGCATGTTCTCGGGCAGGCTCGCGACCGATAGCGGCAGGCTGATCGGCGCGCGCTCGGCGGGCATGAGCGCTCGAGCCAGGGCGGTCAACGAGTCGAGATCCGCGGTGGCGGTGGTCATCCCGACCGCGGTCGCCCAGGCGCCGTCGGCGTACTGCCAGGCCAACACCGAGTCCTTGCCGGCGTCCTCGGGATCCATCGGGCGGAAGAAACCGTCGTTGTCGCCGTTCACGCTCACCGGCTGCTCGGACTGCATCACCGCGGGGTCGTACTTGCCGGGCGCGTAGACGGTGAGCTCCGCGGTCCACGGCGCGCAGCCGTTGCACCGCCGTCGAAACTCCGTCTCGCCGCGGGGCCGGAAACTGAACTGCTGGTAGTCGGCGGTGATGGTGCGGTTGAGTTCCTGCCAGTCATTGGGCTCCGCCGGCGACAGCACGAACCACTGCGGGTCGAACAGGCGCGCGACGCCCGGGGCCGAGGCGTTGGTGGCAGAAACTGGGGACGCGGGCGAGGATGTCTCGGCGGGCCCGCCGCAGGCGACGGCTACCGCGAGCATCGCCGCCGACATCGCCAGCACGCGAGTCGTGGCAGTCACGGCGATACCGTATGCGACCCGTCGCCGGGCCGCCCGTTCAGTCCATCAGCTGCGCGGCGACCGTCGCGCCGAGTTCCCAGCAGGCCTGCAGGTCGTCCTTGCTCGGCTTTCCGGACACCACAACGTATTCCGCGGCCTTCACCCACCCCAGGCCGGTGGTGATCGACGTGACGGCCTTCTCGGCGCCCTCGGTGCCCTGGTTTCCGTGCAGGTACAGGCCGAACGGCCGCCCGCGGGTGGTGTCCAGGCACGGGTAGTAGCAGACGTCGAAGGCGTGCTTGAGCGCCCCGCTGATGTAGCCGAGGTTGGCCGGGCTGCCGAGCAGATACCCGTCGGCCTCCAGCATCTCGGTGGCCGACACGGTCAGCGCCGGGCGCCGCACCACCTCGACGCCCTCGATCTCGGGGTCGGTGGCGCCGGCCACCACGGCCTCGAACATCTCCTGCGTATGCGGCGACGGGGTGTGGTGGACGATCAGCAGTCGCTTGCTCATGACCGCTCCTCCAGCTCGACGGCTTTGCGCATGGCCTCGCGCGCCCGTCGGCGATCCCCGGCGTAGTCGTACGCGCGCGCCAACCGATACCAGCGCCGCCAGTTGTCCGGATCGTTCTCAAGCTCGGCGCGCACCGACTCGAACAGGGCGTCGGCCGCGTCGCGCTGAATGCGACCCGACGGCATCCTCGGCAGCGCGCTGACGTCGAGCTCCATCCCCTCCTCCTCGATGGTGCGGGCCAGCCGCTGGTGGGCCAGCCCGGCGCGCAGGGTACTGACCATCGCCCAGATGCCGATCAGCGGCAGCACCAGCAGTCCCGCCCCGAGCGCGACGGCCGCGGGCTCGCGAGTGCCGATGAACGCCATCGCGATGCGCCCGAGCAGCAGCAGATACACGACCAGCGCCACGCACATGAAGGCGATCAGCGCCTGGATGCGCAGTGTGCGGGCGCCCTCGGCCATCACAGATCGAGCAGGGGTTCGAGGCCGACGGTCAGGCCCGGGCGTGCGGCGATGCTGCGCACCGCGAGCAGCACGCCGGGCACGAACGAGGTGCGGTCGATGCTGTCGTGCCGGATCGTCAGGGTTTCGCCCTGGGTGCCGAACAGCACCTCCTGGTGCGCCACGAGGCCGGCCAGTCGCACGGAGTGCACGGCAATTCCGTCGACGTCGGCGCCGCGCGCACCGGGCAGACCGGTGCTGGTCGCATCCGGGTTGGGTGGCAGGTTTCTCCGCGCCGCCGCGATCAGTCGGGCGGTGCGCGCGGCGGTGCCCGACGGCGCGTCGGCCTTGTGCGGGTGGTGCAGTTCGATCACCTCGACCGATTCGAAGAAGCGGGCGGCCTGCTGCGCGAAGTGCATCGACAGCACCGCGCCGATCGCGAAGTTCGGTGCGATGAGCACGCCGACGTCGGGCCGCGCGGCGAGCCACTGCTCGATCCGGCCCAGTCGCTCGTCGGTGAAGCCGGTGGTGCCGACGACGGCGTGGATGCCGTTGTCGATCAGGAACTGCAGGTTGCCCATCACCACATCGGGGTGGGTGAAGTCGATGGCCACCTCGGTGCGGCTGTCGACCAGGTCGCTCAACGGATCACCGGCGTCGACGCCGACGGTGAACTCCAGGTCGTCGGCGTCCCGCACGGCGCTGACCATCGTCGTGCCGACCTTGCCCTTGGCTCCCAGCACCCCAACTCGCATGCGACCAACCCTAATTCGCCGCGTCCCACCGATACCGGCCGCCCACAGTGCATTTGCTCCATTACCGGCTTGACCGATATTTGTTCGATTGCCAGCACCGTTGATTGTCCACTCAAATAGTACTCACCAGTAACCCCAATAATTTACGCGAACTACTATTTCTGCAGCTATATGCCGCGTAGCGGAGCGAAATCGCCATTTTTGCGTGGCGTGCCGAAAACGCTCCGATATTCGCTGAGCGTGTGCCACTATGTTGCCTGCCTAATTTGCTCATAAGGCGACGACCAGGGTTGCCCAATGAAGGGAACAGTTGATGGCAAAGCATCGCAAGCTGTCGAGCAAGAACAAGAAATCGCACCGCAAGAGCACGGCAGTCACCGCGACGCTGACCGCGGGCGTGCTCGCCGGGGGCGGCGCGGCCGGCCTGACGGCCGCGTTCGGCGGTCCGACCTCCGCCCCCGACGTCGAGCTGACCGGCCTGCTCGGCGCACTGGTCAAGACCGTGACCTCGACCCTCGACCCGGTCGTCACGACCGTCAACCAGACCGTGTCACCGGTGTCCACGACGCTGGGTGCGGCACCGCTGGTGCTGACGCCGGTCGTGGTGTCGACCGTCGACTCGCTCGTCGGGGACACCCCGTTGGCCCCGGTGGTCGAGACGCTGATCAGCAACGGCGCCAGCGGCGAGAACGGCGGCAACGCCGGCCTGCTCATCGGTAACGGCGGCGATGCCAGCAGCGGCACCGGCGGCAACGGCGGCCTGCTGCTGGGCAACGGCGGCAACTCCGCGTCCGGCGACGGCGGCAACGGCGGCCTGCTGCTCGGCATGGGCGGCAACTCCGCGCTGGGCAACGGTGGCGACGGCGCCCTGGTGATCGGCAGCGGCGGCTACAGCCTGGCAAGCGGCGACGGCGGCAACGCCGGCCTGATCGGTGACGGCGGCACCTCGTTCGTCTCCGGCAACGGCGGCAACGCCGGGCTGATCGGCAACGGCGGCAACGGCGGCAGCGGCGTCGTGCTCATCAGCCCCGAAGCCGGCAACGGTGGCAACGGCGGCCTGCTGCTCGGCAACGGCGGCAACGGCGGCAACGGGGCGGCCAACACCGGCGACGTCCCACTGTGGAATGCGGACGGCACCCCGGCCCTCGACCCCGACGGCAACCAGCAGACCGTCGCTGGAGCGGTCGGTTTCGACGGCGGCAGCGGTGGTCACGGCGGCCTGCTGCTCGGCAACGGCGGCAGCGGCGGCAACGGCGGGGACACCGATGGGCTCACGCTGGGTTCCGCGGCGGGCGGCAACGGCGGCGACGGCGGCAACACCGGCCTGCTCGGCAACGGCGGTGACGGGGGCAACGGCGGCAACGCGAACGGGCCGTCGGGGGCGTTCGGGGTCAACCAGGCCACGGCCGGTAACGGCGGCGACGGCGGCCAGGGCGGCATCGTCTACGGCACCGGCGGCGACGGCGGCAACGGCGGATCGTCGTCGACCGCTGACGCCCAGCTGGTGATCTTCGTGCCGATCTATTCGAATCCCGCCGGCCTGTCCACCGGCGGTGACGGCGGCAACGGCGGCAACGCAGGCGTGCTCGGCACCGCGGGCTCTGGCGGGGACGGCGGCAACGCGACCTCCACCGCGCCGGCCACCGGCAATGCCCAGGGCACCGCGGCCGGTGACGGCGGCGACGGCGGCCAGGGCACCGTGCTCGGCATCGGCGGCGACGGCGGCAACGGTGGCAACGCCACCAGCAACGCCGTCAACAGCTCCCCCGCCAACCCAGCCACGGTCACCGGCGGCGACGGCGGTGATGCCGGCGACGGCGGTCTGCTCGCCGGCATCGGCGGCGACGGCGGCGAGGGCGGCGACGCCACCAATAACGGCAACAAGGCCAAGGCCAACGCCGACGCGGGCGACGGCGGCGACGGCGGCTTCGGCGGCAGCCTGGCCAGCGACGGCGGTAACGGTGGCACCGGCGGCAACGCTGCCACCGGGAACAACGGCGGCACTGGTGTGGGCACCGGCGGCAACGGCGGTAGCGGCGGCAGCGGCGGCGCGGGCGGCAACGACGGGACCGGTGGTTCCGGCGGCACCGGCGCCGGTGCCGCAGGCAGCTCGGACGGCAACGACGGCTGACCCGCACAACGACAGGGCCCCCACCATCGCGGTGGGGGCCTTTGTCGTGTGAAAACGGTTTTCCGACAGCCTGATTCAGCAGGACAGGTCGAGGAACACCGTCATTGACGTCACCGTGGTGACGATGTCGTCCTCCGCTCCCGGGGCACCGGAGCCGGAATCCATGCGGGCGAAGGTCTGCCCCGGGCGCACCGAAGCCACCGAGCACTGCTCCAGTGGCGCGGTGCCCACCCTGTTGAGCAGCACGTGAAACCCGCGCGAGTGCAGATCGGCGATGGTCCGTTCGACCATCGTCGGACCCGCCGGCGCGGCGGTGCCCATGATGGGCAGCGCCAGGCCGGTGCCGACGGCACCGGCGACCCCGGCGACCATGGCGGGCAGCGCGAAGCGATACATCTTCTCAGTTCCTCTCGGCGGGAGGCCTTTTCGGCCCCTCTGCGTAATGCGGTGTGCCGAAAGGAGTCAGGCGTTACGCGCGTTCTCTACAGCGGCGACGCGCCGCGCAGATGCTCGAAGATCAGCGACGTCTGGGTGCCGGCGACATCGGTGTCGGCGTTGAGGTTCTCGACGACGAAGGAGCGCAGGTCCTCGGTGTCGCGGGCAGCGACGTGCAGGATGAAGTCGTCGGCGCCGGCCAGGAAGTAGACGTCCATCACCTGGGGCATCTGCCGGACCTGCTGGATGAAGTTGCGGATCTTGCCGCGTGCGGCGGCCTGCAGGCTCACCGAGATCATCGCCTGCAGCGGCAGCCCGATCGCGGCGGGGTCGATGTCGGTGTAGAAACCGCGGATCACGCCCAGCTCCTGCAGTCGGCGCACCCGGCCGTGGCACGTCGACGGGGCGATGCCGACCAGCTCGGCCAGCGCGCTGTTGGAGATCCGGGCGTCGTTGTGCAGCGCGGTCAGGATGCGCCGGTCCACGCCGTCGAGGTCGGTCGGCCGAAAATCCTTCGGCAAGCGGCCCCCGGGCGGCGCCGAAATCGATGATCCTTCTGTCATATCCCAATTCTATCGAATTATCTTCACAGTTCTTGCGGGTATACCGAATGTTCTTCACAATTTGTGCATCACAGCGAATTGAGGAGCGATCATGCGAGTCGGCATCCCGACCGAGATCAAGAACAACGAGTATCGCGTCGCGATCACCCCAGCCGGCGTCTCTGAGCTGGTCCACCGGGGCCACGAGGTGCTGATTCAGTCGGGCGCGGGCGAAGGCTCCGCGATCTCCGACGCCGACTTCAAGCGCGCCGGCGCGCAACTGATCAACAGCGTCGACGAGGTGTGGGCCGAGGCGGACCTGCTGCTGAAGGTCAAGGAGCCGATCGAGGGCGAGTACTCCCGGTTGCGCGCGGGCCAGACCCTGTTCACCTACCTGCACCTGGCCGCATCCAAGCCGTGCACCGAGGCGCTGCTGGCGTCACGCACCACATCCATCGCCTACGAGACCGTGCAGACCGCCGACGGTGCGCTGCCGCTGCTGGCGCCGATGAGCGAGGTCGCCGGCCGGTTGTCGGCGCAGGTCGGCGCCTACCACCTGATGCGCAGCCACGGCGGTCGCGGCGTGCTGATGGGCGGCGTGCCGGGCGTGGCGCCCGCCGAGGTGGTGGTGATCGGTGGCGGGACCGCCGGCTATAACGCCGCACGCGTGGCCAAGGGCATGGGCGCCCATGTCAACGTCTTCGACGTCAACATCAACACCCTCCGCAAGATCGACAACGAGACCGACGGCGCCATCGAGACCCGCTACTCGTCGATGCTCGACCTGGAGGACGCGGTCAAGGGTGCCGACCTGGTCATCGGCGCGGTGCTGGTGCCCGGAGCGAAGGCCCCCAAACTGGTCACCAACTCCACCGTGGCGCACATGAAGCCGGGCGCGGTGCTCGTCGATATCGCCATCGATCAGGGCGGTTGCTTCGAGGATTCGCGGCCCACCACCCACGACGACCCGACCTTCACGGTCCACGACACGGTGTTCTACTGCGTGGCCAACATGCCGGGCGCGGTGCCGCGCACGTCGACCTACGCGTTGACCAACGCCACGATGCCGTACGTGCTGAAGCTGGCCGACAAGGGCTGGCGGGACGCGTGCCAGGCGGACCCCGCGCTGGCCAAGGGCCTGTCCACCCACGAGGGTGCGCTGCTGTCGCAGGCCGTGGCGACCGACCTGGACCTGCCGTACACCGACCCCTCGGAGGTGCTCGGCTGACGCCACCCTATGCCCGGCCGTACGTAAAAGTAGGGAATCACCCGATTTCGCCCGCGGTGTCCCCTGCCATACCGTCACCCTCAGACCAGTCGCAGCCCGGCTGATTCGAGGGGTGGCCGGGCGGCACCGGTCAACCCCGTTGGCCTGGTCAGGCGAGCACGGCGGGCAACACCGCCGAGGTGATCTCGCCGATCAGCGCCCGGTTGTTCGGTGCCGTGGGATCGTCACCGGCCGTCCGCGTCATGATCGCCAACACCACCCGGCGGCCCTCGGGTCCGTACAGCACCCCGACGTCGTTGGTGGTGCCGTAGTCCCCGCTACCGGTCTTGTCCGCGCTGGCCCATCCGGGCGGCAGCGCGGGCCGGATCGCCGAGGTCTCGTTGGCCCGCAGCCACTGCTCCAGCAGCAGGCGCTGCGGCGGGGCCAAAACGTCGCCGACGAGAAGGCTGCGGTATCCCCCGCCCAGCGCCTCCGGCGTGCTGGTGTCGCGGGGATCGCCCGGCACCGCGGAGTTCAGCGCGATCTCGGTGCGGTCCAGCCGCGACCGGTCGTCGCCGATGCTCCGGGCGAACGCGGTGATGGTCTGCGGTCCCCCGAGGGTTTCCAGGATCAGGTTGGCCGCCGTGTTGTCGCTGACCTGCACCGCGGCCTGGCACAGTTCGTCGAGTGTCATCTCGGTTCCCGCGCGCTGCTGCGAGCGCGGTGAGTTGCTGAGGATGTCGGCCGGATCGACGAAAACCCTTCGGTCCAAGCTCAATTCGCCGCGACCAACCCGCTGCAGGACACACCCCGCCGCGTAGCCCTTGAACGTCGAGCACATCGCGAAGGTGTCTTGCGCCCGGTGCGCCACGGTCGCGCCGGAGTCGACGTCGGCGGCGAACACCCCGATGAATACATTGTTGGCCCGCTCCAGTTCGGCCAGCCGCTGGTCGACCGCCGGTGGGCTGGCGAGCGCCGGCCTCGTCGTGGCGGCCAGTGCCGCCAGCGTCAAACCGCCTACGAGTACCTGTCGCCGAGAAATCACCGGCTCAGCGTAAGGGATCAGCCGGCAATCTTCCGTAGCGGCTGCGGCAGCGATCTTTTCGATCTTTGCGGGCCAAGCACCGCGCCACCGTACGGACGGCGCAGGACTTTCCGCGCCACCGCGTTGACATCCTCGAGTGTGACCGCATCGATCATGGCGAGGGTCTGCTCGATGGTGCGGTGCTGACCGTAATTCAGTTCGCTGCGGCCGATCCGGTTCATCCGTGAGCCCGCGTCCTCCAGGCCGAGCACCAGACCGCCACGCAGGGACCCCTTGGCGATGCGGCACTCCTCCTCGGTGATCCCGTCGCGAGCCACCTCCTCGAGCACCTCGGTGGTCACCCGCGCGACATCGGCGAACCGCTCCGGCAGGCACGCGGCGTAGAACGACAGCGCACCGCTGTCGGAGAAGGTGTCGATGGTCGAGTACACCGAGTACGCCAGGCCGCGGGTCTCGCGAATCTGTTGGAACAGACGCGAACTCAGCCCACCGCCGAGTGCGGTGTTGAGCACCGACAGTGCCCAGCGGTGCTCCCAGTTACGGCCCGGGGTGCGCACCCCCAACAGCAGGTGGGTCTGTTCGGCGTCGCGGGTGACCAGGCGCAGGGTGGGTTTGCCCGACACCCGGCCGGTGCCCTTGCGCGGCGGGATCGGCTTGCGCCCGCGCACCAGATGCGAGCCGAAGTACTCGCGCACCAGGCCGAGCACTTCATCGTGGTCGACGTTGCCGGCGACCGCGACCACCATGCGTTCGGGCGTGTAGCGCCGCACGTGAAACGAGTGCAGCTGGCTGCGCGTCATCGCCGAGATCGACTCGGCGCTACCGATCACCGGCCGGCCCACGGGGTGCGAACCGAACAGCGTCGACAGGAACACGTCGCCGAGCGTCTCCTCGGGATCGTCGTCGCGCATCGCGATCTCCTCGAGCACGACGGCACGCTCGATCTCGACGTCCTCGGCCAGACATTGGCCGCGCAGCACCACGTCGGAGACCAGGTCGATCGCCAACTCCAGGTCGGAGTCCAGCACGTGGGCGTAGTAGCAGGTGTGCTCGCGGGCGGTGAACGCGTTGAGTTCACCGCCGACGGCGTCCACCGACTGCGCGATGTCGACCGCGGTGCGCGTCGGCGTCGCCTTGAACAGCAGGTGCTCGAGGAAGTGCGCCGCACCCGCCACCGAGGCGCCCTCGTCACGGGAGCCCACGTCGACCCACACCCCGACCGACGCCGAACGCGACGACGGAATGTGCTCGGTGACGACCCGCAACCCACCGGGCAATACGGTGCGGCGCACCGCCTTTGAAGATTCAGCGCCGCGCATCCCGCGGCGCAGTCCGCTAGCTGCTTGCCGTCGCGGCATCTGCAGGCGCGGTACTCGAATCGGATCCGTCCTCGGCGACGAGGATCAGCGAGATCTTGCCACGGTTGTCGATGTCGGCGATCTCCACGCGCAGCTTGTCACCGACGTTGACGACGTCCTCTACCTTCGCGATGCGCTTGCCCTTACCGAGCTTGGAGATGTGCACCAGCCCGTCTCGGCCCGGCAGCAGCGACACGAAGGCGCCGAAATCGGTTGTCTTGACCACGGTTCCGAGGAACCGCTCGCCGATCTTGGGCAGCTGCGGGTTGGCGATCGCGTTGATCTTGTCGATCGCGGCCTGCGCCGACGGTCCGTCGGTGGCGCCGACGAACACGGTGCCGTCGTCCTCGATCGAGATCTGGGCGCCGGTCTCCTCGGTGATCTGGTTGATGACCTTGCCCTTGGGACCGATGACCTCGCCGATCTTGTCGACCGGCACCTTGATCGTGGTGATCCGCGGCGCGTACGGGCTCATCTCGTCTGGCTCGCTGATGGCCTCGGCCATCACCTCGAGGATGGTCAGCCGGGCGTCCTTGGCCTGCGCCAGCGCACCGGCGAGCACCTGCGACGGGATGCCGTCGAGCTTCGTGTCCAACTGCAGCGCGGTGACGAAGTCCTTGGTGCCGGCGACCTTGAAGTCCATGTCGCCGAAGGCATCCTCGGCGCCGAGGATGTCGGTCAGCGCGACGAACCGGCGCTCGACCTTGCCGTCGACCTCGATGTCGTCGGACACCAGACCCATGGCGATGCCGGCGACCGGGGCCTTCAGCGGCACACCGGCGTTGAGCAGTGCCAGGGTCGACGCACACACCGAACCCATCGACGTCGAACCGTTGGAGCCCAACGCCTCCGACACCTGCCGGATCGCGTACGGGAACTCCTCGACGCTGGGCAGCACCGGCACCAGGGCGCGCTCGGCGAGCGCACCATGGCCGATCTCGCGGCGCTTGGGCGACCCGACGCGACCGGTCTCACCGGTCGAGTAGGGCGGGAAGTTGTAGTGGTGCATGTAGCGCTTGGTGGTCTCCGGCCCCAGCGAGTCGATCTGCTGGGCCATCTTGATCATGTCGAGCGTGGTGATGCCGAGGATCTGCGTCTCGCCGCGCTCGAACAGCGCGCTGCCGTGCGCCCGCGGAACCACCGCGACCTCGGCGGAAAGCGCCCGGATGTCGGTGACGCCGCGGCCGTCGATGCGGAAGTGGTCGGTGAGGATGCGCTGGCGCACAAGCTTCTTGGTCAGCGACCGGAACGCCGCGCTGATCTCCTTCTCGCGACCGGCGTACTGCTCGGCGAGCCGCTCGAGGACCTCGGCCTTGATCTCGTCGGTGCGGTCGTTGCGCTCGGTCTTGCCCGGGATGGTCAGGGCCTCCGACAACGCCTCGGTGGCCACCGACGAGACGGCGTAGTACACGTCCTCGCCGTACTCGGGGAACACCGGGAACTCGCCGACGGGCTTGGCGGCCCGGTCGGCCAGCGCCTGCTGTGCCTCGCACAGCACCTTGATGAACGGCTTGGCGGCCTCCAGGCCCTCGGCCACGACGGCCTCGGTGGGCGCCTGGGCACCGCCGGCGATCAGCTCGACGACGTTCTCGGTGGCCTCGGCCTCGACCATCATGATCGCGACATCGCCGTCCTCCAGGACGCGCCCGGCGACGACCATGTCGAACACCGCGCTCTCGAGCTGTTCGACGGTCGGGAACGCCACCCAGGTCTTGTCGATCAGCGCGACGCGCACACCGCCGATGGGACCGGAGAACGGCAGGCCGGCCAGCTGGGTGGACGCGGACGCGGCGTTGATCGCCAGCACGTCGTACAGGTCCTGGGGATCCAGCGACAGCACGGTCACCACGATCTGGATCTCGTTGCGCAGGCCGTCGACGAACGACGGGCGCAGCGGACGGTCGATGAGCCGGCAGGTCAGGATCGCGTCGGTGGACGGCCTGCCCTCACGGCGGAAGAACGAGCCGGGGATGCGCCCGGCGGCGTACATGCGCTCCTCGACGTCGACCGTCAGCGGGAAGAAGTCGAAATGGTCCTTGGGGGTCCTGCTGGCGGTGGTCGCCGACAGCAGCATCGTCTCGTCGTCGAGATAGGCGACGGCGGAGCCGGCGGCCTGCTGGGCGAGTCGCCCGGTCTCGAATCGGACGGTGCGGGTGCCGAAGCTTCCGTTGTCGATGGTTGCGGTGGATTCGTATACACCGTCTTCGATTTCAACTACAGACATGGGCGTCCGTATGGCCTCTCTGGAAATTCAGTGTTCTCACTGTTGTGCTGTTTCGCGACGTCACAGCGTGTGAACCACCGACTCAAGATGCGGCTACGGCCGTCGATCGAAGCGGCCGGGGACGTCCTGCCCCGGCAGCCACTACCGAAGACCGCGCGATCTGCGGGTCCGATTGTGTGACGCGCGGGAGCGCTTTCGCGGGCATGCGAAATCGCACCCATTCGTTCGGGCCGAACGGCCACGAACGAGTCCATCCTACATTGGAGCAGGTACGAGACCGAAATGCGCTCAGCGGCGCAAGCCAAGGCGGTCGATCAGCGAGCGGTAGCGCTCCACGTCGACCTGAGCGACGTACTTCAGCAGCCGCCGCCGGCGGCCGACCAGCAGCAGCAGGCCGCGCCGCGAGTGGTGGTCGTGCTTGTGCACCTTGAGGTGCTCGGTCAGGTCGGCGATGCGCTTGGTAAGCAGCGCGACCTGGGCCTCCGGCGAGCCGGTGTCGGTCTCGTGCAGGCCGTATTCGCGAAGAATCGCCTTCTTTTCCTCGGCGGTAAGCGCCATGGGTTACAACTCCATCTTTTCAGTCCGCGATCGGTAATCCGTGCGGGCGCGGCCGCCGCGAACTGCAGCCACGCCGGGACGGCAGGCAGTCTAACAGCGCAACCGGCGCGTCGCTAAATCGCGCCGAGCGTGCGGTTGACGACCCGCTGTGCTGGGGTTTTGCGTACCCCGGACGCTCAGCGCGACAGCAGCGCGCGGGCGCGTTCGGTGTCTTCGCCCATCGCCTTGATCAGGTCTTCGACCCGATCGAACTTCTCCTGGCCGCGGATGCGGGCCACGAAGTCCACCGCCACGTGCTGGCCGTACAGGTCGGCGGAGGTGTCCAGGACGAACGCCTCGACGGTACGGGTGCGCCCGGAGAAGGTCGGGTTGGTGCCGACCGAGACCGCCGCCTGGTAGCGCTCCCCCGGCACGACGGACCCGGCGATCGGGCCGTGCCCCAGGACGGTGAACCAGGCCGCGTACACCCCGTCGGCGGGGATGGCCGAGTACATCGGCGGTGCCACGTTCGCGGTCGGAAAGCCCAGGTCGCGGCCGCGGCCGTCGCCGCGGACGACGACGCCCTCAACCCGGTGCGGGCGGCCCAGCGCCTCGGCGGCGGCCACCACGTCGCCGGCGTCGACGCAGGACCGGATGTAGGTCGACGAGAACGTCACGGTCTCGTCGTCGTGGTGGTCGGCGACCAGTGACATCGCCTCCACGGCGAAGCCGAACCGCTCACCGGCCTTGCGCAGCAGCTCGACGTTGCCCGCGGCCTTCTTGCCGAACGTGAAGTTCTCCCCGACCACCACCTCGACCACGTGCAGCCGCTCGACCAGCAGTTCGTGGATGTAGCGCTCGGGGGTCAGCTTCATGAAGTCGGCGGTGAACGGCATCACCAGAAACACGTCGATGCCCAGTTCCTCGACCAGTTCGGCGCGCCGGGTCAGCGTGGTCAGCTGCGCCGGATGGCTGCCCGGGAAGACCACCTCCATCGGGTGCGGGTCGAAGGTCATCAGCACCGTCGGCACCCCCCGGGAGCGGCCCGCCTTGACGGCGTGGTGGATCAGCTCCTGATGCCCGCGGTGCACACCGTCGAATACGCCGATCGTGACCACGCATCGGCCCCAGTCCGTCGGGATGTCGTCCTGTCCCCGCCAGCGCTGCACAGCGTCAGCCTACGGCGCGCCGACGGCCCGCGGATTCGCAGGACCACCAGATCAGGTGATGATTGCCTAAACTTTGTACCCGTGAGTCCAAACGGCAACCCGCGCGACCTGACGACGGTTGCCCAGGACTATCTGAAGGTCATCTGGACCGCCCAGGAGTGGTCGCACGAGAAGGTCAGCACCAAGATGCTGGCCGAGCGGCTCGGCGTGTCGGCGAGCACCGCCTCCGAGTCCATCCGCAAGCTGGCCGACCAGGGGCTGGTCAACCACGAGAAGTACGGCGCGGTGACGCTGACCGAGGCGGGCCGGCAGGCGGCCCTGGCGATGGTGCGCAGGCACCGGCTGATGGAGACGTTCCTGGTCCGCGAGCTCGGCTACCGCTGGGACGAGGTGCACGACGAGGCCGAGGTGCTCGAGCACGCGGTGTCGGACCGGATGCTGGCGCGCATCGACGCCAAGCTCGGCTACCCGACCCGCGACCCGCACGGCGACCCGATCCCGGCGCCCGACGGGCGGGTGCCCACCCCCGACGCGCGTCAGCTGTCGGTGTGCAACGACGGCGACACCGGCACGGTGGCCCGCATCTCCGACGCCGACCCCGAGATGCTGCGCTACTTCGACACCGTCGGCATCACGCTGGACTCCCGGCTGATGGTGCTGGCGCGCCGCGATTTCGCGGGGATGATCTCGGTCGCGGTGAAGTCGGCCGACGCCGGAGAACACGAGCAGGGCACCACCGTCGAACTGGGTAGCCCTGCGGCTCAAGCGATTTGGGTGGTCAGCTAGTTGTTCTTCACGGGCAGGTTGTGAACGCGTAGGCGGTCGATCGGCGTCTT
>ENA-UOVV01001035-UOVV01001035.1-compost-metagenome-genome-assembly--contig:-NODE-1035-length-24898-cov-16.969690_pt1 | contig 24898 bp, 13 predicted proteins | sample MGYA00238155_ERZ761577 | MGnify/ENA primary metagenome ERZ761577 (study PRJEB28898, sample SAMN06268775) | compost metagenome | isolation source: Emeryville, CA | place: USA:Emeryville, CA | collected...
CTTGCTGCCTTTGGCGGCGGGCTTGCTGCGACCTTTGCCATACAGGGCCTTGCGCAATCGCGAGGACAGGCAGCCACGGCCACACTGCTTCTCGCGGGCATTGCCATCAACGCACTTGCCGGCGCGCTGACGGGCTGCCTCGTCTACATCGCCAATGACACGCAGATCCGCGACTTCACTTTCTGGAGTATGGGGAGCCTTGCCTCGGGCGGATGGCCAGCGGTGACGCTCTGCTTCTTGCCGATCATTGTGGCGCTTGGCGTGATCCTCCCCCGCGCACGCGCGCTTGATGCGATGCTGCTGGGCGAGCGCGAGGCACTGCATCTCGGCGTGCCTGTGCAAAGGCTGAAGCACATCATCATGATTGCTGGCGCTCTTGCCGTCAGCTCAGCTGTCGCGGTGAGCGGTGTCATCGCCTTTGTCGGAATTGTCGTGCCGCATATGGTGCGGATGCTGGCGGGGCCGGACCATCGCATCGTGCTGCCCGGCTCCATTCTTGCGGGTGCAACGCTGCTTCTCGTCGCGGACAGTTTCGCGCGGGTGATTGTTGCGCCCGCCGAGCTTCCCATTGGCCTTGTGACGGCGGCGATTGGCAGCCCCTTCTTCCTCTGGCTTCTCACCCGCAAGAAAAGGTCGATCTGATGCGCGCCACAAATGTCTCCGTCTTCATTTGCGGCAAGCGGCTTCTCGATCAGGTCTCCGTCAGCATCACGCCGGGCAAGGTGACGGCGCTGATCGGGCCGAATGGCGCGGGCAAGTCCACGCTTATTTCCGTTCTCTCAGGCGAACGTCAACCGGAAGAAGGTGCTGTAACGCTTGATGGTGCGCTGCTTCGTACACTGCCCATGATCTCGCTTGCGCGGCGACGCGCGGTGCTGTTGCAGGATTCGTCGCTCGACTTCGCCTTCACCGTGGAAGAGGTGATCGAGCTTGGGCGGCTGCCCTTTTCCGGCACGCCGATGCAGCTTGAGGATGATACAGCGATTGCGACCGCTTCACATCTTGCAGGCGTAGACAGTTTCATGCAGCGCTCTTACCAGACACTTTCCGGCGGCGAGAAACAGCGCGTGCAGTTTGCGCGCGCCATCGCACAGGTCTGGCGACCGTGCCGCGATGGCGCGGCGCGCTATCTCATTCTTGATGAGCCGACATCGGCGCTTGATCTGCGGCACCAGCGCATGGTGCTTGATGTGGCGCGGCGACTGGCTGGTGAGGGGGTGGGCGTGCTTGCCGCTGTACACGACCTCAATCTCGCCATTGCCTATGCGGATGATGCCGTGCTTCTGAAGCAGGGGGCGGTACTTGCTGCAGGAGATGTGGATGAGGTCATGACCGCATCCACCCTGGGCTCCTGTTTCGACATTGAGGTCGAGATTGTCGCGCGCCGGAACGGCCAGCGCGCGATACTCGTTTGAGGTTTATTACTTCCAGCCTGCGCGGTCGAAGATACGAACGGCCTCGGCCTGATTACGACCAAGCACATTGGCGTTCACTTCATCTTCCTTGAACGCGCCCGTGCCACGAACCGGCGATTCCTCGCTCACGCCAGGCACAGCCGTATATTCATGGTTCATCTGCGTGAAGGCGAGCTGCGCCCAGTCGCTTGTCAGGAACTCGATGAACTTGATCGCATTCTCGCGGTTCGGCGCATGTTTCAGCACGCCCGCGCCCGAAAGGTTCACATGGGTGCCGCGATCTTGCTGGTTCGGGAAGACGATGCCGACCTTCTCCGCAGCTTCGCGGATTTCGGGATCATCAGAGGCCAGCATGCGGCCGAGGTAATAGGTGTTCACCACCGAGATGCCGCATTCGCCCGAGGCGACCGAGCGCACATTGGCGGTGTCATTGCCCTGCGGGGGCATCGCGAAGTTTGCAACGACGCCCTTCGCCCATTCCTCTGCCTTTTCTGCTCCTTCATGTTCGATGATCGAGGCGAGCAGCGAGACATTGTAGATATTCGAAGAGGAGCGCATGCAGATCCGGCCCTTGTTGGAAGGATCGGCGAGATCAGCATAGGTTTCGAGCTTTTCCGGGCGGCCTGCTGCCTTGTTGTAGATGATGATGCGGGCGCGCTTCGAGAGGCCGAACCAGAGTCCGTCCGGGTGGCGGAGATGCGCCGGAATGCGCTCTTCCAGAATCCTGGACGAGACGGGCGAAAAGATGCCCGCTTCCTCGGCGCGCCAGAGGCGGCCGGCATCCACCGTGATCAGCATATCGGCGGGGCTGTTTTTTCCTTCACGCTCGATACGCGCGATCAGTTCGTCGCTATTGCCCTCGATCAGGTTCACCGTGATGCCGGTTTCTTCCTTGAAGCGGTCATAAAGCGAGAGGTCGGTGTCGTAGTGACGGGCCGAATAGACGTTCACTACCCCGGTCTGAGCCGGGGTTTCTGCCTGCGCGAAGGGCGCGAAGGCGGTGCTCATGGCAAGGGCAAAAAGGGAGGCGGTGAGGCGGAACATGATGATCCTTGGCGGTTTATGAGAACGCTTTTCATTTGCACCTTATCTGGGCGGAGAGCCGCCCGCAAGCACGTCGAAAGCGCAAAGCGCCGCATCAGGCAGGAAAAACGAAGGTTCCTGCCGGGTCGAAACGGATCGCGGCCCGCTCATTCACAGCGAAGCCTTCGGGGGAGGTGACGCGGGCGCGGAGCGGCTCCTGCGCCTCGGAGGCCTCGCACATCATCAGCACGAGCCAGTCCCGCCCCAGAAATCGGATATCGCCGATGCGGAAGCTCCGCTCCCCCTCACGCGGAGCGGCGAGGCTCACCGCTTCGGGCCGAAGGATCACTTCGGCGCGGCTGTTTTCGGCGAAACCGGAGACGGGCACCTCGCCATAGGCGGTGACGGCAATCCCCCCCCGGACGATGGCAGGAAAGCGCTGGGCATCACCGAAAAGCGAAGCGACAAGCGCACTGGCGGGCTTGGCATAAAGCTCTTCCGGCGTCGCGCATTGGGCGATGCGGCCCCGCTCCATGACCGCAATGCGGTCGGCAATTTCCATCGCCTCCACCGGATCATGCGTGACGACAAGGGTGACAACGCCTGCTTCCTTGAGCGCGAGCCGGGCTTCTTCCCGCAGGGCGCGACGAAGCGTGACATCCACACTCGCAAAAGGCTCATCAAGCAGCATGGCCGCAGGCGAGGGTGCCAGTGCGCGTGCCAGTGCCACGCGCTGCTGCTGGCCGCCGGAAAGCGTGTGCGGATAGCGGTCCTCAAAACCGGCCAGGCCCACCGAGGCGAGCCTTTGCGCCACAACCGCCCTCACCTCCTCTTTCGGGCGCTTCGCAAGGCCAAAGGCGATGTTTTCGGCGACTGTGAGATGAGGAAAAAGCGCGTGGTCCTGAAAGACCATGCCGAAAGAACGCTTTTCGGGCGGCAGGTCCCGGCCGGGTGCCGCGATCAGCGCCCCGTCCACGAAAATGCCGCCTTCCTGCAGGTTTTCCAGCCCCGCCGCGAGGCGCAGAAGCGTGGTCTTGCCGCTGCCCGAGGCACCCAGCAGGCACAGAATCTCGCCCGACCGCGCTTCAAGCGTCACGCCGGACAAGACCCGCAGGTCGCCATAGCTGTGTCCGACGTTCTGGAACGCCAGAGACATGAAAACACCTCGCCGGATGAAAACAGACAGAGCCAGATGCAAATGAGTAGCAAAATTGTTTTGCCGCCCTGCGCCGTATTTGTCACAACAGCGCCATGTCAGTCACGGAAAAAGATCGCCCTGTCTCTCCCGGCCTTGCCCGGTTGCGCGCCCGTGCAGGCTCCGGCTGGACGCTGGGGGCGCTTGCCACGGCCGCGCTGGTGCTGCTGCCCTCGCTCATGGTGCTGGCGAGCCTTGCCGCCCCTGCCAGCGACAACTGGGCGCATCTGAGCGCCACCGTGCTGCCCGGCTACGTTTCGAACACGCTGAAGCTGATGGCGCTGGTCGCGATTATGACGGGGATTGTCGGTGTCGGCACGGCCTGGCTCACCGTCATGACACGCTTTCCGGGACATTCCGTCGCAAGCTGGGCACTGGTGCTGCCGCTCGCCATTCCCGGCTACATTGTCGCCTATGTCTATACGGACCTTCTCGCCTTTTCAGGCCCGGTGCAGACGGCACTGCGCGCGGTGACGGGATGGAACGGCGGCGATTACTCGTTCCCGCCCGTCCGCTCGCTTCCGGGCGCTGCGATCATGCTGAGCCTTGTGCTCTATCCTTATGTCTATCTTCTCGCGCGCACTTCCTTTCAGCGCCAGTCTGCCGCCCTGTTCGATGCGGCGCGGAGCCTCGGGGCAAGGCCGTGGCGCGCCTTCTGGCGCATCGCGCTTCCCTGCGCGCGGCCTGCCATTGCAGGCGGCATTGCGCTGGCCCTGATGGAAACGATCTCGGATTTCGGCGTGGTGGATTACTTCGCCGTGCCGACGCTCACCACCGGCATTTTCCGCACATGGTTCAGCCTTGGCGATCCGGTTTCTGCGGCGCAGATCGCCGCCTGGCTTTTCATCTTCGCCATTGCGCTTGTCTTTCTGGAAATGGCGAGCAGGCGCGGGCGCGTTGCCAATCCGATGGCGCGCGATATCGGCTCGCAGCCGCGCCGTCTCTCCGGCCTTGCGGCGGCAGGCGCCATTCTCGCCTGTGCGCTGCCGGTTCTTCTCGGCTTCATCGTGCCTGCCATTGTGCTGGCACGTTACGCGCTGATCGCAGGTGACCCGCTGCTCGGACGCAGCTTTTTTGACTTCGCCTGGAACAGCATTTCCATTGCGGCCGTTGCCGCCGCGCTCGCAACGCTGCTTGCGCTTCTGCTCTGCTATGGCGAGCGGCTTCGCCCGACGCGCTTCAACCGCATCTCGATCCGCCTTGCAACGCTCGGCTATGCACTGCCCGGCGCGATGATTGCCATTGGCATATTGACGCTCTCAACGGATATCGACCGGCTGCTCGGCGACACGCTGACAGACATGTTCGGCATGTCGCCCGGCCTGCTGCTCACCGGCTCCGTCGCGGGGCTGATCTTTGCCTATATCGCGCGGTTTCTGACGGCTGCCTACAACACGACGCAGAGCGGGCTTGAGAAAATCCATCCGACGCTTGATGCCGCGGCCCGCGTGCTCGGGGCGCCGCCGCGCCGCGTGCTTTCCGCCGTGCATGTGCCGCTTCTGCGCGGCGCGCTCGCAAGTGCCGCCCTCATCGTCTTCATTGATGTGATGAAGGAACTACCTGCGACGCTGCTGCTTCGCCCCTTCAATTTCGAGACGCTCGCAACCCGCACCTATCGTCTCGCTGCGGATGAGCGGATCGCAGAGGCGAGCACCGCGGCGCTCACCATTGTGTTGCTCGGCATTCTGCCGACCATCCTTCTCAGCTTCTCCATTGCCCGGAGCGGAACGCCGCCCAAGCCGCCTTACACGGAAAAGTGATGGCGGGAGCCGCCCTTCATGCGAAATTCCAAAACAGAAACGCTCGCATGAAAGAAAAGTGACACAATTGTCATAATTTTGGCCGGGTGAGAGGGGTATGACTCTCCCCATCTGCCAAAGCTGACTTTCGTATATGGAGCATGAATGCGCCCCCTTCTGGTCGCCCTTGCCACAAGTATCTGCCTCTCCGCCCCTGCTCTTGCGGACGAACTCTCCCAGAATGTGATCGTCGCGACCGCGACGATGGATCGTTTCGTGGACCGGATCGAGGCGCTTGGCACGACCCATTCCAATGAGAGCGTCGTCATCGCTGCCAATGTGACCGACAAGGTGACGGAAATTCTCTTCGAGGACGGACAGCGGGTGAAGAAGGGCGATCTTCTCGTTGCCATGCGACGCGATGAACAGAAGGCCGCCCTTGCCGCTGCCGAGGCGGTTCTTGCCGAGCGCCGGACTGCCTATGAGCGGGCGCGCGCCCTTGAAAGTCGGCAATACACCACCACCGCGCAGCTTCAGGAGCGGCAGGCCGCGCTCTTCGAAGCCGAAGCGCTTCGCGATGCCGCAAAGGCGCGTCTTGAGGACCGGGAGATCCGCGCGCCATTCGACGGCGTTGTCGGCCTGCGCAATATCAGCATCGGCGCGCTGGTGACGCCGGGCGAGCGCATTACCACGCTTGATGATCTCGACACGATCAAGCTCGACTTCACCGTGCCCGCCGTCTATCTCGCCGCCATTCAGCCCGGCCTCGAAATCATTGCGCGGACGACAGCGCTGCCGGGGCGTGAATTTCGCGGCGAAATGAGCAGTGTGTCTTCTCGCGTCGATCCGGTGACGCGCTCTGTCACGGCACGCGCGCTGATCGACAACAAGGACCATGCGCTTCGGCCGGGCCTTTTGATGACCGTGCAACTCATGACAAATACGCGCATGGCGATCGTCATCCCGGAAGAAGCACTGGTCCCTTCGGGAACAGATAATTTCGTCTTTGTCATAGAAAATGAGAGGGCCGAACGGCGCGAAGTGAAGATCGGCGCGCGGCGACCGGGTGAAGTTGAAATCCTTGCCGGGCTTTCGGAAGGCGATCGTGTTGTCACCCATGGCACAATGCGGCTGCGCGACGGGCAGAAGGTCAAGGTTATCGAGGAGCAACGACAGGGCCATGCAATCGGCCATCTGATCGGCGGCACCACGGCTATTCAGTAAGGAGACGACCGATGAAACTTTCGGATGTCTCCATCACGCGGCCCGTCTTCGCGGCTGTGATGAGCCTCCTGCTGGTGGCCTTCGGCATTGTTGCCTTTGACCGGTTGCCGCTTCGCGAGTATCCCGACATCGATCCGCCCATTGTTTCGATCACCACCGATTACCGGGGCGCGGCGGCGGCTGTCGTCGAGACACGGATTACCGAGCGCATAGAAGAGCGGATTGCGGGCATTGAAGGCATTTCCTTCATCCAGTCCTCCAGCCGCGACGGGCGCTCGCGCATCACCGTCGAGTTCCGGCCGGGGCGCGATATTGATGCGGCGGCAAATGACATTCGTGACCGCGTCTCCGGCATTCTGGATGATCTGCCGCAGGAAGCGGACGCGCCGGACATTCAGAAAGTCGATTCCAGCGACGATGTGATCATGTGGCTGAACCTTGTCAGCCCGCATATGAACGTGCTGGAGCTGACGGACTATGCGGAACGCTATCTCGTGGACCGTTTTTCGACGCTGGATGGCGTTGCCCGTGTACGACTGAGCGGCGCGCGGCATTATGCCATGCGCATCTGGCTCGACCGCACGGCGCTCGCGGCACGCCAGCTCACCGTCAATGATGTGGAACAGGCGCTGCGGGCGGAGAATGTGGAACTGCCTGCGGGAAGCGTTGAGTCCACGCAACGCCAGTTCACCGCGCGTGTCGAGCGAGGCTACAAGACGCCTGAGGATTTCCGCGCGCTTGTGCTGCGTCAGGGTCCCGACGGTTATCTCGTGCGGCTCGGGGATGTGGCGCGTGTCGAACGCGCGGCAGCGGAAGAACGCACTTTCTTCCGTGGCAACAAGGTGCAGATGATCGGCATCGGCATCATCAAGCAATCGACCGCAAACACGCTCGCGGTTGCGACCGCCGCCAAGGAAGAGGCGGCGCGCATTGCGCCCTCGCTCCCCGAAGGGATGGAGTTTCGCCAGAGCTATGACAGCAGCATCTTCATCGAAGGCGCGATTGCCGAAGTGTACAAGACGCTCGGCATTGCGCTCATTCTTGTGGTGCTGACCATCTTCCTCTTTCTCGGCAGCCTGAGGGCGACGCTCATTCCGGCCGTCACCGTACCGGTCTCGATCATTGCGACCTTTCTCGTTCTCTATATTGCCGGTTTCTCGATCAATCTGCTCACACTGCTCGCCTTTGTGCTCGCGATCGGCCTTGTGGTCGATGACACGATTGTGGTGATCGAGAATATCTATCGCCGCCTTGAAACAGGCGAGACGCCGCTTGTCGCCGCTTTCCTTGGCACGCGGCAGGTGGGGTTTGCCGTCATAGCGACAACCATTGTGACGATTGCCGTTTTCGTTCCCCTCACCTTTATTGAAGGTGAGGTGGGGCGCCTCTTCACCGAATTTGCGATCACGATTTCGGCGGCGGTTGCCTTCTCCAGCTTTGTGGCGCTCAGCCTGTCGCCCATGCTCGCCTCGAAACTTGCGAGTCAGACGGCATCGCCCTCGCGCGTCTCGCTTGCCGTCGAGCGGCTCCTGGCGCGGGTGAATGCACTCTACACGCAAGTTCTCACCCGGACGCTTGCCCGCCCCCTTCCCGTCTTCATCATTTTCGGTGTCGTCTTCGCTGGTGCCTATCTGATCTTTGCGGCGACGCCATCCGAATATGCGCCGCGCGAAGATCGCGGCACTTTCTTTGTCATGGTGAATGCGCCGGAAGGGGCATCCTACGACTATACCGCCGCCTATATGACCGAAATCGAGGAACGGCTGATGCCGCTTGTCGAGGCGGGCGAGATCGACCGGCTGCTCGTGCGCGCGCCGCGCTCCTTCGGCACGACATCGACCTTCAATGATGGTGTCGCAACCGTCATCCTGCATGACTGGTCGGTGCGCCGATCTGCATGGGAGATCATGGCGGATATACGCCAGCGCACCGCCGATCTGCCGGGCGTGACCATTTCGCCTGTCATGCGCGCAGGCTTTGGCGGCGGCACGTCAAAGCCGGTGCAATTCGTAATCGGGGGCGGCACCTATGAGCAGCTTCGCGAATGGCGCGACATATTGCTCACCGCGATTGCAGAGGAGAATCCGCGCCTCATTGCTGTCGATCACGACTACAAGGAAACCAATCCGCAGCTTCGGGTGGAAATTGACCGCGACAGCGCGGGCGATCTCGGTGTGCGGGTCGAGACTGTCGGGCGCACGCTGGAATCGCTATTCGGCTCACGCATCGTGACCACCTATACCGAAGACGGCGAAGAATATGATGTCATCATCGAAGGCGAGCGCAACATGCAGCGCACGCCAAGCGATATGAGCAACATCTATGTCCGCTCGGATCGCACGGGCGACCTCATTCCGCTTGCCAATCTCGTCACCATTCACGAGATGGCAGGGCCGTCGAGCCTCAACCGCTATAACCGCGTGCGCGCCATCACCATCGAGGCTGATCTTGGTGATGGCTATACGCTGGGCGAGGCGCTTTCCTATCTTGAAAATCTCGCGGCGGAGCGTCTGCCGGAAAGCGTCACCATCGACTACAAGGGCCAGTCGCTGAAGTTCAAGGAATCTGGGAGCGCGCTCGCATTCGTTTTCGCGCTAGGCATCATCGTCGTCTTTCTGGTGCTCGCTGCGCAGTTTGAAAGCTTTGTGCATCCTTTCGTTATCATCACCACCGTGCCGCTTGCGGTGGCGGGTGGCCTTTTCGGCATCTGGCTCACAGGCGGCACGCTCAATCTCTATACGCAGATCGGCCTCATCATGCTGGTCGGCCTTGCGGCAAAGAACGGTATCCTCATCGTCGAGTTTGCAAACCAGCTTCGTGATGAAGGACGGAACTTCCATGATGCGCTGGTGGAAGCGGCGGGCATTCGCCTGCGCCCCATCCTGATGACGGCCGTCACCACGGCGTCGGGCGCGCTGCCGCTGATTTTCTCGTTTGGCGCCGGTGCGGAAACACGCTCGGCCATAGGCGTCGTGATCCTTTTCGGAATCATCGCCACCACGGCCTTCACGCTTTTCGTGGTGCCGGTTGCCTATCAGACCTTTGCGCGGCGCACCGGCTCTCCCGGCGACACGCAGCGTCGGCTTGAGGCAGAAATGGCGGCTCCCGTCCTTCGGCGGACACCGGCGAAAGGGGCGGAGTAGAGGCGCGGCGCTGCCTTGACTTTCCTTTCCGGCGACCAACTTCACTGCACATGGACTGGATTGCCGCACGGAAAAAATATCTCACACGGCCTGTCTTCGCTTGGGCGCAGAAGGCGCTTCCCACCATGTCCGAAACCGAGCGCGAAGCGCTCGAGGCGGGCGATGTGTGGCTCGAAGCGGAACTCTTCACCGGCGATCCCGACTGGCGGGAACTGCTCGACACACCACCCGCCACGCTTACGGCCGAAGAACAGGCCTATATGGACGGGCCGGTGGAAGAGCTGTGCGACATGCTCGATGACTGGAAGATCACCTGGGAAGACGGCGATCTCACGCCGGAGACCTGGGACTTCATCAAGCGCAATCGCTTCTTCGGCATGATCATTCCGAAGGAATATGGCGGGCTCGGATTCTCGGCCTTCGCTCATTCGGAAATCATCCGCAAGATCTCCAGCCGCTCGGCAACGGCCGCCGTCACCGTCATGGTGCCGAATTCGCTCGGCCCCGGCGAATTGCTGATGCAGTTCGGCACGGAGACACAACGCGATTACTGGCTGCCGCGCCTGGCGGCGGGCGAGGAAATTCCCTGCTTCGGCCTGACAAGTCCTGCTGCCGGTTCGGATGCAGCCTCCATGACGGATACGGGGGTCGTCTGCCGCGGCATATGGAAGGGCGAGGAAGTTCTCGGCATCCGGCTCAATTTTTCGAAGCGCTATATCACGCTTGCGCCTGTTGCCACTGTGCTCGGCCTTGCCTTCAAGCTCCACGACCCGGAAGCGCTGCTTGGCGGGCCGGAAGAGCGCGGCATCAGCGTGGCGCTGGTGCCGACAGATCTTCCGGGCATCCGCATCGGCCGGCGGCATCTTCCCTCCTTCCAGATGTTTCAGAACGGTCCCGTGCAGGGCGAGGATGTTTTCATCCCGCTCGATCATCTGATCGGCGGTGAGGAACAGGCGGGCAAGGGCTGGAAGATGCTGATGAGCGCACTTGCGGCCGGGCGCGGCATTTCGCTTCCCTCGCTTTCTGCGGCGGCGGCCGCATTCTCTGCCCGCACCACGGGCGCCTATGCGCGGCTGCGCGAACAGTTCAACCTGCCCATCGGCAAGTTTGAAGGCGTGCAGGCGCGGCTCGCCCATATTGCGGCAACGGCCTATCTGCTTGATGGCGCAAGGCGGCTCACCTGCGCAGGGCTTGATAGCGGCCGGAAACTCGCCGTCATTTCCGCCATCATGAAGGCACATGCGACCGAGCGGATGCGCGAGACAGTCAATGATGCGATGGATATTCACGCGGGCAAGGGCGTGATTGACGGGCCGTCCAATTATCTCGGCAATCTCTACCGCGCCGTGCCTGTGGGCATAACGGTTGAGGGCGCGAATATTCTCACCCGCAATCTCATCATCTTTGGTCAGGGTGCCATTCGCAGCCATCCGTATCTTCTCGACGAGATGAAGGCGCTGGAGGAGGAAGATGAAGAGGCCGCCTTTGACGCCTTCGACGAAGCCTTCTGGCTGCATGTCGCGCATGGTGTTCGCACTTTTTTCCGCGCATGGGGCCGCAACTGGACGGGAGGTCTCTTCGCCCCTGCCCCGCGCGCAGGCGCCGCATCACCCCATTATCGTCAACTCTCGCGCCGCGCAGCGAGCTTTGCACTGATCTCGGACCTTGCGCTTCTCACGCTTGGCGGCGCGCTGAAGCGCAGGGAAATGCTCTCCGCGCGGCTTGGTGATGTTCTTTCCGATCTCTATCTGCTCGCGGCAGTGCTGAAACGCTGGGAGGATGAGGGACGGCAGAAAGACGACCTGCCGCTGCTCCGATACTGCATGGCGGACGGGCTTGCGCGTATCGACCGCAATCTCGCCGAAGTCTTCGCAAATCTGCCCAACAGGCTGATTGGCTTGGTTGCGAAACTCATCATCCAACCGCTTGGCGTGAGGCGGCACGGGCCTTCTGATGATCTTGCGCGGGAATGCGCCGAGCTTCTGCTTGCGCCCTCGGCCACGCGCGACAGGCTGACATCCGGCCTTCATCCGGGCAAGGCGGGCGATGCCGTGGCGGTGCTCGAAGAGGCGTTCTCGCTTTCTGTTCTGACCCAGACGGCGCGCGACAGGATGCGCGAGGCAAAGATTGCCGCCCCTGAGACGGCGCTTGCAAGCGGCCTTCTCACCAGCGAGGAAGCGGCCCGGATCGGCGATTACCAGCGCCTTCTCGCGCGTGTCGTCGCCGTGAATGATTTTGCGTCTGAAGAGCTTGCGCTTCACACATCGCGTCGGGCGGAGGGGCAAGAGGATGACCCCCGAACGACAAGGCGGCTTGGAACGGGTTAAGCTGCTATCATGCTCCGTGAATCATGACCGACGGAGCAGAGCACGCCTTGCCGACCCGCCCAAAAACATTCACAGACCCGGCCGCCCTTGCTGAAGAAATCATTGCGCGTGTAGGTAAGCGCATCGTGCTTGCGGTGCCGCTCGGACTTGGCAAGCCGAACCATCTGGTGAATGCGCTGGTTGAACGGGCTACTGCCGACCCGTCGGTCTCGCTTCGCATTTTCACCGGCCTCACACTGGAAGTGCCGGGCGCAGGCAGCGGGCTTGAAGCGCGCTTCATGGCACCTGTTCTGAAGCGCGTTTTCGGGGGTTATCCCGAAGTCAGCTATACGCGCGCGCTGCGCAAGGGAACGCTGCCGAAGAATATCGAGATCAACGAGTTCTTCATGCAGGCAGGCCGCTGGCTCGGCTCCGCGCGGCAGCAGCAGAATTACATCTCCGCGAACTACACCCATGTGCTGCGCTATATTCTTGATGTCGGCTGCAATGTCATTGCGCAGCTTGTCGTGCCGTCAGACGACGGAAGCCGTTTCAGCCTGAGCTGCAATCCCGATATTTCGCCCGATCTCATCGCCGCGCGGCGCGAAGGGCGCGCTGATTTCATCAGCATCGGCGAAACGAACAGCCATTTGCCTTACATGACCGGCGTGGCCGAAGTCGAAGCGGGCGAGTTCGATTATCTCCTCGACAATGAGGCGCTGCATTACCCGCTCTTCGCACCGCCGCGTGAACCTGTCTCGCTGGTCGATCATTCCATCGGCGCGCATATAGCAAGCCTCATCCCGGATGGCGGCACGCTGCAAATCGGTATCGGTTCGATCGGCGATGCGATCGGTCATGCACTTTGCCTGCGCCATCGCAACAATGAGGCCTATCAGGCCCTGCATGAGCGGCTGAAGATTTCGGGCCCGGAGCGCGCACCCTTCAGCGAAGGGCTTTATGGCGCGAGCGAAATGCTGGTCGAAAGTTTTCTCGACCTCATGGAAGCGGGCGTCATCAAGCGCGAAGTGGACGGCATTCTCGTTCATGCCGGTTTCTTCCTCGGCTCGCGCAATTTCTATCGCAAGCTCCATGAGATGGATTCCGCCACCCGCGCAAAGATCGGCATGGTGCCGGTGAGCTATGTGAACGAGCTTTATGGCGGCGAGGCAGAAAAAGCGGCCGCGCGCCGGAAGGCCCGCTTCATCAACACCGCCATGATGGCAACGCTGACAGGAGCCGTGATTTCAGACGGACTTGAAGATGGCCGCGTGGTGAGCGGCGTTGGCGGGCAATATAATTTCGTATCGCAAGCCTTTGCGCTGCCCGATGCGCGCTCCGTCATCGCGCTGCGCGCCACCCGCAGCAAGGATGGCAAGACCGTCTCCAACATCGTCTTTTCCTATGGGCACACCACCATTCCGCGCCATTTGCGCGACATTGTGGTGACGGAATATGGCATTGCCGATCTGCGCGGAAAAAGCGACAGCGAGGTGGTGGCGGCCATGCTTTCCGTCGCCGATTCCCGTTTTCAGGGCGATCTTCTGGCGCAGGCGAAGAAGGCCGGGAAGATCGCAGACGACTATGAAATCCCGCCTCAGCATCGCAACAACACGCCTGAAAGGCTGCGCGCGGCGCTCCATGAGGCGAGCGCGGAAGGACTTTTGCCGCTTTTCCCCTTTGGCAGCGATTTCACGGAAGTCGAGCTTCGCCTGATGCCCGCCCTTGGCCGGCTGCGTAGCGCTACGAAGGGGGACCTCATCCGCCTTGCGCTGCGGGGCGGAAAGGAAGATGCCGCGCGCAGCGAATGTCTGGAGCGGATGGGGCTTGCCGCCCCCTCAGGGCTGACGGAAAGGATCTATCGCCGGCTGCTCCTCGGGGCGCTTTCCGCTTCCGGCGTCTGAGACGGTTTTGCGTAGTCCGGCTCCGCTTGAACAGTGAAATAGCGGTGTTACATAGGCGCCGCACCTGCCGGGAAAATAGACTCAAAATGGCAGCAATCTGCCTGGCTGGCCTTGGCAGGCTGCATCACTCACACATATATAGCGCCGATATATCGCCCGGCATGATCGTCGTCTCGACGAGACAGGGGTGACGCAGGGACAAGCTGCCCATGCATGTGACGACCCTTTGCCTCGGCGCTCTCGTTTTTGGCGATGCCACGGGCTACGAGATCAACAAAATGTTCGAGGATGGCCCCTTCGGCCATTTTCTTGAGGCCAGCTACGGGTCGATCTATCCGGCCCTGACGCGGCTGACGGACGAAGGACTTGTCACCTGCAAGGCAGAGGCGCAGGAGGGGCGGCCAGGCAAGAAAATCTACTCCCTGACCGACAAGGGGAGAGAGCGACTTCGCGAGGCGCTGGGCGAACCGCTTGCGCCGGACAAGTTCCGCTCCGAATTCCTTTTCACCATCCTCTTTGCTCATATGCTGCCGCGCTCCCGCGTCCGGACGCTTCTGGAAGAGCGCCTTGCTGCCATGAAAAAAGAGGCTGACCAGCTTTCACGAAACGAAGAGGCCGACACGCCCGGCGTCGATTTTGCCCGCCGCTACGGACTTGCGGTCCTGACCGCCTCCATCGACTTCCTCGAACGAAACCGGCATCAGATCGAGGATGTCGCAATTGAAGAAAAAGCACATGTCTAACGACCCCCGGAATTTCATCGCCAAGGTGACAGGTGGTGAGCTTCGCCGTTCCCATCTCATCGCCATCGGCATTGCAGTCGCAATCCTGCTCTGGTTCGTCAGCGGATTTTTCACCGGCCCCAGCCGAAACGGCAACGGTATGACCGCTGCTGAAGCCGATGCCGCCAATACGGTGGTGCCAAAGGTGCGGGTCATCGAATCGCAGGCAACCCTGCGGCAAGGCTTTGTCACCATTCGCGGCCGCACGGAGGCCAAGCGCGCCGTGCAGGTGCGGGCGGAAACGCAAGGGACGGTTCTCGAACTCCCGGTGGAAAAGGGACAGCGTGTGGCAAAGGGCGATGTGCTTTGCCGGTTGCGGATCGATGCGCGCGACGCACAGCTCGCCGAGGCGCGCGCGCTCGTCGCGCAGCGCAAGCTGCAATATGATGCCTCCCGCCAGCTTGCCGAAAAGGGCCACCGCGCGCCCACTGTCGCCGCTGCGGACAAGGCCGCCTATGACGCTGCCCTCGCACGGCTGAAGCAGATGGAAATCGAATATCGCCAGACAAATGTCGTCGCACCTTTCGATGGCGTCTTCGACAACCGCATGGTCGAGGTTGGCGACTATATGCGCGTGGGCGATGTATGCGGGCTGGTGGTGGAGCTTGATCCGCTGCTCGTTATTGGCCAGGTGTCGGAAGATCGCGTGGGCGCCATCAAGGACGGCTCGCCGGGCACCGCGCGCCTCGTCACCGGCGAGACGGCAGAAGGCCGCGTCCATTTCGTTTCGAGAACAGCGGACCCCGCGACGCGCACTTTCCGGGTGGAGCTTGAGATCCCCAACACGGATCTCCGCCTGCGTTCCGGCGTCACCGCCGAGATTTCGATTCCGGCTGATCCCGTGCCTGCGCACCGCATTCCAAGCAATGTCATCACGCTTAATGATGGCGGCGTTGTCGGTGTGCGCATTGTGAATGAGGCAGGGCGCGTTACCTTCAATCAGATCAGCCCGATCGACGACACGCCCGAAGGGCTCTGGGTGACGGGTCTGCCTGAAAAGGTCACGCTCATCACCGTGGGACAGGATTTCGTCACCGAGGGGCAGAAGGTTGAAACCGTGCCCGCAACACAGGCTGGAGCTTCTCTGTGATCTCCCCCATTGACGCCATATTGCAGCGCGTCCGCACCGTTCTTACCGCGATGGTTCTCCTCGTGGCGGCGGGCGTCATCTCCTTCATCACGATCCCGAAGGAAGCGGACCCGGATATTCCGATTCCGCTTTTCTATGTCTCGATCCTCCATCACGGCATTTCGCCCGAAGACTCCGAACGCCTGCTCATCAGGCCGATGGAAACGGAACTGCGCTCGCTGGAAGGACTGAAGGAAATCGTCGCCATCGCCTCGCAGGGCCATGCCGGAATCCTGCTCGAGTTCGATGTGAACTTTGACAAAAGCTCCGCGCTGCAGGATGTGCGCGAGAAGGTGGACCTTGCGCGCGCAAAACTGCCGAGCGACACGGAAGAACCGATCATCCGCGAGTTCAACACCTCGCTCTTTCCCGTTCTCGTCGTCACGCTGTCGGGCGATGTGCCGGAACGCACGCTGTACAACGCAGCACAGGCACTGAAGGATGAGATCGAAGCCATTCCGACCGTCCTTCAGGCCGAACTTGTCGGTCACCGCGAAGAGCTTCTCGAAATCGTCATCGATCCGGCCAAGCTTGAATCCTACGCCATTTCGCATGGCGAGCTGCTCAACATCGTCTCGCTCAATAACCGGCTGGTCGCAGCCGGCAATATCGACACGGGGCAAGGCCGTTTCTCGATCAAGGTGCCGGGCTTGTTCGAGACGCGCGAGGATGTGCTCGAACTGCCGATCAAGGTGTCGGGCGACGCTGTTGTGACGCTTTCCGATGTCGCCGAGATCCGCCGCACCTTCAAGGATGCGGATGGCTATGCGCGCTTCAACGGGCATCCGGCTATTGCCATCGAAATCACGAAGCGCATCGGCACAAACATCATCGACAATAATGAGCAGGTGCGCCGCGTCGTCGAAGAGTTCACACGGGACTGGCCGGACGCAATCCACATCAACTTCACGCTTGATGCCTCGGACTGGATCTACAGCTCGCTCGGCTCTCTTCAGTCCTCCATCATGACGGCCATCGTGCTTGTCATGGTCATCATCGTGGCCGTGCTCGGGCTTCGCTCGGCGGCGCTGGTGGGTGTCGCCATTCCCACCTCCTTCATGACCGCCTTCTTCTTCCTTTCGGCATCGGGCTACACAGTCAACATGATGGTGATGTTCGGCATGTTGCTTGCGGTGGGCCTTCTGGTCGATGGCGCCATCGTGATCGTGGAATATGCCGACCGAAAAATGGCCGAAGGCATGCACAAGCGCGAGGCCTATGCGCTTGCGTCCAAGCGCATGTTCTGGCCCGTCACCTCGTCCATCGCCACGACGCTTGTGGCCTTCCTGCCCATGCTGTTCTGGCCGGGCGTATCCGGCAAGTTCATGAGCTATCTGCCGATCACGCTCATTGTTGTGCTGACGGCATCGCTTCTGACCGCGCTGATTTTCGTGCCCGCCCTTGGTTCCGTCTTTGGCAAGGCGGAAACAGGAAACGAGGCGGTTCTGAAGCAGCTCGCCGGTGCCGAAACGGGCGACATTCGCGCGCTGCCGGGCCTGACCGGTTCCTATGTGCGGATGCTCGATCGCCTCGTCTATCACCCCTGGCGCGTGCTTGCGGGCGCGGGCGTCTTTGTGATCGGCACGACGATCCTTTTTTCGATCTTCAACAATGGCGTCGAGTTCTTCGTGGATACGGAGCCGGAGCGCGCCATTGTTCTCGTCAGCGCACGCGGCAATCTCTCCGCTGCCAATACGCTTGAGCTGGCGCAGGACGTGGAAAAAATCCTGCTCGAAACGGATGGCGTGAAGACCGTCTTCACACGCGCGGCGCCCGGCATGGGCGTCGGTTCCAGCGCGCGGGGCGACATTCCCAAAGATCTGATCGCGCAGCTTCTCATCGAGTTCAAACCCTATGAAGAGCGCCGCAAGGGCGCCATCATTCTGGAAGAAATCCGCCAGAAGGCGCAGGCACTGCACGGTATCAAAGTGGAAGTGCGCAAGCAGGAGGAAGGCCCACCCACCGGCAAGGACATCCAGATCGAGCTTACCTCGCATAATTATGAGAAGCTGCTCGAAACCACCGGCTTGATCCGCGACTATCTCGATACGGTGGATGGTCTCATCGACATTGAAGACGGGCGACCGCTGCCCGGCGTCGAATGGGTGCTGACGGTAGACCGCGAAATGGCGGGCCGCTTCGGTGCGGACGTCACCTCGGTGGGTGCGGTGATTCAGCTCGTTACCAACGGTATTCTGGTTGGCGAGTACCGGCCGGATGATGCGCGCGACGAAGTGGATATTCGTGTGCGCTTCCCGGACGATTACCGCGTGCTCGACCAGCTCGACAATCTGCGCGTTCAGACGCGGGCAGGCCTCGTGCCGATCTCGAACTTCGTCACCCGTGTGGCACGGCCTCAGGTCAGCTCCATCGAACGCATAAACGGGGTGCGCCGTCTCGTCGTGAAGGCGAATACGGCGGTTGATCCTGCCACGGGCGAGAAGATCAATGTGGACTCGATGGTACGCGAGCTTTCCCAATGGGTCTCGCAACAGGAGATCGATCCTGCCGTCAATGTCCGCTTCCGCGGTGCGAATGAGGAACAGGCTGAATCAGCGGCCTTCCTTGGCGGTGCGCTTGTCGCCGCCCTCTTCCTCATGTTCATCATCCTGCTTACGCAGTTCAACAGCTTCTACCATACGGGGCTGACGCTCTCGGCGGTGGTGCTGTCCGTATTCGGCGCAATGATCGGGATGATTGTAACGGGGCAGACCTTCTCCGTCATCATGACGGGCACCGGCATCGTCGCGCTGGCGGCCATTGTGGTGAACAACTCGATCATTCTGATCGACACCTATCAGCGGCTCCGGAGGGATACGCCGGATGTGGTGGAGGCGGTGTTGCGCACGGCGGGTCAGCGGCTTCGCCCGATCATGCTCACAACCATCACCACCATTTTCGGCCTTCTGCCGATGGCGCTTCAGATCAATCTCGATTTTGCGACGCGCGAGATCGTGATTGGCGGGCCGGTCGCGGTGTGGTGGGTTCAGCTTTCGACGGCCATCATTTTTGGTCTCACCTTCTCCACCCTGCTGACGCTGGTCCTTGTGCCGGTGCTGCTTGCGGCACCGACCATCATCCGCGCCAAGCGGGCGGCGCGGCGGAGCGGCCAGAAGGATTTGCAGGCGGTGATGGCGGCACAGCGCGCGGCAGAGTAAGCCGCCTCAGCCCTCATCCACCACAGGATTGGACAGCAGGCCGACACCTTCGATCTCAACCTCGATCGTGTCGCCTGCTTTCATCCATACAGGCGGCGTGCGCGCAAAGCCGACACCGGCGGGCGTGCCCATTACCAGCACGTCACCCGGCTCCAGCGTCATGCATTCCGACAGCAGCATGATCGTCTCATCCACGGGGAAGATCATGTCGCGCGTATTAGCGCTTTGCATGATCTTGCCATTCAGCCGGGATTCGATCTTGAGACCCGTCGCGCCTTGCGGCAATTCATCCGCCGTTACGAAGGCAGGGCCGAAGGGGCCGGTGCCGTCGAAATTCTTGCCGATGGTCCATTGCGGCGTGCGGCGCTGATAATCCCGCACCGACACGTCATTGAAGCAGGCATAACCCGCCACATAAGAAAGCGCGTCCGCCTTGGCCACATGGCGCGGCACGCGACGACCGATGATTGCCGCAAGCTCCGCCTCGAAATCAAGCTGCTCGGAGACGCGCGGGCGGGGAATGGCCGCGCCATGCCCAATCAGCGTTGTCGCCGAGCGCATGAAGAAATTGGGATAATCCGGCTTCTCCCGGCCGCCTTCTGCCGCGTGTTCAGCATAGTTGAGGCCGAGGCAGATGATCTTGCCGGGCCGGGGAATGACCGGCAGCAGCTTGACGCCCGAAAGCGGCAGCCGGGGCGCCTTTTCCAGCAGAGGCTTGACTGACGCTACGGCATCGCCGCCCGCCTGAAGCAGATCGAAGAGGGAGACGGGCGCGCCTGCAAGCCCCGAAAGATCAGCAATTTCATCGCCCGCGAGAACGCCGAGCCTCGCCGAAGCATCTTTTTCAAACGTCACAAGCCGCATTGCCGCTCTCCCTCTTTCGTCGCCGGAACTCTGCGCCAGAGGCCGCAGCGGTTCAATCGCATTTTCTCCGGCGCAAACACCTGTTTAGACTGTCGGAAAACATAACCTCGGGGGAGGAAAGAATAATGACGGAGAAACAGAACAGGTCCGGCAAGCCGGGTTTCGATGCCATCATTGTCGGGGCCGGGTTTGCCGGCATGTATATGCTCCACCGGCTGCGCAGCCTTGGCCTTTCGGTCCGCGTCATCGAGGCAGGCGAAGGCGTGGGCGGCACGTGGTACTGGAACCGCTATCCGGGCGCGCGCTGCGATGTGGAAAGCCTCGAATATCAATACGGCTTTTCCGACGAGATCCAGAAGGGCTGGACCTGGACGGAACGCTATGCAGCGCAACCCGAAATCCTCCGCTATCAGAACTATGTTGCCGACAAGCTCGACCTTCGGCGCGACATAAGTTTTTCAACGCGCGTGACAGCCGCCCGCCATGATGCGGCGAGCGGGCTCTGGGCCATCGAAACGGATCAGGGCGACACATATGAAACGCGCTTCTTCATCATGGCGACGGGCTGCCTCTCTGCCGCGCGCGTGCCGGACTTCAAAGGCATCAATGATTTTAAGGGCGAGTGGTATCACACCGGAAGCTGGCCGCATGAAGGTGTGGACTTCACCGGCAAGCGCGTCGCCGTGATCGGCACTGGCTCATCCGGCATCCAGAGCATCCCGCTCATCGCAGAACAGGCATCACAGCTCACCGTTTTCCAGCGCACGGCAAACTTCACCCTGCCCGCGGGAAACCGCCCGCTCACGCCGGAAGAAATTGCGGAGACGAAAGCGAAACTTCTTGAGCAGAGGCAACATGCGCGCCAGACGCCCGGCGGCATCATCTGCTTTGAATATAATGAGAAACTTGCCGAAGAAATGACGCCGGAAGAGCGCGAGAAGGAGTTGCGCACGCGCTGGATGCAGGGCGGCTTTGCCTTTCTCGGTGCCTATGCGGATCTGACGGCAACCCATGAGGCGAATGCCTATGCTGCTGACTTCGCCCGCAATCAGATGCGCGCTGCCATCAAGAAGCCGGAGCTTGTGGAGAAGCTTCTGCCCAATGACCATCCGATTGGCGTGAAGCGGCTTTGCCTCGACACGAACTATCTCGAAACTTTCAATCTTCCGCATGTCGAACTTGTTGATGTGCGGGAAGCACCGATTGAAAGGATCACGGCAAAAGGCGTTCTTTGTGCCGGGCGCGAGTATGACGTCGATGCCATTGTCTTTGCGACGGGCTTCGACGCGATGACGGGCGCCATTCTCAGCGTTGATATTCGTGGCCGCAATGGCGTGTCGCTGCGGGAGAAATGGGCGGCGGGTCCGCGCACCTATCTCGGTCTTGGCTCTGCCGGATTTCCCAATCTCTTCTTCATCACCGGGCCGGGCAGCCCTTCCGTTCTCAGCAACATGATCGTCTCCATCGAGCAGCATGTGGACTGGATCACGGATTGTCTCGCGAAGCTTACCCGCGGCAATATCCGCAGCATCGAGGCAACGCAGGAGGCGGAAGATGCCTGGGTTGCGCATGTGAATGAAGTCGCCGCCGAGACGCTCTATCCGCAGGCCAACTCCTGGTATATGGGCGCTAATATTCCCGGCAAGCCGCAGGTCTTCATGCCCTATCCGGGCGGCGTTGACGTTTATGGGCAAAAGCTCGACGAGGTTGCCGCCTCTGACTATGAGGGCTTCCGCCTCGGCGCCTGAACTTGACAACAATTGACAGCCTGAGTGGAGCTTTCTACTCAGGCTGACCTGTTATTTACGGGGCACGGAGGTCCTGCCTGATGAAAAGCCTGCTGATCGCCAATCGCGGCGAGATTGCCGTGCGCATTGCGCGTGCCGGTGCCGAACTCGGACTGCGGACGATTGCGGTTTATGCCGAAGATGACGCGCAGTCGCTTCATGTGCGCGCGGCTGATGAAGCTCTGCCGCTTTCAGGGTCGGGGGCGAGCGCCTATCTCGACATGGCGCAGATCATCGCCGAAGCGAAGAAGGCGGGCGCCGATGCGATCCATCCGGGCTATGGCTTTCTGAGCGAGAATGCGGACTTTGCGGAAGCCTGCGCAAAGGAAGGCATCATCTTTGTCGGCCCCTCGCCCGAGGCGCTTCGCCTGTTCGGCGACAAGGCCGCCGCCCGCGCGCTCGCGGCGAAACTCGACGTACCGCTTTTCCCCGGCACGAATGGCGCGACGAGCCTTGAGGAAGCGCGCGCCTTCATGGAAAGCCTCGGCCCGAATGGCGCTGTCATGCTGAAGGCACTTGCGGGTGGCGGCGGACGCGGGATGCGCGCCGTAAGCGATCCGGCAGAACTCGCCGAGGCTTATGAACGCTGCCGCTCCGAAGCAAAGGCCGCTTTCGGCAGTGGCGAGCTTTATGTCGAAAAGCTCATCCGCAAGGCGCGCCACATCGAAATCCAGATCATTGGCGACGGCGCGACGGTCATCGATCTTGGCGAGCGCGAATGCACACTCCAGCGGCGCAACCAGAAGATCGTCGAAATCGCCCCAAGCCCGACGCTTGATGCCACCATGCGTCGCAAGCTCACGGAAGCCGCCCGCAAGCTTGCCGGGGCCGCAAGCTACAAGGGCCTTGGCACATTCGAGTTTCTGATCGACATGGAGGCAGCACCTCAAAACGCCATTGCCTTCATGGAAGCCAATCCACGCCTGCAGGTGGAGCATACCGTCACCGAAGAAGTGACCGGCATCGACCTTGTGAAGACACAGCTCCGCATTGCGGCGGGCGAGACGCTCGCCGAGATCGGCCTCACCGAAGCCTCTGCCCCGCGCGGCTATGCGGTGCAGCTTCGCGTGAATATGGAGCGGATGAGCGAGACAGGAGACGCCGTGCCGACAGGCGGCGTCATCAGCGCCTTTGCCCCGCCTTCCGGCCCCGGCATCCGCGTTGATACTTTCGGCTATGCGGGCTACCGCACCAGCCCGAATTATGACTCGCTTCTCGCAAAGCTGATCGCCTATTCGCCTGCGCCAGATTACGCATCGGTGCTTGCCCGTGCCCGCCGCGCGCTGAGCGAGTTCCAGATCGAGGGCGTGACGACAAATCTCTCTTTCCTGCAAGCCTTGCTCGCCCATGAGGCGGTGCAGGCAAACGAGGTTCATACAGGCTTCATCGCGACCCACGCAGCCGAACTCCTTGCAGCGGAAGCGGCAAGCCCGCGCTTCTTCAGCGGCATCAATGGCAATGCCGCTGCCGCCGCCGCGAAGCATGTGGAGGGACCGGCAGGCACGACGCCAGTGCCATCCACCATGCAGGGCAAGGTCATTTCCGTTGATGTTGCGGAAGGGGCGATCGTTGCGAAGGGACAGCAGATTGCCGTTCTCGAGGCGATGAAGATGGAGCACACCATCGCCGCGCCGATCAGCGGGACAGTGCGGAAGATTGCTGCCATTGCCAATGCAACGCTGATGGAAGGCGAACCCATCCTCTTCATCGAGGAAGGTGCAGGCGGCAGCGAAGCCGCCGTAACGGAAGAGGCTATTGATCTCGATTACATTCGCCCCGACCTTCAGCATGTGATCGATCGCCATGCGCTCGGCCTCGATGAGAACCGGCCGGATGCGGTTGAGCGCCGCCGCAAGCGCAATCAGCGCACGGTACGCGAGAACATTGCCCATCTCTGCGATGAGGGGAGCTTCATCGAATATGGCGCGCTTGCTCTTGCCGCGCAGCGCCGTCGGCGCAGCATGGAAGAACTGCTGAAAATGAGTCCGGCAGACGGGCTTGTCTCCGGCATAGGCACGGTGAACGCCTCGCTCTTCGGCGAGGAAAAGGCACGCGCGCTGGTGATGGGGTACGACTTCACCGTCTTTGCGGGCACGCAGGGCGCGATGAACCACAAGAAAATGGACCGCATGCTCTTCCTCGCGCGGGATCAGAAGCTGCCTGTGGTGCTGCTGGCCGAAGGCGGCGGCGGGCGACCGGGCGACACGGATGTTGCGGGCGTTGCCGGTCTCGACACGCCGACCTTTCACACTTTTGCGACACTCTCCGGCAAGGTGCCGCTGGTCGGCATGACGGCGGGGCGCTGCTTTGCCGGCAATGCGGCGCTCCTCGGCTGCTGCGATGTCATCATCGCAACCGCCGATTCCAATATCGGCATGGGTGGGCCTGCGATGATCGAAGGCGGTGGTCTCGGCGTTTACGCACCGGAAGAGGTCGGTCCCGCTGAAGTTCACCGCAAGAACGGCGTCATCGATATTTTTGTGCAGGATGAAGAAGAAGCCATTGAGGCCTGCAAGAAATATCTCTCCTATTTTCAGGGACCGATTGATGAGTGGGAAGCAGAGGACCAGCGTGTGCTCCGCCATCTCATCCCCGAAAATCGCCTGCGCGCCTATGATGTAAACAAGGTGATCGAGGCGGTAGCAGATAAAGACTCCGTGCTGGAGCTGCGCAAGGAGTTCGGCATCGGCATCAAGACAGCGCTTATTCGCATGGAAGGCCGGCCCATGGGGCTGATAGCCAATAATCCTTATCACCTTGGCGGCGCGATTGATGCGGAAGCGGCGGACAAGGCCGCGCGCTTCATGCAGCTTTGCGATGCGTTCGACCTGCCGATCCTCTCGCTATGTGATACGCCGGGCTTCATGGTCGGTCCCGAAATCGAGAAACAAGCACAGGTGCGCCATGTGAGCCGCATGTTCGTGACGGCCGCCAATATGTCCGTGCCGCTTTTCGCCGTGGTGCTGCGCAAGGGCTATGGCCTTGGCGCACAGGCCATGACGGCGGGCAGCTTCCACGCGCCCTTCTTCAATATTTCATGGCCGACCGGCGAGTTTGGCGGGATGGGGCTTGAAGGCGCGGTGCGGCTTGGCTATCGCCGCGAGATGGAAGCGATTGAAGACCCGGCAGAGCGCGATGCCTTCTATCGCAAGATGGTCGATCGCTACTACGAGAACGGCAAGGCGACCAATATGGCGTCCTTCCTCGAAATCGACGCGGTGATTGATCC
>ENA-UOVV01001037-UOVV01001037.1-compost-metagenome-genome-assembly--contig:-NODE-1037-length-24882-cov-105.405164_pt1 | contig 24882 bp, 18 predicted proteins | sample MGYA00238155_ERZ761577 | MGnify/ENA primary metagenome ERZ761577 (study PRJEB28898, sample SAMN06268775) | compost metagenome | isolation source: Emeryville, CA | place: USA:Emeryville, CA | collected...
GTGGCGTGGATGGTGGGGCTGGCGGTGGCGTTGCTGAGTCTGGATGCGGTGCTGCCGGTGCCATCGTCGTGGGTGATCATTTTTCTCGCGCAGGAAAGCGGACGGATCGCGGGCTTTGTGGGCGGGGCGGTGGGATTGTCGGTGGGCGTGGTGGTCGCGGCGTGGCTGGGGCGGGCGGCGGTGGGGCGCGTGGCGCCGAAGTTTATTCCGGAGGCGGAGATCGAGCGGATGCGTGCGATGATCGAGCGGCATACGATTTTGACGCTGGCTTGCATGCGGAGCGTGCCGGTGCTGGCGGAGACGTCGGTGGTGATCGCGGCGGTGGCCGGCGTGCCGGTGCGGAAGATTTTCTGGATGACGCTGGGGCCGAACGTGGCGATCGCGGCGATCTACGCGATCGCGGGAGACGAGTCGCTGTCGACGGCGTGTATCGTCTTTCTCGCCACGGTGGCGGTGTCGTATACGGTGTATCGGCTCGCAGGAAAGCGCGAGCGGCGGGACGAAAAAGCGGGCGTGTCACGGTAGCGCGCCGCTTGTGACACGGCGACTCAGGGGCGGGGGCACGGCGGGAACGGCGGTGGTTGAAACATCGCGATTTGCGCAATGCGGCGGGGTGGAATGCGTTATGCGCGAAGGAAGTCGCCCGGCGGAAAAGGCCGCCGGCGCCTTTGGGATCGGTTCAGCCGGTTGAGGGGCGGTGCCCGGGTGAGCCGAGAATGGAGACGCACCGCCCGCCTAAATTTCACCCGTCATGATGAACCAAATCACGCAATGGGACCCGTTTCGGGAGCTGGAGGACATGCACCGACGGCTCTCGACATTGATGAATGGCGGCGCGCCGTCGCGTCGCCGCAGCGGCAGTCAGGATTCGCTGGCGGCGGCCGAGTGGTCGCCGGCGGTGGACATCACGGAGGATGACCAATCCTACGTGATCAAAGCCGAGCTGCCGGAAGTGAAGAAGGAAGACGTGCGCGTGACGCTGGAGAACGGCGTGCTCACGCTGACCGGCGAACGGAAACTGGAGAAAGAAGAAAAAGGCCGGAAGTATCACCGAATCGAGCGCGCGTATGGCACGTTTTCGCGGAGCTTCGCGCTGCCGGAAAACATCGATGCCGGCCGCGCCACGGCGGCCTTCAAGGATGGCATGCTGACCGTCACGGTCGCCAAATCCGAGAACGCGAAGCCGAAGCAGATCGAAGTGAAAGTCGCATAAGGAGTCGCCGGTCCGGGCGGTCGTGCAGCGATGGCGTCCGGACCGGCGCCCGACGCGGCGAGATGAGTGAACGATGGTGAAAACGATTTTTAAGGGATGGTGGCGTCGTGCGGCGCTGCCGGGGGTGGTGGCGCTGATTTCCACGGCGAACGCGAGCGATGGAACGGCGACCTTGAAAGTGCAGGTGAACGTGCCGACGGCGTGGCAAGCGGTCGTGGATGAGCGCGTGCCGGAGGTGATGGCGGCGCAAGTGCGGGACGTGTTTTATCGGCGCGGATTTTACCGACGGATCGAAAACGTGCGGTCGATGGAGGACGTCGCGAAAGTGCCGTATCTGCTGACCTTCGAACTCGAGCAGTGGACGTTGGATTTGCGTGGAAACGCGGCGGGCCAGTTCAAGGCGCGGCTGCGGACGCCGGAAATCGAGCGGGAGCTGGGGAGTTTCGACGTGACGATGACGTGGCTGCCGGGGCGGGGGCGGTTCGGATTGAGCGACGGGTATGTGCGGGTGCCGGAAGGACCGTTGCACGAACTCTGCGACCGGATCGCGGAGGCGGATCTTTTGCCCGGATTGCGGAAGGGGACGCCGGCGGCGTGAAAGGACGAGCGATGAAACGGCGTCCCTCGATCAAACTTCCGGCGAAGACGCGTGGCGGCGGGAAATTCGAACCGCCGCCGCGCGGCCTTTGGTGGTATTTGCTGGGGATGTTCCTGCTGTTGTGGCTGTGGCAGGACGTGGTGACGCACGCGACCGTGCGGACGCTGCCTTACAGTGAATTCAAGCAGCGGGTGGAGCAGCGCGAAGTGAAGCGCGTGACGGTGCGGCCGGAGGAAATCGTAGGTGAGATGGTGGAGACGCGCGCGGCGGCCGAAGCGGCGAGTGACGACGACGCGAAGAAGACGTTTTTGTTTCGCACGGTGCGGATCGAGGATCCGGATCTGGTGCGCGAGTTGCAGGCGGCGGGCGTGGAATTCGCGGCGGTGCGGCCGGGAGTGTTGTCGGAGATGTTGATTTCGTGGGTGCTGCCGATCGCGGTGATGGTGGCGGTGTGGATGCTGGTGATGCGGCGGTTCGCGAGCGCGGGGCAGTCGATGGTGGGGCTCGGACGGAGCCGGCTGCAGTTGATGGCGGACCCGGACACGGGAGTGACCTTCAACGACGTGGCGGGCTGCGAGGAGGCGAAGCAGGAGCTGACGGAGGTGGTGGATTTTTTGAAGAACCCGAAACGCTACGAGGAACTCGGCGCGAAGATCCCGCGCGGCGTGTTGTTGGTGGGGCCGCCGGGGACGGGCAAGACGCTGCTGGCGCGCGCGGTGGCGGGCGAGGCGAAGGTGCCGTTCTTCAATTTGAGCGGGAGCGATTTCGTGGAGATGTTCGTGGGCCTCGGGGCGGCGCGCGTGCGCGATCTGTTTCGGCAGGCGAAGGAGCATGCGCCGTGCATCGTGTTCATCGACGAACTGGACGCGGTGGGGCGGCAGCGCGGTGTGCACGTGGGAGCGGTGAACGACGAACGCGAGCAGACGCTGAACGCGCTGCTGGTGGAGATGGATGGATTTGCGGGAAACACGGGCGTAATCCTGCTGGCGGCGACGAACCGGCCGGAGGTGCTGGATCGGGCGCTGTTGCGGCCGGGGCGGTTTGACCGGCAGGTGGTGGTGGACGCGCCGGATCTGGCGGGGCGCGAGGCGATCTTGAACGTGCATGCGCGGAGCAAGCGGCTGGCGGCGGACGTGGATTTGCGGCGGATCGCGGCGGCGACGGCGGGATTCGCGGGGGCGGATCTGGCGAACGTGTTGAACGAGGCGGCGTTGATGGCGGCGCGGCGGAAAGCGGGGGCGATCGCGCAGCGGGATCTGGACGAGGCGATCGAGAAAGTGGTCGCGGGGCCGGAGCGGAAGAGCCGGCGATTGAAGGAGGAGGAGAAGCGGCGCGTGGCGTATCATGAAGTCGGACACGCGCTCGTGGCGGCGCATTGCGAGCACGCGGATCCGGTGCATCGGATCAGCATCGTGCCGCGCGGACGGGCGGCGCTGGGCTACACGCTGCAGTTGCCGACGGAGGATCAGTTTTTGACGACGCGCTCGGAGTTGTTCGACCGGATCACGTGTCTGCTGGCGGGACGGGCGGCGGAGGAGATCGTGTTCGATGAAGTCAGCACGGGCGCGCAGAACGACCTCGAGCGGGCGACGGCGTTGGCGCGGCAGATGGTGACCTGGTATGGGATGAGCGAGAAGATCGGATTGGCGCATTGCGCGCAGCGACCGGGGGCGTTTTTGGGGGCGGGGGATGCGCCGCTCCAACGGGATTGCAGCGAGCAGACGGCGTGGGAGATCGACGAAGAGGTGAAAGCGATCCTGGCGCGGGCGTATGCGGAGGCGCGGCGATGCCTGCGGCGGCATCGCGACGAACTGGAGCGCGTGACGGCGGAGTTGTTGAAACGAGAGACGCTGGATGGGGCGGAGTTTCGGCGGTTGATCGCGACGGAGGAGAGTTGCGGGCGCGCGGCGGAAGTGGCGACGGCGTGAGGCGCTCACCATGGCGATCGGATTCAAAGACTACTATGCGATCCTCGGCGTGGGCCGGGACGCGAGCGAGGCGGAGATCAAGAAGGCGTTTCGCGCGCTGGCGCGTAGGTATCATCCGGATACAGCGAAGGACAAACGGACGGCGGAGGAGAAGTTCAAGGAGATCAACGAAGCCTACGAAGTGTTGGGCGATGCGGAGAAACGGCGTCGCTACGACCGGCTGGGAGCGCGCTGGCAGGAGGCGGAGGCGGCGGGCGTGCCGCCGGAGTGGAACATGGGCGCCGGGGCGCCGGACGTGGAGTTTCATTTCGACGGGACGGGGTTCAGCGATTTCTTCGAGCAGTTTTTCGGGAGCGGAGCGCGGATGCGGGGCGGGTTCGGCGAGTGGCGCGGGGGCGTTCGATTCGGACAGGGCGCGCCGCGCGGGACGCGTCGGCGGCGCGAGGTCCGGCCGCGGGCGGGCGCGGACATCGAAGGCGATCTGCTCGTGACGCTGGAGGAGGCGCTGCGTGGGACGACGAAGGACGTGACGGTGCGTTATGCGGATCCGGAGACGGGCGCGGTGCGGACGCGGACCTTTCGGGCACGCGTGCCGGCGGGCGTGCGCGAAGGGCAGATCATTCGGCTGAGCGGCGCGGGCGAGCCGGGCCGGGACGGCGGGGAGGCGGGGGATTTGTATCTACGCGCGCGGCTGGCGAAGCATCCGGACTATCGCGTGGAGGGCGCGGATCTCTATCACGAGATCGACCTAGCGCCGTGGGAGGCGGTGTTGGGCGCGACCGTGACGGTGCGAACGCCCGAGGGGAAAATTGCGCTGAAGATTCCGGCGGGAACGCGGGTGGGACAGACCTTTCGCATTCCGGGGCGCGGGATGCCGAAAGGTCCGGAAGAAGCGCGCGGGGACTTTTTTGTCGTCGCGCGAATTCAGACGCCGACGGAAGTGAGCGAGGGGGAGCGGGCGGCGTGGAAACGCTTGGCGGAGGTGTCGCGGTTCAGGGCGCGGTGAGGAGATTTTCGATTTGGGATTTTCGATCGTCGATTTGGGAACCCGGGTTCAGAGGAAGGGATCGGGTTTGTAGGGGCGCTCGATGTAGTCGAAGTAATCGAAGTCGGCGGGGTGGCCGGTGCCGGACATGTCGTTACAGGCCATGCCGACGAAGGCGCCGGTGAAATTCGGGAGGCCGGGGGCGCTGGCTTCGTCGGAGAGAATGGAGGCGTCGAATTGTTGCGGGAGCCAGTTCCACGCGGGGCCGGAGCCTTCGAGGCGGTAGCCGAAGTGGAGGCGTTCGTGATCGACCTCGACGCGGAGATGGACGCGTTTACCGGAGGGAATCGGGACGATCGGCGTGAAGGCGTCGGACTGCGGGCTGTCGGGGAGCGCGGACATCACGCGCAAGTGACGACCGTGGGTTTCGTCGTGCGAGATGTAGAGGTAGTGGAATTTGAAACTGTTGTAGTAGCAGACGAGACCGGCGAGCTGCTGGAAATGTTGCGGCTCGAAATCGACGAGAGTTTCGGCGGTGTAGCAGTGGGATTGCTGGCGGCGGGCGACGAGGGATTGTTTGAAGAGGCTGCCGATGGTTTCGCGGCCGAAGAGACGCAGGTGGCCGGGGCGCGCGGTGAGCGAGAAGAGCTCGTCGGGCCAGGGCGTGCGCAGCCATTGGAAATCGATGGGGAGTTCGGGGGAGTCGAAATCCTCGCGCGCGGGTTGGGCGGGGAAGCGATGCGGCGGGAGGTTGGGCGCGGGCGTATCGAGAGTGGGGATACCCTGGCCGTCGAGCGTGCGGAGCCAGTCGTCGGCGCCCCAGACCATTTTCTGGATGGCGGTTTCGCGACCGAGCGTGCAGCGGCCGCGGTTGTGGAGCGGGCGGCCGCAGAGGTAGGCGAGGTAGGTGTCGCCGGCTTGAGTTTCGCAGAAGTCGGCGTGACCCGCGCGCTGGAGCGGGGCGTCGGGGCGGTGACGCGCGCTCATGATGTAGGTGTCGGGGTGAAGCTCGTAGGGTCCGGTGAGGTTGCGTGAGCGGGCCATGGTAACGGCGTGGTTCCACGCGGTGCCGCCCTCGGCGACGATGAGGTAGTAGTAGCCGTTGCGCTTGTAGAGGTGCGGCGCCTCGGTGAGGCCGAGCGGGGTGCCCTTGAAGATGTTGACGCGTTCGCCCACGAGGCGGCGTTCGGTGACGGAGTATTCCTGGAGAACGATGCCGGCGAAGCGGTTGTTGCCGGGGCGGTGGTCCCAGAGCTGGTTGACGATGTATTTGCGGCCATCGTCGTCGTGGAAGAGGGAGGGGTCGAAACCGCTGCTGTTGAGATAAACGGGGTCGGACCAGTCGCCGTCGATGGTGGGCGAAGTGACGAGGAAGTTGTGGAAATCGCGGAGCGAGGCGCCGGACGCGCCGCCGACGGAGGTGCGGCCGTAGCGTTTGACGTCGGTGTAAACGAGCCAGAAGAGGCCGTCGGCGTAGGTGAGGCACGGGGCCCAGATGCCGCAGGAGTCGGGATCGCCGAGCATGTTGAGCTGGCTCGGGCGGCGAAGCGGGCGGGTGAGGAGGCGCCAGTGGACGAGGTCGCGCGAGTGATGGATTTGGACGCCGGGGAACCACTCGAACGTGGACGTGGCGATGTAGTAGTCGTCGCCGACGCGAAGGATGGACGGGTCGGGGTTGAAGCCGGGGAGGATGGGGTTGCGGATCGAAGGAACGGAAGGGACGGGCATGACGTTGAGGAAAACGGGGTTGGGGTGTGGCTGACGAACGTGGCGGGTGGGAGATGCGCAGCAAGAGTCGATTGCGCGATGGCGCGAGGGGCGCGGCGATCAAATGAAGGCCAATGGCGGAAGACGTTCGGAGAGGCGAAATGGCAAGAAACGCGCAGGGTTTGGGTTTCGATTGGGGGTGTTTGAGCCGATTGTGTAATAAGACGGACGGGATTCCTTTGCCGCTCGGCGGAGAGCCCGGGAAGTCCATGAAACGCGTCCCTTTTTTATGGCGACCAGGCAGGTGGCTCGCGGCGATCGCTGGCGGGATGCTTTGGTGTGCAGTGACGGCGTGGGCGCTCGATCCGGGGAAATCGATTTTGCATTTCAACGTGCACAATTGGACGCGGCAGAATGGGCTGCCGGTGGACAAGATCGGGGCGATCGCGCAGACGGACGACGGCTATCTGTGGCTGGGAACGCAGAACGGATTGGTGCGATTCGACGGGATGGAATTCAAGACGGTGCCGATCGAACTGCCGGAGGCATTGGGGGCGGATGTGTCGGCACTCGACGAGTCGCGTGGCGGCGGGCTGTGGTTTGCGATCCGGGAAGGCGGTTTCGGGCATTTCGACGGGCGGCGATTTTCGGCGATTCCCGATGTGCGCTGGGCCGAACCGTTTGTGGCGGCCTCGCAGATCCTGGAGGCGAAGGATGGGTCGGTTTGGACGGGAACGTATATGGGACTCGGGCGCTGGGCGAAGGGGCGGACGGACGAGACGTTTTTCCAAGAGCCGATCGGCAGTGTGCTGGTGCTCCACGAAGAGCCGGATGGCGGCGTCTGGGTGGGGACGGCGGAGCACGGGGTGTTTTATCGGAAAGACGGGCAGGTGGTGGAGATGGCGGACGAGGAGCTGAAGGCGCTGAACGTGTATGGGGTGGTCCGCGATCGGAGCGGAGAGATTTGGATCGGGACGAACCGAGGCTTGCGGCGCTACGACGCGGACGGCCGGTTCATTCGCCTGGAGCTGATCGATCTGAGCATCAGCGCGCTGCTGCTCGATTCACACGGCGTGCTGTGGATTGGAACGAGCGGCGCGGGCCTGGGGCGTTTCAAGGACGGCGCGGTGGCGTTTCTGTCGAAAGTGGACGGATTGGGCAGCGACCGGGTCACGGCGCTGTTCGAGGACCACGAAGGAAGTCTGTGGGTGGGGACGGTGGACGGGTTGAGTCAGCTCACGGATCTGAAGTTTCCGATTTACTCGTCGGAGGTCGGGATCGCGCGAGGAGACACCCTGGCGGTGGCGGCGTCGCGTGCGGGCGGAGTGTGGATCGGGACGGTGGCGGGGGTGTCGTATTTCGACGGGAGTCGCGGAACGACGTATTTCGGCGACGAGTTCCTGGCGAATCCGTATGCGCGGCGAGTGTTCGAGGCCTCCGATGGGAAGGTTTATGTCGGCGACGGGAGCCATCGGATCAACGTGCTCCAGGACGGGCGCCGGGTGGGCCAGTTCCGCACCGACGACTGGGTGGAGGCGATGGTGGAGGACAGTCGCGGGCTCGTGTTTTCGGTGGGGGGAAAGTTGATGCGTTTGAGGGGGGAGCGGTTGGAACCGTATGAATTCGAAGCCGAACAGGAGCCCGCGCTGGGTTGGATCAACAATCTGCTCGTGACGAAGGACGGCGCGCTCTGGGTGGCTTCGAACACGGGCGTGGCGCGTATCCAAAATGGCTTTACGCAGAGATGGCTGACGAGCGACGGGCTGGGGTCGGATCGCGTGTATTGCCTCGTGGAGGACGACGACGGCGGCGTGTGGGTGGGGCTGCCGACGGGGCTGGCCCGAATCAAAGACCAGGGAGTCGTGAACATCGGCGAGGGCCACGGCCTGCATGATGCGAGGATCTATGCGATCGTGCCGGACGATCATGGGTATTTCTGGTTTTCGTCGGGCCGGGGAATTTTTCGGGTGAGGCGGTCGGAGTTGCGCGACGTGGCGGAAGGAAAGGAAGCGCAGGTGCGGTCGGAGGGGTTCGACGGGTTGGAATCGGTGAAGTTCACGGACCGGACGGAGCAGGGTTTGTCGGGCTGCAAGAGCGAGGACGGGCGCATCTGGTTTCCGAATCCCCACGGCGTGGTGATGATCGATCCGGTGAGCTTTCACCGGAACAAGGTTCCTCCGCCCGTGCACATTCAGCACGTCATGGCGGATGGGGTGGAGATCGATCCGCAAAAACGAGGAATGCTCGCGGTGGGCACGAAGCGGCTGGAGATCTCGTTTGTGGCCTTGAGCTATGTCGCGCCGAAGAAAGTGCGCTTGGAGTATCGGCTCGAAGGGATGGACCACGACTGGATCGAGTCAGGCGGGCGGAGATCGGTGCTCTACAACAATCTTCCTCCCGGCGATTATGTGTTCCGCGCGCGCGCCGCGAATGCGGATGGGGAGTGGAATACGGCGGGGGCGCGGTTTGCGTTCACGCTGCCGCCGCCGTTTTACCAGACCGCGTGGTTCTATTTGCTCTGTGCGCTGGGAGCGGGGGCGACTCTCTTCGGCGCGCATGGGTGGAGAGTGCGGCGAATGGAGGCGAGGGCGAAGAGGCTGCAGGCGGAAAACGATCTGTTGGAGGCGAAAGTGCGCGAGCGGACGGAGGAGATGTTGGAGATTTCGCGTCACGCCGGGATGGCGGAAGTGGCGACGAGTGTGTTGCACAACGTCGGGAACGTGCTGAACAGCGTGAACGTTTCGACGACGCTCTTGAGCGAGCGGTTGCGGCACACGAAGGCGTCGCAGGTGGCGAAGCTGGCCGCGCTGGTCGAGCAGCATCAGGCCGACTTGGGCGAGTTCGTGACGAAGGATCCGCGCGGGCGAATGATTCCGGATTATTTGAAGAAGCTGGCGGATTCGCTGGCGGACGAGCGATCGGCGGTGGAGGCGGAGCTGGCGCAGCTCCAGGCGAACGTGGAGAACATCAAGCAGATCGTGGCGATGCAGGAGGCGTATGCGGGGCCGTCGGGCATGATGGAGACGATCGAGTTGGTGGAGCTGGTGGAGGACGCGTTGCGGATCCACTCGGATTCGTTGGCGCGGCATGGCGTGAAAGTGCGGTGCGAGTTCGAGGCGAGGCCGGTGATCAGGACCGACAAGCACAAGGTGATTCAAATTCTCATCAACCTGATCCGAAACGCGGAGACGGCGTGCATCGAAGGACCGCACGCAGAGAAGCGTATCCGGGTGCGCACGACAGCGAGCGACGGGTGGGTGCGAATCGAGGTGATCGACAACGGCGTGGGCATTCCGCCGGAAAACCTGACCCGGATTTTTCAGCTCGGGTTCACGACGCGCGCGCAAGGCCGCGGGTTCGGGCTGCACACCGGCGCGCTGGCGGCGAAGGAGCTGGGCGGTGCGCTGCGCGTGCGGAGCGACGGGCCGGGGCGAGGGGCGACGTTTACGCTGGAGTTGCCGGCGGAGGCGAAACGGGGAGGCGCGTGAGGAAAGCGCGGCGAGGAGACCGCGCTTTCGGGCGGGGCGGATTTACGCGGGCGAGGCGGTGCCCGCGGCGGCGCGGCGGGCGGCGAGGGCTTCTTCGATTTCCTGAACTTTCGCGCGGCTGAGCGGGTAGACGAAGAGCGCGAGGGCCTTGAGGCCGGCGAAGAAGCCGGGGGCGATCGAGAAGGCGAGTTTGATGCCGAGCAGAGAGGTGGCGGTTTGCTGGGCGTCGCGGACGAAGCCGAACTGATCGAGGAAGAACGGAAGGACGAAGCCGCCCATCATGATGCCGGTTTTCAGCGCAAAGAGGGAGGCGGAGTAAACGAGGCCGGTGGAGCGGCGGTTGAACTTCCATTCGCCGTAGTCCGCGACGTCGGCATACATGGCCCAGACAAGGGCGGAGGTCGGACCCATCGCGAAGGTGCCGATGGCGTTGACGATGAGAAGGAGCGTGAAGTTGGCGGGCGGAAGGAAGAAGAAGAGGATCCACGCGGCGGCGGTGGTCGCGGAAAGCCAGGCGGCGAGGAGACGTTTGTCCCATTTTTTCGCGAACGTGCCGAGGCACACGCAGCCGAGCATCATCGCGATCATGCCGGTCGAGAGGAACACGGTGCTGCGGTCGAAACGGCCCCAGAGAATGGGCGAGCCGTCATCGCCGCCGATGTATTTGAAATAGAAAAGCGTGCTGCCGGAGCGGAGCGCGATGAACGTGGTGGAGAAGAGCGCGACGAAGAGAAGGGTGACCCAGGGCCAGTTGCGGAAGAGTTCGCCGAGTTCTTCCTTGAGGTTGGTTTTCTGCTGCGGCGGCGGCGTGACGCGTTCCTTCGTGGTGGCGAAGCAGGCCCAGAACATGAGGATCGAGAGCGCGCCGAAGATCGCCATCGTGTATTGGAAGCCGAGGGTTTCGTTGCCACCGCCAAGTTCCGCGACGAGCGGGCGGGCGAAGATGCTGATGAGCAGGCCGCCGCCAAAGGCGCCGACGAAGCGATAGCTCGAGGCGACGGTGCGGATGACGGGTGAAGGGCTGATGACGCCGAGAAGCGAGGAGTAGGGAACGTTGATGACCGTGTAGGCCTGCAGCATCAGAAAGTAGGTGATGAAGGCGTAGGTGATCTTGCCGCTTTCGCTGAGATCGGGGCCGGCGAACATCAAGTAGCCGCAGACGCCGTAAGGCACGGCGCCCCAAAGGAGGTAAGGACGGAATTTACCCCAACGGGATTTTGTCCGGTCGGCGATGATGCCCATGATGGGATCGCTGATGGAATCGGAGAGCCGGACGAGCGGCATCATCAAGAGCAGCGCGGCGGCGGGGATGCCCCACACGTCGACGTAGTAATACGTCAGGAAGATGTTGAAGGTTTGAAAGAAGAGGTTGGAGGCGGTGTCGCCGAGGGCGTAGCCGACGTATTCGCGCGTGGACAGGCGGTGGGGGGAGGCAGGGGGTTGCTGCATGGGAGCGAGGAAAGGGGGGGAGTTGCCGCGGACAAGGCGATAGACGGGGGTGACGCGGAAAAGTCGCGGTGGCGGAAAAGTAACGATCGTTGGGAAATACCTCGACTGGGATAGCGTGGGGACGATTTGCTCGCGGGGCGTTCCTGCTTTGCCTGTGCGGCTGGTCGCCCTCATGACTTCCGCACTTCAACCCGCCCCTCCCGATTTGCAGGCCGCTCGCCGGATCGAAGGCTCATTCGCACGGGAATGAGTTCCGATTTTTCGCCGGAGTTGCGGAAGGAGCTGCTCGACGATTTCTACGCCGAGTGCGACGAGCAGTTGACGTCGATTCGGGCGCAACTGACGGCGGCCGAGAAGGCGTTGGAGTCCGGCGGCGCGACGGCGGGGGCGATCGAGAGCCTGTTTCGTCTGGTGCATTCGGTGAAAGGCAATGCGGCGATCGCGGGCGTGAAGCTGGCGGAGCAACTGGCGCATCGGATGGAGGATTTGTTGCGGGCGATTTCGAAGCAACAGGTGGCGCTGACGAGCGAACGCCTGGCGCTGTTGATCGATGCGGAGCAGGGGCTGGAGAGGTTGATCGGTTCGCATCGGGCGGGACAACCGCTCGTGGAAGATCGGGGACTGATCGAGGCGTTGCAGGAGGCGGCGGGCGGGAAGGGCGCGGGTGCGGTGGAAACACCGGCGCCGGAGAAGGGCGCGGCGGAGGAGCAGGAGTTGTGGCGGTTTGTGTTCGCGCCGTCGGCCGAACTCGATGCCCGCGGCGTCAACGTGACTTCGGTGCGGGCGCGGATCGTGGCGCTCGGGGAAATCGTGTCATCGACTCCCGTGGTGCGCCCGAATGGGACGATCGCGTTTGTGTTCAGCGTGGCGGTGCGGGCGACGCCGTCAGAGGCGGACGTGACGGCGTGGCAGGCGGACGGCGTGCAGGCGGAGCGGGTGGTGTCGGACCCGGCGAAATCGGCGCGTCAGGAAACCGCGGAGCGGAGCGAGATTTTGCCGCTGACTCCGTCGCACATGGTGCGCGTCGATCTGGCACGGCTGGATGAATTGATGCGGATCACGGGCGAGATGGTGATTCAGCGCTCGCGGCTCGCGGATCGGATCCGGCAGAATTTCGAGGAAGACGAGAAGTTGAAGGAGGTCGACGCGGGGCTCGCGCGGTCGTTGCGGGAGATGCGTCGGGCGATCGCGCGCGTGCGTCTGGTGCCGGTGGGTGAAGTGTTTAATCGGATACCTTTTGTGATCCGCGACCTCGCGGAAGGCTCGGACAAGAAGGTGAAAGTGGTGTTGGAAGGGCATCAGACGGAGATCGACAAGTATCTGGCGGAGCGGCTGAAGGAGCCGTTGCTGCATCTCGTGAGGAATGCGTTTTCGCACGGCGTGGAGCCCGCGGAGCGTCGGGAAGCGGCGGGAAAACCGGCGGAGGCGACGCTGACCTTGCGTGCGGTGAGCCGGGGGGAGTCGGTGGTGATTCACGTGCGCGACGACGGCGAGGGCATCGATGCGGAGGCGGTGGTGAAGCGGGCGAAAGCGGTGGGGGTGGCCGTGGCGGCGTCGGTCGATGCGGCGGGCTTGCTGGCGATCTTGTGTTCGCCGGGATTCTCGACGCGGGACGAGGCGGATCGCACGGCGGGGCGCGGCGTGGGCATGTCGGTGGTGGCGGATACGGTGCGCGAATTGGGCGGGACGTTGTCGATGGAGACGACGTTGGGCGTCGGGACGGAGTTTACGCTGAGGCTGCCGCTGACGCTTTCGATCGTGGATGCGATCATCGTGACGGTGGGGCCGGAGACGTGCGCGGTGCCGCAGAGTGCGGTGGACGAAATCGTGCAGGTGCCCGCGAGCGAGCGGCGGAGCATTCGCGGCACGGAAGTGGTGCCGTATCGCGGCGGATTGCTGCCGTTTCGGAGGCTGGCGAAGGCGTTTCAACTGCAGGCGGCGGAGACGGAGTTGTGGACGCTACTGGTGTTGAGTTCGGAGCGGGGGGCGGTGGGGCTGGTGGTCGATCGTGTGGTGACGCGGCGCGAAGTCGTGGTCCGGCCGCTCGAGGATCCGTTGGTGCGGGTGGAAGGCATCGCGGGCGCGACGGAGCTCGGCGATGGACGGCCGATTTTGATTTTGGATCCGAATGCGCTGACCAACGGCGTGGTGCGGCCGCCGGCGGCGGGCGCTGAACCGGCTTTCACGTGACGTGTCTCATGAACATCTCCGACGCCTACATCATCTTCGAATTGGATTCCGCGGCCTATGCGGTGCGAAGCACGGACGTGCAGCACGTCGAGATGCTGGAGCACGTGACGCGGGTGCCGAACACGGCGGCGGCGGTGGACGGGGTGGTGTTTTCGCGCGGGCAGGTGTTTCCGGCGTTGAATTTGCGGGCACGCTTCGGATTGCCGCGGCAGCCTTATACGGCGCAGACGCGTTTGATCTTCCTGCGGGTGGAGGAACGCGTGGTGGCGTTGATTGTCGATTCGGCGCGCCATTTCGAACGAATCGAGCGGAACGCGATCCGCCCGATCGAGGCGACGCTGGTGGGCATCCAGGGCAACTACGTCGAAGGCGTGGCGACGGTGAAAGGTCGCAGCGTGCTGATCCTGGATGTGGGCGCCGTGCTCACGTTGGAAGAAACAACTTTGCCTGAACTGCCCGCGTCGTCCGTCAGCCCCACCCCTCCTTGATTATCATGCCGAAGTCCAAATCCGCTCCTGCCGGTGAAACCGGCGACACGCTCATCTCCTCTACAAGCGGCCGTCGCGCGCGGTCGAATGCCGATCGAGCGGCGGAAGGCGCCGCGACGCAGTTGCTCTCGCTGGACTCGGCCGCCGAGCAGGCGGCGGAGCTGACGCGATCGCTGAAACAGACGGCGGGCCAGGCGCAGGACGTGGCGCGATCGGGCGACGACATCGCATCGTCGGTGAACGAGCTGGCGGCGTCGATCGAGCAGATCACGGGCAACAGCGCGGCGATCGCGACGGCGGTGGCGCAGACGAGCGTGTCGATCAAGGAAGTCGCGGCGGCGACGCAATCGGTGACGGGGACGACGCAGGAGTTGGCGACTTCGGCGCAGGAGCTGACAGCGGCGATCACGGAAGTGGCGGCGTCGGTGAAGAGCGTCACGGCGGATTCCGAAAATCTGGCGACGGGCTTGAACGAAACCGCGGCGTCGATCGAAGAGATGGGACGTTCGGTTCAGGGCGTGTCACGCAATGCGGACGAGTTGTCGGCGGCGGCGGAGGAAACGCTTTCGTCGATGAACGAGATGGCGGCGTCGATCGAGGAAGTCGCGGCGATGTCGGAAGGACTGGCGGCCTCGGTGGAGGAGACGTCGACCTCGGTGGAGGAGATGGCGCGTTCGATCCAGTCGGTCGCGCAGAACAGCGAGCGGATCGCGGAGGCGGCGAACAACGCGAACGCGAGCGCCGTGCAGATGGATCGCTCGAACCGCTCGGTGGCGGATCTGGTGAAACGGACGCAGGAAGTGACGGCGACGGTTTCGCGGGACGCGAATGAAGGCGGGGCGATGATCCGCAAGTCGATCGAAGGGATCGGTCGCGTCGCGAAAGCGATGAACAATTCGACCGGCGTGATGCGGGAGTTGAACAATCAGACGTCGGAGATCGGCGGCATCGTGGACACGATCAGCGTGATCGCGGAGCGCACGAATCTTCTGTCGTTGAATGCGTCGATCGAAGCGGCGCGCGCGGGCGATGCGGGGCGCGGTTTCGCGGTGGTGGCGGAGGAGATTCGCAATCTGGCGGACCGTTGTGCGAAGGCGACTGCGGACATCGCGAAGATCGTGCGGAATCTGGAGAACGTGACACGGGAGGCGACGCAGGTGGCCTTGGACGGCGCGCGGATCGCGGAAGAGTCGACCGCGCAGTCGGAGAGCGGATCGGCGGGATTGCAGAAGATTTTGGACGGTATCCGGACGAGCACGACGCTGGTCGCGGAGATCAGCCGTGCGACCGAGGAGCAGATCGTGGCCGGTCGTCATGTGAGCGAAGCGATCAGCGTGACGGCGGCGCAGGCGCGGCAGGTGACGACGGCGACGGCGGAGCAGGCGAAGGGCGCGGCGGCGATCGTGCAGGCGTCGACGCAGATGCGGAAAGTGACGAAGGAGGTTTCGCAAGCGATGGCGGAGCACGGCCGCGCGGCGCGCGAAGTCGTGAAGGCGGCGCAGTCGACGAGCACGATCGCGACGCAATTGCGGAAGGCGACGAAGGAGCAGTCCGCGGGCGCGACGCAGATCGTGGCGGCGATCGATTCGATGCGAAAGGGCGGCGTGACGACCTCGAAGTCGCTCGCTGAACAGTCGCTGGCGGTCGATCAGATCGCGCGCGAGGCGGAGCGCGTGACGCAGATGGTGAACTCGCTCAACCGCGCCATGCAGGAGCAGGCGGCGGGGACGGCGCAGATCACGGGAGCGGTGGAGGGCCTGCGCGCGCAGTCGGAGCAGGTGTCGCGCGGCTTGCAGGAACAATCGCGGGCGTTGCGCGACATGTCGGGGTCGGCGCAAAACATCGCGAAGCAGGTCAAGTCGATCACGGACGCGAACCTGGAAAACTCGGCGTCGGCGGAATCGGTGGCGCTGAGCCTCGGGAAGATCCGTGGCGTGACGACGCGCAATGCCGCGGAGGCGGCGACGGCGATCGCGGCCGACGGGGTGCGTCAGCGGAGAAAATCGCGCAAGGCGGCGAACGAGAAGCCGGGTGACGTTTCCAAGGCTCCATGAGTTCCATTAGGGCGCCTGGCGTCGCCGCATCCTCTTCGGTGCCTGAGCCTGTTCCCAAGCTCCTGCGCGATCTCGTGCATGAACGCACGGGCACGTATTTCGAGTCCGACCGTCTGGATCTGATGATCGACAAGTTGCAGGAGCGCGTGACGGCCACGGGCAGCGCGTCGCTCCTGGATTACTACTACAAGCTGAAATACGACGACGACGTGGCGAAGGAGTGGCGGCGCGTGATGGACGCGTTTTCCGTGCAGGAAACGTATTTCTGGCGCGAGGTGGATCAGATCAAGGCGCTGACCGCGCAGGTGGTGCCGGCGTGGTTTCGCAAGACGACCGCGCCGCTGCGAATCTGGAGCGCGGCGTGTGCGACGGGCGAGGAGCCTTACACGATTGCGATGGCGTTGGAGGAAGCGGGCTGGGGCGGGCATCCGATCGAGATCATCGCGAGTGACGCGAGCGAGTCGGCGCTGACGCGGGCGCAGGAAGGCGTGTATCGGGAGCGCTCGTTTCGCGCGCTGCCGCCGGCACTGCGGACGAAGTATTTCGAAAAGAAGCCGGAAGGAGACAGGCTGTCGCGGGACATCGTGGGACGCGTGCGGTTTCGGTGGGCGAACCTCGTGGATCCGGCGACGTATGCGGAGATTCAGAACGTGCAGGTGATCTTCTGCCGAAACGTGTTCATCTATTTTTCGCCGGAAGCGATCTCACGGGTCGTCGCGGCGTTCGGGAGGCAGATGCCGGCGCGGGGATATTTGTTCGTGGGGGCGTCGGAGTCGCTGTTGAAGCTGACCACGCAGTTCGACCTCGAAGACGTGCACGGTGCGTTCGCTTACGTGAAGAAAGGAGGAGGATGAGCGAACGAGAGAACATCGCTTTCGAGAAAGGGAGGCCGGTCCGCGTGCTGGTGGTGGACGACTCGGCTTTCGCGCGGAAGGTGGTGCGCGAGATTTTCGAGAACGACGACCGGGTGCAGGTGGTGGGGACGGCGCGCGATGGGGAGGAGGCGCTGGAGCAAACGGCGGCGTTGGAACCGGATCTGGTGATCAGCGATCTGCGCATGCCGAACATGAGCGGCGTGGACTTTGTGCGACGACAAATGGCGGTTAAGCCGCTGCCGATTTTGATCCTTTCGTCGGCCTCGCAGGATGAAATTGAAGTGGTCGAGGCGTTGAACGCGGGCGCGATCGACGTGGTGCAGAAGCCGACCGCGCTGGCGACGGACGATTTGAAGGGCGTGCGCGACGTGCTGATCGAGAAAGTGCGAGGCGCGTTGAGCGTGCCGGTGCAGAATCTGGTGCGGGAGCTGACGCCGGTGGTGGCCCCAATGGAAACGGTGGCGCGGGTCGGGCGGGCGACGAAGGTGGACATCGTGGTGATCGGGATTTCGACGGGGGGGCCGCAGGCGCTGCGGCGATTGGTGCCGTTGTTTCCGGCTAATTTTCCCGTCCCCATCGCAATCGTGCTGCATATGCCGGTGGGTTACACGGCGCTGTATGCGGAGAAGCTGAACGAGATTTGTTCGCTGACGGTGAAGGAAGCGGCGGAGGGAGATGTATTGCGGCCGGGGCTGGTGCTGATCGCGCAGGCGGGGCGACATCTCGTGTTTAGGCGGACTGCGAGCGGAGAAGTCGTTGCGCAGGTGACGCTTCAGCCGTTGGACAAGATTCATCGGCCGTCGGCGGATGTGTTGTTCAGGTCGGCGGCGGAGACCTTCGGAGAACGCGTGCTCGCGGTGGTGATGACCGGAATGGGCGATGACGGGAAAGAAGGCTCGGCGTGGGTGAAGGCAAAAGGCGGGCAGGTGATCGCGGAGGCGGAAAAAAGTTGTGTTATCTATGGCATGCCGCGCGCAGTGGTGGAGGCGGGGTTGAGCGATGTGGTTGTCCCGCTGGACGACATGGCCCGAACAATCACGCAAGGCGTATGACCCCAAAAAAATTCCTGATCGTGGACGACTCGGCGCTCGCTCGCCGGACCTTGAAGCAACACCTGGAAGCGCTGGGACATTCGGTGGAAGAAGCGACTGACGGCGCGCAGGCGCTCGAGCGTTTCTACCTGAATGGGCCGGACGTGGTGATCCTCGATATGGTGATGACCGGGATGTATGGCCTCGAGGTGCTGACGAAGATCCGCGAGATGAAGCCCGATGCGCTGGTGATCGTGGCGACGGCGGATATCCAGACCTCAACGGCGGAGCAGGTGCGCGCGGCGGGCGCGAAGGCTCTGCTGAACAAACCGGTGAATCGCGCGGCTTTGGCCGCGACGATCGAGACCGTGCTCAACGGGGGCGACACATGGAGCTGAACCTCGAGCAGAAGGATACGCTGACCGAGTTGATCAATATTGGCTACGGCCGGGCGGCGGGCGCGCTGTCCGAGCTGACGGGGTATCGCATCACGCTGGAGGTGCCGCATGTTTCGATGCTGCCGATCGACGAGATCGGGCCGGCGTTGGAGAGATTGATCAGCGACGACGTCGCGAGCGTGAGCCAGTTGTTTTCGGGGCCGTTTTCCGGACGGGCGTTGTTGATGATGGATCAACGCGCGGCGGTCGTGTTGAGCCGGCTGTTGACGGATGACCGGATGCCGGACGGAGAACTCGATTCGAGCGCGAGGGAAATCATCATCGAGGTGGGCAACATCCTGCTCAACGCGTGCCTGGGGGTATTCGGCAACTTGTTACGCGTGCACCTGCATTTCGCGGTGCCGCAGTTGAAAGTGCAGACGGTGCCGGAGCTGTTCGAGGATGTCTCGCAGCACGAAGGGACGACACTGCACTACGGGCTGATGATTCATACGCGGTTCGGCGTCCGGGCCGGAAACGTGACCGGCTATCTAGTCATCGTTCTTGGTATCACTTCATTGGATCGGCTGTTGATGGAGCTCGATCGATGGGAGAAACGGCAGATGGAATGAGCACGAGCTCTGCGTCGCACGCAGCGAAAACCGTGGGGGCGTTCAGCGCGTCGACGGCGATGGCGGCGTGGATGCATGAAATCGCGCCCTTCGGAATCTTCACGACGGATGCGGATCTGGTCATCCAGAGTTGGAATCAGTGGCTGGTGACGCAGAGCGGGCTGGCGGCGGAGGCGGTGGTGGGGCGGTCGTTGTTCGAGGTGTTTCCGGATTTGGAGCGGCGACGTTTGGCGGAGCGTTTTGTGCGGGCGTTGAAAGGCGAGATCAGCGTGCTCTCGACGGCGTTGCACCAATACCTGCTGCCGATGCCGTCGACGACGCCGGAAGCGGATGTGCCGTTCATGTTGCAGACGGCGCGGATCGCACCGATGCCCGGAAGCGGCGAGGTGGTGGGAACGATCACGATCATCGAGGATGTGACGCAGCGCGAGTGGCAGGCGAGCATCCTGCATCGCCAGCATGAGGCGGACCGGCTGCTGTCGTCGGCGCTGTCGCGTTTGCTGCAATCGACGGATCCGGCAAACGATCTGCCGACGATTTTCCTGTCGTTGGCGCCTTCGCTGGGGCTGGACGCCCATGTGGCGTATCTTTTCGACACCGAGAGCGCGACCTTCCGGCTGAGCACGAGCGCGGGCATTCCCGCGCAGTGGCGCGAAGGGATCATGGTGCTGCCGCTGTCTCCGGAAGATCGCGAACCCAACGGGGCGCCAAAGATGGCGTTGTCGGCGACGCGGGCGACGCATCTCGACAAGTTGCAGCGGATCGGATTGCGGGGATCGTCGGCCTTTCCGCTGGCGATCGGCGGGCGGTTGATCGGGCTGCTGTCGTTCGGGAGTTACGAACGCGAACACCTGGCGCCGGCGAGCGTGTCGATGCTCGCGCGGATCGCGCGGTATGTGGCGATCGTGATCGATCGGAGCATGCGCGAGCGTGAGGCGCTGGCGGCGGCGCGGGCGAAGGACAATTTCCTCGCGGCGTTGTCGCACGAACTTCGCACGCCGTTGAACCCGGTGCTGCTGCTCGCGAGCGACTCGGCGGCGAATCCGGATTATCCGACGAGCGCGCGGGAGGCATTTCGCGCGATCGAGAAAAACGCGCTGCTCGAGGCGAGGTTGATCGACGATCTGTTGGACCTCACGCGCATCGAGCACGGGAAGCTTTCGCTGGAGCTGCAGCGAGTCGACGTGCATGCGACGCTCCGCGATGCGATCGGGATGGTGCGCGCGGATGCGGGCGAAAAGGAGCTGGTGCTGGACGTGGCGCTGGAGGCGCCGCGGTCGACGATTCTCGGCGACAGCGGGAGGTTGCAGCAGGTGTTTTGGAACATCCTGAAGAACGCGATCAAGTTCACGCCGCGCGGCGGACACGTGCGCGTGAGGACGTCGGAGCTTCCTTCGAGCAAGGAGATTCAAATCCAAATTTCGGATACAGGCATCGGGCTGAGCGAAAGCGAGATCGCGCGGATCTTCGATGCGTTTTCCCAGGGCGAGCACGCGGTGCACGGGCGGAGTCATCGCTTTGGCGGCCTGGGGCTCGGGCTGGCGATCAGCCGCAGTCTCGTGCATTTGCATTCGGGACAAATCGAAGCGACGAGCGAGGGGCGGGACAAAGGATCGACCTTCACGGTGCGGCTGCCGTTGCACAAACCGGCCGAATCGACGATGCGGCAAGTCAAGCCGCCCCGGGCGGACGGTGCGATGGTGGAAGACCGGGCGGGACCGAGCGTGAGGAGAGCAGGGCGAATTCTCCTGGTGGAGGATCACGAGCCGACGCGGTCGCCGCTCACGCAGTTGTTGGTGCGGCGGGGATTCGATGTGGTGGCGGTGGGAACGATGGCGGCGGCGTTGAGCGCGGCGGAACGCAATGAGTTCGATGTGGTGCTGTCGGATATCGGATTGCCGGACGGCAACGGTTTCGAGCTGATGCGAACGCTGCGGGAGCAGCACAACATTCTGGGAATCGCGCTGACGGGATACGGAATGGAGCGCGACGTGGCGGAGAGCAGCGACGCGGGATTCGTGACTCACCTGACAAAGCCGATCAGCGTGGCGGTGTTGGACCGCGCGCTGGGGGAGGTTTTTGCGCAGATTTGGTCAAGGGAAGAGAAGTAAGCAGTCGGCGGAGAAATGTCGGCGGGGCGGGAGTCGTGCGGAGAAAGAGGCGGAGGGAAATCGCACGCCTGTGCGAGCAGCGCGAAACAGGAAAGGACGTCGGTGATCATGACGGGGAGGGAGACGCGACCGCCCTGGTGGCGAGGGGTCGCGTCGGGGTGACGTTGCGCCAGGAATCAGGCGGCGAGGCGACGGCGTGCGCGGAAGCGGGGAATGAGCATCGGAACGCGCTGTTGATATTCGACGTAGTCGTCGCCGTGGAAGGTGCGGAGATCGCGTTCCTCGAGCTGGATGGCGACCAGGATGTAGGCGGTCGTCATCACCGCGAAGACGAGATGAGCGATCGTCATGTGTGGTGTGCACCAGAAGGAGAAAAACCAGCCGACGTAGAGCGGGTGTCGCACGAAGCGGTAAAAGCCGGGCGTGGAGAAACGCAGCGGACGGTAGTCGACGCCGCGGAAGTATTTCCAGACCTGGCGGAGGCCGAAGAGATCGAAGTGGTTGATGAGAAACGTGGACACCAGCACGAGCAGCCAACCGAAGCCGAAACCGGCGTGGAGGGCGGCGCGGCCGAGCGGGTGATCGACATGCCAGACGACTCCGCCCATCGGCTGCCAGAACGCGAAAAGCGCGATGAGCAGAACCGAGGAGGCGAGGACGTAGGTGCTGCGTTCGGCGGCGACGGGCACCCGGCGTGTCCACCAGTTTTTGAACGCGGGGCGGGCCATGACGCTGTGTTGCAGCGCGAACGCGGCGAGGAGGCCGAGGTTGATCAGGAGTGCGCGACCGAGCGGCGTGGAGGCCGGGGCGTCCAGCGTGGTGGGAACGAGAAAACCGCCGACAAATCCGATGGCGTAGAGGAAGGTGGCGAAAAAGATCGCGTAGCACAGAAGACCATACGCGAGCACGCCGAGGCGGCGGGACATTGGAGGCAGGACAGGTAGGGTTTGGGACGAGGACATGAGGATGGTTGGGTGGAAGGTTGGGGGGACATGGGAGAGTCAGGCCGCGGCTGGCGGCGCGATCGGTTGGTCCTCTTCAAGGATGACGAGACCCGAGACGGGGATGATGTCGTCGCACGGCAAGTTGGCGCGACGGGCGTGTTCGCGGAGGGAATCGGAATCGGTGGCTTGGAAAATGCACACCGTGCCGATGCGACCGCCGGGTTCGGCGGTGAGGTAGGAGCGGATCCAGCGGACGCGATCGGCGAACTCGTGCCGACAAACGCGCGCGCTGCGACTCGCGGCTTTTTCGAGCTCGGGCGGACTCGCGTAGCCGGTGCGCCGGAGGATCAGGAAGGTTTTCACGCGGTGGTGGGGGGATGGGTGAACGGGGCGGAGGAGCGTGTCGGCGGCAGCCCCGGTGAAGCGCGTCGACCGGCGCAGGATGCCAGATCAGCGAGGCGCGTGTCCTTTTCGGGATCTGATCATTTCCTGATCTCACAATCAGGGGAGAGGCGGTCTATTTGGCTTCTCAGAGGAGAAATCGGCCCGTAATTAACGGGCCCGTCGTTCATTGGAGGCGCTGATGCTGCACCGGTTTTCCAGATTTGAAATCGACGAGAACAAACGAGAACTGCGCGTCGACGGGCAGGTGGTGGCGGTGCAGCCGCGTATTTTCGACGTGCTGGCGTATCTCGCGCGCCATCGGGAGCGGGTGGTGCCGAAGGAGGAGTTACTCGAAGCGGTGTGGCCGGGAGTTATTGTGACGGATGCTTCGTTGCAGCGAGCGATCAGCCTGGCGCGGGTGGCGCTCGGCGAGCAGGGAGGGCGCGCGATCCGGACGTATCCGCGGAAGGGTTACAGACTGATCGAGGAAGGTGAGGCGGTTTCGGCGACGGGATCGAAGCCCGGCGTGGAAGCGGCGCGCGCGGCGTATGCGGCGGGCGATTGGGAGACGGTGTTGAAGATATTGCGGGAAGTGGACGACCTCGAAGGCCTGGTGGGCGAGGACCTGCAGCGATGTGCGCATGCGGCGCAATGCGTGGGGCGGCCGCAGGAAGCGATCGAGTTGCTCGAGCGGGCGGTGGCGGCCTATACGGTGCGAGGGGAGCGACGGGCGGCGGCGTGGGTGGCGGTGTTGCTGGCGCATCTGCGCTTCGAGTGGCGCGAGCCGATCCTGGCGAAAGGTTGGGTGCACCGGGCGGAGCGGTTGTTGGAAGGCGAGGCGCGGTGTCGGGAGTTGGGTTATCTCCGGTTTGTGCAAGCGCGGCTGGCGCTGGTGGCGAATGAGGCGGAGAAAGGCGCCGAGCTGGCGGACGAGGCGAGGCGGATCGGCGTGGAGGTCGGCGATGTGGACCTGGAGGCGGTGGGATTGGTTTTCGTGGGGGAGGCGCAGTTGATCGCGGGGAATGTGGCGGAGGGATTGGCGGCGATCGACGAGGCGGCGGCGGCGGTGGTGGCGAACAATGTCAGCTCGTGGGCGGGCGGGTTGGTGTATTGCGGGGTGATTTTCCTGAGCATGACCCGGGCGGACTGGCATCGGGCCGCGGAGTGGTCGGGGCAGTTCACGCGTTGGTGCGAAGGGCGCGGGGCGGCGGCGTATCCGGGCTTGTGTCGGATGCATCGGGCGGAAGTTTGCGCGGTGCGCGGAGATTTGGCGGAAGCGGAGCGGGAGATTCGTTTGACGCTGGAGAATCTGGCCCAGCACGCGCCGTGGGCGGAAGGCGACGCGTGGATGGTGCTGGGCGAAATCGCGATGGCACGCGGAGATCATGCGAAAGCGCGGGAGGCATTCGTGCGAGCGCACGAACTGGGATGGGATGCGCAGTTCCAGCTCGGGTTGTTGCGCTTCGCAGAAGGGGAGCCGGCGGAAGCGGAAGCGTTGCTGGCGAGGGCGATCGCGTCGGAGGCGTGGGCGTGCCGCGTGCATCGCGGTCGGGCGTTGGTGCACTATGCGATCGTCGCGGCGAGGGCAGGGCATTTGGAGAAAACGCGATCCGCCTTGGCCGCGATCGATGAACGACCGGAGCTTGTGTCTACGTCGGCGATGCAAGCGTTGTTGGAGCAGGCTCGCGGTGAGCTGGCGGCGGCGGAGGGTCGGGCGAGCGAGGCGGTGAAACATTTGCGCGAGTCGGCGCGGCGATTTCAGGCGATCGATGCGCCGTTGGCGGCGGCGCAGTCGCGTTGCCGACTGGCCTGTGTGCTCGCCGAATCAGGCGATCAGGAAAGCGCGGCGATGGAACTGGCGGCGGCGCGGGCGGTGTTTCGCGGAGCGGGAGCGGAGGGGATGCTGGCGCAATGCGAGGCGATGCGGGCGAAGTGGAGCGAAGGAAGAATGCGTGGCCCGGGGGCTGAGCGCGGAAGGCGAGTGGTGGTTCGCGGCGCGAAATAATCGCACGGAGCTTCGGCGGATTTGCGCGCACGAACCGATCAGGCGCGACGGACGAGCCGGGCGACGGCGGAGACGAGCAGGGCGGGCTCGATGGGTTTTGCGAGGTGTTGTTGGAAACCGGCATCGAGCGCGCGCTGGACGTCTTGTTCGCGGGCGAGGGCGCTGAGGGCGGCGGCGGGGATTTCGGCGCCTCCGGGTGAGGCGCGGACGCGGCGGATGAGTTCGTAGCCGTCGTGGTGCGGCATGCCGATGTCGCTGAGGAGGACGTGAGGACGGATGTGAGGAAAGCGTGCAAGAGCGTCGGCGACGTTGGTGCTCAGATGGACGTCGGCGCCGTGGTTGCGGAGGACGCGTTCGACGAGGGCGGCCGAATCGGGTTCGTCTTCGACGACGAGCACGGTGACTCCGGAGAGATCGATCGGA
>ENA-UOVV01001040-UOVV01001040.1-compost-metagenome-genome-assembly--contig:-NODE-1040-length-24805-cov-33.330182_pt1 | contig 24805 bp, 18 predicted proteins | sample MGYA00238155_ERZ761577 | MGnify/ENA primary metagenome ERZ761577 (study PRJEB28898, sample SAMN06268775) | compost metagenome | isolation source: Emeryville, CA | place: USA:Emeryville, CA | collected...
AGCCGGTTCCCTCACCGATCTGGTTGCGCGTGATGGCAGCCTTCCCGACGCCGGGGCCGGCCAGGTACGTGCCCTTCACTTCCGCTCCTGCCAAGGCGAGGTCCTCCTGCCAGACGTCGCCTTCCAAGGTGAGCGCAGCGTCGGGCCCATAGGCGATGCCCGCGCGAACGCCCTCGCGCAGCGGCAGGTACTCCTCGACCGTGGTCCCGAGCAGCTCTTTGAGGGGGGCGAGGAAGCCGCCCTCGTGGACGGCGTCGTATTCGTCGACCGCCCCGCTGAAGAAGGAGACCAGCACGGTGCCACCCTCGCGCGCGAACTCGGTGAGGTTCTGGGCGGCCGCTCGCGTGAGCAGGTAGGTGGCTGGGACCACCACGAGCCGGTAGCCGCTGAGGTCTCCCTCGGGGTGCACGAAGTCGGTGGTGACGCCATCGCGCCACAGCGCCTCGTAGTAGGCGCGGATTGTGTCCGTGGGCTCGACATCTTCGCTGGGGCGCCACTCGAGTCGCTGCGCCCAGATCGAGACCGAGTCCCACAGCATCGCGACCTCGGCGCTCACTCGAGATCCCTGCGTCTCGGCGACCGCACCAAGCTTCGCTCCAAGGTCCACGACCTCGCGGAATACCCGGGAGCTCGCTCCCGCATGCGGGAGCATCGCTGAATGGAACTTCTCCGCTCCCTTGCGCGAGGCGCGCCACTGGAAGAACATCACCGCATCCGCGCCGCGAGCGTAGTGCTGCATCGAGTTGCGGATGAGCTCCTTGGGGCGCTTGGCGACATTGCGCGGCTGCCAGTTGACCGCCGAGGTCGAGTGCTCGAGCAAGATCCACGGCTTGCCGCCCGCGAGCGAGCGGGTGAGGTCCGCGGCGAGCGCGAGGCCGATGTGCCCGTTGGGGTCTGCGGCCGTGAGGTAGTGGTCATTGGCGATGATGTCCATCTCACCGGCCCAGTGCCACAAGTCTGTGGTGTACGACTGGTTCGCCATGAGGTTGGTGGTGATGGGCTGCGAGGCGTGGACGCGGATGGCGTCGCGCTCGGCCTTGAAGCACTCGAGCAGCTGGTCGTCGGTGAAGCGAGCGAAGTCGAGTCGCTGTGCGGGATTCACCACTGATGGGGCGACCGCCGGGGCGCCGATGTGCTCCCAGTCTTCGTAGCGCTGACCCCAGAACGCCGTGCCCCAGGCGTCATTGAGCGCGTCGAGCGAGCGGTACCTGGACTGCAGCCAGGAGCGGAACGCCGCGACCGATGCCGGCGAGTAGTCCTCTCCCACTGGCACCCCGTACTCGTTGTGGATGTGCCACATCTTCACGGCCGGGTGCTTGCCGTAGCGCTCGGCGAGCGCCGACGCTATGCGGACCGCCGCTTCCCTGTACGCCGGGTGGCTGTGGCTCGCCATGCCGCGCGAGCCGAAGCCCATGACGTGACCTTCGCGAGAGATCACGCGGGCGTCGGGGTGCTCCGCGAAGAACCAGGCGGGCGGCGAGGCTGTGGGGGTGCCGAGGTCTGCGCCGATGCCGTTCTCGTGGAGCAAGTCGAGGAGGTCGTCGAGCCAGGCGAACTCAAAGAGGCCTTCCTTGGGCTCAAGCAGCGCCCAGGAGAAGATGCCAACGCTCACAAAATTGACGCCCGCTTCGCGCATCAGCGCCATGTCCTCAAACCACGTCTCGCGGGGCCACTGCTCCGGGTTGTAGTCGCCTCCGTAGGCGATTCCGGTGATGGCCGGCCAGGGACCTGGCGATGTCATGACGCTCCGTTGGGTCGGGGGCTACCACCGATCGGCTGCCCGTGCCTTTCATTGAAACACTAAATCACTGTGACCGGTCACAGTGTAAACGGTTACATCGATTCGTTGCCAATTTGATACCTGTCTCACCGCGGCACAAAGCCGCTTCGGAGCCCTCAGCGGGGCGCTCACCGCTTCGACCACTAGGCTTCGGTCTGTGGCGACTACAAAGAAGCAGCGCAAGCCCACAATCCGCGACGTCGCGGCCGCAGCCGGAGTCTCTCGCGGCACCGTCTCGCGAGTCATCAACGGCGGCCACTGGGTCTCTGACGAGGCACGCGCCGCGGTCGAGGCCGCGATCGCCTCGACCGGCTATCACGCCAACCATCACGCCCGCTCTCTCGCCACGGGCCGCGCCAACTCGCTCGCCTTCCTGCTGACGGAGCCGCAGCACCTGCTGTTCGCCGACCCCACCTTCTCGATCCTCCTGCGCGGAGCTGCAGAGTCACTCTCGCGGCGCCACATGACGCTCGTGCTGCTGGTCGCTGGAACGGAGGCTGAACGGGAAAACGTCGCACAATTCGTCTCTGGTGGGCACATTGACGGTGTGATGCTGGTCTCGTCGCATGAGTCAGAGCCACTGCTTGACCTGCTCATCAAGAACCGCGTTCCCACCGTCGCGTGTGGTGGAGTGCTGGGCCGCACCGACGACGTCCCGAGCGTGCAGGTGGACGAGATCGGCTCTGCGCGCATCATGACGCGGCACCTCATCGACCAGGGATACAAGCGCATCGCGATGATCACAGGTCCCGATGACACTCCCGGCGGTCGCTACCGCTTGGTGGGCTTCCAAGAGGAGCTCGGCGACCTCTTTGACCCCCGTCTCGTGGAGCCAGGCGACTACACGATGGAGTCCGGCGTGCTGGGCATGCAGCGCCTGCTGGAACGTGCGCCGGACATCGACGCGGTCTTCGCCGCCTCCGACCTCATGGCCTCTGGAGCCATGTCCACTTTGCGAAGATACGGTAAACGTGTACCTGACGATATCGCCGTCGCGGGCTTCGACGACTCCGGCCTCGCCGCTACCCTCGAGCCGCCGCTGACCACCATGCGCCAGCCCTTCGATAAGGTCGCGGACTCCATGGTCGAGCTGCTCCTCCAGGTCATCGACGGCCAACAGCCGGAATCCCTCGTGCTGCCCACGACGCTCGTGGTCAGAGACAGCGCGTAACGACCGCGAGCGCCACCCGCGCCCGGGCCAGGTTCCAGCCAGCGGGTTTCCCTAGTAGTTTCGGTATATGCCAGCCACCACCCCGGTTGCCTCAGTTGGCCGCATTCCCATCGTGGGCGTGGGCCCGGTTCTCGAGGAGGGCCGCTGGCCCGCTCGCGCTGTTGTGGGCGAGGCGGTGCCCATCACCGCGACGATCTTCCGCGAAGGGCACGACGCCGAAGGCGCCAATGTGGTCATCACTCGCCCCACAGGTCGCACCCAGTACCTGCCCATGCCGGTCAAGGAATGGGGCATCAGCCTCTACGAGGCCATCTACCTGCCCACCTCTGAGGGACTGCATCACTTCCGCGTCGAAGCATGGTCCGATCCCTTCTCCACGTGGGCGCACGCCGCTCGCGTCAAGGTCCACGCAGGCGTCGACGTGCAGCTCATGCTCGACGAGGGTGTCCAGGTGCTGACTCGCGCAATCGAAGAGGTCAAGCGTCCCGCCGCCAAGCAGCAGATCCTCGCGGACGCCATCAAGGCTCTTAAGGATGGGCGCAAGGACCCCCAGGCGCGCATCGCGGCGGCCGTAAGCGACACGGTGGTCGCCGTTCTCACCGCCGCTCCCCTGCGCGACTTCGTCACCACCTCACCCGACTACCCACTTGAGGTGCAGAGGGAACGGGCCCTGGCGTCGGCCTGGTACGAGATCTTCCCCCGCTCGGAGGGCGCGAAGCTCAACAAGCGCACGGGCACGTGGACGTCCGGAACCTTCACCACCGCCGCCAAGCGCCTTCCTGCCATCGCGGAAATGGGCTTCGACATCGTCTACCTCACGCCGATCCACCCGATCGGCCTCACGCACCGCAAGGGGCGCAACAACTCGCTCACAGCGGAGCCAGGCGACCCCGGCAGCCCGTATGCGATCGGCAGCGCGGACGGCGGCCACGACGCGATCCACCCAGAGCTCGGCACGCTGCGCCAGTTCAAGAACTTCACGGCGCGCGCCAAGGAGCTGGGACTCGAGGTGGCGCTCGACCTCGCGCTGCAGTGCTCCCCCGATCATCCGTGGGTCACGGAACATCCCGAGTGGTTCACGACTCGGCTCGACGGCACGATCGCGTACGCGGAGAACCCGCCGAAGAAGTATCAGGACATCTACCCCCTCAACTTCGACAACGACCCCGAAGGCATCTACATCGCCATCCGCGATGTCCTCGAGCACTGGGTCGCCGCTGGCGTCACCGCCTTCCGCGTCGACAACCCACACACCAAGCCGCTCACGTTCTGGGAGCGACTGCTGAGCCACTTCGCCCAGCACCACCCTGACGTCATCTTCCTCGCCGAGGCCTTCACGCGGCCCGCGATGATGCACACGCTCGCCAAGATCGGCTTCCACCAGAGCTACACGTACTTCACGTGGCGCCAGACGGCTGCGGAGATGGCCGAGTATCTCGAAGAGGTCAGCGGGGCATCCTCGTTCTATATGCGACCGAACTTCTGGCCCACGACCCACGACATCCTCACGCCTGATATGCAGGCCGGCGGCCCGCCGCTGTACCGGATGCGCGCCGTGCTCGCCGCGATGGGCTCTCCGTCGTACGGCATCTACACCGGCTACGAGTTCGTCGAGAACGTGCCGCGACCGGGCGTCGAAGAGCAGATCGACAACGAGAAGTACGAGTTCAAGGCGCGCGACTGGTCGAAGGCCGATGTGCACGGCATCGCGTCGCTGCTCACGAGGCTCAACGACCTGCGCGCCAAGCACCCCGCGCTGCGTCGCCTTCGCGGCCTCATCGTTCACCCCAGCTCGAACCCCAACATCCTGTGCTTCTCCCGCCACCTCGACGCCGCCGAATCGCCGACGGGCAAGGCCGACACCGTCATCACGGTGGTGAGCTTCGACGCCCACAGCGTGCAGGAGGGGGTCGTGTGGCTGGACTTGGGTGCCATTGGGCAGCTGGACGACGCTGTGCTCACCGTTGACGACGCGGTCACCGGAGAGACTTTCACGTGGGGCCGGGAGTTCTTCGTGCGCTTTGATCCCCACGACACGCTCGCGCACGCGGCAACGGTGAGGCAGCCATGAAGCGACTACTCAAGACCCTTCCCAAGCGAGAGCGCGACCTCACGCAGGACCCGCTGTGGTACCGCACCGCCGTGTTCTACGAGGTGCTCGTGCGCGCCTTCCATGACTCCGACGGCGACGGCATCGGCGACCTGCGCGGCCTCATAAAGCGCCTCGACTACCTCGCGTGGCTTGGCGTGGATGCCCTGTGGCTCCCGCCGTTCTACCCGTCACCGCTCAAAGACGGCGGCTATGACGTGGCTGACTATCGCGCTGTGGATCCCCGCTACGGGACCATGGCGGACTTCGAAGAGCTCATCGATGAGGTCCACCAGCGCGGCATGCGCATCACGATCGATCTGGTCCTCAACCACACGTCGGAGCAGCACCCCTGGTTCCAGGCCTCCCGCCACGACCCCGAAGGTCCCTACGGCGATTACTACGTGTGGTCTGACACGAACGACAAGTGGCTCGACGCGCGCATCATCTTCACCGACGTCGAGACCTCGAACTGGGCATGGGACCCGGTGCGGGAGCAGTACTACTGGCACCGGTTCTACTCCCACCAGCCGGACCTCAACTTCGAGAACCCCGCCGTGCGCCAGGAGATGCTCGACATCGCGAGCTTCTGGCTCGCCAAGGGAATCGACGGCTTCCGGCTCGACGCCGTTCCGTACCTGTTCGAGGACGAGGGCAACGCGGGAGAGAACGACCCCCGCACCCACGCCTTCCTGCGCGAGCTGCGAGCGCTCGTGGACCGCGAGGCGCCCGGCGCCGTCCTCCTCGCAGAGGCGAACCAGCCCCCACACGAGGCTGCGGAATACTTCGGCACCGAGGAGGAGCCGGAGTGCCATATGTGCTTCCACTTCCCCGTGATGCCGCGCATCTTCTACTCGATCAAGGCAGAGGACGCGACGCACCTGCGCCGGGTGCTCCACGACACTCCCGTGCCCCCGGCGAATGGCCAATGGTCGACCTTCCTTCGCAACCACGACGAGCTCACGCTCGAGATGGTCACCCCGGAGGAACGCCACCAGATGTTCGAGTGGTACGCGCCGCACCCGCAGATGAAGGCGCACACCGGAATCAGGCGACGCCTCGCTCCCCTGCTCGACAACTCTCGCCACGCGCTCGAGCTCGCGCACGCGCTCATCCTGTCGCTGCCCGGCACCCCGTGCCTGTACTACGGCGACGAGATCGCCATGGGCGACAACGTGTGGCTGCCCGACCGCGACTCCGTGCGCACGCCCATGCAGTGGACCCCTGATCGCAATGCGGGCTTCTCCGATGCCGACCCCGGCGCGCTCTATCTGCCGGTTGTCCAGTCCCTTGTGCACCACTATCACGGCGTCAACGTCGAGTCCTCGCTCATGCAGGCGACGTCCGGTTTGTACTGGCTTCGCCGATTCCTCGCCGCGAGGGCCCAGCACCCCGCCTTCTCAGATGGCGGATATGAGGACGTGCCAAGTGACAACGCGTCAGTATTCTCTTTCCTCAGGACCCATCCGGAGGAGTCGGTGCTCGTTGCGATGAACTTCTCATCGCATCAGGCTTCGGCGCTGCTTTCTCTGCCTGAGCATGCTGGAAGGAAGGTGCGCACGATCGTGAACAAGACGCCGTTCCAGGATGTCTCGGAAGACGGCACCTTCCGCCTGACCTTCGCGCCCCATTCCTTCTACTGGTTGGTGGTCAGTCGTGGCTAGCGTCAACGAAGCGCTCCTCGCCGAGGTGGCCGCGGGCACCTATTACCAGCCACATTCGGTGTTGGGTCCCCACGTGACCGACGCTGGGGTCACCATTCGCGTGCTCCGTCCCCTAGCGTCGGCCGTCTCCATTGAGACGCTTGACGGAACCTTTGAGGCCAAGCATGAGCACCACGGCGTGTGGGTTGCGCAGCTGCCCGGAGACGATGCGCCCGACTATCGCGTGCATGTCACCTATGACGGGGACCCGGTGGTGACGGACGATCCCTACCGCTTCCTGCCCACGCTCGGCGAACTCGACCTGCACCTCATTCGTGAGGGCCGGCACGAGCGTCTGTGGGAAGTGCTCGGCGCGAACATCCACCGCTACCCCTCGGTGCTCGGCGAGGTGACGGGAACCGCCTTCGCGGTGTGGGCACCCAATGCACGCGCGGTGCGCGTCGTGGGGGACTTCAACATGTGGCAGGGTGCCACTCACGCAATGCGCTCCCTTGGCTCCTCAGGAGTCTGGGAGCTTTTTGTTCCCGGCGTGGGAGCGGGCACGACGTACAAGTTCGAAATCCTGGGCAAGGACGGCCACTGGCGACAGAAGGCCGATCCCCTCGCGAAGGCCACGGAGCGGCCGCCGCAGACCGCATCGATCGTCACCGAGTCCTCCTACACCTGGAGCGACGACGCGTGGATGAACGATCGGCCCAACCACCAGCCGCATCAGGCGCCCATGTCCGTCTACGAGGTGCACTTGGGCTCGTGGCGCCAGGGACTCAGCTACCGCGACCTCGCTCGAGAGCTCGTCGAGTACGTCACGGACCTTGGCTTCACGCATGTGGAGTTCATGCCCGTCATGGAGCACCCGTTCGGCGGTTCGTGGGGCTACCAGGTGTCCGGCTACTACGCGCCCACCTCTCGCTTCGGATCCCCTGACGACTTCCGCTTCCTCGTGGACGCCCTGCATCAAGCGGGGATCGGCGTCATCCTCGATTGGGTGCCGGGCCACTTTCCCAAGGATGAGTGGGCGCTCGGCCGCTTCGATGGGACGCCCCTCTACGAGCACCCGGATCCGCTGCGCGGAGAGCAGCCCGATTGGGGAACCTTCATTTTCGACTTCGGCCGCCCGGAGGTGCACAACTTCCTCGTCGCCAACGCGACGTATTGGCTCCAGGAGTTCCACGTCGATGGGCTGCGCGTGGACGCCGTGGCCTCGATGCTCTATCTCGACTACTCAAGAGAGGCTGGCCAATGGCGACCCAACGTCCACGGCGGCCGCGAGAACCTCGATGCGATCGCGTTCCTGCAGGAGGCGAATGCGGTCGCGTACCGCACCAATCCCGGCATCGTGATGATCGCCGAGGAGTCCACCGCCTGGCCGGGCGTCACCGCTCCCACCAACGCCGGCGGGCTCGGCTTTGGCCTCAAGTGGAACATGGGCTGGATGAACGACACCCTGCGCTACATGCAGGAGGAGCCGATCAACCGCTCCCACCACCACCACACCATCACGTTCTCGCTGATGTACGCCTTCTCCGAGCAGTTCATGCTTCCCATCAGCCATGACGAGGTGGTGCACGGAAAGGGCTCGCTCATCGGACGCATGCCTGGCGACCAGTGGCAGCGCGTAGCCGGCGTCCGTGCCCTGCTTGCCTATCAGTGGACACACCCCGGCAAGCAGCTGCTGTTCATGGGCTCCGAGTTCGGGCAGGACGCCGAATGGTCGGAGGGCCGTTCACTCGACTGGTGGCACCTCGAGGATCCGCTCCACGAGGGGCTGCGCCGACTGGTGCGCGACCTCAATGGGCTCTACAAGACGGTCCCTGCGCTGTGGGAGCGCGACTCCGACCCCGCTGGCTTCCACTGGCTCGACGCCGACGACGCGGATCACAACGTGCTCGCGTACTCACGCATCGACAACCATGGCAACCCGGTCGTGGTGGTGGTGAACTTCGCTGGCGTCCCGCACGAGGGCTACCGCGTGGGCCTTCCCCACGCGGGTGCGTGGGATGAGGTGATCAACACCGACTCCGAGATCTACGGTGGCTCGGGAGTGGGCAACCTGGGACGCGTCGAGGCGCAGTCCAAGGGCTGGAAGGGACAGCCAGCCTCCGCAACACTGCGCGTTCCCCCGCTCGGCGCGGTGATCCTGCGACCGGCGCAGGGCTAGCCGCAGGCTCGTCGAGAACTAATACAGCGCAGCCGCGAGCGCGCGACGGGCGGCGATCACTCGCTCATCCTCGCCGCCTACGACGTCGAACAGCTCCACGAGGCGCTCACGCACGCGATCGCGCTCCTCGCCTGAGGTGGCCTTCACGACGTCGAGCAGGCGAGCGAAGGCGTCCTCCACGGCGCCTCCAAGCACGTCGAGATCCGCAACAGCCAGTTGGGCGTCCACATCATCGGCCGACGCTGCGGCGGCTGAGCGCACCGCGTTCAGGTCCGCGCCGCGAGTGCGGGCCATGAGGCGCACCTGGGCGCGTCCGGCCTTGGCCTCCGCGTCCTTGGGGTTCTCCTTGAGCGCCTTGTCGTACGCGGCGACGGCAGCGTCGTAGTCCTCGCGCTCGATCGCGTCGTACGCCTCTTGGTGCAGTGGCGGGAGCGGCTCTGGTTCGGGAGCCGACTCTCGCGGCTCGCCCACCTGCATTCCGGACTGAGCGGCAATCTGCAGAATCTGGCGCACCACGTCGCGCAGCTGGTCATCGTCAGCCGAGCCCTGGAACACCGGAGCCGGACGGCCGCCGATGAGAGCGACTACGGCGGGAACCGCGTTGATCTGCAGCGCCTGGGAGATCGCCGGCTGGGCGTCGACATCGCACACGCCCACGGTGATGGCGCCGCCCTCCTGCTCGGCGATCTTCGCCAGACGGGAGGCAAGGTCCTCAGATGCTGGCGAAGCCGCTGCCGTGAACACCAGCAGAATCGGTGCCTGCAGGGACTTCTCAGCGAACTGCTGGAGATTCTGCTCCGTGACGTCGACGGTGCCGCTGGGGGCGCCCTGTTCCGAGCGTCGGGCCTGTGCTGCGAGCGCGGCGAGATCCACCGCGCCCCTCACGGGAGGAATGCTCACTTGGGTGTCACCTTCACGAGATTGTGGTCGGCCGCCACCACGCCGGGCAGCGACTCGATCGCGGGTCCGGGAATGTAGAAGACGAGCAGGTCACGGTAGTGGTGCACCACCTTGGCCTTGAGCTTGCCACCGCTCAGCAGGGCCTTGTCTCCAGCGGGGACGGAGACCTTGGCGTTCTTCACGGTGAAGGTCGAGGTGATCTGCACGGGAGCGAACACGAGGGCGCCGCCGTCTGCGGTCTGCAGCACGTAGGTGTCCTCTGCGCGGGTCGTGACCTCGTCCTTGTACTTGCCCTTGGCCTTCTTGGTGGCCTTGGTGAGCACGTCGCGAGCCGTGAACAGCTGCTTGCGGTACGTGTCCTCGAGGAAGTCGTCCTGAAGCTCGGACTTGGATCCCTCGTTGAGGAGCTTGAGGTAGTTCTCGACCACCGTCTTTGCGGTGGGGTCCACCATGGGGTCGTCGAGAGCGAGCTGGTTGGCACCCGTCGCGAAGCCGGCCATCGCCGGAAGGGTCGCGCCGGGGATCATGTGCGCCCAGCCGCGCAGCTGGTAGTCCACGTCAAAGGAGTCCTGAACCCACAGCATGACGACGGGCGTCACGTCCTCGGTGGGCTGGGCCGTCACGGAGACGAGCACTCGCGGCCACGTGTCCGCCGACGACACGTAGACAGCCTGCGACTCCTCAGGGAGGACGTCCGGCGTGATCTTCTTATCGGCCTTCGCCTGCTTGTATTGCGCGGCGCGAACGATCTTCGCGTCGCCGCCAATGCGGTTCGCCAGCAGCTTGGCGTCGGCAGCCTCATCGGCCGCTGCGAGTTCCGCGAAGGTCTCTGGAAGGATGCGATCGGCTTGGGACTCGACAACGGCGGCTGCCTCCGAAGGCTCCGGCGCCGCCGAAACGGTGGGCACCTCCGGGGTGCATGCGGTGAGCGCCAGCAAGGCGAGTCCCGCGGCGGAGGCGATCAGTGCGCGCTTCATGAGCGGTCCTCCTCGTCGTTGGTCGCGGGTGGGATGAACGGCTCCACACCCGGCGCAGCCGCCGAAGGTGGTGTGGCTGCGGAGACCGGGCTTGCAGGGCTGGGCTGCGAGGCCGGGCCGGCCGGGCTCGGCTGGCTCACGGGAGTCTGCGGCGATGCTGACGGCGCGAGCTGCTCCGCCGGAGACCCCGTGACGGGCACCACGAACACACCCGAGGTGGTCGCGGGCGCCTCAACGACGGGAATCGAGCCGGCGGGAGTGGGCTCCACGGGAATCTCCGCGACGGGCATGGTCGCGCCCATCTGGCGACGGTGGCGACGGCTGCCAGGCTTGGGCTCACCCTTGCCGGAACCGATCGCCGAGCGCCTGGCAAGCCACTCCTCACTCTTGGACTGCGCGGGGCGCACGTCGATGAACAGCGCGATCAGGGCGATGAAGCCAAGCACTGACAGAGCGATGCCCCACCAGATCAGCTGACCGATCCACTCGTCGTCGATGACGCGAGGCAGGTTCAGCTCCACAGTCTTCACCGTGGCGCCGTCGAGGGCCTCGACCACGATCGTGAGACCCACAGGGACGTCAGCCGTCCTGATCGAGTAGGTCTGGTCCTGCTGCGCGGTGTCGCGCCAGATGTCCTGCGATCCCGCCGGCGTGGGCTCAGCGGAGGGAGCGGCCGACGCTGTGGGCGCCGGGCTCGCCGAGGCACTGGGGCTCGCGGTAGGGCTGGGCGAAGTCTTGGGCGAGGCACTCGGGCTTGCCGAGGGGCTCGCGCTCGGCGACGGGCTGGGGCTCGTCGCGACCTGCTTCGCCGGCTCCGAGTCGAAGGTCAGCGTCTCCCAATCGGAGATGCCGGTGAGCGTCACGGAGTCGCGAGTGGCGACCCACGCCTCGACGTCCTGAGCGCGAGCCGTGTGCGCCACCAAGGTGCCGTCACCGCGGAGGGTGAGCACAGCGTCGGGCGAGATGGTCATCATCTCTGGGGGAACGACCACAACTGCCGCGTCGACCGCGGCGGTGGGGGTCGCCTCCGCGGCGGGTTTGAGCCCATTGGCGACAAGTCCTACCGCCAAGAGGATCAGCCCGATGACCCCTGCAATGAGGCCGGCTGTCCTTAACGTCACGCGCAAACTCCTAACGTTTTCTGCCAAGACACTCTAGGAGTAACGCACGAGAGCGGCCAATCGTCACTTTGTCCCCGCTTCCCCGGCGCACTACCCTGTGAGGGGCGTCCTCCATGGCGCACTAAGGAGCACAGATGTCGGACGAGAACCTCCCCTTCCCCGTAACGATGCGTGGGTACGACCGCGATGCGGTCTCTGCCGCTATCGCACGACTCGAGGAGGAGGTCGAGAAGGCGAAGCAGGCCGCGGCCGAGGAAGCTGAGAAGGCCGAGAAGGCTCGCAAGCAGCTCGCCGATGCCAACCGGCAGCTGGAAGAGGCGGAGAAGCCCACGTACAAGGGCCTTGGCGCTCGCGTGGAGCACCTGCTGCGTTCTGCGGAGGAGCAGTCCTCCGACGTGCTCGCCCGTGCCACGACGCACGCCCAGGACACCGTCGCCCGTGCCACCGTCGCCGCGCAGCAGCTGCGTGCGCGCGCCGACAATGAGGTCGCGGAGATCCTCGCGCAGAGCCGCCGCGAGGCCGACGAGATCAAGACCCAGGCAGAGAACGCCGCCGCCGCCCTCAAGGAGGCGAGCGAGCGTCAGGCCAACGAGATCATCGAGCGCGCACGCCGCGAGGCCGAGCGCAACCAGCAGAACGCCGACGCCGAGATCGCCGAGGCGCGCGCCACGCTCGAGCGCGACCTGCACACGCTGCGCGCCTCCACCGAGCGCGAAACCACCGAGCTGCTCGTGACGAGCCAGCGCGAGGCCACCGAGCGCGTTGAGGCCGCCCAGGCCGAGGCAGAGCGCATCCTCGCCGAGGCAAACGAGGCCGCCACCGCTCAGCGCACCGAGGCGGAGACGATCCTTTCTGCGGCCCGCGCAGAGGCCGAGTCGCTGTCCAAGGTCACCCAGGCCGAGACCTCTCGCCTCGTCACCGAGGCGGAGCGCACGCTTGCCGATGCCAAGGCCCAGGCCGAGGAGCTCGTGGCTGCGGCAGAGGCGGAGGCGGCTCGCGTTCGCGAACTGGCCGAGGCCGAGGCCTCCGACCTGCGCACGACCGCAGAGTCCGAGGTCGCGTCGCTGCGAGCCGACAGCGCGGAGGCAGCCGCGGCCGCCGAGGAGGAGATCGCGGAGATGCGCGCCTCCGCCGCCGCCCAGGTGGACCAGGAGCGTGCCGCACACGACGCCGCCCTCAAGCAGGAGCGACTTGCCCAGGAGAGCGCGCTCGCCAAGGCGAAGGCGGAGCACGAAGCCGCCATGGCGTCGGCCCGCGAGGCCCTCGAGGCGCAGCTCACGCGAGAGCGCGCCGAGCACGACGAGCTCATCAAGTCCCAGCGCGAGGCCGCCGCCGAGGCGGTCAAGCAGGCAAAGCGCGACGCCCAAGAGCTGCGCGCCGCCGTTGAGGCGGAGGTCGCGGAGCTGCGCGAGAGCGCGACCCGCGAGACCGCAGAGCTGCGCGCGAGCGCAGAGGCAGACACCTCCACGCTTCGCTCGGAGACCGAGGCGCTCGTCGCCGAGCTCAAGGCGAAGGCCACGCAGGAGCTCGATACCGCGACGTCGACCGCAGCGACACTGCGATCCGACGCAGAGTCCGAGGCGAACCGCGTCCTCGAGTCCGCTAAGGCCGAGGCGGAGGCTCACCTCAAGGAGATCCGCGAACTCGCCGCGAGCGAGAAGTCCGCTGCCGCTGCCGAGGCCGCAGCGGTGCGCGACGAGGCCCGCCGTGCGCGCGAAGACCTCCAGATGGAGATCGCCAAGAAGAGGGAGGACGCCGAGCGAGAGCTCAGCCGTCGCCACGAAGAGGTCAAGGCCGAGATGCAGGCGCTCGTGGCCGACGCGCAGGCCCGTGCCGAGGAGGCAGAGGAGCGCCTCGCCGCGACCCTCGAACGCGCCGAGGTGGTGCGCCGCGAGGCCGAGGTTCACTCCCAGACCCTGCTGTCAAACGCCCGCAACAACGCCGACGAGATCGTGTCCGAGGCTCGCGAGCACGCAGAGAACATCATCTCCGAGGCGGTCTCCGACGCCGAGCGCGAGCGCACCGCCGCCCAACGCGAGGTTGAGGAGCTCAACCGCCAGCGCGAGGCGATCACGGGCTACCTCGACGACCTGCGCAACCTGCTCTCCAACGACCCCATCGGGAACCTCGCGGCGGCCTCGAAGCTCAAGGCGCCGGAAGCTCCCGCACCGGCTGACGGAGGCGAGCAGCCCGCGGAGCAGCAGTGACCGACGACAATCCGCACCTTCGCAAGGCGCAGGCCATGGCGAGGGCGCGGGCGGCGGAATCGCAGCAGGCGGCCGTGCTCGTCAAGAAGTTCGCCGAGGACGCCCTCGCCGCTGGCATCAAGCCCGAGCCGCTCACCGCGCGCGCGTACAACGGCTCCACTCGCTACCGCACTCAGGTGACGGGGTGGTACCTCAAGCGCGATCGGTCGATCGGCGTGGGAACGGATGGCATGTTCTACGTGCTGTCGACAGCCGGCGGCATCCGCGAGCGCTTCACGGGAGTGAGGCTCCCCCCTGGCGAGCCGATGCTCGAGATCGGTCGCGGGGCCCGCGACGGGGAGTCCATGCCGCTTTCCGAGGCGCTTGCCAACCGCTTGGCCGCGGGCAACGACTGGCGTCCCGCTTAGGCGACCTCGAAGACGGGGCCCTTCGCTGCGTCGGCCTCAATGAGCCGCACCGTCTGGTGCTTACCAGGGATGACATCGCCCTTGCAGCGTGCCACGACGGCCGGGTCGGTGAGCTGGATGGTGCGGTCGTCGAGACCCACCGCTTCGAACTCCTCCCCAAGATGAGGGGCGAGCACCGCAGCCTCGATCGCGTCGATGCAGGCCCTGTCGACGGCCGACGCTCTGCGCACCCCGGCCGTCATGGCGTCACCGATGTGGGGCAGCGCGTCGAGCACCCACTGGGGCACGTCCCGCCCCGCGCTGTGGGCAAGACAGACCTCCGTCGCGTAGCGGTCGACGAGGCGGCGCAGCGGTGCGGTCACGTGAGCGTAGGGCGCCGCGAGCGCGCCGTGCGTGACGAGCTCGGGAACGGGAATCGTGGGGACGGCGAAGGCCTCCCACCGAGCGCCGCGGAACAGTCGCGTTGCCTGAGTGAGGAAGGCGGCGGCCTGCGGGCTCGAGACGTCGAGTGAGTCGAGCACGTCCGCGTACGATGCGGCCGCCGGCCAGTCGACGCCGAGCGCGAGCGCCTGGGTGCGCAGCCTGTCGAGCGACTCCTGCTCCGCAGGGGGCATGGTGCGCAGCACGCCGACTCCCGCCTCGAGCATCATGCGGGCGGCGGCCTCGCCGGCGAGCAGCGAGAACTGGGCGTTGTCATCTTCAACGCCCACGGCCGCACGGAACTCGAGGCTGAGCCCTCCGTTGGCGCCGACCACTTCTTGGCTCGGCTTGGGAAGCGTCACTCCCCCGCGCTCGCGCAGATGCGCGCGCCGCGTTGAGCCGAATCGTGCCATCGCTTCTACCAGCGGCTTCGCTTCGCGAGGCGGAGTGTGCTGCAGCTCGCCATAGGCGTACTGATGACGAGAGCGCACCCAAGCGCGCTCGACTGTGGCATGGCGGAGCTCTCCTCGCATGTCGACGGTGAGCGTCCACAGTGCGGCCTTAGTGCGCTGGCCAGGAAGCAGCGAGGCGAAGCCCTCCGAGAGTTCTTCCGGGTGCAGCCCGATGCGCTTGTCCGGGCAGTAGACAGTCTCCGCGCGCGTCCAGGCGTCACGGTCAATAGGCCCGCCCGGAGTGACATGGGCGGCCACGTCAGCGATCGCGTAGTAGACCACCCAGCCCTGTCCGGCGTCCTCGATCGCGAGGGCCTGGTCAAGGTCCTTGGAGCCTGCTGGGTCGATCGTGACGAGCTCGAGGTCGGTGCGGTCACCGCGATCACCGGGGACGTGCGGGAGTTCACCCTCGATGGCAGCGGCCGCGAGCGCCTCGTCGATCGCCTCCGGGGGCCTGGTCTCGCTGATGTCGTTCTGTGCCCGGATGGCGTCGAATACCGGGGTCAGCCCGTCGAGGGGCGCGTGAGCAACAAGGCGACTGACGGGCACCGCAAGCCCCTAGAACAGCGGCGCGAGATCTCGCGCCACGTCTGCAGGAGCCTCGAGAGCCGGGAGATGTCCCACGCCTTCGAGCACGACGGGCTCAACGCCAAGCGCCCGCGCCATCGCGAGCGCCTCCTCTTGGCGCACGATCGTGTCCTTGTCCCCCACGATCACCACGGCGGGAGCATCGAGTCCGCGCAGCACTTCGGTGCGGTCCGGGCGCTCTGCCATCGCGAGCTGCCCCCACGCGATTCCCTCGCCGCTGTGCTTGGCGATGTTGTCCGCGACCCACGACACGAGCTCTTCCCGGCGATCCCCCTGGGTGCCGATCATGCCCTCTGCCGCACCGCGAGGGTCGGGGTGCTTGCCGGACTTAGCCACAGCGTCGGCCATGGCGAGGCGATTGGCGCGCGCCTCTGGGGTGTCCGCGGCCGCCTTGGTGCAGATCAAGCCCAGTCCTGCTACGGCGGTGGGCTCTCGCTCCGCGACCGCCATGGCGATGTACCCGCCCATCGAGCAGCCCACCCACACGGCGGACTCGTGACCGGTGGCCTCGCGCATGGCGAGCACCGCGGCGTCGGCGATGAGCTCGAGCGAGGGATCCTCGTCCGTCATGGGCATCTCGCCGATGCCAGGGATGTCGAAGGCGATGATGTCTCCCGTGGCGACATCTGCGAGCGCGGCGATGAGTCCCTCCCACTGGCTGCGATCCAGTGGGAACGCGTTGAGGAGGACAAGCGGCGGGCCGTCAGGAAGTCTGCTCACGTCTCTATTCGACCACGTCTGCTGGCACATGGTGCGGCAGCGGCGCGGCGGCGGGGTTCACCACCGCCACGATCTCGTCGAGCACCCTGCGCACATACGGCTCCCCCACCCACAGGTGCTTCGCACCCATGACCGGCACAAGCCGCGCCTGGGTGAGGGGCGTGAATGCCTCAGCCGCAGCGTCGGGCCGGAGGTAGTCATCGAATTCCGGGACCAGGACGGTGACGGGCTTTCCCGAGGCCGCCCAGCGCTCAAGGTCGCTGGGCTGGGCGCGGTGAAGCGGCGGCGAGAGCAGGATCGCGCCCTCGACGTCGAGGTCGGCGCCGTGCATGAGCGCGAGTTCCGTGCCGAAGCTCCAGCCCACGAGCCAGCGATTGGGCAGGCCGTGGGTGACCGCGAAGTCGACGGCGGCGCGAACGTCGGCGCCCTCAGGACCGCCTTCGCTGAAGGAGCCTTCGCTGGTTCCGCGCGGCGAGTGCGTGCCGCGAGTGTTGAAGCGCAGCACGGCGGTGTTCGCGAGGTATGGCAGCCGCCAGGCGGCCTTGCGAAACACGTGCGAGTCCATGAAGCCGCCATGGGTTGGCAGCGGGTGGAGGGTGATGAGGGTCGCCGCGATCTCTCCCCACGCTGGGGTCGCGAGCTCACCCACCAGCTTGAGGCCGTCTTCGGTCCTCAGTTCGATGTCCTCGCGGTGGGCGGGAAGGACGGTCATCGAGCGCAGCTCGACATCGTGTTCAGCCACGTGTTCTCCCAAAGGTGCGCCAACAGTTGGTGTGCCAGTGGCGTCGGGCCGCCTTAGCGTCGTCCTCGCCGAACATGGTCTCTACCGGCCACGCGACCAGGTGAGCCGTGTCGCCGGCGATCTCCTGCTGGCAGCCGGGGCAGATGTAGGTCTTGTCATTGAGGCGCGGCGCGACCACGTAATGCGGCTCTCCGCGGGGGCCGGTCTCGACGCGCGGGCCGCCGCCAAGGGCACGCTCGGGATCGAACTCCTCATGCGGCTTGCCGTACGGGCGCTTACTCGAGCGGCGACCTGAAGGCATGACCCCAAGTCTAAGTCGCGCCAACAGGAACGCTCCGCACGGACGGTGTGACTGAAGTGAACAGTGGGACTTGATCCGGGCAACTCCCGATCACTCAGTTCACTTGCGTCACACCGTCCGTGCGGAGCGTTCTGCCGGGCCGCCTCAGTGGACGGCCCGGTGGGTCAGTAGCTGCGCGGCGGGGTCTGCACCAGGGACTCGATGGCGTCGAGAGGCGTCACCTCGCGGTTGCGGATGGTCTCCGCGTACCAATACGCCGAGTCCTTCCACGTGCGCACCTGGGTGTCGTAGTCCACGCGGATCATGCCGAAGCGCTTGGAGTAGCCGTAACCCCACTCGAAGTTGTCCATGAGGCTCCACGCCATGTAGCCGCGGATGTCGGCGCCCTCCTCACGCGCACGCAGGAGCGCATTGAGGTGGTCGTGATAGTACGTGTAGCGGTCGATGTCACGGATGCGGCCGTCCTCGTCCACCTCATCGGGCCACGAGGCGCCGTTCTCGGTGACGATGAGCGGCACGTCGAACTCCGCGGCGATGCGCAGCAGGTGCGCGTGGAAGCCGGACGGGTCCACGTTCCAGCCCATCGTGGTGCGGCGGCCGACGAGAGGCATGAACTCGACGTCATCCGCGCCGGGCCAACAGCTGAATCGCGTGGCCTTGTGGCCGTCCTCGCCGGTGTCGATTCGCGGCCCCTCGCGGTGGCGCACCGAGTGGCTCGAGTAGTAGTTCACGCCGATGAGGTCGACGGTGCCCTTGATCGCGTCGAGGTCACCGGGCTGGACGAAGGACCAGTCGGTGATGTCCTTCGTCGAGTCGATCGTGATCTGCGGGTACTCGCCCTTGGTGAGCGGCTCGATGAACACGCGATTCGCGAGCGCGTCGATCTTCTGTGCCGCGTGGACGTCCGCAGGGTTCGCGATGTTCCACGCACGCGGAAGGTGAGAATTCAGCACGATGCTCACCACAGCGTCGGGCGCAACCTCCTTGATGGCGCGGTAGGCGAGGCCGTGCGCGAGGTTCAGGTGGTGCGTCGCGGCGAGCGAGTCGGCGTGGTTGGAGCGACCGGGAGCGTGGGCTCCGGAGCCATAGCCAAGGAAGGACGTGCACCACGGCTCGTTGAACGTGGTCCAGTACTTGATGCGGTCCTTGAACTCGTGGACCACGACGCGCGCGTAGTCGACGAATGCCTCCGCCGTCTCGCGGACCGGCCAGCCGCCCTTGTCCTCAAGCGCCTGCGGCAGATCCCAGTGGTACAGCGTGGCGATGGGCTCGATGCCGTGCTTCTCAAGCTCGTCGAGCAGGCGGTGGTAGAACGCGAAGCCCTCGGGGTTCACCTCACCGGTGCCGGTGGGAATGATGCGCGGCCACGCGAAGGAGAAGCGATAGGCGGTGAGGCCGAGCTCGGCCATCGCTGCGACGTCATCGACGTAGCGGTGGTAGTGATCGCAGGCGACGTCGCCGTTATCGTTGCTCCAGATCTTGCCTTCGGTGTGGGAGAAGGTGTCCCAGATGGATGGGCCGCGGCCGCCCTCATTGGCGGCGCCCTCGATCTGGTACGACGCCGTGGCGGCGCCGAAGAGGAAGTCTGCGGGGAACTGAGTCATGGCGACGATCCTACCGGGCGGTCGGAACGTTTCGCTCCCCCCCTACATGCGCTGGAACTCGTCCTTGTCGCGCTTGCCCTCAACGAACTCGAAAACGTCGGGAAGCGGCGGTCGCTCCAGCCAGCGATACCAGCGAATACCAGGGGCGAGAGTGCGTCGACCGATGACGGACGAGATCGCGCCAAGCAGCGGTGCGGCCCACAGGAAGCCGGTGAAAGCCTGCGCATTCCAGAAGTCCCACGCCCTGTCCTCGATGAGGCGCACCACGACGAGCGAGGCCATCGCCGTCACGAACAGCGCGACCGCGCCGGCGAGCGCGTAGGTGGCGTAGTGCACCCAGGTGCGGGTGTCGAAGCGAAGCACATGCAGAAGCCAGGTGCTGAGCAGCGCCCACGCCGTGGAGAAGAACGCGATGACCGCGGGACCGATGATGTAGCCGCCCATCGTGAGAGTGGTTGCGGCCTGGCCGAACGGCTGGGTCGTGAAGAACAGGATGCCGAATGGAATGAGGGTCGCGACACCCGCGCGCCACTGCACCACGAAGGGCGCGAAGAGGTGCGCGCCGTCTTCGTACTCAGCGAGCTGCTGACGGATCGGTTTGGGTGCCTTGGCCACGCGACTAGCGTACGCGTCCGGCGCCACCCTCCCCACCCCCTTCGGGTTTAGGCACGTCACTGGCACTCCGAACGGCGGAACCGCGTGGTTTAGGCACGTCACTGCTACTCCGCCGAGGCCGCGCCAAGCCCGGAGCCGCCCCGAGCTCCCGCGAGCAAGTGCCAGTGGGTTGCCTAAACCAAGGGGTTATCGGACCCCTAGTCATGTGAGTTGCCTCAACCGCGGGGTTAGAAGAGACGCTTGTCCGCGTCGTCGTCACCCTTCATCGCCTCGTAGTCGAGCAGGACGCAGCGGATGCCGCGGTCCTCAGCCAAGACCCTGGCCTGGGGCTTGATCTCCTGGGCGGCGAACACGCCCTTCACGGGTGCGAGCAGCGGGTCGCGGTTGAGCAGCTCGAGGTAGCGCGTGAGCTGCTCGACTCCGTCGATCTCTCCCCTCCGCTTGATCTCCACGGCCACCGTGGCGCCCGACGAGTCCTTCGCGAGGATGTCGACGGGGCCGATCGCGGTGGGGTACTCGCGGCGCACCAGAGTGTGACCCTCCCCCAGCAGCGCAATCTGCTCGGCAAGGAGCACCTGCAGGTGCGCCTCGACGCCGTCCTTGATGAGACCGGGATCGATGCCGAGCTCGTGCTCGGTGTCGGAGAACACCTCGTACAGGTCGATCTCAAGCCGATCGTCGGTCTTGTCATGCTGAACCACCCACGTGGCGGTCACACCCAACTCGGCGGCCTCTGGAGCCGGCGCGGAGACGCGCAGGGTGCACGGAGGGCTCATCCAGTTGAGCGGCTTGTAGGAACCGCCGTCGGAATGCAGCAGCACGGAACCGTCCGCCTTGACCATGATCGCTCGCGTGGCAAGCGGAAGGTGGGCGCTGAGGCGACCCGTGTAGCGGGCGGCGCACTGCGCAATGACGACACGCATGCGATCAGCGCTCGCAGGTGTTAGCCCGCGACGTCCTCAACCACCTCGGCGACGATCGTGATTGAGTCGTGGTCGAACGAGATGAAGCCACCCTCGATGTCCACGGAGTGCTCGCCAGCGGCTCCGTGCACGCGAACGGTGCCCGGACGCAGCACCGAGAGCACCGGCTCGTGGCCCGCGAGCAGACCGATCTCGCCCTCAACGGACGGAGCGATGACGCGATCCGCCGTGCCGGACCACAGCACGCGGTCCGGCCCGACGATGTCGACGGTGAGAGCGTCGGCCATGACTTAGCCGATCTCCTTCTGGATGCGCGCCCAGTTCTTCTCGAGGTCCTCGATGCCACCGATGTTGAAGAACGCCTGCTCGGCAACGTGGTCGTACTTGCCGTTGACGATGCCGGCGAAGGCCTCGACGGTCTCGCTGAGCGGAACGGTCGAACCGGGGACACCGGTGAACTGGGTCGCCATGTAGGTGTTCTGCGAGAGGAACTGCTGGATCTTGCGGGCGCGAGCCACGATGATCTTGTCCTCTTCAGACAGCTCGTCGACACCGAGGATCGCGATGATGTCCTGCAGCTCCTTGTTGCGCTGGAGGATCGACTTCACGTCGTTCGCGGTCGAGTAGTGGTCCTGGCCCACGTAACGCGGGTCGAGGATTCGCGAGGTCGAGGCCAGCGGGTCCACAGCGGGGTACAGACCGCGAGAGGCGATCTCACGGCTGAGCTCCGTGGTGGCGTCGAGGTGCGCGAACGTCGTGGCGGGAGCGGGGTCGGTGTAGTCGTCAGCGGGGACGTAGATCGCCTGCAGCGAGGTGATCGAGTGACCGCGCGTCGAGGTGATGCGCTCCTGGAGCAGACCCATCTCGTCCGCGAGGTTGGGCTGGTAACCCACCGCGGAAGGCATACGGCCGAGCAGCGTCGACACCTCGGAACCCGCCTGCGTGAAGCGGAAGATGTTGTCGATGAACAGGAGCACGTCCTGCGACTGCACGTCACGGAAGTACTCCGCCATCGTGAGCGCGGACAGGGCGACGCGGAGACGCGTGCCCGGCGGCTCGTCCATCTGGCCGAACACCAGGGCGGTCTGCTTGATGACGCCAGACTCGGTCATCTCCTGGATGAGGTCGTTGCCCTCACGGGTGCGTTCACCCACACCGGCGAACACGGACACACCGTTGTGGTTGTTGGCGACGCGGTAGATCATCTCCTGGATGAGAACCGTCTTGCCGACGCCCGCACCACCGAAGAGGCCGATCTTTCCACCCTGCACATAGGGGGTGAGCAGGTCGATGACCTTGATGCCGGTCTCGAACATCTGCGTCTTCGACTCGAGCTGGTCGAACGACGGGGGCTTGCGGTGAATAGGCCAACGCTCGTTGATCTCGAGGGTCTCACCCTCTTCGAGGTTGAGCACGTCACCGGTCACGTTGAACACGTGGCCCTTGGTCACGTCGCCCACGGGGACGGAGATGGGAGCGCCGGTGTCCTTGACGAGCGCGCCGCGCACGAGGCCGTCGGTGGGCTTCAGGGCGATGGCGCGCACCATGTTGTCGCCGAGGTGCTGAGCAACCTCGAGCGTCATGTGCAGGACGCCCTCGTCCTCACCCTGGCTCGAGAGGTCGATCTCGACGGTGAGCGCGTGGTAGATGTCAGGCAGCGCGTCGGCGGGGAACTCGATGTCGACGACGGGGCCGATGACGCGGGCAACGCGGCCGACGACCACGTCAGGGTTCGCGTCCTTCTTCGCCGCAGGCGCCTTCTTGGCAGGAGCCTTCTTTGCCGGGGCCTTCGCGGTCGGTGCCTTGGAGGTCTTCGCGGTGGGGGTCATGGTCTCTCGTTTCCGATCACGAGGCCGCGAGCGCATCCGCGCCCGAGACGATCTCGCTGATTTCCTGGGTGATCTCTGCCTGGCGCGCCGAGTTGGCGAGCCTGGTGTAGTTACGGATGATGTCCTCTGCGTTCGACACCGCGGTGTTCATCGCGCGCTGACGGTTCGCAAGCTCGGAGGCTGCGGCCTGCAGCATGATCGCGTAGATGCGCGCCTCGATGTAGCGCGGGAGCAGCGCGTCGAGCACGCCCTCCGCGCTGGGCTCGAAGTCGTACAGCGGGGCCACGCCCTCGCCGGGCTCCGCAACGCCCTCGACGATCTCAAGAGGGAGCATGCGAATCACGCGGGTCTCTTGCGAGACCATCGAGGTGAAGTGCGTGTACACCACGTGGAGCTCGGAGACGCCGCCGTCCTCCGCTGCCGCGGTGAACGCGTTGAACAGCGTGGTGGCCACGTCCTTCGCCACGGCGTGGGTCGGAGCGTCGGAGCCGCCCACCCACTGGCCAGCGAGCTCGCGGTGGCGGAAGCCGTAGTAGGACACCGCTCGGCGACCCGACGCGTACTGCACCACCTCGTTGCCGTCCGCGATCAGGCGCTCACGGAGACGCTCGGCCTCACGGATGGCATTGGCGCTGTACGCACCGGCCATACCGCGGTCCGCGGCGATCGTGAGCACCGCGACGCGGTTGGTGTCCGTGCGGTGCGTGGTCAGTGGGTGGTCAACGGACGAGTGGGTCGCCACGGCGCTGATGGCACGCGTGATCGCGCGAGCGTACGGCGTCGCCGCGGTCACGCGCTGGCGCGCCTTTCCGATGCGTGAAGCCGCAATGAGCTCCATCGCACGGAAGATCTTCTTCAGCGACTGTGTCGACCGGATCCGCTGCCGGTAGACGCGCTGCTGTCCACCCATTCGCCTACTTCTTCTTCTTGGTGACGATCTGCTCCTGCTCCACCTCGGCGTCGCCGCCGCCCTCGATGGTGGAGGTGGTGCCAAGCTCTGCGCCCTCGGAAGCGAGGAACGTCGAGACGTAGTCGTCGACGTGCTTGTTGAGCTCTTCCTCAACCTCGGAGCTCAGCTGACCGGTCTTCGCGATCGTATCGAGCACCTTGGTGTTGCGACGCAGGTGGTCGAGCAGCTCGCGCTCGAAGCGGAGCACATCGCCAACGGCGATCTTGTCGAGCTTGCCCTTGGTGCCGGCCCAGATCGAGACGACCTGCTCCTCGACCGGGTACGGCGAGTACTGCGGCTGCTTGAGGAGCTCCATGAGGCGAGCACCACGCGTCAGCTGCTGTCGCGACGCGGCATCGAGGTCGGACGCGAACATCGCGAACGCCTCGAGAGAGCGGTACTGCGCGAGGTCGATCTTGAGCGTTCCAGAGACCTGCTTCATGGCCTTCACCTGCGCCGAACCACCAACGCGGGACACCGAGATGCCGACGTCGATAGCAGGACGCTGGTTGGCGTTGAAGAGGTCAGACTGGAGGAAGATCTGGCCGTCGGTGATGGAGATGACGTTCGTGGGGATGTACGCCGAGACGTCGTTCGCCTTGGTCTCGATGACAGGCAGACCAGTCATCGAACCAGCACCCATCTCATCCGAGAGCTTGGCGCAGCGCTCGAGCAGACGGCTGTGCAAGTAGAAGACGTCACCGGGGTACGCCTCGCGGCCCGGCGGACGACGCAGGAGGAGCGACACGGCGCGGTAGGCCTCTGCCTGCTTCGACAGGTCATCGAAGATGATCAGGACGTGCTTGCCGTCGTACATCCAGTGCTGGCCGATCGCGGAGCCGGTGTAGGGCGCGAGGTACTTGAAGCCAGCGGGGTCGGACGCGGGGGCGGCGACGATCGTCGTGTACTCGAGAGCTCCGGCCTCCTCGAGGGCGCCACGCACGGACGCGATGGTCGAGCCCTTCTGACCGATTGCGACGTAGATGCAGCGCACCTGCTTGGTGGGGTCGCCGGTCTCCCAGTTCGCCTTCTGGTTGATGATCGTGTCGATCGCGATGGCGGTCTTGCCGGTCTGGCGGTCGCCGATGATGAGCTGGCGCTGACCGCGACCGATCGGGATCATCGCGTCGATGGCCTTGAGGCCGGTCTGGAGCGGCTCGTGCACCGACTTGCGCTGCATAACGCCAG